>Ga0224509_10000457_pt1 | contig 11305 bp, 10 predicted proteins | sample SF_Jan12_sed_USG_5_FD_170158 | JGI IMG/M metagenome (GOLD analysis project Ga0224509, IMG submission 170158) | Sediment microbial communities from San Francisco Bay, California, United States - SF_Jan12_sed_USGS_24 | ecosystem: Environmental > Aquatic > Marine > Sediment | place: USA... | reverse complement strand
TCGATGTGGACGAAAATGACAGCCTCCGGTTCTCCATTTCGGATGAGGACATTGTCGAACTCGCCAGAATGGCCGTGACCATTGAGAATCATTACGGCCGTCCGATGGATATCGAGTGGGGCAAGGATGGCAACGACGGCAAACTGTATATCCTCCAGGCACGTCCCGAGACCGTGCAAAGCCGGAGCGGCAGGTCGATACAGCGCTTTACTCTCAAAGACACCGGCGATGTCATCATCGTGGGCCGTAGCATCGGTCACAAGATCGGCGCTGGTACCGCGAAGGTTATCCGCTCCGTAGCCGAAATGAACCGCGTCCAGCCCGGGGACGTTCTTGTTTCAGACATGACCGACCCCGATTGGGAACCGGTTATGAAACGGGCGTCAGCCATTGTGACCAATCGTGGCGGCCGCACATGCCACGCGGCCATCATCGCGCGCGAACTCGGTATTCCGGCCGTGGTCGGGTGCGGAGACGCAACTGAAAGGATAGCGGATGGCACGGAAGTTACAGTGAGCTGCGCCGAGGGCGACGAAGGGTATGTTTACGAAGGGAGCCTCGATTTTGAGGAAAAGAACATCGAACTCGATTCGCTTCCTGAAATACCCGTAAAAATCATGATGAATGTCGGCAATCCGGATCGGGCATTCGACTTCGCCAGCATTCCCAATCACGGTGTGGGCCTGGCGCGCCTCGAGTTCATCATCAACCGCATGATCGGTGTTCACCCGCAGGCACTGCTCGACTACAACTCACAGGACGCCGATACAAAGGCCGCGATCGACGACCAGATGGCCGGCTATCCCGACCCGGTCGAGTTCTTCGTTGATAAGCTCACAGAGGGCGTTGCAACCATTGCCGCAGCATTCGCGCCGGAGCCCGTTATCGTGCGCATGTCGGATTTCAAGTCGAATGAATACGCGAACCTGATCGGCGGCAGACGGTACGAGCCTGATGAAGAGAACCCGATGATCGGTTTCCGCGGCGCAGCGCGCTACGTGTCTGAGAGTTTCAAGCCATGCTTTGAGCTTGAATGCCGTGCCTTGCGACGAGTGCGCGAGGATATGGGACTCACCAATGTACAAATTATGATTCCGTTTGTACGCACGGTGCGACAGGCAAAAGATGTCATCGATCTGATGGCAGATAACGGCCTGGAGCGCGGCAAGCATGACCTCAAGGTCATCATGATGTCGGAGCTGCCCACCAATGCCCTGCTCGCGGATCAGTATCTTGAGCATTTTGACGGCATGTCGATCGGCTCAAACGATATGACGCAGCTGGCACTCGGCCTGGATCGTGATTCAGCGCTTGTCGCCGATAACTTCGATGAGCGTGACGATGCGGTGAAGGCGCTGCTGGCGATGACAATTTCGGCCTGCAAGGCCCACGGCAAGTACGTCGGCATCTGCGGCCAGGGTCCTTCCGATCATGCAGACCTCGCGCGCTGGCTGCTGGACCAGGGTATAGAGAGCATGTCGCTCAACCCCGATACAGTCATCGAAACGTGGATGTTCCTCGCGGGTGAAACGGTCGCCTGAGAGCGGAAACGGCTAAAAACGATCGTAGCGTGAACGGCGCTGCCAGCGAATGCGCGGCAGCCAAATTCCGAGAATAATGCCTACCAGCAATACCAGGCCACCAGCCATGAACCAGTAACGGGTAGTCTGGCTGGCAAGTACACGGTTTTCCTGCTCAAGCGTGTCCGCACGTATCTGTGCGGCGGCCAACTGGTCCATTAGCGATTCGTTCTGATCATTAACGGCCAGTACATTCGCGGCCGTGCGCCTTATCTCGGCCAACTCTTTTTCGACACCGGCCTTTTCGCGTTCCAGCGCCGATATCTGCTGATTCGCCGCATCATACTGACCCTTGATGGCACCGAGCTGCGAGTTCAGAGAGCTGCCGCGTGAGGTCGCATTGGTCAGCTGACCGGTAAGATTTTCGAGCTGCTCGCGCGCACTCGCCTCGTTCATCAGGTACCGCGTCAGCACCCAGCCTTCGGTACCGCCCTGCGTGCGCACATGCGTGTATCCGCTGTCGGCGTCACGCTCAATCACCTCGAGCCGGGTGCCACTGCTGACCATGAGCTGAATGGCATTGCTGGTGCTGGGACCGGACCGCAGCGTGATCTCGAACTGGTCGGTAACCCATGCTGATTGTGCGAAGGCGGTCGACGCTGCCAGTGAACTCAGTATGACCGTTATATGGAGTAGTCTTTTCATAATGCGGCAACTATAAGGCAAGCGATCATATCCTGCCAGCTAATGTCGAACTAAATCAGTCGCTTATCGCCGACAGTGTGGCGACGTTCTGCTCCCAGTTTTTCCCGTCGAAAGGGGTGACAGTCACCTTTTCAACCGTGTGCGGGTCAAGGCAGTGAACGTTGACGCTGACGCCGTGCGGATGGGAACGCGGAATATAAAACGACTTCACACCACAAACGCTGCAGAAATAGTGCTGTGCCACACCCGTGTTAAACGTGTAAGTCGTAAGTGCGTCCTTACCCTGCAGCACTCTAAAATCCTTTTTGGATACGTGCAGGTGGAGATGACCCGTCATGCGGCAGATACTGCAATTGCAGTCCGTGGCTTCAATAACCGCCGGCGCGACGACTTCGAACCGGACCCGCCCACAATGGCAACCGCCGGAGTGTGTTGTCATGACTTGTCTCCCAAAACCCAGACCGCAACGTTGTTGTTCGAGGGTACCGCGTAAAACCGTACGCGCTGCAATCCAACCGCCAGTGCAAACTCGTCGAGTTTCTCTATATCCCGAATCCCCATGACAACATCGCGCTGCCGCAGGTTTGCGTCGAAGTCCGCATTGCTCATCGTGTTGAATTCACCGCCCTGCCGGAACGGCCCGTAGAGACAAAATACGCCGCCGGGCCGCAGGGCTGCGCCAACCAGCGAGAACATTTTCTCAACAGCATCGATGCCCATGATATGTGCTGTATTTGACGAAAACACAGCATCGTAGATGTCGTTTTCAACCTCGGCATCGCGTACATCCATGGACAGTGGCGGCGCGATGTTGTCGATGCCGGAGTCATCAACCCATGCCCTGATACCAGCGTGGTTTTCGTCGAGATCACTCGTCTGCCAGTGCAGATGATCCATCGCTGCGGCGAAAGCAACTGCGTGCTGTCCAGTTCCCGAACCGATCTCAAGAACGCGAGAAGCGCTACTAAATTCGCGCTCCAGTATTTCGAGTATGGGTGCCGCGTTACGCGCCGCGTACTCAGCGTACGGCCGCTCAGCCATTGTCACCGGGAATGTCGAGAACCTCTGCTGCGAACAGATTGTCGCGGTACCAGCTTAGCTCCTCGATTGAATCGCGAATGTCAGACAACGCCAGGTGCGCCGACTCTTTGACGTATCCTTTTGCAACGTCCGGTGCCCATTGCTGGGCCAGTATCTTAAGCGTGCTTACATCCAGATTGCGATAGTGAAAAAATTCCTCAAGCTCGGGCATCTCCCGAGCGAGAAAACGGCGATCCTGGCAAATGCTGTTGCCACACATCGGTGAAGCACCTGGATCAACCCACTTCTGCAGGAAAGCAAGTGTCGCCGTTGCGGCCTCTGCTGCATCAATCCCGCTTTCAAGGACGCGCGCTGTCAGTCCGGATTTACCGTGCTGGCGGGTATTCCACTCGTCCATACCGTCCAGCGTTGCCTGCGACTGACGAACTGCAAAAACCGGCCCTTCGGCAAGCTCATTGAGATACTTGTCCGTCACAATCGTTGCGATCTCTATGATCGTGTCATTGACCGTACACAACCCCGTCATTTCGAGGTCGATCCAGATCAGGTTACTTGAGCGATTGTTTGCGGGTGTGGTCATCGTTCACGCAGTCTATACTCCCGCCATGAAACACGCCACGGTCATAGCCACGTACAGCCGACGCATGCGCCTCTCGCTCGCCGACGGACGCGAAGTCCAGGCGCGCATCAAGGGTAAACGCATCAAGCCGGTATGTGGCGACCGCGTCGCCGTGGAGCCAATTGAGAATGAAGAAGACTGGCTGATAACCGGTATTGCCGAGCGTCGTAATGAGCTGACAAGACCCAACATGCGCGGCCAGATCGAAGTCCTCGCGGCAAATCTCGACTATCTCATTGTGGTCGTTGCGGCAGAGCCAAAACCCGACTGGTTTATCGTGGATCGTTATCTGTGTGCGGCCGAGATTATGGGCGTTGACGCGTGTGTCGTGTTCAACAAAAGCGATTTGGACACGTCAGCATTTCGGTACGAACTGGATACGTACTTCGACATTGGTTACGACGTAGTGGCCTGCAGCGCGCTGACCGGGGAAGGTATCGACAATGTCCGCAAATTGCTGGCCACGCATCGCGCAATCATCGTTGGTCAATCCGGCGTTGGTAAATCCAGCATCATCAACACGCTGCTTGGAGATAACGTTCAGAAGACGGCGGAAATCTCGGACAAGTCGCGCGAAGGGCGGCACACGACCGTCAACTCCGCAATGATCTCGTTGCCGAGCGGTGGTGTGATCATTGATTCACCCGGCGTTCGTGACTATGCGCCAGCGCTCGAGTCAGCAACGATAGCCTCAGAGGGATTTCGGGAAATTCGCGAAGCGGCCCAGGAATGTCGTTTTGCCAATTGTCGGCATTTGCGTGAACCTGGATGTGCAGTAAAAGACCGCTGCGAAAGCGGCGCCATCAGTCCGCGGCGCTACGAGAGTTTTAAGCGCATGGTGAATCTGACCGAGCAACTTGCGGACGGCAAGTACTGACTAGCCGGGTGGCCAGGCCATCTGCCTGCCGCCCATGACGTGCAGGTGAATATGGAACACGGTCTGCCCTGCACTTTCATTGCAGTTCATTACCGTGCGGTAGCCATCTTCTGCGATCCCGTCCTGAGCCGCAATTTCACGCGCCGCTGTATACAGGCTGCCAATAACCGTTTCATCGTCCACTTCAATATCGTTCATTGTGGAAATGTGCTTGCGCGGTATGACCAGCACATGCGTTGGGGCCTTTGCATTTATATCCCGAAAGGCTATCGCCGTATCAGATTCGTATACGATGTCAGCAGGAATCTCGCCGTTGAGAATTTTACAGAACAGGCAGTTTTCTTCAGACATGATCGCTCCTTCAGTCAACAGTTCGGCGCCCATAGAATGCATGCGACAGCGTGCCGCCGTCTACGTATTCAAGCTCACCGCCCAGGGGTACACCGTGTGCAATACGGCTCGCCTTCACGCCGCGCTGGGTTGCGAGGTCCGCAAGATAATGGGCAGTCGCATCACCTTCGACCGTAGGGTTGGTCGCGATAATAAGCTCAGTGACCTCTCCTTGTCCGAGCCAGCCGTCAAGCTGGCTGAGTCCCAATTCTTCGGGCCCGATACCGTCGAGCGGTGACAGGTGTCCCATCAGAACAAAATACAGGCCTCGGAAGCCCGTGGCATCTTCAACCGCCATAACGTCGGCAGGCGACTCGACAACACACAACTGGGTCGTGTCGCGACCCGTCGCGGAACAGATTGAACACAATTCGTGCTCGGTAAACATGCGGCAACGACTGCAGTGCCCGATGCCGGTAACCGCCTCAGCGAGGGCCGCCGACAAATGACTGGCTCCCTCACGATCACGCTCAAGCAAATGAAACGCTATGCGCTGCGCAGATTTCTGCCCGATACCGGGCATACAACGCAGGCCATCTATGAGGCGAACCAATAGCGGTGAATAGGACATCCGGAATCAGAAAGGCAGTTTCATACCGGGCGGCAAACTCATGCCGGAAGCCATTCCAGAAAATCTTTCCTGCACGGTTTTTTCAACCTTGCGCACCGCGTCGTTAAATGCGGCGACGGTAAGATCCTCGAGCATTTCCTTGTCATCCCCGATCATGCTGTCGTCAATTTCGACTTTCTGGACCTGGTGCTGGCAGGTCATGGTGACACGTACCATGCCGGCACCGGACTCTCCGGTGACAGTGATCGACGCCATTTCTTCCTGGGCCTTCTTCATATCGGCCTGCATCTGTTGAGCCTGCTTCATCAGCTGGCCAATACCACCTTTCATCTATATTTCCTTCAATCAGATTGCGACGGGTTGATCAACTCGATTGAATCCGTCTTAAGTTCTGCACCAAACATGTCTTTCAATGCCTGCACATTGGGATCGGCCTCGAGCGTCTGCCGCGCGGCCTCCATGCGTTCGTCCGCCATGCGGGACTCTTCCTGTACCGGGGTCTCGCCTGTCTCGGCTCCCAGCTCGATTTCTACGGTCAGCTTCTCACCGAAGTGCGTGGACAGGCGCTCGGCAAGCGTGTCCTTGCGCTGCCGGGTGAGCAACGACTCGGAGCGTGGATCAAGCCCCAGTTGCACGACATTGCCGTCTCTGCGCAGATACGCGCAATTAGTGGCTAGCAATCGCACGGCGCCACTCAGGCCAAGTTGACCGACGAGAGCACTCCAGTCCGGTTCCGCCCAGGAACGCACTGGCACGGCCGCTTCCTGTGTCTTTACCTGAACCGCTGTCGGCTTGGACGATGGCGTTTTGGCAGCCGCCGCGCGCGTTGCTGCACCGCCACCCGACGCACTGCCACCTTCGGCTGCCGCAGCAGGACGAAACGCCAGCATTCGCAACAACGTCATCTCAGCTCCGCTGCGCGGATCTGGCGCAAGATGCAGGTCGCGTCGCCCCATTATCGCTACCTGGTAATACAGCTGTACATCCGCCGTGGGCAGCGCCTCCGACAACTCGGCGAACTCCTGCTCGTTGAGGTCATCCTCGCTGTCACAGGTACCAACGACCTGGTAAACGGCGATACGCTGCAGGTCTCGAGCAAGGTCCTCCAACAAACGCGAATAGTTCGGAAATTGCTCGTCGATCTCACGTATTGCGTTGACGATGCCACTGGCATCGTTATCAGCCAGCAGCCGCAACAGCCGTACCACATGATCACGATCTATCGTGCCAAGCATTTTCGCGACCTGCGGCTCTTCTATGGTGCCCCCGCAGTAGGCAATCGCCTGGTCAAGAAGACTGAGCGCGTCGCGCATACTGCCGTCCGCTGCACGGGCAATAGTCGCCAGCGCCTTGGCCTCCGCTTCGATAGATTCAGCCGCACAGATGTGCGCCAACCGGTCGGATATCAGGCGCGGCGTCATGCGCATCAGGTTGAACTGGAGACAACGCGATAAGACTGTCGCCGGAAGCTTTTGCGGGTCTGTCGTCGCGAGCAGGAATTTCACATGCGGCGGCGGCTCTTCCAGCGTCTTCAACAGCGCGTTGAACGAGCTTTTGGACAGCATATGAACCTCGTCAATGAGGTACACCTTGTAGCGCCCGCGCGCCGGCGCATATTGGACGTTGTCCAGCAGGTCGCGAGTATCGTCAACCTTGGTCTTCGAAGCAGCGTCTACCTCGATCAGGTCCACGAATCGGCCTTCGTCGATTTCGACGCAGGCACTGCACTCGCCACAGGGCTGGGACGAGACGCCTTTCTCGCAGTTGAGTGCTTTCGCCAGGATCCGGGCGATGGTCGTCTTACCGACCCCGCGTGTTCCGGTAAATAGGTAGGCATGGTGCAGCCGCCCTGAATCCAGGGCATTGATCAGGGCCTGGAGCACATGCTCCTGGCCAACGGTATCCGCGAAGTCTTTGGGCCGCCATTTGCGGGCCAGGACGAGGTAACTCATATGAGATCAGATGCCTGTGGGGCTGGTTCCGGACGGACAAGTGTATCGTAAAGTGGCCCGCGCCAGCCGCTTCCCGGCACCCGGTATCACCGCTACCGTTGCTCCCTTCCGGGCCTGGCGGAGTTCACGGCTGACCGTCGCGGGAAAGCCGACGCGGACCGGCGGCGATTATCGCCGCTGGCCAGCATCAATACAAACGGTATCAGCCCCAGAGGTGGCGGTCTTTTTCGATGACCTGGGATGAGGAACCGACGATCAGGGGGTCGGGGCCGCGCACAACGTGCCCGTTCTTGCCCGGGTAGTCCAACTCTGCGAGGAAGTGCTGCATGCAATTCAGCCGTGCGCGCTTCTTATCGTCAGATTTGACGATAGTCCACGGTGCGTCGGCCGTATCCGTATAGAAGAACATGGCCTCCTTGGCTTCGGTGTACTCATCCCACTTGCCCTGGGATTCCTGGTCTATCGGGCTCAGTTTCCATTGCTTCAGCGGATCGCCGATACGCGCTTTGAAGCGACGGTCCTGCTCCGCATGGGTCACAGAGAACCAGAATTTGAACAGACGTATGCCAGAGCGAACCAGCATGCGCTCAAGGTCAGGAACCTGGCGCATGAACTCGAGGTACTCGAGCGAGTCGCAAAAACCCATGACTCGCTCCACGCCTGCGCGGTTGTACCAGGAGCGGTCAAAGAACACCATTTCGCCTTCGGATGGCAGATGTTCAATATAGCGCTGAAAATACCACTGCCCGAGCTCATACTCCGTCGGCTTCTCCAGGGCCACGACGCGCGCCGCACGCGGGTTCAGGTGCTCCATGAAGCGCTTGATCGTGCCGCCCTTGCCAGCCGCGTCACGTCCTTCAAACAGAATAATAATGCGCTGCCCTGTTTCCTTGACCCAGCTCTGTACCTTCAGGAGTTCTACCTGAAGCTCCTCTTTGTGCTGTTCGTAAGAACTCTTTCGAATCCTGGTTTTGTACGGGTATTTGCCATTGCGGAACAAATCCTTGATCTGCTCGGGGCTGTGGCGCATTTCACCGAATACGTGGGACGGAGATGCCTTCTTCTCTACCGGCATCTTCTCCTCCACCGGAACACTCTCCTCCGCCGGAGCCTTGTTCTGATCAATGTCGACAAGCGTATCGGTTTGATCTGCTTTCTGGTCAGTCATGAGAGCGCTCACTCAGGTTAATATTATTTCCGTATTTTCGGCTCTTCGAACTAAGCCGAGAATACGGAAAATACACTATTGTCGGTATTTCCGCTGGCACACGAAAAAAGGGGCCCGCAGGCCCCTTTTCAACACATTCCGGACCCGCTCGTCCGATCAGGTCGCAGATGCCGCCGCGATGCTCGCAATCGACGCATCGAGCGTGGCATCGAACTCATCGTCAGACTGCTGTGCGCTCAGGCCCTCCGACAGTGCGCGCGAGAAGCTCGCGACCATGCCGTGCTGGCGAGACAGGCGGTCATTAGCCTCTTCACGGGAGTAACCGCCGGACAGTGCGACGACGCGGGCAACATTCGAATGCGCGATACAATCGGCGTACAGGCCGTCTTTCTCAGGAAGCGTCAGCTTCAGCATGACGAGCTCGTCAGCATTGAGAGCGTCCAGGTGCCGCATGATTTCGGCGTGCAGCATGTCTTCAGCCTCCGCCTTGTCCGGGCAATGAATATCCACTTCCGGCTCGATGATCGGTACGAGGCCCGCCGCAACGATTTGGCGGCCAATCTCGAACTGCTGAGCCACAACTGCCTTAACTCCGGCCTCGTTGGCTTCCTTGATGACGGAGCGCATCTTCGTACCGAAAATACCGGCCGCCACAGCTTTGCTGAGCAACGCATCGAGGTCGGGCATCGGTTTCATTACCTGTGCGCCGTCGACAACGTCTGCCAGACCCTTGTCCACTTTCAGGAACGGGACGACATTTTTGACGTTCCAGAGGTAGCCTGCCGTTGACTGGCCTTCTACCTGGCGATCCATCGTGTTTTCGAAAAGGATAGCGCCGAGAATGCGGTCGCCGCCAAATGACGGGCTGGTCATGATGCGCGTACGCATTGCGTGTACGACGTCGAACATCTCCTCGTCGTTCGACCAGGCGTCGGGCGTTACGCCATACAAGCCAAGTGCTTTGGGCGTGCTGCCGCCACTCTGGTCCAGTGCAGCAATGAATCCTGGTGCGTTTTTAATTTTCTCAAGTTGGTCTGCGTTGCTCACGATAGCCTCTGAAATACAGGTTGATAGGGGGTGGTGGCGCGATTCTACAGCATAATTCTCCCATGCGGGGCGCGCCGACTTATTCTTGCCGCCGGCAATATATTCGCCACGATAATCTCGCACCAGTTGCGATGATCACCTAGCCGACCTCGGACAACCGCGAATAAACTGACAAATGTCATTCTCTGTGCCTGTGCGTTTTTAGACAGCGCCTTCGTCATCTGCCAGCTCCCGTTGAGCCCACAGCTCCATCTGAGCCAGCGCAGTACCTGAATCACTTATGTTTATACCTATTTACATGCCCCAGACCGCATGCAATAACGCCCGCAATCGAAAAGGTACAGTCCTTTGACTATAGGTACGGTGGGGAACAAAGCATGGCACACACACAGATCTCAGACGACACCAAGTACTTGTTTAAGCGCGACAAGACGTGGTGGGTGAAACTCGCAGTACCGCGGCCGCTACGCAGCGAGCTAGGCTACGACTTGCGGCGATCCTTGCACACGGACGACGTCGAGGCCGCGCGGCAAGCCCGCTGGGAGGCCATCGAGGAGTTTCGTACCAGGTTCGATGAGATTCGGGCTGAACAAAATGGCGGATCAAGTGCTGCAGTCATGGATCCGGTCGATGGTGCGGATGCGACCGATGATGCGGATGAGACCATGGAGGCGCAGGATGGCGTTCGCCAGGTAGACCAGCATATCGTCGAAATCGTCAGCGATTCCGGCGAAGGCGCACAGAAGTGTGGCCAGGTCCTGGGGCTTGTGAGCGGGAAGATGGGCAATGGCGTCTGGACCGTTGAAATTATTCCAGCCGAAATCCAGCCACCCGCCCGAGAACGTCAGGGTGCCAGCGGGATTCGTGTCCGCATGGGATCGAAGTACATGACCAACATGGGCGACGAAGCAGATATCGTCGTCGCGTTCAATGAACAGGTGCTTTACTCCCGCATCTCGAACCACGCCTACAGAAAAGGCACGGTCGTATTACTGGAGAACATGTGGGCGGAGGACCCCGATCCGAGAATTCGCGAGCAATACAAAGAAGCGCTCGCCGACTTCCAGGCACAGGGACTGACCGTCATCGAACTGCCCATTCAGCAGGAGTGTCTGAAACTCGTGCCTGATCCCCGCAAGGGCAAGAACATGTTCGTACTCGGGATGCTCTGCAGTATTTATCGTCGCGACACCGACATCGCGAAAAACGAAATCACCAAAATCTTCAAGAAGAAGAGCGAGAAGGTCATCAAGATCAACCATGATCTCTTCGATGCCGGCTACGCATTTGCACGCGAAAACATAAATTACGCGTTCGAGATTCCCGCTGCTAAAGAGGATCGCCTGAAATCGGCGGTCGTTATGAACGGCAATACCGCGGCTGGGCTTGGGGTTATGGCCTCAGGCATCGAACTG
>Ga0224509_10000456_pt1 | contig 11314 bp, 12 predicted proteins | sample SF_Jan12_sed_USG_5_FD_170158 | JGI IMG/M metagenome (GOLD analysis project Ga0224509, IMG submission 170158) | Sediment microbial communities from San Francisco Bay, California, United States - SF_Jan12_sed_USGS_24 | ecosystem: Environmental > Aquatic > Marine > Sediment | place: USA... | reverse complement strand
TGTAGGCCGGCGGTATATCAACGGGGGTCAGAGTGCCGTCGCGGTGACCGGTATTTCCGTCAGAAAGACGCGCCCTGAGCTATATCGCCGCTTGTCATTATTTGATTATACTGATGTTATTGGGTAGCGGGATAACAGCTACGGCCGGGCTGGAGTCTATGGATACAAGTAAACAGATCGTTATATATCCGGGTGATGGCACGCTAGCGGATGAGCAGTGCCGCTGGCTGGAGCAGGCCGGCTTGTCGGTAAAGCAGGCTTCCAGTTTTTCCCTGTTCGAAAAGTTCGCAGAAAGCAAACATGTTGCCGCCCTGATTGTTGACCTGTCACAGGTTGATTCCGAGATTAGCTGCATTGAAGCCGTCGCTCAGCTGATGGCCGGCCTGAGCCGTTCACCTGGACTGATTTTTCTTTCTGATCGTGCAGATCAGGAAGTAAGATTGCACGCGGTACGTGCCGGGGGTGATTGCTTTCTGCTTAAACCGGTAAGTCCTGCAATGCTCTTGTCTCATCTGGAACCGGTGTTGCTGGCAGCCACGCACAGTTACCGGGTGCTGCTGATAGGTGAATCACAGGGGCTACTGCTGGAAGAAGTTTCCATACTGCAGCAGCAAGGTGTAATGGTGAAGCAGGTCGACACAGTATCCGAGGCGCTGTTGACGGTAATAAATCAGGCACCTGATCTGTTAATGATTGAACAGGAACTGTCTTGTTGTCGTGGCGATCAACTTGGAAAAATGTTTCATCAACTTGCCGACTATGCTGACCTGCCGGTTATTTATCTGGTTGCTGAGAGCGCCGATATTGCCGGTGTTATAACGGATCACGCCAGTGAGGCACTCTGTCCCGCATTGATCAGTGATACTGATCTGGTTGACCGGATTCACCGTCTTGCCGGTTCAGCCCGGCTCCGCAGGAATTACATCCATTATCTGAAAACATCTGATGTCGTTACTGAACTGGTGAATCAGCCGGTTTTTCTGCAACGCCTGCAGCGTCGCGTTATGGTGGTTGACGATCTGCAGCAGGTGACGGCCCTGTTGATAATAGAGACCGAAAATATCCATCAGCAGCATCCGCAGTTATCGCCGCAATCAATCAACCAGTTGATGAAAATGCTTGCCAGTCAGCTTGCAGCACTGGTGGGCCAGACTGATTGCCTGGCGCGCACAGGTGATTATTGCTTTGCTTGTCTGGTTAGTGGCAGAAGTGAAGATGAAATCCGTCAGTTGGGTGATTTTCTGGGGCACACACTGTCTGCACGTATTCTTGATGTGGGAGATGTTTCGCTCACCATCGGTTGCAAGCTCGGTGTTGCCATGACGTCCCGTTCGATTGAAAGTGCCATGCCACTGTACTTTCTGGCACACAAGGCTTGTGACGAGGCGCGTTTGGATGCCGGTCAGCATGTTGTTGTCCGGGGGTTGGAGGTGGCTGGCAGTGGCAAGAAAGACCAGGAAGAAAAGCAGTTACTGGCTGTGCTGGAAGATGCTGTTGAAAACAGCCGCTTCAGTCTGGTTTATCAGCCGATTGCCTCGTTACGTGGCAGCGTAGATGAAAAATATGAGGTTTTGCTGCGGCTCCAGGATAGCAACAAGGGGGCCGTGTCCCCGTCACGTTTCGTATCTTTGGCCGACGATCACGGATTGATGATAAAAATTGATCGCTGGGTTGTTGAGCAAGCAGTACAAACATTGCAGCAGCGCGGTAAAGATGCCTGTTTTTTTGTAAAGGTCTCCCCGGGTACCCTGACAGACACCGTCTTTATGGCTTTTCTGAAAGACAGCCTTGAAAGAAACTCTGTTGCTGGTCGGCAGTTGGTATTCCAGCTGAGCATCGCCAGTATAAATGCAGGCATACGCCAGGCAGCTGCTTTCTCAAGGCAGCTTACCCGCTTGGGTTGTGGTGTTTCGATTGAGCATTGTGATGCGGACATTGATGTTGCCCGTTTGTACGAACATATACCTGCGGCATATGTAAAGCTGGGCGGGGATATGATCCGTAATCTTGAAACGGACCACGGGAGACAGTTGCAGTTGTTGGCGGTGGTGCAGCAGTCTGTGGAGCATGATGCCGAGGTTATCGCCGGTTTTGTCGAAAGTGCGGCCTGCCTGAAGATGCTATGGAAAAGTGGTGTGCAGTATATTCAGGGTAATTTTCTGCAGGAGCCGGATGAGGTGCTGGGTTTTGATTTTGGTGGCAGCGAGGCATAAAAAAACGGGGCCGTTTGGCCCCGTTTTTTTATGCAGTAACAGTTTATCTGTCAGGCTTCGGCTGCTGGTTTTAGCGTTGCAGAGTGTCCCTGGTAGTCTGCGATAGCTGCCTTGATAGCATCTTCAGCAAGTACCGAGCAGTGTACTTTCACAGGAGGTAATGCAAGTTCTTCTGCAATATCGGTGTTCTTGATCAGCTTTGCCTCGTCAAGTGATTTGCCCTTGACCCACTCGGTTAACAGGGAGCTTGAGGCAATCGCAGAACCGCAGCCGTAGGTCTTGAATTTTGCATCCGCAATGATGCCGTCATCACCTACCTTGATCTGCAGTCGCATGACGTCACCACACGCCGGTGCCCCGACCATGCCAGTACCCACCTGCTTGTCTTCCTTGTCAAAGGAACCGACATTGCGCGGGTTCTCGTAGTGGTCCAGTACCTTGTCACTATAAGCCATTATCCAGATCCTCCAAATGGGGTTTGCTGTATTTCAGAAATTGTTATGCGGCAGTTTGACTAAAACCCGAGCCAAACATCGGGGCTTGCGTATCACTGCTGGCGGATGTCACAGCATCTTCAAGCGTAATGCTGTTGAGGTAATCGTAAATACGGTTGCTCAGGTGCAGCCACATCTGCGCACCTGCCGGAACTTCACCCTGTGTATGTGGTAACTCTTCGCGGCGGCCGACATCATCAACAGTGGCCAGAATATTGGCAATGGTTATTTCTGATGCCGGGCGGGCCAGGCAATAACCTCCGCCGGGGCCGCGCATACCGGTTACCAGACCGTGCTGGCGTAAACGTGCGAACAGTTGCTCCAGGTAAGAAATAGAGATGGACTGCTGTGCAGAAATATCCGCCAGTGTTACGGGTCCACTCTTGTGCTGTAGCTCCAACTCAATCATGGCTGTTACGGCATGACGACCTTTTGTAGATAACTTCATGTTAACCTCGGCAAATAGAATACTTCGTACAGTATAGCGCTTGTGCGGTGGGTGTCTCTATCGCACTTGCGATGGCCGGGAGTCTGTAATCATTCCAAAGCGGCAATCTACGTATACTATAATAATAGTTGAGTCTTTTAGTCAAGATTTATGCGCTCATGTATCTTGGTCAAAAATAATAAATAAATATATATAAAACATAAAGATAATAAATTTATATCCTGATGTGGGTATACTGGATGTGACGCACCTGCCCTTCTGGGGTGACTTTTACATGGTTATTCAGGAAGTGCCGGTGCTGACATTAAAAATCATGCAATAACATTGGCTTGCTCAATGGCCGGCCGCGACAATAGGAAGACTTTGGGCAGGTGTTTGTTACAATGGGGCCGGTTTAACCGGGAATATAAGTTTCAGGTCCACAGTATTTGTAAAATTTATCAGTCAGGAGCAGAAAATGGGATCAGAAATTCCGAGTGGCGTGGATCGCCGCCAGAAATCACGAGAAAAGCTGGACGCACTGGTGACGTCTCGTACCGCGACCTTGTCACTTTTGACCGACCTTGCCGGTCGACAACCCTTCACGACTGAACCTTCCATGGAAAAAGCCTTGCGATCGTTCTGTGAAACATTGATAGATTATACCGCTAGCGCCCATTTCCAGTTGTACCGCTATCTGGCCGACAACCGTGAGCGGCGTGCTTCAGTGTTAAGTATTGCTGATGAGCTTTATCCGAAGATAGTTGAAACTACCGACCAGATATTGCGTTTTAACGACAAATACGAGGCTATGTCCCTCGATAACAGCATTGAGTTTCTGGCGATTGACCTGTCTACCCTGGCTGAATGCATCGCCGAGCGCATCCAGTGTGAGGATGTAGTGATCAATGCCATGGGGGGCGTTGTCCACTAGCTACTGAATTTTCGGGGCTGTTCAGCGGCGAGCACGGACGTTTTCCGCCAAATTCTCTTTATTCGACACAAATACCCTGTCTGTTTACAGGAGAAACCTGTTATGAGCGCTGATGGTTCTGCACCGGCGACTATTGAAACCCTGCTGAAAATTATGGCTCAGTTACGTACCCCGGGATCTGGTTGTCCCTGGGACTTGCAGCAGGATTTTCATTCCATCGCAGCTTATACCCTCGAAGAGGCCTATGAGGTGGTTGATGCGATTGAGCAGGGTGATCAGCGGGCCCTCAGGGAAGAACTGGGAGACTTGTTGTTTCAGGTTGTTTTTCATTCGCAAATGGCCAGTGAAGCCGGCTGGTTTGATTTTGGTGCGGTGGTCAGCGGGATCTGTGAAAAGATGACGCGGCGGCACCCGCATGTGTTTGCCGGAGACGTTATCGATACGGTCGAGGCGCAGACGGCTGCCTGGGAGAAGCACAAGCAACGGGAAAAAGGTGAGCGCGGCAGTGCCCTTGAGGGTGTACCACTGGCGTTACCGGCGCTTACGCGCGCGGATAAACTGCAAAAGAAAGCCTCCCGTGTTGGTTTTGACTGGCCGAGTATTCACGGAGTGTCTGACAAGGTCGAAGAGGAGCTGGAAGAGTTGCGCGAAGAGATTCGCAGTAATGCGGATGCCGAGGCATTAATGGATGAAGCCGGTGACCTGTTGTTTGCAGCGGTTAACCTGGTGCGCCACACCGGTACTGACCCGGAAGCGGCGTTGCGTCAGGCCAATCAAAAATTCTCCCGACGTTTCCGTATGGTCGAGCAGCTGAGTAATGCGGCCGGCAAGACGGTCAGGGAAACCGATCTTGATACACTGGATTTATACTGGGACGAGGCCAAGGCACTGGAGGCGGCAGGCGGCAGCCCGGGTAATGCCACAGAGAGCGCCTGAGCGTTTCGGAGTCGTGCAATTTCTTGTGTATTAACCAGTGTTCAGGTACAAAACGATGTTATCTGTCAGCTATTGTCAATCAGGGTAAAACGCTATGAGCTCAGCCACTGCTGAAAATATTATCGAGGTAGAAAATCTGATTGCGCATTATGGTGATCGCGTCATCCTCAATGGTATTAACCTGGGTATCCGCACCGGCGAGATTATGGTTATTATGGGTGGTAGCGGCTCGGGTAAAACCACGCTGATGCGTAATTTGCTGGGTCTGAATAAACCCAGTTCCGGCAGTATTCATATCCTTGGAAAGGACATTACCAAAATCAGCAAGCGCGAGCTGTATGCTATCCGGCGCAAGATGGGCGTTGCATTCCAGGGTGGTGCGCTACTGGGTTCGATGTCGGTCGCAGACAATATCGAGCTGCCTCTCCGGCAGCACACCCGGCTGGATGACAGTACGATACATATCATGTCCCGTATGAAGCTGGAAGTGGTTAATCTCGCTGGTTTCGAGGACTTGATGCCCTCTGAATTATCCGGTGGCATGCTGAAGCGCGCTGCGCTGGCACGTTCCATTGTGATGGATCCCGCGATGCTGTTTTTTGATGAGCCTTCTGCCGGGCTGGACCCGGTGGTATCGGCAGAGCTTGACGAGTTGATCCTGCGGCTGAAAGAGGCGATGAACGTCACCATCGTTGTGGTAACACACGAACTGGATAGCGCCTTCAAGATCGCTGACAGGATTACCGTGCTTGGGCAGGGCAGTGTGCTGATGACGGGAACGGTGGATGAAGTCAGGAACAGTGATAACGAAGTGATTCAGGATATGCTGAACCGGCGCGCCAGGGATGAAACCGTCAACGCAGAAGAATATCTGGCACGGCTTACGGCAGCCCGGCAACAGTCGCGCGTATAGGCGACCTGGCCCGGTTTGACGTTATTGTCCGCGATCAGGCGGGCTGGGGCTGGTTCTCAAGTTCCTTGATCTTGGCCTTCATTTTTGCAATCAGGCCGTCAAAGCCTTCTTTCTTGACTATTTCCTGGTAGGAGCTGCGATAGTTGCTGATCAGGCTGATGCCCTCGATAATCACATCATAGACCCACCATTTATCGTTCTTCTTGTACACCTTGTAGTTCACCGGGATATCAGCACTGGCGGTAAGAATCAGCGTCTCGACAACGGCTTTTTTGCCCTTGACCTTTTCCCCCGGGTAGTCGACCTTCTCGTCGGTGTAGGCTTCTACCCGACCAATATAGGTATTCTCTATCAATTTGGAGAACAGCTGAACAAATTCCTGCTGCTGCTCTTTTGAAGCACTTTTCCAGTTGGTCGCCAGGGTGCGTTGTGACATGGCGCGGAAATCAAAGCGTTCGCTGATAACCTCGCCTATCTTTTCGCGGCGGATTGTCTTGTCCATTTCCTTGTCCTGCAGCAGTGCCAGGATGCTGTCCACTGATCCGCGGATCGAGTCAGTCGGGGACGCGCCTGCAATTGCAACACTTGTCATGGCCAGCAGCATGCCGGCAAACAGTGTCAGGAAGAGTTGTTTAAACATAACATTACCTCGCATTGAATAATTGTCGGCAGTTACCGCGGCTAGTTATCTACCAGATTTTTGCGGTACTGGGTCCAGGCATCCCGTATGAACAGATAAGGGTCCAGTGCGTCTCTTTTGATGCCTTCGTAGGTGTCTTTGTCAAGCGCGACCGTGTTGACCGTCCGCAGGGCAATGGCAGCCCAGTAGTCACGGTCTTCCCACAGATAGTAGGTCAGGTCCATGCGGGAATCTGCAAGCAGTCCAACACCATCCCTGAAACTGGAGGGACCAAAGAACGGTAAAACCAGGTAGGGACCCGGGCCAATACCGTAGTAACCGAGTGTCTGGCCGCTGTCTTCGTCTTTCTTCTTCAGGTTGAAGTGGTCCTTGGCGGTATCAAAAAAGCCGCCGATACCGATGGTCGTATTGACAGCAAAGCGGGTTAATTCATTACCTGCATCTCCAAATTTTCCCTGCAGTCCTGCATTGATCATGCGCATCGGGCTGGCCAGGTTGGAAAAGAAATTGCCTATGCCGAGCATCAGGGGCTCGGGCATAACCCAGCGATAACCCTTGGCAACCGGTTTTAACAGGTAGAAATAGAGCTTGTCGTTGAACCAGAAGATACCGCGATTGATAGGTTCCAGCGGGTCATAAACGTCGAGAAATTCTTCATCTTCATCGAGGAACAGCAGTTCATCGTCAGTAAAATCATCCTCTGCTACTATTGTTTCCTTGCTGTCGGCATCACTGTCTGCTGCTGCCAGGATGAGGAAGTTGCTTCCGTTCTCAGCAGTAATGTTTTCTGTGTAGGCAGGCGTGCTTCCACAAATACCAATAACCGGTACGCCCAGGGCAACTAGCAGGATAAAGAACTTCTTCATGGTGATATCCGTGGTGTTTATCTATTCACTTTCAAAGATGTATTTACTGACCAGTTCTTCAAGACTGATCGCAGATTCTGTTTCATCAATTTCATCACCGGCTTCCAGCATGATATCCGAACCGCCCGGCGTCAGCTTGATGAACTTGTCTCCGATGATTCCCGAGGTGCGGATTGAGGCAATGCTGTCATCCGTCAGTTCAATGGTTTTGTCTATGTTCAGGTGCACCACCGCCTCATAGTCGCCGGCATCCAGTTCGATCTGGCTTACCTTGCCAACCACGACGCCTGCCAGTTCAATAGTGGAGCCTTCCTTGAGTCCGCTGATCGAGGTAAAGCGTGCCGTCATCGGGTAGGTTTCGCTCTGGAAGGGGTTTATGTCGCCCATCTTGACAGCCAGCCAGGAGAAACTGATAAAACCCGCCAGCAGGAATGCTCCGACGACAATTTCAAGACTTGTTCTTTTCATGGCTTGCTCCGTTTGCTGCTTTTATATGCCGTAACTGTAGTTACGAAAGTATCAATGAACCTATCAGGTAATCCCATACAAGGATGCTTACCGAGGCAAAAACCACGGCGTCAGTGGTGACCCGGCTGACGCCTTCGGCACCGAATACGCCGGTCCGGCTGAGGTGCAGAAAGTATCCCTTGAAAGTACAAATCCAGACGATCAGGACACCAAAAATCAACGACTTGATCAGGCACAGGCGGATATCCGCCCATTCCACGCTGTTGTACATGCCCTGAAAATAGGAACCCTCGGATACACCCAGTAATACGACCCCGGCAAGGTAACCGCCAAAGATACCGACGATATTAAAAATAAATGCCAGTACCGGCAGGGATATCAGCGCGGCAACAAACTTGGGTGCAACCAGATATTTTAACGGGTCGATGGCCATGCATTCGAGTGCGTCGATCTGTTCCGAGTGACGCATGATGCCGATCTCTGCGCAGATAGCGGAGCCTGCACGGCCAATCACCATCAGGGCAGTGAGTACCGGTCCGAGTTCCTGGATCAGGCTGAGGGCAACAGCTGAACCCAGTAATTCCTCTGAACCAAATTGCTTCAGATTATGGTAGCCCTGCAAACCAAGCACCATGCCGGTAAACAGGCCGACAATGAGAATCACCGTGACCGAGCGGGCTCCAAAGAAATAGATCTGCCTGACAATGGCATAAATAGAGTATGGCGGTCTGAATATACTGGCAAAGGATGCACCGAGGAACATACCCATTCTGCCGGTTGTCTCCAGCAGGTATAGAAAATTCTCTCCGAGCCTGGCGAGCAACTTAAGCATGATTTCGGCGCTGTATGTCGTGTGATTGCGGGTCGATACTGTGCTTGCTTGTCATGCGGATTGATACAGTTAGTCGGTTAATCCGTCATCAACCGTATCGTACAGGGTGAATACCTTGTCGAGTCGCGCGAGTTCCAGTACCCGACGGGTGGGTTCACTGGCAGCAGCCAGGGAAAAGCGGCTGCCGCTTTTCTTTGCGGCCTGCAGTGCCTCGACAAGTGAGGCGACACCGGAACTGTCGATATAACTCACTTCCGACAGGTCGACGATGACATTGCTGGTTGACTCAAAACACTGCAGCAGGATTTCCCGTGCTGCCGGTGAGCTCTCCAGATCAATCTCGCCACTAAAGGCGACTACAGAGGCGTCTTGTTTTTGTGAAATTTCATGTTTCATCTCTATTACTCTCGATGTATTTAACCATGCGTAACAGGTTTCCCTGACCGGAAGGTGCCGGCAGGTGTTCGACTTCATCCATGATGTCGTGGATGATACAGATGCCCAAACCGCCGGGTCCGGGTTCTTCCGGCCATTCCGGTTTTAGTTTCTCCGGATCTACCGTGGGTGCTGAGTCCTGTAGCTGGAACTCGATTATGCCGTCTTTGCAGACTATTTCCAATGTTGCCTCGCCAGCCTCGACATCCTTGTAGGCATGCCGGACCACGTTCTGGATGGCTTCACCAACCGCGATAACGAGGTCGGTAGCCATGGACTTCGAACAGCCGCAGTCAGCGCAGGCCTTGTTGACGAATTCACGTGCTGCCTGTAATTCGCTGGCGCGCGCCGGGAATGTATGAAGGACCACCATTGGAGCGCTATTATGCGTTATATCGTCTGTTAAACAAGTAGTTGATGCGTCAATGGCCAGCAGCGTGATGTCGTCATGACGGGTGCGCCCGGTGTTACCCAGGCGCGAGACGACGGCTTCTATTCGCTCAGCCGCCGGCAGTCCGGCGGATTCCCTGATAATTGCAGTAAAACCGTCAACACCCAGCTGCCTGCCATTTGCCAGATCACCCTCGGTTACACCGTCCGTGAAGATATACAGCGTGCCATCGTCGAGGTGCAGGGTCTCCTTGCGGATACCGTCATCTCCGGCCTCCAGTGGCAGGATGCCCAGCGGCGGTGCACTTGCAGGGGTGGCTGTAAAGGAACCGTTGCGGGCGTGCAGCAGCGGTGGTTCATGACCGGCATTGGCCAGCTGTACCTCGCCGCTTGCCGGGTCAAACAGGCCGCAGACCATGGTGACAAACATGCCATGGATGGCTGTTTCGCAAAGCTCCCGGTTGATGGTCGCCAGCAGCACATGGGGTTCATGCAGCGTCTTGCCAAGACAGCGAAACAGGCTGGCGGTTTTGGACATCAGCAATGCCGCATCCATACCCTTGCCGGAAACATCACCAAGACTGAAATAGACGCGCCCGTCACCGAGTTCGAAGAAGTCATAAAAGTCCCCGGACATTTCATAGGCAGGCAGGTTGATGCCACAGACAGGAAATGGCGCAGGGCGGGCGGTGGGTAACAGGCTGCGCTGCATTTCGGTCGCCAGTTCCAGTTCGCGGCTGACGCGTTCCTGTGCAACCAGGTCTTCGGCCATATGTGCGTTACTGATCGCGAGCGCGGCAGCTGAGGCCAGTGTCTGCAGCATTAACAGGTCGGTGTCCGAAAACAGGCCGCTGGCATCGGATTTGTTGACCAGCTCGATAGCACCAATTTTTTCGAAGTGTCCGACCATCGGCGCACACAGAATCGAGCGAGTCCGAAAACCGGTGGATTCATCCACAGAATGATCAAAGTCGGGATCCTGTTGTACATCCCTGACTATGCGGCTGCTGTTTTCTGCGACACACTGGCCGACGATACCTTCGCCGGTTTTCAGTGTAATACCATGAATGTCGACCGGGCCGACGCTGGCCATGCACACCAGGGTATTGTTTTTTTCGTCCAGCAAAAACAGTGCACCACCTTCTGCCTTGACGAACTGTACGATAAGGTCGAGTGCTTTCTGGATGGTTTCTTCGATATTGAGCGTAACGGCCAGGTGGCCGCTCATTTTCGACAGCAATTCGAGGTGGGCGGAAACGTTGGTTGATTTCCTGCGATCGAAGCGCCGGGGGTCGCGACGGTCTTTGTTGTGAGGAAAGTCGCTCATTGGGGTGCAGCGCTGCGGTGACTCATGTTGTCGCTGTGTATCAAGGAGTTGGAGAATATATGAGCCACGCTCACAAGGACCTTTCTGATTGCAGCCGGTTGTTAAATGGTCGGGCAGAGAGGATTTGAACCTCCGACCCCTTCGTCCCGAACGAAGTGCGCTACCAGGCTGCGCTACTGCCCGTTTAACGTTTAACAGCTGCGGTTAACAGAAAACTCTGCGAGACCGTACAATGCTTCCCGATAGGCTGATTCCGGCAACGGACTCAGCGCTTCAATGGCAAGTTCCGCTTCGTGTTTTGCGGCCTGCGCAGTGTACGGGATGCCTCCGGTTGATTCAATCACGGCACATACATCCTGCATATTGTCATGCCCTCCGTTCTCAATAGCCTTGCGAATCAGCTTTGCCTGGCCGGGCGTACCTTTGTGAATTGCATGGA
>Ga0224509_10000455_pt1 | contig 11347 bp, 11 predicted proteins | sample SF_Jan12_sed_USG_5_FD_170158 | JGI IMG/M metagenome (GOLD analysis project Ga0224509, IMG submission 170158) | Sediment microbial communities from San Francisco Bay, California, United States - SF_Jan12_sed_USGS_24 | ecosystem: Environmental > Aquatic > Marine > Sediment | place: USA... | reverse complement strand
CTTTACGCCCTACCTTCCGTAAATTCGCGATAGTCACGGCCCAAATAGGCCCGTTTGACGTCATGGTCCTCCAGGAGTTCGGAAGCGGTTCCCTGGAGGATAATCTTGCCTGTCTCCATTACATAGCCCCGATCGGCAATCCTCAAAACGGCCCTGGCGTTTTGCTCAACAATCAGAATGGTCAAGCCCTCCTGGCGCAGCTTCACCACGGTGTGAAAGATGTCGGCCACCACCCGGGGAGCCAAGCCCATGGAGGGCTCATCCAAGAGAAGCAGCTTGGGACGGGACATCAGCGCCCGACCTATAGCCAGCATCTGCTGTTCTCCACCAGAGAGTGTACCGGAAATCTGTTGCAGCCGTTCGGCAAGAACCGGAAAAAGGGAAAAAACCATGTCCATGTCTTGCTGAATTGAACCCCTGTTCCGCTTGCCATAACGCAGGTATGCCCCCAACTCCAGGTTTTCCAAAACTGTCAGTGGTTGAAAAATCTGCCTGCCCTCGGGAACCTGACAGATTCCCAATCGGACCACCGCCTCCGGGGACTGGCCGTTGATCCTTTGACCCTGGAAAAAAATCTCCCCCTCCCGGCAGGGAATTAACCTGGAGATGCAGTTGAGTATGGTACTTTTTCCGGCACCATTGGCACCAATCAGGGTGACAACTTCGCCCGGTTTCACCGAGAGAGAAACGTTGTCCAGGACCCGAATCCGACCATAGTATGTTTGCAGGTTGCGAATCCTAAGCAATTATGCCCCCTGGCACTTAATAATTGAGACGGCACAGTAAAAGGCTTCAGTTGCAAGGCGCGCAAATCCTGAGGAATAAGGCGTACGAACTGGTACGCTGCAATGACGAAGGATGCAGCGCAACACAGCAAATGGACCTTTTACGAAGCCGTCAAGCAATTGGTTCTTCTCCCAAATAGGCAGAGATTACTGTCGGATCTTGCTGTATTTCTCTGGGGCTCCCCTCCGCCAGGGTGCGCCCGTAGTCCATCACTAGTATTTCGTCACATACTTCCATGGTAAGGCTCATATCGTGTTCCACCAAGACCACAGTAATCCCGCTGTCACGGATCAGACAAATCAAGCGGGCCAGTTCGCGGGTCTCTCCAGCATTGAGCCCGGAAGCCGGTTCATCCAGCAAGAGCAAGAGAGGGTCGGTGGCCAAAGCCCTGCCGATCTCGAGGACCCGCTGCAGTCCAAATGGTAGAGAAGTGCTGGGGCTGGCGGCTCGCTCCGACAAGCCAATGAAGTTGAGAATCTCCATGGCTGTGTCCCTGATACCGCTTTCCTCCCGCCGGGCCTGGGACAAACGGAAGGCGGCACTGATGAAGCCGGCCCGGGTCTTGGGATGTCGACCTACCATGACATTTTCCAGCACCGTCATCCGATCAAAGAGCTCGACATTCTGGAATGTCCGCGCCACACCACGCTCGGCCACCTGGTGGGGCACCAGGCCATTCAAGGTTTGGCCATTAAAGTAGATGGCGCCAGCGTCCGCAGCATAGAAGCCGGTGATGAGGTTGAACAGGGTGGTCTTGCCGGCGCCGTTGGGACCTATGATACCCTTTATCTGCCCTGTGGGGACCTCAAAGCTCACCTCTCGCACGGCATGAATGCCGCCAAAAGACTTGGAGAGATTTTCCGCTTTTAGAAGCGGTTCAGTCATCCCTTCTGCCATCATCACTCTTCTAACACCTCAGCAATCAACAGCGCTCAGCCACCCGAAAGCGATCCACCCGCAACATCACGCTGCAGGCGATACTTCTCCCAGAGGTCCAGCACACCCCGCGTCAGTCCCTGGGGCATGAAGATCATTACGACCATCAGGATCAGCCCGAAGATGACGATATCAAAGTCGTGGAACACGGCCAGCACTTCCGGAAGCACGGTAAGGGTAGCGGCGCCAAACACCGCCCCCCAAATACTGGCCATACCTCCCACCACAACCATGGTCACCAGCTTGATAGAAAACATGAAATCAAACGAGCTGGGGCTGATGAAAGTGATGAAATGGGCATAAAGACTTCCGGCCACTGAAGCGTAGATGGCACTCACCACAAACACCCAGATCTTCAGCCGGGCGGTATAGATTCCCGAAGCACGCGCCGCTGGCTCACTGTCGTGGATGGCGCGCAACGCCCTACCCACCCGTGAATCAACGATATTGAGACTGAGAGCTATGGCCCCCAGCGTAATTACCCACACCAGAAAGTAGTAGGTTCTGGGCTCGTCAAGAACCACGGTTCCTATACTGAGCTTTGGAATGCCCACTAAACCTGAGGGGCCGCCTGTGAGCCAGACCAATTCTTTGAAACAGATGTAAACAATGATGCCGAAGCCGAGCGTGGCCATGGCCAGATAGTAGCCGGTGAGTTTGAGTGCAGGCACACCCACCATCAAAGCTACCACCACCGTGACGACAACAGCAATCACCATGGCAGGCCACGGGGACAATTTGTACGTAGCAGTAAGGATCCCCGAAGTGTATGCCCCAAGCCCAAAAAAGGCTGCATGCCCCAGACTGATCTGCCCGGCATAGCCCATCAGTAGGTTGAGCCCCACCACCAGTAGGGTGTGGATGCCAATGAAGATCATCACACTGAGGTAGTAACGGTTTGTCACCACCAAAGGCACCAGTGCCAGCAGCAGACCAAAGCTACCAACTTGGATCGACTTGTATCTTAGAAAGCGAGACAATCCTGCTACTCCACTAATGTCTAAAATGAACTAAAGTGTACTAAAATGCCTAAAATACACTAGAATCAAAAATCCCAAATCCCAAGCACCAAATTACAAATAAATCTCAAATTCCAATAATCAATGACCCAAACATATTTGGGCTTCTCTTTTCTTAAGATGATATGAAGGTTTGGAATTTTGAATTTCGGTCATTGTTATTTGTTTGTTATTTGGGTTTTGTGATTTGTAATTTCCGTGCTTCAATCTGCAATCCGAAATTCGAAATTCGAAATTACTTCTCAATGCCCTATGCCTTCCCAAATCTACAATCTAAAATCAGCCCCTAAAACCTCTTCACTTCCTTTGAGCCAAGGAGGCCACTCGGCCTAATGAATAGAACTAAGAGCAAGACAAAAAATGCAATGGCATCTTTGAATCCAGAGCTAATGAGGCCAGCACCCAGCGACTCCAAAACCCCCAGAAGAAAACCACCGAGAATCGATCCGGGACTGCTGCCCAGACCACCCAAAACCGCAGCGCAAAATCCTTTCAGGCCAAGCATAATTCCCACATCGTAGCCACACAGGGTAATGGGAACAATGACGATGCCGGCAGCGGCTCCAATGGCTGCACTTAGGGCGAAGGAGACCAAAACCATGCGGTTTACTCCAATCCCCACCAGGCCGGCGGCTCGCCGGTTGAAGGCGCAAGCACGCATGGCCTTGCCCGTTATGGTGTGTTTGTAGAAAAACTGTAGAGCAGCCATTACCACCAACGTCACTCCGAGTACCCAGAGGCTTTGAGGTACCAGGGTAGCACCGCCAAAATGGATGGGGGCGGAACCGGTAAATGGCCTGAGCCCCAGGGAATCTTTCCCCCAGAACATCATGGCCACGCCCCGAAGAAAGATGGAGGCGCCAACTGTGATGATGATGAGAGCAATGGGATTTGAGCTTCTGGCAGGACGGATGGTGAACCGTTCCAGAGCGATGCCCACCAGGGTTACCGCCAGGACTGCCAACAGGAAGCTGAAACCGAGTGGCAGGTGACTAACGCCATCAAGCGCTATTACCGCCATGCCGCCAAGCATGACAAACTCGCCCTGGGCGAAGTTGATGACCTCGGTGGAATTGTAAATGATGGTAAAACCCAGGGCGATAACCGCGTAGATGGCACCATTGGTGATGCCGGAGATAATGTACTGGAGAATCTGGCTACTCAGATCCATAGGCAGACACCGAGTGTCCAAAGTGGGGTAAAGTGTCCAAAACGTGTTTGATCAAGTTGATTACTTGGTTTGCCTCTTAATCTAACTTTTCGGGCGGAGATAAACGGCTCGACTGAAGGCTTTCGAGTGAGCCTAAGTCGAACTTCTCGCCGAAATCCCCGCCCCTTTATGGCCCTTGGGTTATTAATTCATTAGGAAAAAATGTCATTTATAGTCATTCGTGAGCAACTTAATGACCTGATGACAGCAAAGCTAGATGACGCGAAGCATAGTGACCGAGAGAAGCTTTCCGCTCGTTGCTTACCGCTTACTTTCTGCACTATCCCTTTGTTATCGATGCCTTACCTTACTGAATTACCTGCCAGTCGCCGTTCACGATCTTCACCACCACGAAGGCTTCTTCTTTGTTGAGGCCGTTGTGATCTTGAGGTGAAAAGCGAAAAATACCGCTCATTCCCACATGGCCGGTGATCTTCTCGACCTCGTCACGAATCTTGGCCCGATCAGCCCCTGCTTTTTCAAGGGCTTGAGCCAGAATTTCCAGACCATCCCAGGAATAGCCGCCAAACCCCGAAACTGCAATTTTGTACTTCTCTTCGTAGTCGGCGATGTATTTCAGCAGTGTCGGCTTCTGGGGGTCGGTATCGGGCAAAGCTCCAGCAACCAGGATTTTGCCGGTGGGCAGTATGACGCCATTGGCCGCTTCGCCGGCCAGCTGAATAAACTTCTTGGAAGCAACGCCATGGCTCTGATAGAGGGGGATCTCGATACCAAGCTGCCGCATGTTCTTGGCGATCACTGCCGGACCGGGATTGGTTCCCCAACAAATAATAGCCCCCGGGTTCAAGGACCTAATCTTGGTGAGCTGGGGAGTCATGTCCGTGTCTTTGGGCCCGAACCTTTCGTCGGCGACGATCTCATACCCGTAGTCCGGTGCCTGTTGAAGCAACTGCTCCCTGCCACTAGCGCCAAAGGCATTGCCTACAGTGAGAATGGCAATCTTCTGGATTCCCTGGCCTTGCATATATTCATAGATCTTGGCCACTGCCATCACATCGGTTTGAGGTGTTTTGAAAACCCATTTCTTAACTGGGGTAGTGATTTTCACCGAAGCTGCGCAGGAAATGAGCGGCACCTGGGCCTTTTCCGCGATGGGAACCACAGCCAGGGTTGTGCCACTCAGTGAGGGGCCCACTATGGCCAGAACATTGTCCTTTTCGATCAACTTGTTGGTGTTGAGCACCGCTTTGGTGGCGTCCCCCTCGGTGTCGTATATGACCAGTTCAATGGGATGGCCGTTGACACCGCCTTGGGCATTGATCTGTTCTGCCAGCAATTCCATTGAATTGCGTTCCGGCTCACCAAGAAACGATGCCCGGCCGGTGATCGCAAAAATACCGCCAATCTTGTAAGAAGCCTTGGGCTCCTCTTTTTTGGCGCAGCCACTCCATGCCAAAGCTACCGCCAGCAGCAACAACGTCAAAACCTGAATTATTCTGACCTTACCTCTTTTCATGATCAACTCTCCTCCCTCCCCATTCTTTCCATTCATTCAGTTACGACTTGCCGTGGGACAAAAACTGAACCACTGAGAAGACAAAGAGTATAGCGGTTGGCGCTAGGCGCTTTGCGTTTTCTTCTCAGTGCACTCTGTGGCTATTACTCCCCCACACTTTAACTAAAACTCTTACATGGCGTAGAGTTTCTCTCCCCCGATGACCGTCACACCATTTTGCATCAGCACATCCACGGCATTATCAATATCATCGAATCGGAAAATGATTACTGCGTTCTGGCCGCTTTGCTGGACAAAGGCATACATGTACTCCACGTTGATACCGTTCTCAAAAAGAATTTGCAGAATGTTGTTTAGGCCCCCTGGCCGGTCCTCCACCTCCACCGCCACAACCTCGGTTCTGCCTACGGTGAACCCCTGTTCTTTGAGAACTTGTTTGGCTTTCTCATGGTCGTTGACAATCAGCCTCAGGATACCGAAATCAGAGGTATCGGCTAAAGCCAAGGCCCGGATATTGATATCCTCTCTGCCCAAGATTCCGGTAACCTCCGCAAGCCTTCCAGCCTTGTTCTCCAGAAATATGGAGATCTGTTCAACTTTCATGGTTTCCCTCCCCTTGCGTGGGCTTATAATTTCTTGGTTTGCCGGCAAAACTGGCCTAAATCTCTCTCTTGTCTATTACCCTTACAGCCTTGCCTTCGCTACGTTGAATGCTCTTGGGCTCTACCAGCTTAACCTGGGCAGAAACACTCAGCATTTCCTTAATATTCTTTTCCAGTTTACGTTCCATGTTCTGTAAATTCTTGACCTCATCTGAAAAAACCTTCTCGTTCACCTCCACCTTCACAGTGAGTGTGTCCAATCTGCCCTCGCGAGCAACCTCTAATTGATAGTAAGGTTCAATGCCATCAATCTCCATGATGACACTTTCGATTTGGGAGGGGAACACATTAACGCCGCGAATGATGAGCATATCGTCACTGCGACCCTGGACTCGCCCCATACGGACGATGGTCCGCCCGCAACGGCAAGGTTCAGGATACAGAACGGAGATATCGCGGGTTCTGTAGCGGATGACTGGAAATGCCTCTTTGGTGATGGTGGTGAAAACCAACTCCCCTGGAGTACCATAGGGCAGGACCTCTTCAGTGTCCGGATCGATAATTTCAGGAATAAAATGGTCCTCGAAGATGTGTAGCCCATTTTGGGCTTCGATGCATTCCACCGAAACTCCCGGACCTATAATTTCACTGAGGCCATAAATATCCATGGCCTTTATGTTGAGCTTCCGTTCAATCTCCTCCCGCATCTGCTCGGACCAGGGTTCGGCCCCGAAAATGCCGGCCTTGAAGTTGAATTCGCGAAAATCCACCCCCATTTCCTCGGCCACCTCGGCAATCAACAGAGCATAAGAGGGTGTGCAGGTGAGGATTGTGGGGCCAAAATCCGTCATGATCATCACCTGCCTCTTGGTGTTGCCCCCTGAAATGGGGATCACCGAAGCGCCCAACTTTTCGGCACCGTAGTGAAAGCCGAGACCACCAGTAAATAGGCCATAGCCGTAAGCATTGTGAATCATATCTCCCCTGGTGGCGCCCCCTGCCATGAGGGTTCTCGCCATGAGTTCAGACCAGGTCTGGATGTCCCGGGCTGTGTAGCCCACTACGGTTGGCTTCCCAGTGGTACCCGAGGAGGCGTGGATTCGGACTACATCGTCCATGGGCACCGTGAACATCCCAAAGGGGTAGTTGTCCCGCAGATTGTCTTTGTAGGTAAACGGCAGCCTGCGCAGATCGTCAAGGGAACTCACATCATCAACCTTTACCCCAACCTCATCGAATCGCTTCTTGTAAAAGGGAACCGTGTTGTACACTCTGGCAACCGTTTTTTGCAGTCGTCTCAGCTGAATAGCCTCTAGAGCCTCCCTGGGCATGGTTTCATACTCTTCGTTGTAAATCATAGGTCCTCCCTATCAATCAGAATCTAAGCTAACCGGTTCGTCCACCCCATAGACTTTAAAGCAAAACGGTGGTTCAAAAGAAAAATTTCAACGACAAACTCACCGAAGGCTCTCGGGGTTGATCGAAACTAATCTTTCCGTAGGGGGCAAGACGTTCTTGCTGTCGCTGTTCTTCCCGATCGTTGTATTTATGAGCCACATTTACAGCGCTGTAGATATTGCCACCATAAAAAGCAGCGGTGACCAAAGCTAGTCCTACTCCTACCCCCTCATGGTCCTGGTTGAAAGCCTCATACGTGGCCCAAGCAAATGCACCGGTAAATACGAATGCGATGGCTGCATCACGGGGTCGATCGCAGTAAAGGTGACCTGCACCGGGTAAGAGCGCTGCCAAAAAACCAGCCAGAGAAGGATCTTTCCGTTTTGCTTCTGACTCCTCTGCTACGATCTGCTGCACTTTTTTCGCTCTAGCATAAAACAAATCCTCACTTCCCACCTGGCTCAGAGCTTGGTCAGCTTCCAACCAACGACCTTCTTTGGCGTAACTGAGACCGATAAGATACCAGGCCTCTGCCACTAAGGGTCTTCCTGGTTGATCTTCAATGATGGCCCCATACTCTTTCCTGGCCTCTTCTCCCCGACCCAACTCACCCAGAATTCGAGCTTTCAGAAAACGAGCCTCCCATTGAAGAGAACTCTGAGGGTAGTCACGCAGGAAAGCATTTACTGCTTCCAGAGCCTGGTGCCAGCGTTTACCACGGAAGTAGCATTGAACAATTCGTAGGGCGGCGTTCTGTGCTTGGGGATTATCAGGATAGAGGAAAAGAAAGCGCTGGTACTCTCCAATAGCTCTGAAGTACTCTTGCTCGGAAAAAAGATGATGGGCGAATTCTAGCACCTGTTCTGGGGGAAAGTCCATTGGATGTAAGGGCGACTGGGCTTGGGCAGGAATCCCTGAACCCACAAACATCGTCACTGCGACAGTTAGCAGCAACAAGCCTACTAAAATATGATGAGGTCGTCCCGGTTGTATGCAGCCTGACTTTCGAGTCATGGTCTGCTCCTGGGTTCAGTAAAAAAGCCGCGGGTTTCAGCTAACCCACGGACTCTAAACAAAAAACCATGGGCTTGCTTCCCTGTCCGCCCATGGCCTTGGATGCTCACCTTTGTACCGGTTAATTCTCGATTCAACCAATTACCCCTGTTCCTTAGCCCGGATATTTCATGAATTGCTGTCGCGAGACCACGAAGATGGGTGTGCCACCGGGCAACCGCAGGGTGTTGGTTCCGAGGCGTACCTGAACGGTACGTCGCAGGGGCCGACCCCCGAGGACGCCAGGAAGGACGGCCATATCCGTGGTCGCAGCAAGTGATTCATGAAATATCCGGGTTAGGGTTTTCAGCCTGTCGCCAGCGCCTAAGCTTTATCCTAATCCACTCTCCAAATATGAGGGCCGGGTTTTCATTAAGGTAGTTGTCGTAATGGGTCATTGCTTTTTGCTGATCGCCAATAGCCTCATAGACCCTGCCAAGATAAAGCTGAGCCTGAGCTTGATATGCCGGGGTCCCCTCACTGGCTAGACGCTGATAAACTTCTACGGCTTCCTGCCACGATCCCTTGGCCTCATAAGTCTCTCCCAAACTCTCCAAAGCCTGGTCATAGAGAGAATGGGATACATCTGTGCGCTGGAGAAAATCTGTGTAGCAGGAGATTGCTTTTTCGTGGTCACCCAATTGGAAGTAGATGTTTCCCAGATCTATGAGGGCGTTGGTCGCCACAGTAGTGGAGTGGTAACGTTGTTTTACCTCCTCCAGCTTCGCCGCTGCCATCGAATAATTTATAGCCCCAGCACTGCCGGAGGATTCGACCTGATAGAGAGAAAGAGCTTCCTCGTAGAGACCTCTGGCCTTTGTTTCCCGTCTGGCCTTAAACAGAAAAACTGCACTAATGATTAAGATGAGAACAGCAACGGACGCCAATACTCCAACGACAATCCGTATGTTATCCTGACACCAGGCTATGATCCTGCTGCCAAATGTTATGAATTCATCAGGTTTCTTGAGCTCTTTTCTCCGGATTTTTCTTTTCGCCAAATTATCGCCTCCTCGTTTAAATCGAGCTTGTTAGCAAGAAGGAGTTGTTCTGTCAAGCACTTGCCCAATGGTGCCTTGCTGCTAGCTGGATATACTCTCAGCTTCCCTTAAGAGAGCTCCGCCCACCTGATTGACAAGAGCCCAGATAACATCCAAAGGCAACTGCTCCTCCACCGAACCGTCAAACGTCACTACCACCCTTGCCGGAAATTCTTCATCTCCAAGCCAAAGAATGTAGCCAAGGGGAATTTTTGGCAGAGGCCAAAGTCGAAAAGAGACATCACCGAAATCAGTCTCTCCCCCGCCGAGGCGCAACCCTACTTCAAGAAAAGTTTGAGCATCATGACCGAAGCGTTTTTCCAATGGCCGGGTGAACAGAGCATGAGGCCCTCTGAAAAAAAAGTCTCCCCCCTTGATCTCACTTCCTGTGACCATCCGGCCAGTCAAACCGATGGGTCGAGCGCGGAGCAGATAGGTTAACAAGACAAGATAAAATTGAAAGGAGAGTCGTTTGGAGCCATCGTCTCCGAAACATTCAATCAGGCGCGATTCAGGATAACATCCGTAAGTCTGGTGCAAGAACGGAATCTGGTAACAGCCCTGAACCTCATCATAGCGCACTGAGGCATGAACACATACCTCGCTCACGTTTTTGGACAGAAGCTCACTCCATAGACTGGGATCGATTTCCGCAGGGTCCTCGTAAATTCCCCTCTCTTTTTTACTCAAATCGCTCATTTGCTCACCTTCAACCGGTCAACTATCATTGCCAACGCAGTCACCTCGCTCTGTTCGTGCAAATCGCGGCTACCCTTCGACAAGCTCAGGGCGGGAAAGCCGCTCCCACCAATACTGTGAGTCATTTGCCTTCGGCGTCATTGGGTCATTACGCTTACGCTGTCATTTGTTGTAAGATGAAATTTGCACTGCGAAATAAAAGAATCCAATAGTCGTCAGCCACTAGTTTAGAGGAACTCAATTTTCCTTGCTTTTCTCCTGAATTCTGGATTCTGACTCCTGACTTCTTGTTTTTAAATCCCCAATCCGCAATCCGAAATCCGAAATATACGCCTTGTCCTCTGATCTCCGACCTCTGGCTTCATCCTCTGAGTTCTTGCTGCCTACTGCCTTCTGTCCTCTGTCCTCCTTGCCACGCCGTAGCCTTGGCGAAGGCGGGTGTCTCCTGCCTTCCGTCTCCTACTCTTCTTCGCCAGTGGCCGACTCTCTTAAGACACCATGAGTGATGCTTCCTAGTACTCGACTGATGACACGTGCTGCTTCTTCCTCGTAGTCCCCTGGCACCAGAATGGCACCCCAGCCCATTTGCGTTACAAAAAGACCATCATAAGCAGTCTCTTCAAAACGGCGAAGTAGCACTGGTATGTTCTCCTGACGCAGTGCCTGAACCAACAAATCAGCCTCAAAGCGATTCTCCACCGTGTGAATTCGTACCATGTCCTGTTGTTGTTCCAACGTCATAGATTCATTTTCACCAGGCACTGGTCTCAAAACCTCCCAAAGGATTTTAAATTTTAGATTTCGGATTTGGAAGTACAGATTTTAGACGGCAGGAGTTCTTACAGATCGAATTAAGCAGAGCAAGTAAAAGAAATATTGTTTTTCTCAATCCGCAATACGAAATTCGAAATCCGCAATCTAAATTCTCTCTACTCCACGTCGTACTCTGCTTGCTCGAGCACCCCCCAGAGCCGTTCTCGATTGCTTTCGTATTCTTGCAGCAGCAGTGGACCACAGTAACTTGCTACCATCTCCCTACTCACCACCCTTGCAGCAAAGGCCATACAGGTGGGCTCACCGCATTCTCCACAATTGGTCTGGGGAAGCTCACGGTAAACGCTGAGAGG
>Ga0224509_10000454_pt1 | contig 11347 bp, 8 predicted proteins | sample SF_Jan12_sed_USG_5_FD_170158 | JGI IMG/M metagenome (GOLD analysis project Ga0224509, IMG submission 170158) | Sediment microbial communities from San Francisco Bay, California, United States - SF_Jan12_sed_USGS_24 | ecosystem: Environmental > Aquatic > Marine > Sediment | place: USA: California... | reverse complement strand
TAGGCGACGGTTTCAGAAGACCGCCGAGAAGCTCGGAGTCGACTTCGAATTCGTCGATGCGACCACGCGCCAAGACCTCCTTGCTGGACTGATCCTCGACAACTGCACCATCGACATTACGGATTTGAGTTGGGCGACGCATGAGCAACACGATGTGCGTCGGAGCACGGGCCCCCTCGGTTTTGGTGAGATCGGGTGCGCGTACTCGCACATCAGGTGCTGGCAGATGGGACGGGCGGAGGACTTGGATTTCCTCGTCGTATTCGAAGACGATGCAGCTCTGGAGCGCGCGCTCGAGCCGAAGGACTTTCCAGACAACGACGTGGACATGTTGTACCTGAGCAATCGTATGCCCAGCAACGAGGACGGCGAGACTTGGGGGTACGGGGCCGGGCTCGAAGGCTACATCTTGTCACGCAATGGCATGAGGAAGGCGCTGAGGATTCTCGAGAAACTGTACATGCCGATCGACCTTCAGGTGCTCGCCCACCACGAATCTCAGGGAAGCTATGGCCATGGCTTAACAAAGTATCGAAGAAACGAGATCGACCAAGATTCTCTGCTGAAAGCCCGCGTCTTGAAGCACCGTGTTTGCCGAAACGGGTTTGGGAGCTCGACTGTCTTCAGACAAGGCGTCAAAGCCCGCGCCCTCTTCTTTGCAGCGAGGAATCTGGAATCAATGATTGGTGGCGAGCGAATCGTTCGCTGGTGTAAATAGAACATCATGTCTCGTCGCTTCGGTCTGCAATCTGTTTGGACGAGTTATTGCGAGTACTCCCCCGGAACGGTCGCCTCCTTCGCATGTCGAGATTTGTCCTACGATGGATGCTGGTTGTTGCTGTGCTCGATCTCACTGGCCTGCCGAGCTCGGAAACGGGGTTCGCGATTTGGCCCGAAGTTACGCCCTTTGGACAACTCGACCCCAGCAGGATTTCCGTTGTGAACGCAGAGTTCACCTACAACCCCTGAGGGCGCTCAACGTCCGCAGCCGACCGCCTCGAATCGAACTTGGGAACGGTTCGCTTGGTCTTGCAGCAGACGAAAATGGGTGTTTGAAGTGCCTACCTCCGGGTCATCGATTCTCGATGACTCCGCCAGCACCCTGGTAGCGCTCCCTCTTGCTGATCTTGATCGACTCACCGCCGGCAAGCTCTTCTTCAGCGGTCATGTCGTTTGCCACGGCCATCTTGGACGCAGACCACTGGCTTCCGCTTCGAGCAGCGATCTTGCTCAGCGTCTCGCCGCGATGTGCCTCCACGAGTCGTAGGCGATTCTCGTGTACCTCGCGTAGCTCGGCTTCTGACAATTGGTGGAAGCTCTTGGCCGCGGCTTCGAAGCGAAGGCGATGTTGGTTCCAGCGTGAGGCCGGCGCTGCACCCAAGACCTGATACATGAGATCGTCCTTGGCGATCCAGGCGAGGAACAAGTAGATCTCCTGGCCGCGATCCACGATCCGGGCGACACCCGTCACCGCTGGCAGTTGGTTGATCTCCGTCAACCCGCTGCGCTCGAGCATGGGGATCTCACTGTCGAAACGGTCGGCCGCAGCCGCGGGGTCATCGCCCTCACCCGCCACCTGCAGGGCTAGCACCGCGGAACCGTCCTCCGGTTGAGCGACGACGGCAGTGGGTGCGTTCGCGTGCGCCCAGCCTACCGGAAAGCTCATCGCAAAACCCAACTCGGGATGCATGAAGCGGTGGTCGAGGAACACGCCTGCCTTAACAGAATCGCCGACCACGAGGCCATCGAGCCGGCCCACGAAGGCCGCACGGTTGGCCGCGATCGGATTCGGCGATGCGACTGACAGCGTGGTGGCATGTTCACGAGCGTCGTGCGCGCGATCCGGTGTCGTGGGGTGTGAATCGAAGAAACTCTGCCGGTTCGGATCCCGTCCGCCCTCGAGCTGTTGCTCACGGGTAAGAGCGTCCATGCTGCTGGCCAACGCGGCAGGATCCCACCCCTCGGCGGCAGCGTACTGTTGCCCCAGCCGGTCCGCCTCCGCCTCCTGCTTGCGACTGTAGCTCGCCATCGCCAGAGCCGCCGGAAGCTGCCCGGCACCGGCCACCGCACTCCCGAGAGCGGGCGACACGACGGAAGCGGCCGCGCCACCGATGCCTGCCAGCACCTGCAACGGAATCCATGGTCGACTCTTCGCCTGACGTTGCGCCGAGTGGCGAGCTGCAACGTGACCGATCTCGTGACCCAAAACGGTGGCGAGCTCAGCCTCGTCGTTCATCAGCGCGAGAAGGCCGCGTGACACATAGATGTGCCCGCCCGGTAGCGCGAACGCGTTCGGCTCCTTCATGTCGACGACATGAAACTCGTAGTCGAGGTGACTGCGCGACGAGTGCTTCGCCAGCCTCTGTCCGATGCGCGTCAAATAGGCATGGAGCTCCGCACTCCCCGCGAAGCCCATCGACTGCTCCACCTGCGCAGCGGCCTCCCGGCCCAGCTCGATTTCGTCCTCCTCACTCATCACCCGCCGGGTACGCCCCGCACTGGGGTTCGCCGCGCAAGCTACCAAGCCAATCGCCAGAACAACGCAAGCGAAGGTACCCAACCACCCTGACCGGATGCGCCTCAGGGGCTCTCTTGAATCGAAGTGCGTCTGTCGCATCGTCCGAGTCTGCCCGCTACGCGCGGCTTTTCAACCCCGGGGAGCCTGCTCCGCCCCTCGGTAACCTGCCCGTAGCCAGTCGGCTGGAGGCCTGCTGTTGTTCCCGTGGTTCGCGCAGAAAAATTCTTCCTAGAGGGCGCGATTCGGCATTATGCATTTATGACCGCGCCATTGGGATTGCCCCGCGTACTGTGGGCCGCGCTGTTTGCTTCCACCCTCATCTACATCCTCGTCCTCGACTTGATGACGCTGGAGGCGGTGAGTGATTGGCAGGCCTTCGTGCTTCCGTTTGCGTTTGCAGGCGTGACGACCGCCGGTGCCAGTCTGCTCGCGCCACGGTTCATCCGGGCGAGGCGACCTCGAGGGGATGCTGGGCAGCCTCCGTCCTCTCAGACAGCCGGTCCATACCTAGTCGCGTTGATCCTCGCACTCGCGCTCGCCGAAAGCGTGTGCATCCTAGGTTTAGTTCTCGGTTTTCTTGGCGCACCGCCGACCGTGGTGATGCCGTTCTTCGTAGTTACTTGGATTCTCATGCTCGTCCGGTTTCCTACGAAGGAAAAGCTCGACGCGTTTAACGCGTAGCTGCTCCCAGTTGAAGGCTGAGACGATTGGCTACTTCCGCATCGGGTCGCCGGAGTTGCGTGATAGCCCGGTTCTCGATCCTATTGTTGGGTGGCGACCGGCTTCCTGCCGACCCAGCGTCGCATGCGGCTGAACGGCACGGCTTTGGCTTCGGCCTCGCTCACTGAATCCTTGTCGTTCTGGATGTTCTTGGTCAGCGTGATCATGAACACCGTCGAGCTTCCCTGCGCGGCGATGAGCGCCGACCAAGCCAAGAAGAAGGTCCACATCCGAAACCAGCGCTCGCCATACTTCGCGACGATCTCCTCTTCGTTACGCTGCCAGTTCTCGTACCACTTCTGAATGGTCAGCGAGTAGTGGACGCCGCAGTTCTCGACCCGATGCACCTCGAACCCGGCGCGCTCCGCGTGATCCACGACGAAGCCGAGCGGACAACTCGCGTCTGCGCCCGGAAAGATGTATTTCGCCATGAAGAGCCCCCAGACGAGGTCCTCGAACTGCCAGGCGCGGCGGAGGCCTGCGATTTGTAGGTAAAAGATGCCGTCGTCTTCCAGCATGCTCCGGACCTGAAGCAAGAACTTCTGAAAGTTCTTGATGCCGACGTGCTCGGCCATCTCGAGACAAGTGATCTTATCGTACTTCTCGGCAGGGATGTTTCGGTAGTCGTCGACGATCCATCGGACGTTGTCCGTGGTGCCCTCACGCTCGGCGACTTGCTGTGCCCAAGCGACTTGCTCTTGAGCCAAGGTCACGCCGGTGCTGGTCGTTCCGTGATTCTTTGCGGCATGATTGACCAACGTGCCCCAACCACATCCGAGGTCGAGGTGCCTGTCGCCCGGCTCGAGTTGCACGTACTGACTCACCGTTTCGAGCTTGCGTTGTTGGCCGATCTCGAGCGACTCCTCCGGGTCGCGAAACATACCGCTCGTGTAGACCATCGTCTCGCCCAAGAACCAGTTGTAGAAATCGTTCCCACGGTCGTAGACGTGCGCGATGTCGCCGTGGTCGGCCTCGACGCTGTGGCCGAGGTTTTGGCCCATGAACTCCCTCATGTAGAACTTCGCGTCGTTCTTGGTGAAGCAAAAACGGAACAGCTGGTTGCGCCGACGAAGGGTCTCTAGAACGTCGCCCTTGAAATCGAGCGTCTCGTCCATGTAGGCCTCGTAGGCCAACTCCATCGGAATCTTGCGGCCCTCGAATCGCTTGGCCTGACGCGAATCATGCCAGGCCAGATCCGCGCTCCAATCTGCGGTCCCTGCGTCATGCTTGCGCGACCGATAGATGAGGAACACGACCGGCAGGAGCACGAACAGCAGGGGCACGGCAAGCCACGCGATCGCAAAAGTCACCCAATCGCCCCGCAGCACGAGGGTGGCCAAGAGTGCGATGATGGTCGGAATTGCCAGGAGCGTGACCAGCCGCTGCTCCAGCAACCAGAAGATCAGCTCGAGGCCGCGCGTGGCGCCCTTCACCGAGTGCTTCGACGCCGGTTGGAAGGCGTCTCGAGGAGCGTCGAGCCGATCCTGAGTGGCCGAGTCGGCAGGAGATGTGTCTGGGGTGGCGGATGTCGTGTTCATATGAGCGTGGTTGATGGCGGATCGACGCGTCGTGTCAAGCGCTGGCGGTTTGCGCTATCCTCAGCAACGCTGCACAAGTCAGCCGAACCCCGCCATGCTGCGTCACCGCGAAGATCTGAGGCCGCTATTTTTTCACGCGGTGTATTTCGGCCTGCTGGCCTTCGCGTTCCACCGTGGGGTCGTCGACTGGTGGAGTGTGCCTCTGGTGATGCTGCTCTGCGTGACCTCGTTTCAGGGCGCGGTGCAGACACACAACGCCATCCACTCGCCGGTGTTTCGCGGGCGCTGGCCGAACAAGGTCTACCAGGTGGTGCTAACGCTCATCTACGGCCACCCGGTCAGTTCCTACGTGCCGGGTCACAACCTGAGCCACCACAAACATACCCAAACCCGCCGGGACGTGATGCGGACGACGAAGACCCGCTTCCGTTACAACGGCTTCAACGTGCTCTTCTTCTTCTTCGCCGTCGGTCCCAGCATCATGCGGGCGGACGCGCAGTACACGGTCGTGATGAGAAAGCGCCATCCTCGTTGGTTTAGGCAAGGGGTCGCGGAGCTCAGCATCCTGATGGTCGTGCAGGTGGCGTTGCTCATCATCGATTGGCGCGCGTTCCTGGTCTTCTGGCTGCTGCCCCATCTGTACGCCCAGTGGGGCATCGTGACGATGAACCTGCTGCAGCATGATGGCTGCGACGCCGACACCGAGTACAACCACTCCCGAAATTTCGTGGGGCCGGTGCTCAACTGGCTCACCTTCAACAACGGTTACCACGGCATCCACCACGACCATCCTCCGCTGCATTGGAGCCTGGCGCCTGAGGCACACCGCGAGCGCTACGGGGGAAAGATTCACCCGGGTCTCGAGCAACCGTCGCTTCCAGCCTACGCCTGGACGACCTTCGTACTCGGGCGCCGCCTGCGCTACGACGGGGTGCCGGTGGTGCTGCCCGAAGAGGGGCCCGACGAATCCTGGCTCCCCCGTCCGGAGCAGACCCTGGCTGACCTCGGTGCTGAAACCCTCGACCCAACGGCAGTCTGAGTACTTGCCCCCGGTTCCGTTGCGCACGCCTGCCTTTGCGTACTACGCCTGGACTCGTTGATTAGATCTTCACAAACTCGGGTCGCGTTTGTAGATCGCTCAGATGACAGCGCGGCGGTGTCTGCTACCGTGATCGCCTCTCGGAGGTAGTAGATTGGACCGTGAAATTCGGGTTGGACTATGTGGTTGCGGGGTGATCGGGGAAGGCCTCGTGACGGCCTTGCTGCAGCACGCCGACATCATCGCCGCGCGAGCTGGTGCACCCGTAAAGCTCACGGCGGTGGCTGATAAGGACCCGGCTCGGCTCGCCGTCGTGCGGGCGCAAGATCCGAGCGTTGCCCTCATGGACGACGCGTTTGAAATCGTTACCCGAGACGACGTCGATGTCGTCGTCGAGCTCATCGGCGGGGTCGAAATTGCCGATCGGTTGGTGCGAGCGGCGCTCGACGCGAAGAAGCACGTGGTCACGGCCAACAAGGCGCTTCTCGCCGAGCGAGGCGGGGCATTGTTCGCGCTCGCCGAGGCCAATGGCTGCGAGCTGTACTTCGAGGCTGCGGTGGCTGGCGCCATTCCCGTGATTCGCGTGATTCGGGAGTCGCTTGCGGCCGACCGAATCGATTCCGTTCGGGGCATCATCAACGGCACCAGCAACTACATCTTGTCGAGCATGGCCAATGAGGGAGCTGCCTTCGCGAACGCGCTGAAAGCCGCGCAAGAGGCGGGGTTTGCCGAGGCGGACCCGACGCTCGACATCACGGGCGGGGATGCGGGTCACAAGCTGGCGATTATCGCCGGCCTTGCATTTGGTGCGCGCGTTCTGCCCAACGAGATCCCGACCGAGGGCATCGAACAGGTCGATCCCCGCGACATTCAGTACGCGCGAAACTTTGGCTATGTGATCCGGCCCCTTGCCGTTGCAGAACGCGCGGAGGCTGGCGCTCTGGACTTGCGGGTTCATCCCGCACTGGTGCCCGAGGGCGATCCACTCGCCCACGTCGATGGTGCGCTCAACGCGGTTGCGATTCAGGGTGAGATGGTGGGGCCGAGTTTCCTTGCGGGTCTTGGGGCCGGCGCGGCTCCGACTGCCACTAGCGTGGCGGGCGACATCATCGACATCGCAAAGAACTCACTCGCGGGCGCGCCTGCCAGGACGTGGAACCTTCCGGCCGACGGCGATCAGAAGATTCAGGCGCTCGCCGACCTGTCGTCTCGCTACTACCTCCGCTTTTCGGTGAGGGACGAATCCGGGGTGCTTGCCGCGCTATCGGGCAAGTTGGGCGACTCGGGTATCTCGATCGAGCAAATGGTCCAGGACGTGGACGACGGCGACGAGGGCACCGCGTCGATTGCCATACTGACGCACCACGCACGCGAAGGGGATGTCCGAGATTCGCTGCACGCAATCGACGACACCCATCTCACGACGGCGCCCACGCACCTCATTCGCATCGTCGAGTGAGAGTCGTGCACAACACCTATTTCCGGATGCGGTGCAGCAGGAGAAGTGACAGCGAGATGAGCGTGGCGCCCCAAGGAAACCAGTCGCCTATCGTGCCGTAGACAGTTGGCACCCGGACAGGCCGGACGTCGGCGACGAGGGTTTCTTCGGTGAAAGCGCCCGTCTGATGCGTGATCACCCCGCGGGCATCGACGAAAGCCGAAACCCCAGTGGTTGCAGCGCGCACCAGCGGCATCCCTAGCTCAGCGGAGCGGGCGGCGGCCATCATCAAGTGCTGGGACGCACAGCTCGTGTCGCCGAACCAGGCGTCGTAGGTGATGTTGACCATGAGGTTCGTCTGATCGGGTATGTGGCGGCGCACAAACTCCCGCAGAATCGCCTCGTAGCAGATCAAAAAGGAGGCGCGTGCCGAGGTGTCCGAGTCGAGGAGCGTCACCTGCTGTCCGGCCGTGAAGTTGCTCGTCCCAGGCAGGCGCCCCAGAACCGGGAACAGATCCCGAAACGGAACGTACTCACCGAACGGCAGCAGTTTGATCTTGTCATACCGTTCCCCAACGGTGCCGTCGCGATGCAATAGGTAGGCAGCGTTGTAGGATCTCTTCTGACCCGCGACCTGCTCCACGGTCCGGGCACCGGTCCATATCTCGCGCCTGCTTTCATCGATGAAATCGAACACCGGGAGGTTGGCGGCGTCGCTCGGAGAGCGTCGCAGCGCACCCTCAGACCAGAGAAAGACGTCGATCTCACGATCCTCCTCGAGGGCCGCTCGGCTCTGCTCGACATGTCGTCGCGCCACGCCGGCGGCGCCCAGCCTTCGCCGTTCGGGGATATCGAGGTTGGGTTGTACGATGGCGATCCGAAGCGACGAGGCCTGCGCCTCGGCCGCTTCGATTCGCCCCGTTTGCCAGGCTGAAATGCCGACGGTGGCGGCGAACATGAGTGCCACCGCAAGGGCGGATCCGGTCCAGGCGCGGCGATCCAGTCGTCCGATGCCTCGGCGGTGCTCCGCGGCGGCTACCAGAAGCAAATTCCACAGAATCATCTGAAAGGAGAGCCCGAGGATGCCGGTGACGCTCGTGACCAAGAAGAGCTCGGGAACGCGGTACAGCGAGATCCCGTGGTAGTAGGGGAACAACTGGGGATTGAGAAACTCGCAGGTGACAAACCAGGCCGCGGCAGCAAACGGCCATGCCGGGCCGCTGACGGCGCGGAGGTAGCCGAGTCCCCAGCCGAAGAAGGCCGAGTAGAGCGAGGCGAAGGCAGCTAAGAGCAGCAGTGCGACAACGCCGACGACGTAAGGGAGCTTGCCGAAGACCGACACGGTTTCGGCGAACCAGTAGAAGATGCCTACGTTGGCCACCATGCCCATCAACCAACCCGCGAAAAAGGCGCGCTTCGCGCTGAGTCGACACAGGACGTAAAAGCCGGGCGCCAAGGCCCACGGATGTAGCCAGTACAGATTGAGGGGCGCCGAGATGAGCGGCTGCGCGAGCCCGGAAAACAGCAGGGCGACAATTGCGAACAGTGTTTCGCGGCGAAGTGGCATCGGTCGCTACAGCGAAGAAAGGACGAGGAGCATACCGTGAAGCCCCGAAGGGCCGCCAACGTATCGGCAGTCGCTGGGTATCAGCGAAAGAAATGCGTTGGCGCGGCGGGATGCGAAATGGGTGCGCGAGATTTGGCGATCGCTGCACGAGATACTGCGTAAATCTCTCGTGGCCTGGATCTTGCCTCCACTACGCTCATGAAAATTCTTCCGATTCTGATGGTGTTGTTCCTCGTGCCTGCGGTTGCCGTCTGGAGCGCGGGGTGTGACGACGAGGGCAACGATAACGGTAACGTCGACGCCTCAGTGCCGGGTAACGGCGGGGGCGGCGGTGACGGCGGCGGCGGCGGTGACGGCGGCGGCGGCGGTGACGCTGGTGGCGGTGGTACCGGCGGCACGGATTGCATCAACACGGGCGAATCAGGCTGCGACCCCGATATCGGCGGCTTCGGTGAGTGCTGTGACTACCCAGACGCGTACTGTGACTCCACGGGTACGTGTGTGGACTTCACCTAGCCCACCCGCTCAACCAACCCGGCCTCGGCCTTGGTGACGATGGTCAGTCGCCTGCCAGGCCGACGTTGGCGCCTCGAATCAACGCGCTGGCGGCGTGCTGGGTGAAGTCGATTCGGATCTCTTGCTCGACGAGGGAGCGTCGAATTCCGCCTCGAGCTGCCACGGGACGCCGCATCATGTAGGCATTGTCGTCGCGAACCTGGTCGCGGGTCAGGGCATCGAGGGCCAGCGAAATTTGTTCGCGGAGCGCGGAGTCTTGGGCGTCGTGATGACGCGAGAGCTCATATGTGGAGATGATCGCCTCGGTGAACCCGGCCGCTGCCGGGGCTTGAGGCACCAACAGGGCTCCAAAGCCGTAGTGCCCGGTGAAGTCTGTGTTGCTCCATTGTCCTGGCTGATATTGGATGCGCCGCACGAACTCCGAGTAACCACGGCAGAAGTCCAAGTAGTTCCGCGCCTGGAGTCTTGGGTAGGCCTCCTCCGCCGCAATGCAGGTCCAGTGGTCGGCGCCGTAGATGAATCGACCTAGGAAGTAGTCGTACTTGGGACCGGTGAGGTAATCCAAGGCGCGCTCCGCAGCCCGAATGAGGGCCTGGCCGTCGCCCGGCTCTCCGAGCACCTCGTCGGCCATGACGAGGGCCAAGGCCGCTTCTTCCGATGCAAACATCTGGCGCGTATTTTCGATGACTCGTTGCTGATTCAGGTCGAAGAGGTGGTGGAAGTCGCCATCGGGACGCTGCATGAATAGGAGGAAATCGACGAGGCGCCGAGCCAATTCGGCATGGCGCACGTCTGCGGTGCGGCGTTGGTATTCGAGGAGAGCGACGACCGTGAGCGCGGTGCTCCCAACCTGGGCCACGTCACCTTGAACGACGCAGGTCCTACGGGCTTCACCGCACTGCGCCGGAATTCGTTCGGCGAGCCAGTCGAGCGCAAGTTCGGCTCCGTCGCGGTAGCGATTCTCTCTCGTGTGACCGTAGAGCAAGGCTAAGGAATAGACGGTGCCCGCATGGCGAGCGAGACTCGAGCTGCTGTTACCTCTTTTCTCGCCGGTTAGCGGGTCGTAGATGTAGTGAAACCGACCATCGGGCTGAAGTTGCTTGAGGATGAAGTCCCCAGCCTGGACGGCAGCGCGTCGCCATGAAACAGCGCCGCCGCTGGGACCGGGGGTGTTGCCTCTGAGCACCGGGAGCGCCTCGTTCCGATGTTCTATCCAGCTCTCGGTGCGAAGTCTTTCGAGCTCACCGCCATCTAGCTCGAGCTGCGGGAGCACCGGCGTCGTGTCCAGGCCGAGTCGGAGCTCGTGGATTCCGGAGATCAAAGGCGCAGCGCCGAAGCGCTGCTGTTTCATCAGGTCATCGGGCAGTAGGACCCGACACATGCCCATGTGGCAACGGCGGAGCCCATCGACGCCGGGGTTGACCGACAGGGCCAAGATGGAACGCCAGTCGCTCGCCACCGGTCCGACCGCCACAACTCGGTCGACCTTGAGCCTACCATCTCGATGAACCGACTCGTCGAGGTCGTCTGTAGTAGCAAGTGCCACGGCCGCCGATCGCACCGCAGCCGCCATGTCCTCGCCTCGAGCTGCGACGCGCGCTTCGAGCTCACCTTGGCGCCACAAGCTGACGTGGAGAGATCCTTCGCCAAGCGGTATGCCTTCGAGCGAAGGCAACCCAGTGTCGTTCGTACCCCCGACCAGGGCTGCCCGGAGATGCGCCAGTGCCTGTTCCCGACCCTCCTGACTGACCGGGTCGATCGGGCTGAAGCTGAACCTCACGAAAACGAACAGGGCAACGACGACTGGAGCGCCGAGCAGTCCCCAGAGCGCGGCGACGAGACCTTTGCCTGCACCCATATCCGCCCTGACTTCTCGTCGAAGGAGGGCGCGGAGCTGCAACGCTGGGAAGAGTCCGAGCAGCTGAAAGGCGACGCTCGCAAATAGAAGCGCAGCGAGCGATGCGCCGCGACCGAAGTCACCAAACACCGCCCGCAGATAGGCCCAGGAGGT
>Ga0224509_10000453_pt1 | contig 11360 bp, 6 predicted proteins | sample SF_Jan12_sed_USG_5_FD_170158 | JGI IMG/M metagenome (GOLD analysis project Ga0224509, IMG submission 170158) | Sediment microbial communities from San Francisco Bay, California, United States - SF_Jan12_sed_USGS_24 | ecosystem: Environmental > Aquatic > Marine > Sediment | place: USA: California... | reverse complement strand
CGCGACCCTAGCGGTCGCCATTCCGCACATGAACGGTTTGGGCGGCGACGCCATTGCGCTGTACTACGACGCGAGCGCCAACAAGGTGACCGCGATCAATGGAAGCGGGCGTGCGCCAGCCGCCGCGACCGTCGCGCACTACCGTGGGCTTGGTCACGAGGCGATCCCCCGGCGCGGACCCTTGTCGATGTCTGTTCCGGGAGTTGTGCGCGCGTGGGAAAATTGTCTTCTCCGCTGGGGCTCGAAGTCGCTGCACGCGTGCTTGGAACCTGCGATCGAGCTCGCGGAGGAGGGCGTGCCCATCGACCAGGCCCAGCTCGAGTTCCTCACCGGGCCGGTCTACGCCGAGCTCGCTTCGGATTTCGCGCCGCTCGCGGATTTCTTCGGCGCGCCGGCGGCGACTCGCAGGCTCGGTATGAGGCTGTTCCAGCCGCTGCTCTCGCGAACCCTCCGAGCCTTGGCCGAGGGTGGCGCCGCCTGCTTCTACGAGGGGGCCATCGCCGAGGCGCTGTTGCTCGACCTAAGGGCCGCCGGAGCGCTGATTTCGGAGCGCGATCTTGCCGGTCATGCCACGGAGTTCGGTGAATCGCTGGCGGTTTCCTACCACGGCCGAACCGTGCACGCCGCGCCGCCCAACTCTCAAGGCGTCGCACTGGTGCTGTTGGCGGGTCTCGACGACGTCACCGCGTCGCGACGAGGCAAGGCGCCACCGGCCGAACTTGGATTGGACGCCACTTGGTACATGCGTGCGAAGCGATCCGCCTTCGAGCTCCGGGACCGCCATGCCGTGGACCCGGCCCGCAGTCGGCTTCCGCCCGATTTGCTGAGTCGGGAGTCACTGTCCCGTCTGGCGGGCCGCGAGGTTGTGGCCGATGCGGAGGCCCAGGCAGGCGGTGGCGACACCAGCACTCTGGTGGTCGTCGACTCCGCCGGTAATGCCGTCAGCTGGGTGCAAAGCCTGTTCGAGGAGTTCGGCAGTGGCATCGTGTCGGAAAGAACCGGCATCGTGCTGCACAACAGGCTCCACCTGGAGCAGTTGAACGATGATCCGAGCCGCGGACTGCGTCCTGGCATGCGACCATTTCACACCTTGTGCCCGGCCCTTGTGGTTGGCCGGCGGGGCTGCGACATGGCGATCGCGACGCCCGGAGATCATGGCCAACCGCAAACGATCTATCAGGTGCTCCGCCATGTCTTTGTGGACGCCATCCCGATACAGGACGCAATCGAGCGCCCTCGGCTTCGCCACGACCTGGGCGAGGTAGTCATGATGGAGGATCGCGCGCCCGCAAGCTGGAGGGACGATTTGCAGGCCTCCGGTTACAGCATCCGCGATGTGGGTTCCTGGTCTCGTCTGATGGGTGGCGTCAACGCTGTCCATCGCCTGTCCGAGGATGTCTGGAGCGCCGGCGCCGATCCGCGCCGCTCGAGCTACGCTGTGACGAGAGGACGATGAAGGGCCTTATCAGAGCAATTCGGCTTGAGCCGGCAAGGGGCGTTCCGTAACCTCCTGTGCCTCGTGAAAACCGTGTCGACCGCAGAAGCCTTGGCTTTTCGGACCGCCTCACGGCTGCCCGATCATTCCCTGTTCTGGCCGCCGAATTCCCTGTTATTCTTTTGAAAATCCTTGTTCTGTCGTTCAGGGAATTTGGGCTCAGAGACTGGTTCGCACTAGACTGGCTCCCCCGCCACCTTACGCCTTCGGTTTCGGGTGACGGGCTACCTTGGTGGCCTGCCACCCGCAGGTGTCTAGGCGTAAGAGAGTCTCGCGAAGCTCCACTGGGAGCGAACCGAAACCCGAGTCGCCTTGGAAAGCCGAATATGCTACCGTTGTCGGCTAGTAAGAGGCACTATCCGGGAAACCTCGGGTTTGACACAACGATCATCGGCAGCCAGAAGGATCTAAGCTATGCGACGCGTTCAGATTTTGACCAGCGCAGTCTTTATGGGGCTATTGACAGCATGTTCGACGCCTCAAGAGGACGCATCCAAAGCTCAAAAGCATGCCTTCGAAGCTCAAGAAAACGTGGCCAAAGAGCGCCTTGCGTTGGTTGATAAATATCAGACCTGTGTGAAAGAATCTGCCGGAGATAATCTGAAGGTCGAAGCATGCGATTCGTACCTAAGGGCAGCTGAAGCCCTGAAATAGAACCGCTAGTCGTTCTGCCTCGTGCCTCGGTGAAACGCGTCATTATCAATTACTATTGGCATTGGAGGCCGTAATCGGCGAAGTTCATGGCACGCCCGGGAGGTTGTCGCGGATGCGCCGCGAGAAGTCGTCGGCACCATCGGCCGCCCGGGCACGTTCGTTGATGTGGCTCTGCTGGCGCAAGGCATCGAAGGGAAGGCTCTGATCCAGTGATCCACGCTCGTATGCGAGCTCCGGAAAATAACCGCTCGCCAACATCTTCCAGCTCAACGGCACCTGCGGCCCGATGGCTTGGATGTGCATCACGATGTTGGTCGTGCAGTTTGTCGTGGCGGTGTTGTAGAACTCGGGCCGGTCGTTAAGCTCGTCGATCTTCGTCACGTATTCCAAGAACAGGTGGCGAAGCCTCTCCGGCGGCGCGTTCGTCCTGTAAAGATAGACATCCTCCGGCGGGTCGCGATAGCTGGCCCGCAGCCCGATCAGATCGCTTTCGTCCGCGACGACGTAGTATAGCTCGTAGCGACGAAAGAAGCCGGCGAAGGCCGAGTAAGCCTCGTCTTGCTCCTTGCGGGCCTCGATCGAGATCGCGATCTGTTCGCCAGCGAAACCGAAGCTGAGGATCGTGTGCGCGATGGCGTCGCCCATCCAATAGACGGCGATCAGATCGAGCGTGTCGAGCTGGCGCAAATCGAAGGACTTGTCGTACCAACGGGGCGTGTAGTCGGTCTCGCTGCGATAGCTGAAGCTCCGGATATTGCGCAGCGTAACGATTTCGCCCTCGATCTCGGCCGACGGCAACATGGCGACATCGGGCTGCCAAACGCGGTCGTTGCTTGCCCCCAAAGTCGACCACCAACCGAGCAGCGCTACAAAGGCGCCCGCAAAGGGCAGCAGGGGCACGATAAGCCGCCGGCGGAGAAGGGCGGTCAACAGGCCGCCCGCGCCGAGCACCACAAATCCCAGTGCAAGCGTAACGCGGATCCCGTCGGCGACGGGCAAGGTAAACCAAAGCGCCAGCCCTCCCCAGATGGCCGCTCCGGCCACCAGCAGACCGATCAGACCGGCGCCAAGCCGTCGAGACAAGGTTTTCATGGGCTCCCGCTCCCTGCCTGCCGCCGCGCAAGGGCTTTCTGCATGTCCGAATGCCGATTGCTCTTCGTGGCGCTCTCCACCCAGGTTTCAGAGAGCCCGAAATGCCGCACCGAGTCCAGGCCAAGAGTTTGGTTTAGGGCCATCCGTGATGTGATCTCACGTCTCGTAAACATAGATGGGAGCAACTCCAGACCGTCCAGAGCGGCGTTTTACGACTTAACAAATGAACTTAGAAACCGTCCTCCGTCGTCTCCAACCAGGTACAGCGTTCCTTGACGATCTCAGCCGTGTCGTCGTTGCCAACACCATGCGCAATCAGCGAGATGACCCGCTCGTCGCGGTCGTATCCTCCGTGCGCCTCACCGGGATCGGCGAACTCACCAAGGCCGAAGAGAGAAATCGGTTTCGCCACGTTAATCGTGATGTTGGTCGGGCTCGGGCAAAGCCTGGAATCGATGTATTCGGCAGCGAACTTCGGGGGGATGGGATAGCTCAGAATATCGTTCGGGTCGCTGAAGGCATAAATCGAAAGCCTGCGGAAGATTCTCTGGTCAAAATGCTCTCCCCCCGGCTGGCAATAGCTGCCGATTTGGCCCCGCACTTCCGCGCGCTTTTGGCCCATCTCCAGCAGCGGCAGCTGGTTCGCAAGCATATAGACGCGAAATTTCATCGCCTGCGTGGCCTCCCGGCCGCCGACAAGCCGGGGGGCATCTGCGGTCCTTGACAGGTTCCCGAAATATTGCAGCGAGTCCAAGACGATCCGGCTGCCCAGGCTGTGTGTCACGACGACGAAATCATCCTCTTGGACTTGTTTCACGCGCTCGCTTCTAAGATGATCGCACGGCACATCCGCGAAGCTGGCATAGTCGTTCCAGTCGCCATGGGTCATCCAGCAGAGCGACTCTCGAACCGAAGTCAAGATTGGAACATGCGGCTCTCCGAGAAACACGAGGGAGTCAGGCACATGGCTGTTTAGGAACTTCTTGAGCAGCGCGTTGAGAGACGCCCGGCGGAAGGCGAACTCAGCGGAATCATCGAACTCTATGATGGCTTTTTCCGCCTCGGTAATCTCCGACCAGGTGAGCTCGTAGAACAGGAGCTCGCGCGTCCGTTCCTTGTTCGTGTAGCGGCTGATTCTCAGCTGGCCGAGCCGATCCTCCGTAACGCTCGGGTCGCGAAGAACAATCTCCTTGTAGTTCAGCTCGCGAACATCGAGACGGAACTCACGCATGAGATGCTCCGTGAAGCGGCCCGAATAGCCCGGCAGGTGCTTGCCGATACCGTGCACCATGAGCAGCTTCAACTGATGTCCCGAAACTCCGTTCCGGCGTTCGTTCTCCTGCTCGCGCAACAGGCTTTCCAGACCATCGGACGCAGGCCCCTCGATATGGCAGGCGCGGGTGTCTTCGTCTTCGGCTTGTTCGAGTATCGCCTTGGTCACGCCCTTTCCGAAGCTCTCGCAGCCAGAGAGGAGGCCCAAGGCTAATATAAGCGAGAGCATTCGGAAGCTTGGCATCTCGGCGGCTTTTCGCACTCTGGTCGGCCTTTGTCGATCCAGAGAGCCCGCGCCGCTCGCACCAGCCGTCAATCGTCCGTCAGAGATCATTCCTTCAGGTATCCTTGGTGCGCCGGCGCGCCGCGGCCAAGCCTACTAATCTGGCTTGATCTTCGTAATCTTCGTCCCCTGCAGGCCAAGGCCTGCCATCAAGCCTTCCTGTTCGAAAAAGAAGACATAGATGTCATCCTTTGCCGACGTGGTCGTGAACCCACCGGCGGCGCCCTTATCTATCACGACGATGCTCGGTCCGGTGCCGATCTCCCAACCGTCGCTCTTGTCGAGGTACTTGAGCGCCGGATCGTTCATGAAGTACATCGCGTATCCGAACCACTGGACCCCCGCCTGCAAGCCATAGGATAAGGCTACGGTGTTGTAGTAACCCGCCGTCTTTCCGTTCACGCGCAGCGCGCCCTCGCCGGCCTGCGCTCCGATAATCAGGCCGCCCTTGATAATCTTCGGGAACACCAGAATGCCCTTCGCCCTTGCCGCAAGCGCCTTGGCTTCGGAAGAGTGGCTTTCGAGGGTTGCGAGCGCCTGCGTGCTGTCACGGTCGATTTCCGCAGCGGAGCCGGCGAGGCCCGGCCTCGGTACGAACGCAGAAAAAACGACGGCCGCGGCTAACAAAGTGGCCGAAAGCGGTCGGTGCATTGGTGACATGGATAATCTCCCTTGATCATATGGTTCTTTCTTGGGCCCCTGTTAGTGCAAACGTAGCTCACCCAGAATCGGCTGCGCCCCGCGTATCCGCCCCTTCGACCGGTCCGTCCTGAAGACCGGACTTGCCTGAAAAGGGGCGTCTTCGGCACCTCCTTATCAAAGGCAATATCAAACCAGCGAGTTCGTCAAGGTCATGTCCCCCCGGCGTGGAGCAGGAGCTGTGGCTAGCCGGCTTGGCGTAGCGACCAGCAAGGGTCTGGCCAAGGCAGACCGGTTATCCACGGCGGGCGGCCATCGCGGTTCCCGGGATAGGGTTGGATTATCGCCAACGCAACCTGAGACCAAGGACGGCCACGGCAAACGCTCGCCCGATCGGAGCAACCAATGCAAAGGCGATAGCGACCGAGCCAGGGACCGGGCCGCCGCGGAGCGGCTGCGAGACAATCTCAGGCATTGTGGAACGGCCCGGAGACGCGTAAGTGACCGGAGACGCGTAAGTGAGACGAGTACTTCCGGGTAAAACCAACGCCCCAACCCGTGGAACTGACACAGTCATGGACACGCCCGCCCGTACGGCACTTCAGATGATCACCGACTTCACCTTGGCCTTGCGGTTCGATGAGATCCCGCCCGCAACCGTCGAGATGGCGACCCTGCTCACGCTCGACACCATGGGCGTGGCGGCGGCGGCGACGCGGATGCAGGCGGCAGAGATCGCGCGCGACACGGCGGCAATGCTCTTCGCGGCCGGCGCGGATGCGCCCTCGGCCCGGATGCTGTTCGACACGCGCCGGGTGAGCCCTGCGGGGGCGGCCTACGCCGGCGCGACGCAGATCGACAATCTCGACGCCCACGACGGCTACCAGCCGGCCAAGGGGCACATCGGCGTCGTGGCCCTGCCCGCCCTTGCGGCCTTCGCCGACACGCTGCCCGCCGTCTCGGGGCGCGAGGCGCTCGTCTGCATGGTGCTCGGCTACGAGATCGGCGCGCGCGCGGGCGTCGTGCTGCATTCCACGGTTTCGGACTATCACACCTCGGGCGCCTGGAACGCCCTGGCCGTCGCGGCCATCGGCGCGCGCCTCAGGGGACACGATGCCGAGCGGCTCCGCCAGGGGCTCGGCATCGCGGAGTATCACGGCCCGCGCAGCCAGATGATGCGGGAGATCGACAACCCCTCGATGCTGCACGACGGCTCGGGCTGGGGCGCGCTCGCCGGCGTGACCGCGGCGTTTCTCGCCGAGCATGGGTTCACGGGGGCGCCGGCGCTCACCGTAGAGGCGCCGGAGATCGCGCACAACTGGGCCGATCTCGGATCGCGCTGGGAGACGGACCAGCAGTTCATCAAGCCCTACCCGATCTGCCGCTGGGCCCATGCCTTGATCGACGCCGCGCTCGAGCTTCGCCGCGAGCACGGACTGATGCCGGCCGATGTGGCGGCGGTCGAGATCGCCACCTTTCACGAGTCGGCGAGGCTCGCCGGAGGCATGCCGGACACCAGCCCGCGGGCCCAGTACAGCCTGCCCTTCCCGGTCGCGGCGGCGATCGCCCGCGGAAAGGTCGGTCTGGAGGAAGTGACCGGGGACGGGCTCCGTGATCCGGAGATCGCCCGCCTGGTCGCCGCGACCACGGTCCGCGAGGAGGCGAAGTACAACGCCCGCTTCCCGGACAAGGGCCGCTGGGGCGACGTCACACTGGTGCTGAAAGACGGCCGCCGCCTCGAGTCGGGCGAGACCAACGCGCGCGGCGGCGCGGAGGACCCGCTGCCCAAGGCGGAGGTTGTCGCCAAATTTCACGAATACGCGGCGCCTGCCGTCGGCGAGGCCCGCGCGCAGGAGATCGCGCAGGCCATCCTCGGCCTCGAACAGCCCGATGCGGACTTCAAGCGCGTGATCGACCTGTCCCTGCCGAACCGGCCTTCCGGCACGTAACAGGATATCGCCCGCCGGCCGAGGCCGGAAATCGTCGGAGGGATAGCCTCGGGTTTCCCAGCAGTGAGCACACCCTCGGCCGCAGGGGCGGCGTGACACCAGGCGGAGTCTCGGCGGCGCCCTTGACGCGGTCTCGACGGTTACCGATCGGTAACATCACCCTCTCGTCTCCGACCGAATAAGCGGTTGTGTTCCTTGCGCATTTCGGCGTCGGCATGCCGTGTCGGCGGGTGGTTACCGTTTGGTGACGCATTTCCCGCGGATGGTACCTGCCGCGGCGCGACGGGCGAGGGTAACCCGCTGTTTCACAAGGAATCTCTGCCTTTGGCACGAAAAATGCTTTGGCAGAAGCAAAAGTGGAATTAGCGGGGCGAAAGGCCGGGCAAACGGCCAGGAGACCAAACGCTAAACAGGAAAGCGAACACGGGGCGTGAAAATTAGCTTTTCTTTCGGTTGGAGTGGACTTGCCATCGCATCGGTCGCCTTGATCGCGGTCTTGGCGGGTTCGTATGCGGGGGCTGAATACTACTCCTCGCGAAGCTCCTTCTGTGGCGGCGTTTGCCACGTCATGGAGGAGCAGTACCAGGCCTGGAAGAAGTCGGGGCACCATGCGCCGAAGGTCGAAGCGGAGAAGCAGGCCAGCTGTATCGATTGCCACTTCCTTCCCGGTGGGCATGGGTCGTTCAAGGGAAAGATGGAGGGGATCAGGCATCTCGCCGCGTACCTCTACGACCGGGACGCGCACCTGCCGATCCGCCCCGTCGTCAAGGACGGCGCCTGCCTGCGGTCGGGTTGCCACGCGATAGAGAAATTCCAGGACGAGGAGGTCGAGTACGGCGAAAAAAGCACCTTCAAGCACAAGGCGCACTTCGAGAAAGAGACCCTGAAGGGCCAGAAGCTCTTCTGCGACACCTGCCACGTCAAGCATTCGGCGGAAAAGCATTTCGAGACCCCGAAGGCCGTTTGCTTCACCTGTCACTTGAGGCCGGCGGATCCCCAGGAGAATGAGCAGATCGCCGACCAGCCGCAGCTCGTCAAGGCCAGTCTCGATCCGGGCGCGACGGAAGACCTCAGTAATGGCGCCAACAAGGGCGCCAACAAGGGCGCCGACAACGGCGTCAAGTATGGAGCGTCTGTCGGCTTCAACGAGGGGGCCAACAAATGCGCCCTCTGCCACAAGATTCCGACCAAGTCCCTGCAACAACAACTGTCCGCCGACGACAAGAGCAAGAAGCCCATCACCCACGAGACCCTCGAAAAGGCCAAGGTGCCGTGCGAGAGCTGCCATCGGCACCAAGTCGCGGCCTCGGACCGGATCAAGACGGACGAGTGCCTCAATTGCCACAGTGCCTCGAAGGAGCTGTCTTCGAAGGGCCGCGACGGGAAACTGATGCACGACGAGCACGTGGCCGGCCGACGGGCCGACTGCGTCGAGTGCCATCAGCCGTCTCAACACGGCGCCAGGAAGGACTATCTGACCGGCATCCGCACTGCTTGCGCCGAGTGCCACCAGGATCAGCATCGCTTCCAGAACATGCTGCTGGCGGGCGCAAGGGTCAGCGAAAACGTGTCACCGACCCCCGCCCTCATGGATGCCGTCACGACCAACTGCGCCGGCTGTCACACCAAGCCCAAACACAGCAAGGGTCAATTGGTGAAGACCGGTTCCGGCGAGACCTGTGTGAAATGCCATACGCCGGAACATGACAAGATGCTCGACGACTGGAAGGACGTGCTCGAACGGGAGGTCGGATTTGTCAAGGAAACGGAAACCGAAGCCCTCGAGGCGCTGGCCGCGGCAGAGGGCAAGCTGGATGCCGCGAAGTTGGAAGAGGCCAGGGAGATGATCGCCGTGGGCCAGGAGCTCTTCAACGTGGTCCAGATTGGCAACGGCGTCCACAACAAGAAGTACTCGATCATGATTCTGGATGAAGCGATCACAAACTTCGAAGACACGATCGATTTATTGGATAGTGAGAACTGAATAAAGAAGAAACATTTGTCTTTTCAATCAATGCACTATGGAGTGCTACGAAATGAAAGGGAGAATTGGACATGACTGAAATGACAAAGTCAACGATCGGACGGCGCCAAGTGCTCAAAGGCGCCGGCGTGGTGGCTGCCGGGACGGCGGCCCTCGCGACGCCGGTCAAGCAAGCCGAGGCGGCCAAGAAAGTGCCTCGCTGGGCCATGGTCATGGACCTGCGCCGGTGCATCGGTTGCAGCGCCTGCACGGTCGCCTGCAAGGCGGAGAACAATGTCTCTCTCGGCCGCTTCAGGACCGTCATCCAGCACAAGATGATCGGGACCTTCCCCAACGTCACGAAGGTCAACCTGCCGCTGATGTGCAATCACTGCACGAGCAACAAGGAAGACGCGAGTGCCAAGGTTCCGCCCTGCGTGAAGATCTGCCCGGAGTATCCGGGCGAGAGGCAGACCTACGTAACGCCGGAAGGCAAGAAGATCCGTTATCGCGGCGGGGCGACCTACAGGCGACCCGATGGGTTGATCCTCGTCGACGTCGAGAAATGCATCGGCTGCGGCAAATGCATCGATGGCTGTCCCTACGGGGTCAGGTCCTTCGACCCCTTCACGAAGGCCGGCAAGAAGCCCGAGAAACAGGCCGTGGACAAGTGCGACTTCTGCAAGCACAGGATCGACAACGGTGTCGAGCCTGCGTGCGTCAACACCTGTCAGGGGCGCGCGAGAATCTTCGGCGATCTCAACGATCCGGAAAGCGAGGTCGCAAAGCTCGTCAAGGAACATAACCTCGAGAAGAGCGTCCTGCTGCCAGAAGAAAAGACGAATCCGCACGTATTCTACATAGATCCGGACAACCTGCTGAAAACGGCCTACCGGCAGCGGGAGAAGGGCAAGCTGGATCACTACGTCGACACCCTGGATGGCTAAGGCCCCATCAGGACATAGGAGGACATTGGAAATGAAGAGCCTTAACAGACGTAACTTCATGAGCCTGTCTGCGGCCAGTGGTGCTGTCCTAGCGGCCGGGGCCGTCGATAGCCGACCCGCTTTGGCCGGAAGCGTCACCTTCGCCAAGGGGGGTAGGGATTTCTCACCCGTCACGGGCCGGGAGAGGAAAGCGATTCCGACCGCCTGTTGGCAATGCGTGACCCGCGATTCCCTGATCGGATTCGTCGAGGACGGACGCCTCGTCAAGCTCGAGGGACATCCCGAATCGATCCGGACCAACGGCGTGATCTGTGCCAAGGGCCAGGCGGGCGTCAACCAGGTCTACTTCCCGGACCGCATCCTTCATCCCTTGCGGCGCGTCGGCAAGCGCGGCGAGCACAAGTGGAAGAGGATCAGCTGGGACGAGGCCCTGGACGAGATCGCGGCACGCCTGAAGCCGCTTCGCGACGCCGGTACGCCCGAGAAGTTCATGTTCCAGTATGGTCGCATGAAGGCCAGTCAGTCCAAGGTCATGTCCGACTTCATGGCGGCCTATGGAACCAAGACCATCGGCAACCACACGTCGATTTGCGAAGGCGGCAAGTGGACCAGCCAGGAGCTCATGTGGGGCGGTCACTACGACAACTGGGACTTCGACAAGACCGACTTCGTGCTGATCTTCGGCAGCAACATGCTGAACACTCATACCAATCACATTCCGGTCGCTCAGAAGCTCATCGAGGCCCACGTGGGCCGGAAGGTGCCGGTGTACGTGTTCGACGTGCGGCTGACCAACACCGCGGCCCATGCCGACGAGTGGATCCCAATCAATGTCGGCAAGGACGGCCTGGTGGCGCTCTCCATGGTCAACGTCATCATGAACGAGGGTCTCTATAAGAAAGACCTCTTCAAGTTCATGAAGGTTTCCGCCGACCGAAAGGCCTCGATGGATGAGAAGATTGCCGCCGTCAAGGAACAGGTGGCCAAGTTCACGCCGGAGTTCGCCGAGAAGGAGAGCATGGTCCCGGCCGGCAAGATCCGCGATCTTGCCCGGAGGTTCGCCAAG
>Ga0224509_10000449_pt1 | contig 11430 bp, 8 predicted proteins | sample SF_Jan12_sed_USG_5_FD_170158 | JGI IMG/M metagenome (GOLD analysis project Ga0224509, IMG submission 170158) | Sediment microbial communities from San Francisco Bay, California, United States - SF_Jan12_sed_USGS_24 | ecosystem: Environmental > Aquatic > Marine > Sediment | place: USA: California... | reverse complement strand
CGAGCCAATGCCTTCAAATAGATATTTTCTCGAGCAATATCTGAACCACAGCCAATATGTCAATTTATTTATTTGATGATATCCTCTCTTCCTGAATGGACTTGACATAAAAAATAGGGTTCTTAACTGACTACAAGGGTTTGAGTCCACCTTACCTACAATCAAGGAGTCAAAGAAATGAAAACCATAGCTATAAACGAGTTTGGCGGGCGAGATAAACTGCAATTCATGGATCTACCCGTACCTGAGATCAAACCAGGGGAAATTCTTGTTAAGGTGAAAGCAGCCGGGGTCAACCCGGTAGACTGGAAGATTAGGGAGGGATATATAAAAGATCTTTTTCCATACGAGTTTCCAATTATCCTGGGTTGGGACGCGGCGGGAATTGTGGAACAGGCTGGTGAAGAGGTGACGCGTTTTAAAGAGGGAGATGAGATTTTTGCTTATTGCCGCAAACCCATGGTCCAAGGAGGCGCATACGCAGAATACATTGTGCTGGAAGAAGAGCATGCGGCCATAAAGCCGAAGAATACTTCCTTTGAAGAAGCTGCATCTATTCCCCTTGCCGCTCTCACGGCTTACCAATCACTGTTTGACGCGGCAAAACTACAGTCGGGAGAAACCGTTTTAATCCATGCTGCAGCGGGAGGAGTGGGAGGCTTCGGGGTACAGTTGGCAAGAGATCATGGGGCTGTGGTCTGGGCAACGGCTAGTGCCCGTAACAAAGAATATGTCCAAGACCTGGGGGCGGCTCAGGTAGTGGACTACAACCAGGTGGACTTCTGCGACTCGGTCCGCTCAGAGTACCCAGATGGCGTGGACGTAGTTTTTGATTGTGTAGGAGGAGAAGTTCTCCAAAAAAGTACTGATATTGTAAAAAAGGGGGGAAGACTCATATCAATTGTGGATGATCCCACTGGTTTGGCAAGAAGAGATATACATAAAGAGTTTGTTTTCGTGGCCCCCAACAGTACACAATTAACTGAACTGGCCGGGATGGTAGAGCAAGGACGTATTAAGACTAGCCTCTCGCAGATTTTTCCTTTTGGCCTAGAAGAAGCCAGAAGAGCCCATGAACTCAGTGAATCTAGTCGTACCAGGGGTAAAATGGTACTTGTTATTTGATCACCTAGGCAGTAGACACCGATAGTCATATGCTCCGCGTCATCTGGCTGCGCCGTCATTATGCCTTGCGGCTGTCATTAGGTCGTTACAATGAATGACCATGCTTGACAGCGTAGCGTAATGACAGTGAAGCCTAGTGACCTGATGGTAAAATAGCCAAAGGCCTACATGACCAACGAGACAATATGTCAACTAACTTCGACCACATTCTGCTCATCGCCGACATCGAGGGGAGTTCCGGTTGCTGGGACTATCGGGGCTCATCATTTATGACCGATGAGTGGGGCCGAGCTTGTGTGGAAATGAGCTTGGATGTCAACGCAGTGGTCAGGGCCCTTTTTGATGCAGGTGTTAAGTTCGTCACAGTAAAGGACTTCCACCGAACAGGCTACAATCTTCTCTCGGAACTAATCGATCCGCGAGCTCAGGTGGTCTTGGGCTACAAGCGCGGACCGGTACCCGGCGTAGGAGATCCGGGCAATGCGCAAGCTGTCATGTTTCTGGGTATGCATGCTGCTTCAGGTACTGAGGGGTTCATGGCTCATACCCTTACCTCAAGCATAAGCTGGCTAGAGGTGAACAGAAAGCCGCTGGCCGAGATAGAGCTCTTTTCGGCATCGCTGGCACCTTTTGGGGTGAGACCTATCTTTTTTTCGGGTTGCCCCACTGCCTGTGCGCAGGCGAGCGCTGCAATTAGAAAAATAGATTCCTATCCAATTGACAAGTCGGCCGGGCCTGATTTGTTTGATGCTGATTCATGGCGGTCCGGCCTTGTGAACGCTGCGCTGGATTCCCTCAACAACGTAGCCACGGAGCCATATACTCCGTCCGGGCCCTTTCAGGCAGAAGTGACCTGGCGGGGTGGCGACATCGCAGCCCAAAATCTTGCGCGAAGGTGGGGCTTTGACCAGGAAGGTGCTCGAATCTTCATTGAGGCTGCTGACATCCATGCACTCTACAGAGATCTCATCAAGCTCTGTTATCTCACACCTTTAACGGAGAGGATTCTTCCATTCGGGCTTTTTTTGTATAACCTGACTGGCCGGCTCGGCCTGACATGGGCACGTCGACGGCTCAAGAAAGACAAATATTTACCGCAGAGTAGGCGGAGAACGCAGACAATTGAAAAACGGCTATCAAATTAGCTCCGCAGGATAACCACATGTCCCCTCTCCTCTCAATAGACTATGTCGCAATTCGTCATCCCGGCCAAGTCCAGCGGACGCGAGCCGGGATCCAGAAAGCAATTGATTATATTGAACTTTCACTGGATTTCGGATCTCGCCCCGCGAAGCGGCGCTCGTCCGGAATGACGGGTTCGGCGAATTGTGACATAGTTTCCAAGGGGAGAGGATATTTTTGCGGAGCTAAATAAATAAGCGTTAATTAAAATAGACCTCGAATAAATCGGTTCATGTTTTCTCGGCGCTCTCTGCGGTCTCTGCGGTGCATGATTCGGGTTAGGGGAAAGGATTAATTGTGATGATATCAGGTTGCGATGTATCGGCGCTAGATCAGCCAGAGGTACTTAAGTACTTGTTTCACCCTAGGAAGGATCACGTACAAACTGTACCCCAGGGTGCCGTTGATTTCTTCATACCTGTTGAGAAAGGGGTGCAGCTTGGCGCACGCTTCTACCCTGCTGACCCCGAAGAGCCCCACATTCTCTTTTTTCACGGCAATGGGGAGCTCGCCAGCGACTATGACGCCATCGGGCCGGTATACAACAACCACGGAATCAGTTTTCTAGTGGTGGATTACCGGGGTTACGGACAGAGCACTGGATTACCGACCGCCAGCAACCTGCTGTCTGACGCACACACCGCCTTCAGAGAGGTGTGCCGTTGGCTCGAGGGCCAGGGTCGAACCGGGCTCATTATTATTATGGGAAGATCCCTTGGGAGCGTACCCGCTTTGGAAATATGTTCCTCCTATCAAAATGAAATCGACGGTCTGATTCTTGACAGCGGCTTTGCCAGAACAGTACCGCTTCTCGATCGTCTAGGGGTAGCAACTGAAACCCTTGGAATTTCGGAGGCAGACGGTTTTGCCAACTTTGGCAAAATAAGGGACATCGGCAAGCCCACTCTTATTATCCACGGCCAGAATGATGACATTATTCCCCCCAAGGATGCGGATATTTTGCTGGCAAACTCGGGTACCATGACAAAGCAGCTGTTGCTCGCCCCTGGCTGCGGCCACAATGACATTTTACTGCTCTATGGCGAGGCCTACTTCAAGACTATTGGCCGCTTTGCAGAAATGCTGAAAAGATTGAAGAGAAAGGCTGCCAAGGGGCAAGAGTTCGATAGGAGGTATCCCAGGAGATAGCGAGCAGCTAGCAGATGGCAGTATTGAAACGAAATCAGTTGAATCCCATTCCATCACCGTATGCTGCCCGCTGCCCGCCTGTCCCGCGCGCAGTCGCGGGGTTGTCGGCTGCTAGCTGATTAGGCGGGCGGTGTTTCCCTCCTCAGAATTCTGACTTTTAACCTTTCCACCAGATTGTGCATGTCATCCAGGATCACATAGCCGCAGGGGACCAAGAGCAGGGTGATGAAGGTCGCAAAAAGCACACCGAACCCAAGGCTCACGGCCATGGGTATGAGAAATTGAGCCTGGAGGCTGCGTTCCAAAATCATTGGCGTCAAGCCGGCAAAGGTGGTCAAAGACGTCAGAATGACGGCCCTGAACCTAAGGGCCCCACCCTGAGTGATAGCATCTTGTACACTGGCGCCCTCTCTGCGAATTCGATTGGTAGCGTCCACCAGCACCAGGGAGTCGTTGACCACTACCCCAGTCAGACCGACGATGCCAAATAAGCTCAACAGGCTCAGGTTAACACCCATGAGCAAATGTCCGAACACAGCGCCCACAATGCCGAAAGGAATGGCCGACATGACCACCAGGGGCTGAGAAAAGGACTTGAACGGAATGGCCAACAGAGCGTAAATGAGAAAAAGCGCGATAACAAAACCACTGATAATATCGTCCAGGGACTCCTTCTGTTCCTTGCCTTCCCCTTCCATGGAGTATCGCAAGCCTGGATAACGCAGTTTCAGTTTCGGCATTACCCGGCCCTCCAGATCAGTACGCACTTCATTGGCGTTGGTGATAGTCTCATCCACGTCAGCGGTCACCTTGATTACCCGGAAACGTTGAGCTCGTTCGATGGAGGCGTAGCCCTCCTCCATCCTCACTTCAGCCACCTGGTTGAATGGAACCTCGGAGCCGTCCGGCGTCCGGATATACATATCCTCAACAGAACCCAATGACTTGCGCTTGGACTCCGGGTACCGTACCATAACCTTGACCTCATCCTGATCACGCTGCAAGCGGAGGGCTTCGGCACCGTAGAAAGCATGCCGGACCTGCTTGGCCAGATCATCCAAGGTCAAACCTAAACTGCGGGCAGTGAGTTTCAGTTTGAGCTGCATTTCGTCTTTGCCAGGCAGGAAGCTGTCACTTACATCTAATACTCCGGGGTAGGTTTTAAGCTCCGCTTGCAGTTCCTCTGCCGCCGCCTCCAGCAGATCGTGATCGTCCAGCGACATATGAACCTCAACGGCATTGCCGGCGCTGAAGAGTACACTCTGATAAGTGATGGCCTCGGCGTCCGGCACAATTCCCACCTTCTGGCGCCACAAGTTGCCCAGTTGAGTTGCGGTCACATCCCTTTTCTCTCCCTCCAGAAGCTCCATTGTAATCTGGGCCAAATGGCTTCCCGACTGCGGTCCACTGGCCATGGGTCCGTGCCCTCTGCCGTGCCTCCCTACTCTGGTGATGATACCCTTCAAGAGCGAAGTCGCATCTTCAGACCGCTTCTCGTCCGCTTCGGCCAGGGCTTCTTTACCAGCCTGCTCCACTAGACCGGCGATTTCTGCTGTCCGCTCCACCGGAGTGCCTGCCGGCATGGTCAAACTGCAAGTCAAGAAGTCACTTTCAACCTTTGGAAACAGGGTGAATTTGATCCAGCCTGCCCGCCATATTCCCACAGTCACCAGCAAGATGGCGATACCCAGCGCAACTGTGGCATAACGCCAGCGCACACAAAAGTGCACCGCCCAGGCATAAGGCCGCCTGATGAACCATTTCAGCCAGCGGGCCGTACGCTTTTCCTCCATGCTTCGCTTTGTTCGGTGCTTGGATGCCACCAGATGGGCAGGCAGAATCAACAAGCATTCCACCAGAGAGCCCAGAAGCACCAGAATGACCACGGTGGGAATGTTGCGGATGAGTTTCCCCATAACGCCGCTTCCCAAGAGTAGGGGATAGAAGGCAGCCACCGTGGTCAGGACTGCAAAAACCACCGGCCGCCCTACCTCCAGGGTTCCCGCAACAGCTCCTTTCAGAGGTTCGAGCCCCTCCTCCTGCCTCCGAAAAATGTTCTCACCCACGACTATGGCGTCATCCACCACGATACCCAGAACCATGATGAAGGCAAATAAAGAGATCATGTTGATGGACACGCCAAAGGTGGGCAAGAGCATCAGACCAGCCATAAAGGAGATGGGTATTCCGAGTGTGACCCAAAAGGCAAGGCGCGCATTCAGAAACATTCCCAGCAGTAAACTCACCAGGATCAAGCCGAAGGCCATATTTTTCAGCAACAGCCGAATTCTGCTCTTCAGTATTCTCGATCTGTCCCGATAGATACTTATGTCCACTCCCTCTGGCAGGCTTGGCCTGGTCTCCTCGATATACTGTTTGACAGTGGCGGCCACTTCCAGGGCGTTCTGATCTGCAACCCTGTAGACTTCGATAAGGCCGGCTGGTTTGCCCTGAAATCGGGTAAAAAGATCCACATCCTCGAAGCCATCCCTGAGCTGGGCGATCTGTGCCAAAGTGACCTTGCTGCCATCGGTCCTGGAAATTACAGCGATATCTCGATAATCCCCCGCGTAGTAACGACGACCCTTGGTTCTGACCAGGATCTCGCCTCCCGCCGTCTTGACGCTACCCGCCGGTAGGTCCAGGCTAGCCCTGCGAACCGCCTCGGCGACCTTGCCCAAGGTGAGACCATAACGCCGGAGAGATTTCTCGGAGACCTCGATATGAATTTCTCCCTTGCGGAGACCTGCGAGTTCGGCCAGGGTAATGCCAGGTAAATTGGTTATGTCGTCTTTTATTCTCTCCGTCAGGTGTTTGATCGTTGACTCGGGTGCATCGCCAAAGACGGTGACATTGAGAACCTGGCGTCGCCGGGTCACTTCCCGGACAATCGGTTCTTCGGTTTCGTTGGGAAAGGTGGAGATCCGGTCTACCTCTGCCTTTACTTCATCCAGGAGTTCCTGCAAATCCCAATCGTTCATTACCTCTATGGTCACCGTCGCCAACGATTCTCTGGCTACTGAATCAATCCGCTTGATGCCGGCCAACCCCGCCACTTTTTCTTCAATTCTCCGGACGATGGCCTCCTCCACCTCTGCCGGCGAGGCACCAGGGTATTCCATGGTGATGGAAATCATGTCCAGTGAGGTCTCAGGAAATATCTCAAGCTTGGTGGTCAGCCCTGTTACCGCACCGGCCAACAAGAAAAAAAGCATCAGCAAATTGGCGGCAACGTGATTCTCGGCAAACCAAGCAACGGCGCCTTTCATAGTCAGTCCTCAGTAGTGAAATGTCTAAAATGAACTAAAATGTCTAAAGTGTCTAAAATTAGTAATTGTCAATCTACAATCTGAAATCTGAAATCTACTCTCTGCCTAGTTCTTACTTGGCCGCTAATGGCTTGCTTACCATCCTAACCCTCATCCCATCGGTAACAGCCTTAAGGGGCGTGATGACCACAGCTTCTCCATCATCTAAACCCTCGGTAACAACAACCTCGTCACCCTGAATCCGAGCAACCTCCACTTTTCGGAAGCGAAGACGACTTTCTTGGTCTAACACCCAGACGACATTTCCCTGATGCAGTGCTCCGCGAGGAATAATCGCTGCTTTCTCGATTTTGCGGCCTTCGATATCTACCGTGACAAAAAGGCCAAGGATGAGTGGCGGCTTCCTGGCATAGGGTTTATCCACCCGCACCACCACATGAATCATCCGAGTTCGCTCGTCCAATCTTCCTTCAGTTCGGACTACTTTGCCTGGCCAACTCAATTCTCTACCTGCAAGACTGGCCCGAATCACCGCGGGAGCCCCGCGTCCGTCTTTTGAGGTGAACGCGGGCACATCAAACCAAAACAAATCTCCCCCTTCCAGAGGCACAACAATCTCGGCCGCCTCAGTAGAATAGAGAGTTCCCAGGGTCTGACCTGGCGAGACATATTGACCGATATCAACTTTTTCCTCACCCACACGTCCACTAAAAGGAGCCTTAAGTTTGGTGCGTTCCAGATGCAAGAGAGCTTTGCTTAGGTCCGCCATGTCAGCCTCCAATCTAGCCTGGGCTGCGGCCAACTGTGGTTCCTTGGCCACCAGGGCCGACGGCTTGCTATTTTCGCTGGAACTATCTGGATAGAGTAAGCGCCACTCTTCCACTGCTGCTAAGGCCTCTTCCTCGGCCAATTGGAGCCGACTTTCAGCGTCCTTCACCTTGGCTTTGGCCAGGGTTACGGCTAACTCGTAATCCACCGGGTCGATCTGGAGCAGAGTGTCATCTTTTTTAAATACGCCTCCATTTACCATAGCAGGAGACACGCCTACCACCTTCCCGCCTACTTCCGACACCAGATTGATTTCCCGCAAAGGTCGAACCGTGCCCTCACCCTGGATAGACACAGTTTGCGGTCCGCTCTTTGTCTGGATGGTCCGGACCATCGGCACAGGGGCGGGAGGTCTACGCTTCTTCATTTCAGGTTTGCTCGCCGTCAGTACAAGCAAGCCCACGACCCCCATGACGATAAGAACCGCACTAATGCCAAACTGAATAAGTTTTTTCTTCCTAGTACTCATATCGGGCAATTCTCCATTCATGAAAAACGCTTGGCGTTTTTGCGAGAAAAGCAGGAAAGGCAAGTAAGGCGAGAACCAAAGTTGTCTTGGCTTTATTATCTCTTTTCTAGCCTTGGCCCTTTCTCGCCTGTCTCGCACAGGCCATAACGTTAGGCCAGCCTATCGTCTTACTTACCTATTTCGCCGCGTCCCCGCATCTCCGCGTCATTCCCCTTCGTGTTCTTCGTGGTTTCAGTTTCCTTTTCAACCATGACCGGCCCTGGATCCGCCCAGCCGCCACCAAGAGCCCGGTGGAGATTGACGCGGTTGTTCAGAAGCACGAAATCAACCTCCACCAAATCACTTTCGCCTTGAAATCTGGTTCGCTGGGTGTCCAGTACCGTGAGAAAATCAACCAGACCTTTTTCGTATCGACTCTCAGCTATCCTCTGTGCCGCTCTCGCCTCATGTAGAAACCTAACTATATAATCCCGACGTTTCAACTGCTCCTCCCGAGTCAAGAATGTGCCTTCTACTTCAGCAAAAGCGGTCAGGACTGTTTTGGCGTAGGCAACCACCCCTTGTTGATATCTCGCCTCGGCCGCCCGTTGGCCTGCCTGTAATTTGCCGGCATCAAACAATGGCTGCGCTATGCCCAGAGCAATGCTCCACAATTCATTTTCGGGCTTGAAAAGCCGGTCCAGATCTTTGCTGGTGTAGCCATAAGTCCCTGTCAATACAATCCGGGGGAAGCGGCTGGCCTTGGCCACACCAACCAGAGCGTTCAACGCCACCAGTTGAGCCTCGGCGGCTCTGATGTCCGGGCGCCGAAGCAGGAGTTCAGAGGGCAGACCTGGTGGTACTGGATCAAGTCGTTTGTAATAGTCCTCCGGCTGAAGCCGAGGTGGCCGGGTCTCTGGATAGCGTCCCAAAAGGACTGCCAGTGCCTGCTGCGTGATACCCAAGTTCTGCCGCAGGGAGGGAAGGGTTGATTCGGCCCCGGCCAGAACTCTTCGGGCCTGTCTTACATCCAGGACAGAGGTCAGGCCTCTCTTGTATCTGCTCTCCACGAGAGCCAAGCTGCGGCGGAAGGATTCGACCAGTCGTTCGGCAATTTCTATTGCCCGTTCAAAAGACTCCATCTGCAAATAGAGGGTGATGGCCTCCGCCACCACGGTCTGGGCAACGGTGCGACGGTTTCCCTCGGCTTCCAGGAGATTAGCCCGCGCTGCCTCTTCGGCCCGAGCAAGACGACCCCACAGGTCAATCTCAAAGGAAGCAGGCAGTGATAGATCATACGTTGTAATTTCTCTATCGACGGAAAAGGCCTGGCCTGGTACTGAGGTCTGTTTGGGTCTTTGCTGCCGTTGGCCCTGGCCATCAAGGCCCACCTGGGGAAAACGATCCGCTCTCGTCGAAACCAGTTGCGCTCGTACCTCGAGGACCGCCGCTGTCGCTATTCTTATATCCAGGTTGTTTTTAAGTACCTCATCCACTAACTGGTTCAACTCCGGGTCATTAAAAACAAGCCACCACTGATCATCAGGCTCCGGCATCGTTCGTTCGGTGGGGGCGTACTGGTAACCAGCAGGCACTTGAATACCAATGCCGGGTTTCTGATAATCGGGGCCCAGCTTCATGCAACCAGCCAACATGAAAATAACAACGAGGACCACGTGGCTATACATTAACGAGCGCTTCACCCTTACGCCTCCATTTCACTCACACCCAAACCTTTCAGAGAAAACTGGGTGATCTGTTCCACCAAGTGAGCCCTAAAAGCGGTGTCATACTCACGTCCGGTGATACTGCTTACCGCCACCCTGGCGAAATTAAAATAGAGCACCATTGAGAAGATGCTGAAGATGTTGAGCAGCATCTGCTCCTGGCCCACCTCATCGGTTTGAACAGAACGCAACTTGTCGGCAAACTCCTTGAAAAAGGGTTGAATTACTTTTTGGGCCACAAGTTCGAAAGCCCTGGTGGGCTGGGTCATTTCCCTGGTCATCAGTTGACTATGGCGAAGACGCTCTTCATCCGATAGCGGCCCTTCCACGAAGGCCTGGGCCAGAGCTTTCACTACTTTGCGCGGCGACAGGGAGTCTTGCCCCGCCAGGGCCTTCCTGAAACTCTCACGTATTCGCGTAGCACGGGGTACCCAACGAGAACGGAAAACCTCCAGATAGAGATTTTCTTTCTTGCCAAAGTGGTAGTTCACTGCCGCCAGATTGCATTCTGCCGCCGAGGTAATTTCGCGAACGCTCACAGCTCGATAACCCTTTTGGGCAAACAGGACCTCGGCTTTGTCCAGAATACGATCCCTGGTGAGGTCTTCTCCATTTTTTTGATTCATCGGCTCCCCCCACTATTCTTACGAACGTTTGTATCAAACGTTCGTTTGAATGTCAACTATTTTCTCCACCCTTATTCTTGTTGTTTGAAAATACGGGCAAGATATCGAGCATTCAGGTAGGATTACAGAATAGACATAGGAGTGATCTTTATATGTAATTTTGGCGGGATAACTACTACATGCGGTAGCAGGATCTCAAACGATAGAGTGTAGATTAAAGTATGTAATCCACATTCTAGGGGGCCAGTTTGGACTTCAGGTATTCACGCTTTCACCGAGCACTGGAATTATGCAGGTATGATCAGCATATGTAGAGTTTTTCTGAATATCAGGAACTAAACATATATAGCAGCTATGTTTATATCCGACCTTCTCAGGAGTACTACTATATTTGGTAGCGGACTCTCAAAGGGTTAAGTGTGCATTAAAGTATGAGATGTTGAGTTTCAGGAAGCAAGTGCGGGTTTCAGATAGTGATCATAGTTGTTGACTTTCACCACGAGAAAGAATCAGAAACGAAAAAGGCAGAGTCACAATGACCCTACCTGTTGAAACAAAACAAACAAGGTGATTTATCTTCGTCTATCAAGCAAAAGACAGGCGACCCTCAGTTGTTGCCTTGTCCTTGGGGCGTCACGGTAATCGTCCAGGTGTTGTCAAAGCTTGTCTCCATCCCGTTCGGGCATGCATCCTGGGCAAAAAACGCATGCAACTCGATCATATGCTCGCCTGGAGTGAGGGGATTAATCACAATGCCAATCCCTTGAACGAAGCTGATTACATCCCAGATGGGAGGATCAAAATATACTTTCCCAAAGTAGTAGTTCTCGAATTCTACTCGACAGGGAGCACTATTGGATGTCCCCGTCCCACGACAATTTCCTCTTATCCTAGGGCTTTCTTGATAACGTCGAAGTCGAATGACAAGGCCCAGGAAGTGCCGACGCCGTAAAGAGCATTGGGCGTTGTAACGTTCTTCTCCACCTGCACTGCCACGACCTTCTTCTTGAGCTCCATGGCCGTCTTGATTTCCCAGTCCACCCAGCGACTCTTGTGGCTGTACCTGCCAACCAGAC
>Ga0224509_10000443_pt1 | contig 11481 bp, 11 predicted proteins | sample SF_Jan12_sed_USG_5_FD_170158 | JGI IMG/M metagenome (GOLD analysis project Ga0224509, IMG submission 170158) | Sediment microbial communities from San Francisco Bay, California, United States - SF_Jan12_sed_USGS_24 | ecosystem: Environmental > Aquatic > Marine > Sediment | place: USA... | reverse complement strand
GGGCCCCGATCGCGAGCACGTCCGTCGGGGGCGGTTTTCCGGTATTGCAGTTCCCGCGTCTTGTCGCGTTCCGCCGTGCCCCGGGCGAAGCCCGACCCCACTCACACGCAAAAAGGAGATCACGATGACAAAGTCCCACCACGCACACCGACGCTGGCCCCGGCCCCGGCACTGACGCGGGCACTGGCACTGACACTGGCACTGGCACTGACACTGGCACTGGCACTGGCACTGGCACTGACACTGACACTGACGCTGGCGTTGACGCTGACACTGACGCTGGCACTGACGCTGCCCCCTTCCCCCGCCGGGGGAGAAGCGGTAATCTCCGCGCGTGGAGAAGCTGCCGGCGCCCGATCTTCCCGCGTGGATTGCGAAGGAAGTCCCGTTTACCCGCTATCGCGTCGCCGTAGGCGACGGCCTGCACATGCATGTCATGGAGACTGGCCGTGGCAGGCCCGTTCTGATGGTGCACGGCAACCCGACCTGGGGCTTTCTCTATCGCAAGGTGGCGATGCGCCTGCAGGGGCAGGGGCTTCGCTTGATCATGCCCGACCTGATCGGGTTTGGGCTCAGCGACAAGCCTCGCGATTTTGCCGCGCACAGCATCCGCAATCACAGCAAGTGGCTCGGATCGCTCATCGACCAACTCGATCTCCGTGAGGTGACTTTGGTCTGTCAGGATTGGGGCGGAGCGATTGGTGTGCATCCGTTCACAACCCGGCAGGATCGGCTCGCCGGAATGGTCGTGCTCAACACCGTCCTCGATGCGCCGTCGCCCGGCTTCAAGCCCACCGCGTTCCACCGTTTTGCCCACATCCCCTTGGTCAGCGATTTCGTCTTTCGCGTCCTACCGCTTCCACAAGCGGCTCTGCACCTCGCACAGGGGGACAAGTCGTCCATCCGCGGCGACGTCGCCCGCGCGTACCGCTACCCGTTCCGGCGAATTGGTGATCGCGTGGCGCCGCTTGCGACGGCCCGCATGGCGGTCGATCGCATGGGCCATCCCTCCATCGGGGCGCTCGAAGAGTGCGCCACGTTCGTCGGCAGCTTCGATGGGCCCAAGGCGATGGTTTGGGGTCGCCGCGACCCCGTCATTGCCCGCGCGCTGAAGCGTACCAAAGCGCTCCTAGGCGACCCGCCCGTCACCGAGACCCAAGCCGGCCATTTTCTGCAAGAAGAAGTGCCCGACGAGATCGCCGCCGCGGTGATGGATGTCAGCGTCAGGCTAAGCCGCGCTTCGGCGCAAACCGCGAAGAAGCAAGCGTAGCGCCGCCTGAAACTGCCCTTCCTGCGCAGCTCGCGACGGAATCGTACCGCCCAACCACGTGACGAGGCCGAAGTAGTGCGTGCTGAAAACCTGCTGCGCGGCGTCCATCGGCTCGATGGACGGATCGAGCTCTCCACGCCGCTGCGCATTCCTCACCACGCCCGCGATTCGCTTCACGAAATCAAACGTCCAAGCTGCCGATTCCGCGCGCCCCGCCCCGTCGGTGAACAAGAGCTCCTTGATGAACACCCGGCTCAGTCGCCGCTCCTTCGCGTAGGACTGAGTTAGCGCGGCAAACAAGTGCGACAGCTCCCCTTCGAGTGTCGACGGCGTCATCGTGTCGAACGCGCGGTTCACGGCACCGTCGATCTGGCGCTGCATCAGGTGGATCAACAAGCTGCGCTTTTCTGGGAAGTAGTTGAAGAGCGTGCCTGCGGCGATGTCCGCGGCCTCCGCGATCTCGCGAGTCGACGTGGCCTCGTAGCCGCGAGTCGTGAAGAGATGCCAACCGGCTTCTTCGATTCGACGGAGCGTTTCTGTTTTGCGGCGTGCGCGACGGCTCATGCGTTCCACTGAGCGACTCTCGGGCGGCGCGCTCCGAGCACCAAGTTTTCCGCATCGCGGCAAACGTTCGACAGCTTACCGAATAGCGAGATCGTCGACCCCTGACATGCGTTCACTCTAGGAACCTTGATACACCCATGATACTTCAACCTACCTTGTCCGATGACTCCCCCAAAGGCATACAAGGCCCTATTTGTAACCCTTTTGGGCATAACCCTTGGCTGCGGTGATCCAGCCGGCGCACCCGAGCGGGGAGGCGACCTCGGTGCAATCAGCGAAAAGGTCGTGGGCGGGTGGGCCGCGACGACCGAACAGATCTTCGCGACCGTAGAAATCCGGCGCGCGGGCGCGAGCTCTGGCTTCTGCTCGGGGACGTTGATCTCGCCGCTGGTCGTGGTCACCGCCGCGCACTGTGCAGTCGTCGAGCCGGAGGCAGGTGTGACTCGGCCTGCGTCACCGGGCTCGCTCCAAGTGGTCGGTGGCCATCTCGCGAGTAACGCGGTCACTTCGGCCATGGTCCGCTCTGTGTTCCAGGTGAGCGTACACGAAGAATACGACCACGATTTCATCATGGGCCGAAGCCGCAGTGGGGCGGGGCAGGGCGGCATCGGTTCGCCGCACGACATCGCGCTTTTGTTCCTGTCGGCTCCGTTCGAAGAGCTTCCGAACGCCCCGATGCTCACCTCCGACCGCGCCCCAGCGCTCCTCCATCATGGGGACGTCGGCTTCGTGGCCGGTTACGGGGTCTACGACCTCGACGACGATCTGACCGGCGAGCTCTACATCTCTGATGCGGTCATCGACATCCTCGGGCGGCAGGAGCTGCTGACGCGACGAGCCGATCAAATCGGCGATTCTTGCTACGGCGACTCCGGCGGCCCTCTCTACGTGCCGACGGACGAGGGAGAGTTCGTCGTGGGCTTGGTGTCGCGTGGCCGTTCCGACGTGGAGCGCGACTGTGGGGACGGTGGGGTCTACACACTCCTGTCCGCATACCTTCCGTGGATCGTGGAGACCGCGGGCATCCGGTTCGACCCGAAGCCCATGCCCGGCCTCGCCGATGTGTCGTTCCTAGCCGAAGGAGCCGACCCTGTGAGCGTCCCGAAGGGCGGCGCACTCCATCGCGCCAGCACGTGTGCCGCGCACCCGTCGACGTCGGGCAAGCGCCCACCCCTCTCGGCCCTTGCGCTCTTGCTAGGGTTCGTTTTGTTCCGGCGGCGATTGTCACACCCCTAGCCGTGGCCTACCCTGCGCGCACCCATGAGGCTGCCGCCGCAAGAATCACAAACGCGACTCACTAAGATCGTCTGCACGATCGGGCCTTCGACGAGCTCGTGGGATGCGCTGGCCGGGTTGGCCCAGGCGGGAATGAACCTCGCCAGGCTCAACATGTCGCACGGCGACCATGCATCCCACCTGCAGGTCATCCGCAACCTCAAGAGCCTCAGCAAGAAGCTCTCTCACCCGGTTTCGATATTGATGGACCTCCAGGGCCCCGAAATCAGAACCGGCGAGCTGTCCGAGAGCCTAGACCTCAAGGCGGGCGACGTTTTCTTCTTCACCGTGTTGGCCGACGATGCCGAGGAGCGGAGCGTCCACGTCAACTATCGAGACCTCGTCAATGATTTGCGCGCGGGTGAGCGAGTTACGGTCGACAACGGACTCATCAACCTCGAAGTGCTCGAAGTCTCGGAGCACCGCCTCAAATGCAAAGTGTTGGATGGCGGGACTCTCGGCTCGCGCAAGCACGTCAACTTGCCGGGAGTTCGCGTCAACTTGCCTTCGGTCACCAAGAAGGACCGCGAGGACATCGCCCTCGCCATCGAGCACGACCTCGATTTCATCGCGCTATCGTTTGTTCGCGGCGCCGAAGACCTTTTGCAAGCTCGGGAGCTCATCAATGAGGCGGGCGGGCACCAACGCCTCATCGCCAAGATCGAAAACCAAGAAGGCATCGACAACTTCGATGCGATCTTGGAGGCAGCCGACGGCATCATGGTCGCGAGGGGCGACCTCGGCGTCGAGGTAGCCTTCGAAGAGCTTCCCGTGCTTCAGCGCGACATGATTCGTCGCTGCGCCATCGCCGGTAAGCCGATCATCGTGGCGACTCACTTGCTCGAATCGATGATCGACAACCCCCTGCCCACGAGAGCCGAGGTGACCGACGTCGCGAACGCGGTGTACGAGCAGGCCGACGCGATCATGCTGAGCGGTGAAACCGCCGCAGGGAAGTATCCAGTGCGCTGCGTCGAGGTGCTCGATACGATCGCGCGCCGGACCGAGATGGTGCCCGGCCTCGACTTCTACAAGGAACGCCCTGCACCGACCACGCAGCGTGCACATGTAGCGCAGAGCGCGTGCCGTCTTGCGGACTCTCTGGGCGCGCGTGCGATCGTCGTGATGACGCGCCGCGGTTATTTTGGTCAGCTCGTTGCCAGTTACCGACCTCAGCGCGCGATCATCTACGCGTTTACGAACATGAGCACCACTCGGCGCAAGCTTTGGCTGAACCGCGCGGTGATTCCGTTTCGCATGAATCTGTCCCGAGATCCCGAAAAGACGATCATCAACGCGCTGGCCAAGCTGCGGGAGCGCGACGTGATCGAAGCAGGCGAGCCGGTGGTGGTCGTCTCGGATGTGGCAACTGCGACGGGAGATTTGGTGACCAGCATCCAGGTGCGGGTCTCCGAGTAGCCCCCGCGGCCGTTTCGCCTTAAACAAGAGACGTATGGGTACGCGCGCCTGTCTTATCTTGGTCTTTGGTGTCGCCATGGGTTGTGGGTCCTCCGAGGAGGTCTTTGTCGGCGATCTGACCGCCCCCGTGGTCTACGGCACGGACGACCGCGTCGAGGTATTCAACCATCCCGACACGGACCTGCGGCGCATCGCCGAGGAGTCCATCGTAGCGTTGGTTCCGGCTTTTCGGATCAGCAAGGAGTCAGACGGGACGTACGCCCTGTCCGGCGGATTGCTCGAGGATGTGGAGGACCTCTGCCCGGACGAGTTGTTTGGGAATCAACCGACCGCGGCGGCTTGCTCGGGCGTGCTCATCGATGACGACCTGGTTCTGACGGCGGGTCATTGCATCGGTTCGCACACGCCCTGCGACGCGTACGGCTACGTATTCAACTATCATCTCGAAGACCCAACCCGTCTTGCGGCGATTCGAGATGAGGACGTGTACGAGTGCGCCCAAGTCGTCTCGCGTGGTGTGCCTCTAGGCCGCGATCAAACGCCCGATTTCGCGATCATCCAACTCACCCGGCCGGTCGAAGGCGTCCACGCGCCGGCCTCGATTCGACCTGCAACGCCTCTACGCGAGCAAGAGTCGCTCGCGATGATCGGTTTCGGAAGTGGCTTGCCCGCCAAGATCGACTCCGGCGGAGCTGTGGCCGACCCGCGCGCCGAGCAGCTCGACTTCTTCATCGCCAACGTCGACGCTTTCCAGGGCCATTCCGGGAGCGCGACGTTCGACTCGGAGAATCGGCTTGCTGGCATTCTAGTCGCTGGCCGCACCCCGGACTACGTCACCTTGGACGGTGAAACATGCCAGCGCGTCTCTGTCTACGAAGACTCTCAAGCCGCGGAGGTGATCCACAACATCGCTCCGATCGTGGCCGCCCTGTGTGACGAGGGATGGTACGCGGAAGCGCTTTGCGGCCCGAACGCTTGCGATGGCCAACCATGCGGTTCCGTCTTGCCGCCGCCCGGAGGGTCGGGAACCGTTCCTTCGACTACCACGGCTTGCAGCGCGTCGACCGCTTCGACCGGTTTCATGTCCGGGTGGTTGGGGTTGCTGCTCTTCGCAGCAGCGCGGCGCTTCAGGCGCCGAGCTGCCTGACGACGTCGAGCGCCTCGCGGACGTGCTTTTTGGCGTTGAGCTGTGAGTTGAACACGTGCCGTACAGTGCCGTCTCGATCGATCACGTACGTGACACGGCCAGGGAGCAGGCCCATGGTCTTGGGTACGCCGTAGGCCTTTTGCATTGCTTTGTCGCGGTCGCTCACCAGTAGAAACGGCAGACGATGATGCGTTGCAAAGCTCTTGTGGCTTTCCTCGCTGTCCTGGCTGACGCCAATGACCACTGCGCCGGCCTCGACGAAGTCCTCGAAGCTGTCGCGGAACGTGCACGCTTCCGCGGTGCATCCAGGCGTTTCGTCCTTCGGATAGAAGTAGAGGACGACGGCCTTTTCGCCGCGGAACTGCGAGAGCGAGATCGAGTCGCCGTTTTGCGTGGTCTTGGTGAAGTCTGGGGCGCTCGCGCCCACGCCGATGCTCGTCATGGCTTGCCTCCGGCCGGTAAAGTATCATACCGCTTAGCGATCATGCACGGACTACGGTGCGATCCGATGCTCCTCGGCTGGACGCGGCTGCTCGATGAGTGGGTCATCGGGTTGACGCACTACAACCGTTCTACGGCGAAGGATCCGGTTTGCTGGGAAGAGCGGGACCGCACCTCGTCGACGCTCGCCGATGCGGCGACCCGGGTTCGGAGCTTTGCGTACCGAGCGGCTGACTTCGAATCGACGCTTCCACTCGACGACGCAACCCTGCGCTTCGAGCTGCAAGGTCGCGTGTACCGGGTCGCGATCGAGCAACGTTGGCCGAGCACACCCGACGAGATGAGCGCCTCCGCCGGCCCGTGGCTCGAACAAGCGCAGGCTCGAGCGCGCGACGCAGCCGACCACGATGAGCATCCGGTCGGGGTGTTGTTCATCACCCCACGCTTGCCGCCCTCTCTCCCGGCCGGGGAGCGATTCGCCACGGCCGATAGCTTCATTGGGGCGAGCCGGTCGATTCGATGTAGTGGGTGCGCATTCTCTTTTCCGGACGTCCGGGAACTCGACCGATATCGTTACGGAAACGACGAACATCCCGGAGCGCTCCTCTTGGTGCAGCCGAGCATTGCGAACCCATAGGTTTCGACTTGAAAAAAGTGAAACACGTTCTATTTTTGGCGAATGGACGACCGCTACTTCACCCCGCCGATCCCCAACGGCTGGTTTCAAGTCGCTTATTCTGACGAGATCAAGCCGGGAGACGTCAAACCGCTGAAGTACTTCGGCGACGACCTCGTCATCTGGCGCTCCGAAGAGGGCGAGCTTTCGGTGCTCGATGCATTCTGCCCTCACCTCGGCGCTCACCTCGGACACGGAGGCAAGGTCAAAGGCAACGCGATCGAATGTCCATTTCATGCGTGGCAGTTTGGAACGGACGGAAAGTGCACAGCGGTCCCCTACGCCGAGCACGTTCCTCGCAAAGCCAAGCTGCCGAAGTGGCAAGTCAAAGAGGTCGCCAATATGGTGATGTGCTGGCATCACGCCGAAGGCGAGCCCCCGACCTTCGACATCCCCGACGAGATTCCGGAGTGGGGCACCCAAGATGGTGTTCGCAACGAGGAGTGGACCGAGTTCATCGAACGCCAGTGGACGATCCGCACCCGCAATCAAGAGATGGCGGAGAACGCCGTCGACTCGGCGCACTTCCACTACCTGCACGGCACGACCAACATGCCGCAGTCTGAGGCCTCGATAGACGGCGCGATTCTGCGAGTCTACTCGGGCGCCGGCATGGAGACGCCGCGCGGCACCGTCGATGGCTCGATCGAAAGCCTCAACTTTGGGTTTGGTCTTGCAGTCGTTCGTTTCAAAGGTATCGTCGAGACGTTGAACGTCGCCACGATGACACCGATCGACGCCGACCACATTCACCTGCGCTTCAACTTCTCCGTCAAGCAGACCGCCGGCGCGGAGATGGCGCGCGGCGTTGGCAAGGCGTTCGTCGCCGAAGTGTCGCGGCAGCTCGAGCAGGACATCCCGATCTGGGAAAACAAAATTCAGTACGAGAAGCCGCTGCTCTGCGATGGAGATGGGCCGATCGGCATCTTCCGTCGCTGGTGCACACAGTTCTATTCTTGGCCCGAAGGCCGGCAGGCCGCGGAGTAGTGCCTGCGTTCGAGCTCGAAGAGGTCGAGTCCGCGTTTCGACACTTCTGGTACACCGGGATGATTCGCGAGGACTGGAACGCCTGGGCGGACCTCTTCACCGAAGATGTCGTCTACCTCGAGCGCGTTCTCGGCACGATGCACGGTCGTGAGACGGTTCGGCAGTGGATCGTTCCGCTCATGGAGCAGTACGGCGAAATCTACGGAGTCTACAACTGGCACATGGCCGATCCGAGTGGGCGGGTCGTGTTCCACATGATCAATCGTCGCGACAATCCAAGCGGGGCGGGTGTCATGGACTTTCCAGGCATCACGGTCTTGCAGTACGCCGGCGACAACCAATGGTCATCGGAAGAGGACTACTGGGCCGAGAAGCTCAGCATCCAGCAGTGGCAAGAGTACGCAGACGCGCTGAAGAAGCACGACCCGGACCACCGCAACAAGCGCACCCGCAAGGACTGGGGCAATGGCCCCGACTGGACGATCGGCAAGAAGTCGTTCTGGGACTGGCCCGACCGCGGGCGCCCCTAGTACTCGGCGTCGAAGTCGATCTCGATCGGCTCTTGGCTCGCAGGGCGCGATTGGCATGCTAGCACCCAACCGCGTTCGATGTCGCTCGGCTCGAGGGCGTCGTGGTTGGCCATGTTCACGTTGCCGCTCTTGAGTAGCGCCATGCAGCAGCCGCAGTAGCCGTCTTCGCAAGACGAGGGCGGCTTGTGTCCCGCTTTGACCGCCGAATCGAGCAGGGTCAGTCCTTTTTCGTATGGTACGTCGTGCGACTGACCCTCGAGCAACATCTTGAAAGACTCGGGGATCTCGTCGTCGGATTGCTCAGGGACCACGGCGGACGACTCGTCCCTGCGATCGGGATCGGGTAGCGACAGGAATCGCTCGAACTTGGTCTGGCCGGCGTCGATCTTCGATGCCTTGAAGGCCTCTTCGACCGTGTCCATGTATCCCGTCGGACCGCAAACGAAGAACTCACCGTCTTCCCAGCCCCGAATGTGCTCTTGAACGTCGGCCACCGACATGAAGCCGCTGTCGCTGTCGAGATGATGGATCACCTCGAGACGCTCCGGAAATTCGGCGCGCCAAAGGTCGATCTCGTCCTTGAAGATGATCGACCGCTCGTCGCGGTTGGCATAGATCAGCTTCACGTCGCGCGTAGTGGTCCGGAGCGCGGACTTCAGAATCGAGAGCACCGGCGTGACGCCGCTGCCTCCGCCAAAGAGCACGATCCCGTGGTCGCCCTCGTTCGACCGCATCGAGAAGCGCCCCTCGGGCGGTTGTACGAGAATCGAGTCCCCAACACGGACGTTGTCGTTGAACCAGTTGGAGATCCGGCCGTCGTCGACCCTTTTGACCGTCACCTTGGGCCACGGATCGGTCTCCGGCGCGCTCGAAAGCGAGTAGCAACGGTGCAACTGCATGCCGTCCCAGGGGACCTCGAAGGTGAGGAACTGACCGGCCCGATAGCGGAACGCCTCACGCAACGAGTCGGGCACAGCAAACACATACGACCGCGTGTCGTGTGTTTCTTGAATGATTCCTGCTACTTGAAGCTTATGAAAGTCCGCGGGCATCGGCTGCAGCCTCCAACTAGAACGTGTTTCACTTTAGGGCACGAACGCCGTGCGGTCCAGCCGGCAAACTCACTGTGGCAGGCGGCCTCTGGATGAACTAGCCTGCTTATTTCCTGGAGACCATTCTCCCAGTGGCCTCTTAATTGCCCCGAGGCCACTCCCCCCATGGACCTCACCCACGTCAGACCCCACACCTTTGGTCGGCAGATGCCCGTCCGGAAGCGCAAGACCGTAGGAATCGATCTTGGTACCACCAATACGGTGGTGGCCCGGAATTTCGAAGCCCTCCACATCGAGGGCAACGGCTGCGTGATGCCGTCTGCGGTCGCCTTCCCTCCGAGTGGGGCCACCCTGATCGGCAAGGCCGCGAGGCGCAGGCGGGCGATGGACCCGAGGAACACCATTCTTTCGGCGAAGCGCATCATCGGTGCGCGCTGGCATTCGTCTTACACGGCTCAGTTCCGCGAACATTACCCCTACGACCTGGTCGAGGGCTCCGAAGGCTGGGCGGTTTTCAACACCCGCGCCGGGCTCGTGTGCCCAGTCGACATCGGCGGCACCGTCGTTAGAGGCTTGTGTGAGCTCACCAAGTGTCCGGTACAGGATGTGCACGCTGTCGTCACCGCCCCTGTAGGCTTCGACCAGCGCCGACGCGACGCGACCTCGCTCGCCGTCTCCAAGGCGAACTTCGCTTCGGTTCGGGTCATCGAGGAGCCAATCGCCACCGCGCTCGCGTACTTGAACCGTAGCAGCTTGAAGTACGCGTTCGTGTACGACTTGGGCGGCGGCACCTTCGATGCGGCGGTCGTCGACTGCAGCAGCTATCCGTTTCGCGTCATTGGACACGGCGGTGATCCATATCTCGGTGGCGACGACGTCGACCGAACCATTGCGCTTCACGTCGCCGACCGGACGCTTGCACGCGACGGCTGGGATCTCAGCAATGACGCGGTGACCTTCGACCGCCTCGTTCTCGCCTGCGAGCTCGCCAAGTGCGAGCTCAGCGAGTCCGAGCAGGCAGCCATCGCGATTCCGAGCGTCGACGCTGCGGCTCCCGAAAGCTGCGGCGTGATTTCGATCACCCGCGAAGAAGTACAGCAACTCACCTTGGACCTGGTGCGCCGCACCTTCGTGATGTGCGATGAAGTTCTTGCCCAGGCGGGCGTGAAAGCCCGAGACATGCAAGCGATCTTCTTGGCTGGCGGCAGCACACGCCTTCCCGGCCTCCGTGGCTATATCGAGTCGTACTTCGGCAAGCGGCCCCGCTTCGACTTGGACCCGATGGAGGTCGTGAGTCTGGGGGCCAGCCTAGCGGCAGCACGCCCGGCCGTCTCAGAGCTCCTCGACCCCTGCGCCTGAGCATCACCCCTTGGAACAGGGGTCAGTTGGACAGCGCTTTGATGACGGATTCGTCGAGGTGCACGTCCTGCTGCGGGAAGGGGATCCCGATGCCGGCTTCGTCGAGTGAGAACTTGCACGCTCGAACCGTGGCTTGCCAGACGTCCCAGAAATCTTCGGTTTTGCACCAGATGCGGACCTGCCAATCGACCGACGAGTCGCCGAGTCCTTTGAGGAAGACTTGCGGTGCCGGGTCCTTGATCATCCCAGGGATGTTCGCGGCGGCTTTTTCGAGGGCCGCGCGGGTAGCATCTACGTCGGCCGAGTACTCGGCACCCACGTCGATATCGGCGCGACGAATCTCGTAGCCCGTGTAGTTGGTGATCGTGCTACCGAAGACAGCGCCGTTCGGGATGATCAGCTTTTTGTTGTCGAGCGTTCGGAACTCGCATGTGAATAGATCGATGTGCTCGCAGGCGCCTTTTTCGCCGTTTACCTCCACGAAGTCGCCCACCTTGAAGGGCCGAAACGCCAGGAGCATGATGCCGGCGGAGAAGTTGCCGAGCGTGCCTTGGAAGGCCATGCCGACCGCAAAACCGGCAGCGGCCAACACCGCGGCGAAGCTCGCGGTCTGAATTCCGAACACCCCTAGACATCCGAGGAGCGCGCCGATCAGAATCAGGTACCGGCCGAGCTTCGCAAAGAACCGGGTCAGCGTGGCGTCGAAGTTGCGCTTCTCGAGCGCCGCGCGCACCCCTCGCTCTGTCCAGTTCGCGATGACC
>Ga0224509_10000440_pt1 | contig 11489 bp, 9 predicted proteins | sample SF_Jan12_sed_USG_5_FD_170158 | JGI IMG/M metagenome (GOLD analysis project Ga0224509, IMG submission 170158) | Sediment microbial communities from San Francisco Bay, California, United States - SF_Jan12_sed_USGS_24 | ecosystem: Environmental > Aquatic > Marine > Sediment | place: USA: California... | reverse complement strand
GAGGCGTTGCCCACCAGCGATGACCTGTATTAATCAGCCGTCGGTCTGCACTGCGACGAGCTCTCCCTCGACAAGCGCCTCCGCACCGCGAACGGCGATGCGGTCCCCGGACCGCAGATTGCCACGCACCGCGACGGAGTCGCCGCTTGCCTCGGTGACTTCGACGGCGATTTTTTCCACAGTAGCGTCGTTGCCGATACGCATGACGAACGTGCCGTCTTCCCGGAGAACAACGGCATCGCGCGGCACGGTCAGGGCGGCGTTCGCCGACAAAGGCAGAGTAACGCTGACGAGCTGGCCTGCTGCGACGACCGCGGGGGCGCCCGCAGGCAGGTCCAGCCGCACCTCGAAGGTCTGCGATTGCGAATTTGCTGCGGGAACGATCTTGCGGATACGTCCTTCCAGCTGCAGCGTATTCAAGCTGACCTCGGCGAGCTCACCGGGTCGCATGCGGGGAAGGTAGCGGATAGGCACGGACGCACGGACCTCGAGATTCGCAGTGTCTGTCATTGCTGCGATCACGGTGCTTCGTTCGACATCTTCTCCCGCGCGTTGCTGCCGTTCAGTGACGACGCCCGAGAAGGGTGCCCTCACAACGCAACGGCGCAACTGGCTCTCCGTTTCCCTGATCGCGATGCGCGCGATGCGCATTTCGCTGGCGGCGAGATCGCGGTTCGCTGTCGTGCGATCGCGCTCGATTTCCGAGATGACGGTGGAGTCCTTCAGGGCTTCGTATCTTTCCGTTTCACGTGATAGCGCCTGGTGATTGATGCTCGCACGATCGGCTTCGGCGACCTCGCGTTCGCGCTGCAGCTCGAGCATTTCGCAATCGAATCGTGCGACGGCCTGGCCGGCTTGAAGCAAGTCTCCGGGCTCCGCAACCCATTCGAGCCTGCCTGCGATGCCTGCAGTGATCTGGGTCTGGTTGCGGCTGAAGACCGTGCCGGCGGCGGGCACGCGAGGTGCCATGCTCGTCGTTTCGACTTCGGTCACAGTGACAGAAACAGCGTGGTCCTGCGCCATAGTCTCGCCGGTCCAGCACAACAGGAGCGGCGCGATTGCGAGTCCGCGAAGCGTGATGGTGGGTTTTCTGTTCATGATGTGATCCTCGTCTCGGGCACGAGCATCGGGTTGTTCGCAAGATCGGTCCTGGCTTCGCCCGATCGCAAGATGCTCGGTAGTAATAGAAGGGTGAACACCGCACTCACGCTCATTCCACCGACGATGACCGTTGCGAGGCCGCGATAGATTTCGCTGCCCACTCCCGGTACGAGCATGAGCGGCAACATGCCGCAGATTGATGTGAGCGTACTCATGAAGATGGGTCGCGCGCGAATGCGAATTGCCTGCGCAACCGCTGTAGCCCGATCGGCGCCGTCACGTTCCGCGGCCCGCGTCTGGTGAACCAGCAGGATAGCGTTGTTGACGACGAGACCCAGCAGGATGATGAACCCGATCATCGTCAGCAGTTCCAGCGACTGGTAAGTGAACAGGTTCAGGACACGCAAGCCGATGACGCCACCAACGACGGCAAGCGGCATGACCAGCAGGACAATGATGCTGTCGCGTACGGAGCGGAACATCGCAGCCATGATCAGTGAGAGGATCAGCACCGCGAGTACGAAATTCCGGCCCATGTCCGTGATGGCACTCGCGAGCTGGTCGGCAGTGCCGCGGTAATGGATGTCCGCGTTCGCGGGCAATGCGTCACGAATGACCGGCCCGATCTCGTCGCGGATCGTGTTGAGCGCGTCTTCGATGGTCATGTTGGCTGGCGGCAGCACCTGCAGCGTGACGGTGCGCTGCCCGTTGACGCGCCTGAGCTGCGTCGGGCCCACGGTGCGCTGGATCGATGCGAGCTCGCCGAGCACCTGGATGCCGGACTGCGGCGTAAAGATCGGCACGCTGGCGAGATCTTCGGGCGTGGTCCACTCACCGCTCCAGATGAGCACGTCGAGGCCTTCGTTGCCGTCGAAATGCCGCCCGGCATCCAGGCCGCCGGTGAAGGCACGCACGGCGTCGGCAACCGCGCCGCGGTCGAGGCCGGCCTGTGTGATGCGGATGTCGTCGGGCACGAGCTGCAGTTCCGGCTTCGACAGTGAGGTCCCGGGCAGTGCCCGCACCGACCAGTCACTGAAGCGCTCGTTGATCGCGTCCTGGCCGACCTTCGCCGCATTCATCAGCGGCGTGAGCTCGGGGCCCTGCAGATCGATATTGATGTTGCGGCCGCCGGAGATACCGATGTTCAGCAGCGACGCCCGCGTCACGAATGGCTTGGCACCCGGCAGGCCGACAAGGATCTCTTCGCGCAGCTTGCGGATGAGTTCCTCGGCCTCGCGCGGGTCCGAGGGATAGATATAGACGCCCGTCGCGTTGGAACCGTAGGAGTAGGCGTTGTAGCCGTGGATACCGGGGCTGGCCTGACCATCGACGTGCGGCTGGAAGCGCCGGATTACCTCGGCAATAAGTTCGTTCTCGATGGTCCTGAGCGGGATGCCTTCAGGCATGCTGAAAAACACCTGCACGCCGTCGGAGTCGGCCTGCGGGAGAAAGTCGAGCTTCGGTGCGAGCAGCCAGGTGAACAGCGCGGGCAGGGCGAGCAGCGACACGATCCACGCGCTGCGACGTTGCGGCGAAGCCGTCAGCGCCATGATCTTCGACGTCACCTTGTCCCACAGGTGCTCAAGCCGGTCGACCGTTGCCTGGTCCTTGCGGAAGTAGTTGCTCGCGACTGGCAGGATGGTGATGGCGGCGAACATCGAGGTAGCCACGGCCACCGACAACGTCAACGCGAGGTCGGCGAACAACTGGCCTTCGAGGCCTTTCATAAAGAGTATCGGTACGAAGATCGCGATGCTCGTCATCGTCGAGGCGAACAGCGCGCCGACCACCTGCGAGGGCCCTTCGCGCGCCGCCTTGCCGGGCGACATGCCGGCCTGGCGCAGGCGCACGATATTCTCCTGCACGATGATCGCGGCATCGAGCACGAGACCGACGGCGAATGCGAGGCCGGCCAGCGACACGACATTGAGGCTGCGGCCGAACGCACTCAGCACGAGCAGGGATGACAGCAGCGAGAACGGGATCGTCAGCGCGATAAGAAGTGTCGAGCGCCAGCCGCGCAGGAAACACCACAATACGCCGAGTGCCAGGAACACGCCGAGTACGAGGTTGCCGTTAACGAGCGCGATGGCGCGGCGGATGTGCACCGAGGCGTCGAAGCTCAGCACGACCTGCAGGCCGGCGTCACCGAGCGGCCCGGCGTTGAGTTCATCGATCGTTTCGTTGATGTCGTCGAGGATGGTGACCGCGTTGGCGCCGTATTTGCCCTGTACCCGGATGTAGTAGGCCGGGTGGCCGGTTCGGTAGGTGAGGCCCGAGCGGGGGTAGAGTTCGACGGTGATGTCGGCCACGTCACGCAGCCGGACAGACTGGCCGCCGCGGCGCGCGACGATCAGGTCGCCAAGTTCCTCGGTATCGAACCCGCCAAGGAATCGCACCGTGTACTGGCGGCGGCCGACACTCGCAAGCCCGCCCGTGGTGTTGACGGCACGGCGCACGGTATTGGCGATGTCGGTCACCTGCACGCCGAGCGCCGCGGCGCGATAGGGATCGAAGCTGATCAGAACGAGTCGTTCGCGCTCGCTTTGCAGGCCAACGCGTTGCACGCCGTCGATCTGCAACAGGCGCGGTTCGACCTCGGTGTCGATGATGCGCTGGAAGTCGGCGACTTCAGAGCCCGGCCGCGGCACACGCGGGTGCACGAGCAGGGTCGCGACGGGGAAGTCCCAGCCGCCGACCTGGATCGAAGGTTCGTTGGCGTCGGGCGGGCCTTGCTCGGCGTTATTGAGCGCGTTCAATACGTCGAGCATCGCCTGCTGCAGGTCGGTACCGATGTCGAAGCGCAGGTGCACGTTGCCGTTGCCGGATCGCACGTCGCTGGACATCTCTACGACGCCCGGTACCTGCCGCAGCGCGTTCTCCTGCGGCTCGACGATGCTGGCTTCCACCTCCTGCGGCGCGGCGTTGCGCCACGAGGTATTGATGTTGATCTCCGGGTACTCGAGGTTCGGCAACATCTGGATCGGCAGCGATGCGACGCCGACCAGGCCCAATACGATCAGAAGCACCGCCACGGCAAGCAGCGCGGCAGGATTGTCTGCAGATACACGAATCAATGACATAGGGAGCCCCGAGCGATCTTCATGCGACTTCAATGTTCCTACGATGCATTTGAGACGCAAAAAGTTTGTTTATAAAGGCCTTTCTCGATGAGCGGGGCGAGTGATGCGACGAAGCGTGCAGAGCCAGCCATAGAAGGCTGCGTCGCCCCGGCGGAAGGTCGTGGAATTTGGGCTACCGGTGTCACGTTTCCGTGTGGCGCGATCAGGCATACTCTACGGCTGTTATGAGCAGATCGGCCCCGACAGCCCGCCCGGACGAAGACCGCCTTTGGCGGCTTGACCTGGTCTATTCCATCGTGCTGCTGGTCGCAGCCGTCAGTGCCGTGGCGCTTGCGGCCGCGGACACAGGCCTGTTCGCCCGCGGCCATGGTCCGGGTACGGCGGGCTTCTTCATCGTATTCGGCCTGTTCGCAATCGCAACGGGCTTTCCGCACCCGGTATTCGGCCACGTATCCTTCGATCGCGTCGCGCAGGTGACGAGCATCCTGGTGCTGGGGCCGGTCGATGCAGCGTGGGTCAACGGACTCGCGTCGCTGATCTACCCGTGGCAACGATTGCGCCTGGGCGTGTCGTTGCGGCTGGTCGTGACGGCGTCGCTGCACAACGCCGGGCTGATGATGTTCGTCATCCTGGGGAGCGGGCTGCTGTACGAATATCTCGGCGGTGCGATACCGGTTACGACTCTCGATCTCGGTGCAGGGCTGCTGCTGCTTGCGCTCGTCACCAGCATGCAGGTCATCAACGACGCCGGCATGATGTTCATGCTCTATCTGCGCAACATGGACCCGCGCCAGGTCTTCAACCGCTTCACGACTATCGTCGAGTACGTCTCCGGGGCGGCAGGCATTGTCCTCGCGGTCGCGTTCAGCAGCCAGACGCTTTCGTATTTCGTGCTGCTGGTACTGGTGCTTGCCGCAGGCATGCTTGTCATCATGAAATATGCGCTGATGCGCGTCCGCCTCGAAAAGCTCGTCGACGCGCGTACGGAAGAACTCAGGATTCAAGCGGAGGAATTCGAACGGCAGGCGACGCACGATAAACTGACCGGGCTTCCCAACCGGCGTCATGCGGACAGCTACCTGCAGCAGCAGGTCGATCTTGCGCAGCGCAAGAATCGTCGAGGCGCGCTTGCGCTGGCCGACATCGACCATTTCAAACGTATCAACGATGGATATTCGCATGCGATCGGCGACCAGGTGCTCGAGCGGGTGGCGCAGATCCTGAGCGAAGGCTGCCGCGGCACTGATTTCGTGGCGCGCTACGGCGGGGAGGAGTTTCTGCTGTATTTTCCCGATACCGGCGTAGACCGGGCAGCGCAGGTTTGCAGCGAACTACGCAAGGCTGTTCAGCAATCTGACTGGACGGATATCGCACCGGATTTCGACGTGACCATCAGTTTCGGGCTTGCCGAAATCAGAAATGCGAAGCACTCGAGGTCCATCCTCGATGAGGCTGATATGCGCCTCTACCGCGCGAAGCGGGCAGGGCGAAACCGAGTCATCGCGGCGTGAAAAAAGTACCGCTGTACATCCCCATCGTCCTCAGCCTGGTCGTACTTGGCGCGCATTTCATGCGCTACGGCAACTCGATCGGAGTCTTTGTGGCGCTTGTTCTGATTGGTCTGTTGTTCCTTCGCCGACCCTGGGTCGCCAGGTTGATGCAGGTCGTCCTCGTGCTCGGCACGCTCGAGTGGCTGCGCACGATGTACGAGCTTGCGCAGATACGCGCTCTGCACGGTCAACCGTACGGGCGCATGCTCGTTATCCTCGGTATCGTCGCGACCGTGACGTTGTGCTCCGCCCTGCTGTTTCAGTCAGTGACGCTAAAGAAGATTTACGGACTGCAAAAACCGGATTAGGCTTGGGCCTCGATCGTTAAGGCGCAATCTTTGAGGTTCTCGATCGTGAGGCGGGATACCTGCACGGGGAGGCAATCAATGATGCTGTCCAGGATTTTCTTTATCACCCTTCTCGTGGCGATCATTACCATCACCGGTTGCGCGTCGCAGGTGCCCCGGGCGTCTGACGCAGGTGTGTATGAAATCGGCAGACTGCGCATCACACTCGATGACCGCTGGTATAAGCAGTCGGGATCGGATTTGCCCAGGGGCCAGGCTCTATCCAGCACCTGGTCACGGGAAGGACTCGAGCGGGATCGACTCTTCGTGACCGGCGGGGTGGACGACGGGGAGCCGATCTTCAAGGCAAGCGACTACCCCGGGTTGCCGGTCTTCCGGTCGAACATGTCGGCGACAGAAACAGCTGGCTTTATTGCGAAGTCCCTGCAAGGTGTCTTGTGGAGCGGTTCGGCCGTAATTTCAGTGAGTAACGTGCGAGAACGCGGCTTCACCGGTTTACCGGGATTCGAGTTCGAGCTCTCGGCAGACGTGCCCGGCGCGGCCAGTCACCGCGGCATCGCCGGCGGTTTCGTCGATGAAGGACGCCTGTATGTGACGGTTTACCTTGCCGAATCGCCCGGATACTTCGAACGCCACAGGCAGGCGGCGCAGGCCGTTATCGACAGCTCGGTGCCGACGATGAAGACCATACGGTGGTGAGAGCTATCGATTTGGTGGTGGCGCGGATCCAATGAGGCGAGGGCCACCCGAAGGCGGCCCTCGTTCGTTCATATCTCGTTAGTGCCTTACAGACACGGTGGCAAGACGCCAATGATCGAGAATGCCGTCAGGAACGTATTGCCGGCATAGCAGTTGCTGAACGCAAAGGGTGGCAACGACAACAGGGTCAAGTCTGCCGCCGCAAAACCGAACGGATTACCGGGATCGACGTTCGTGCCGTTGTTGATCAGCGCGTTGTTCACGACCGTATTTTCCGTCGCCGCCTGGTCGGCCAGGAACTCCAGGGTGATGGTCGGATCCGCCGCACAGTCGAACGGCGTACCGAGTACGGTCAGGCAGTAATCGGCTATCGCGATACCGGTAAAGTCGTTGTTCTCGACGCGGTTGTTAGCAATCGTCGACTGGTCAACGCCAAGATACAGCACGCCGGTGCCCGATGGGACAAACGACAGGATCGATCCGGGCCTCGCTGTGTTCTCCTTGTTGTTGTCGTGTATCCAGTTATTGCGCATGTCGATGCGCTTCGCGCCCGGACGATCATCGAAGATGTCCGGCAGGAGCAGGATCGCGGCACCGACGGTATTGCCGGTCGCCTCGTTGTGCGCCAGCAGAATGTCGTCACTGTTCGATACTTCGAGGCCGTTGACGTTGCCGGTCACAAGACTGTGTTGCACCGTGACGTTTTCCGACGTCTCGACCCAGATGCCGCTGTCAAGTGAAGAGCCGATCGCCTTGCTGTGGCTGATCAGCCCATTCTTCGACAGGGTCGGGAAAATACCGTAGTTGCGGTTGTCGATCGATTCAACGTCGATAATCTTGAATCCGTCGACGTTCTCCGTAAACAGACCGTTATTTCTAAAGCCCTTGATCGTGATACCGCGGATTTCGATGCCGTGCATCATGGGGTCGCGCATCTTGAGGCCCATGGGCGTGCCGGGATGCACCGGGAACGGGGGCGCCAGGTCCGTATGACAGCCCATGCAGTCGGTGCGATCCTCCGGCACTACGACGATACCGTTGCGCTGATTGCCGGCATTTTCGATGACGACACGCTTCTTCTTCGTTGTCTGACCGATGATCCTCAGGCCGTTCTTGGTGATGGTCAGCGCGTTAGTGGGATCGCTCAGTTCCCGGTAGGTGCCCGCCAGGACATAGATACGGGTCCCGGGCTTCGCCCGGTCGACGGCTGCCTGGATCGAATCGCCGGGACGTACGACGATCGTATTTCGGACCAGCTGCCCCGGAGGCAGGTCGGCATCGTCATCCGGCGGCAGCGGTGGCTCAGGTGGAGGCGGCTCGGTGCCGTCCGGGTCCAGCGCGCCGATGTTGTCGGGTGGCATATTGCCGCCGACGGTGCCGGTGCGCGAGTAGTGTGTATTGAACGGGCCCTCCGTCCAGCCGGGCTGGGTTTGCACGCCAATCTCTGTGATGTTATCGACGCCGCTACCGTCGTTGTCGGAATTGTCCAGCTCGACGCAAAATAATGCCTCGGCATTGGAGACGGTACCGTTCGCATTCAGGTCGCAACCGAGGTCGGCCAGTGCATCACGGATGTCCCAGCCGTAGCCGTTCCAGGGGCTGCCGCCATTGGCATTGACGTGGCAAAGCTGGCACTCCGCGTTGTCTCCGGAAGCGGATGCAGCGCCGTAGCGACTCTGCCAGTCGTTGAGAGTCTGCGGAAAAGCGCCTGCAGACGACGCAATTACAGTGATTCCGAGTGCAGCAAATGCAGCGCGCAAGAGTAAGAAGTGATTAAACATTGGCATCCCCCCCGAGAATTGTTGTTATGTGTTCGTGACCTAGAATATGTTGAAACAGAATCGTTTTCCAATGGCGAGAATTATGACAAATACCGTGGTGAGCCCCTGAGATGAAGAGCTACGACGTTGTGATTGCGGGCGCGGGCATCATCGGCCTGTGCATCGCCTGGCAGCTGGCGCGGCGATCGAAACTGACCATTGCTGTCATCGAGAAAGGCGCAGCCGTCGGCGAGGGCTCCACGGGCGCGTCGTCTGCCATATGCCGGGTGCGCTACTCCGTTGACGAGACGCTATTGCTCGCGCGAGATGGAATCAATGCTTACCGGCAATGGAAAGCATTCACCGGGCTAGCGGAGCCGGCCGCGGAGTTCATCGAAGATGGCGTGTTGTGGATGCCGGGCGGTGATCGCGGATGGGCCGACGCGGAACACCAGCGAATGCAGGGCTTTGGCATCGCGTGCGAGGTTCTGGATGACAACGACATCGCCGAACGCTTCCCGGCGCTCAGCACCTGTACCCTTGCACCCGATATCGACACGGGCGAGGCACACGTTTGTGAAGGCGGCAGCCGCAATCTTTTCGAGGTCGAGGGCGGGTACGTCGATCCGATGGCCGCTTCGAGCGACCTGGTTGACGCCTGCAGAAGTGTTGGCGTCGAGGTGCGATTCAGGAGCCAGGTCATCGGCGTTGGCGTCAGCGGTGGTCGTATTCAGAGCGTGTCGCTCGATGATGGCGATGAACTCGCGACACCGCTCGTGATCAACGCCGCCGGTCCCTGGTGCAATCGCCTGTCGGCCATGGTCGGGCTGAAGGTGCCGTGGACACTCGAGCCGATGCGCATCCAGGTGATGTACCGCGACCGGCCGGACACGCTAACAGGTCATATCCCGGTCACGGCAGACCTGGCGGGCGGCATCTATTTCCGAACCCAGAACAACGGCCAGCAGCTCGTGATCGGTTCCGTGCGCGAGGAAGACGAGCGAGAGGCCGTCGCCGACCCGGACGACTTCCGGACCGAGACCGATGACGACTTTGAAGTGGTGAACCTGCACGTACTGCATCACCGGCTACCCGAGCTGCCCTACAGCGGGCGGGTCCGCGGCTACTGCGGTCTCTACACGACCAACTGCGAGGACGTGCATCCCGTACTCGGGCCCACAGAGATCGACGGATTCTGGCTCGCCAATGGCTTCAGCGGTCACGGGTTCAAGCTGGCGCCGGCGATCGGTTCGATGCTGGCGCAGGCATTGACCGGTGAGAAACGCGACTTCGACACCGACATCCCGTTGTCGTTTCTCGCGGTCGACCGCGAGCCGATCAGTCTCACTGCCAAAAACGTGCTTGCCTGAAGGCAATTCCTGATTAGCAGGAGGGTCAGCGCGGACGCGCGCCTCTCAAGCCCATTAACATGGCGTCGAAAAGATCCAGCGGGATACTGAATCGGATCCTGCGGATGAGTGCGGCACGGATCCGCCGCTTGGATGCCGCGTGTGCCCGTTCATCGAGCTTATCTAGCGTGGCTGCCTGGGATTCAGCGCGCGCCATGAGTTCTTCCGGTTCCACGAGTTCGTCGAAGAACCCGGCGTCCAACGCCGACTCCGGGTCGAAGTATTCGGACAGGGTGACCGCGCGCTGAAATGCTGCCGGGTCGAGCCGATGGCGCAACATGGCCGCAGCAACGCGCGGCATGGTCAGGCCGATGGCCACTTCGTTGGCCGAGATATTGAAATCGCCGCGGCTGCCAATGACGTAATCTGCCGATAGCATCAGGAACGCACCCATCGCGAACGAGTGGCCGTTGCAGGCGGCGATGACCGGATACGGATAGGCCATGACGCGTGCAGTGAGGGCGTAACCGGAGCGCAACATGCGAATCGCATTAACGCCGCCGCGCTTCATCACGTTGAGATCGAAGCCTGCCGAGAACACGGATTCGCGGCCGGTCAGCATCACGATTGCGCGATCTGATTCGGCGCGATCGAGCGCCTCGTAGATTTCGCGCAAGACCTGTGGCGACAATGCATTGCGCTTGCCGTCGTCGATACGAACGGTGGCTACACGGCCTTCGAGGCTGTACTGCACAGGTTTCATTGATCTCCCCCCGGAAGTTCATTCCCCGCGCGGGGCGCTACGGGCGCGCAAGGGATCCAATTGCCAGTTTGGCGCATCTGACCGGTATGGACAAAAGATACATTCCGGCGATCGCCGGCACGAGTGCCGCAATTCTCGTCACGACGGCGATGGATGCCAACGGTCTTGCAGCCTTCAGCGCACTAACGCTCACTCCGTTGACGGCGTTGTTCTGGTATCTGCAGAAATTCTCGCGGGCGGAGATGGGGCTTGCCTGGGGGACTGCACGAGGTTACGTGCTGGCTGTCTCTTATCCGCTGATCGTTCTCGGGTTGACTGCCATCATTGCACTCGCCGCTGGCGCAACGGATACCAGCGAAACCGACTGGAACAAGACGCTCATCAACATGGGGCTGATGAGCAGCACCGGCATCGTAATGGGCCTGATAACTGAAGAAGGCTTCTTCCGCGGCTGGCTGTGGGCGGCGCTGAAACGGGCAGGGCAGTCGGATATGCGGGTCCTCCTGTGGACGAGTCTTGCGTTTACGGCCTGGCACGTCTCGGCGATCGCGCTCGATACCGGGTTCGATGTGCCGGCCGCCGAGATACCGGTGTACCTGGTAAACGCGACGTTGCTCGGCTTGATCTGGGGAATGCTGCGGATGCTGACCGGCTCGATCGTGGTGGCGAGCGTGTCGCATGCGCTGTGGAACGGCATCGATTACCCGCTCTTCGGCTTCGGTGAGAAGGTCGGGGCGCTCGGCATACAGCAGACGCATATCTACGGTCCGGAAGTCGGGCTGCTGGGGATAGTCTTTAACGCACTGTTCGCGTTAGCCCTCTACCAACTAATAAAAAGGGGACAGTGACTTTTAGTGCCAGTCGACGGTCCATGCG
>Ga0224509_10000439_pt1 | contig 11509 bp, 10 predicted proteins | sample SF_Jan12_sed_USG_5_FD_170158 | JGI IMG/M metagenome (GOLD analysis project Ga0224509, IMG submission 170158) | Sediment microbial communities from San Francisco Bay, California, United States - SF_Jan12_sed_USGS_24 | ecosystem: Environmental > Aquatic > Marine > Sediment | place: USA... | reverse complement strand
CTGGGACAAATTCCGCCCGGTCTATTTCGACGAGTTTATGAGCGCCCGCGAGGCACGAGAAGAATACTGGCGGCGATGGAAAGCGCTTTACAAAGGTATTAACCGGGCCGAACCGAATGCCGGGCATACCGCCATTGCCAGGCTTGATCAACTGGATCTGCTGGAGGCGCTAATCACCCAGAATGTGGATGGGCTGCACCAGGAAGCGGGTCTTGCGGATGAAAAAATAATTGAGCTGCACGGCAATACGCGTCGCATCCGCTGTATGAGTTGCCGTAACATTATTGCCACCGAAGAAATTCAAGCGCGCCTGAATTCCGGCGATGCGGCTCCGGAATGTGAGTGCGGCGGCTATTTGAAACCTGACACCATTTCATTCGGCCAGGCCATGCCGGTGGACGCCGTGGAAAAAGCCACCGCGCTATCACATACCAGTGATTTTTTTCTGGTAGTGGGTTCCACCCTGCTGGTTCAGCCCGCAGCCCACATGCCGGTATACGCCAAACAAAACAATGCGTTTTTGGCGATCGTCAACTTGTCAGATACCCCCTGCGATAATTTGTGTGATGCGCTCATCCGGGATAAAGCCGGCAAGGTGTTGCAACGGATAGTCGGAGAAGTGGAAAACAGCAGATAAGGTGTCAGGTGTCGGTGTTCAGCATCTGACCCGGCAGAGTTTCAGCTCGATCAATTCTGACACCTGACACCCGACACCTGACACCTTGGAAACTATCGAACTTTAAGATTATCAATGACCTTAATGGTACCATCGGTGCTGCGGGAAATATGGATGGCCCGATCCTTCTGATACTTGGTGCTGACAATCCCTGAAAGGGTGACGACACCCAGATAGACATCGACATCGATATTCAGAGAACGCACCTCGGGTTCGGCGATCAGCTTGGCCTTAATTTTATTGCTGATCACATTGTCGGTCCAGATATCACCGAATTTTCTTTCACCGATCTGGATATTATTGGTGACGGACTTTACGGCCGGAACGTTACGGGCGATTTGCACGGCGCGAGCGGATTCTTCGCGGGTCTCGACGACTCCGGTCAGGGTGACGTGGCCGCCGATGGTGTCGACATCAATTTGCCGGGCTTTAACGATATCGTCTTTGAGCATTTCATGGTTGACCCGGGTTGTGATCGTGGAATCATCCACCACACCACCAATCGGGTTTTCGCCGGTTTTTTGCGAGCCGGCGCATCCGGAAAGGAAAAACAACAGGATAATAACAAAAAACAGGTGCTTTTTCATGATCCATACCCCCTTATACGATTAAATTTATTCCAGAAAATATATGCAAAAATTATACAAAAATATCATTAATAAAAAAACATAAAATTTTCAATTGGTTACGCAAACAAATCACTCCGAATGATTAAACGATGTGTACACAAAATGTCAAATTTTGTTCATTATCGTGTCAAAATATCGTATCGCATTCCTGGCGCCAATCGTTGGATTTAACGCAAATATTCTGAGGAAAAGCCTGATGCAGATCACAAATAATCTTCACGCCTTTATCTGGCAGTCTATGACAGCGAACAATTGTAATGCCTATTTCATCGACGGCCCGACCCGGATAATGATTGACCCCGGTCACCGGGCTTTGTTCGACCATGTTGATCTGGGATTAAAGGAATTGGGATTAAAAACTGACGATATCGATCTGGTCATCTGCACCCATGCCCATCCCGACCACCTTGAAGCCGTCCCGCTATTCAAGCAAAAAGCGGCTCTATTTACCCTGCATGAAACCGAATGGCATTGGGCGACAACCGTTGCTAAACAAATGAGTGCTTCTTTTGGAATCGACATCGATACCTTTTCACCTGATTTTTTTCTGAAAGAAGGTGAGCTTTCTCTCGATGGCCTCGAAATGCAGGTTTTTCATACCCCCGGGCACTCCCCCGGTTCGGTCTGCCTTTACTGGCCGATGCAAAAGGCGCTGTTTACCGGAGATCTGGTGTTTAAAGAAGGACTTGGACGTACCGATTTGCCCGGAGGCGATGGGGCCCTGATCAAAGAAAGCATTCAGCGCATGTCGCGTCTGGACGTTGAATTGCTGTTATCCGGACATGGGGAAATCATATCCGGCGTCCGGGAAGTTAAGTCAAACTTTGAGCAAATTGAAGATTTTTGGTTTCGCTATGTCTGAGTTTTGTAAAAGGCAGAAGTCAGAGGACAGAAATCATCAATAAAATTGGGCTGAGGTCGATTGAGCGTTCAGGCAAGTTATCATCGACCAGAAAAAGATTTGAGGCATTCCAATGAGTCTAAAAGATGAATTCAGAAAGATGGTCAATGAATTAACGACAAGATTTACGCTGCCACCCATAGCAAATATTTTCTTCCCGCCTTTCTATAATGGCGGCCAACCAACGGATGCCCAGTTTATGGCCATCAGTTTAGAAGGCGGGGCGACCGGCATCAGCTTTGTACTCCTGCCTGATGAAAAAAAGGCGGAATACACTGCTTTACAACCGCCGGCTTTTGTCGCGAAAAACCCGCGGGAATTTGCGCTTGAATTTGGCAATGACGATCCTATTAAAGAGATGATCAGCCTGGCGTCCATTAACGCAATTTGTCAGCATGTTATGGGGGCGACCAATTTCGCGGTTGATTCTGCTACCGATTCTCTGGGGCTGGTGTCGGTCTCCACAGGAGATCGGATCGGCATGGTCGGATTATTCTACGGACTGATTAAGACCATTCAGAAAGCCGGCGCTGAACTGGTTGTTATTGAAAAAAATGAGCGGTTGATTCAAAAATTTCCGAATTTGCCAATTACATTGGACGCGACGAAATTGAGCACGTGTAACAAGATCTTGTGCACCAGTACGACGATATTGAACAATTCACTGGATGAGATACTTGCCCACTGCTCACAGGATGCATTTGTCTCAATCATCGGTCCAACGGCAGGATATTTCCCGGACCCACTTTTTGCCCGCGGTGTCGATGTTGTGGGTGGAAGAGTGGTAAAAAACGGCGCGCTGTTTTTGCAACTGCTTGCTGAAAGAAAACGCTGGGGAGACGCTACACAAAGGACCTGTTTCCAGAAAGAGACCTACGACAGTATAATTTAGCCGCTGATTAACTTCACTTTGTCACCCCTGTGCGCATCAACTATCCAGCCAGCAGTTTGGTTTTCGCATGATTTAGTTTAGTCTCAAACTCAGCCTTTATCTGCCCGCTCTCTTTTCGCCAGTCATCGTCATTTTCCAAATTGGGCACCACTGCCGAACCGGAGATAAAATGGGTTTTGGCAAGCTGCTCTTTTAAGATCTTGCGGCGTTTCCGGGCAGCCGTGTCGCGTAAAGTCTGAAATTCCTGCAATACCGATGTGAGCCCTTCAAAATCAGGCACCTTAAGTTCAGCCAGCAGATCAAACAGCGCTTGATTGTCCTTTGCGAGCTCGATCTGGTCGCATATTTCTTTGATCAGATGCTCGTTTCCCGTTCCCGTCAGGCTGTATTCTTTTTTCAGCACCCGGTACTCGGAATTGAACCGGTCCCATGATATGGCCTTATCCTGAAATTTATTCAGCAGGCCGCGGATACGGCTGCCAATCTCCTTATTTTTCTGCCCCTGCCGCTCTTCATCGCTGAGGCTCAGATCCTTGGTTTTTTCCATTACCAGGTCTAATGTGCTTTTTATTTCTGCCATATAATTCTCCTCAACCCAAATTCAAATGTTTAAAACTTTGTTTTTGAATTTTGGTCATTTGGTTCATTATTCCGGCTGAATTAAACGATCCAGGATAAATCCGTGGAAGCTGTCTCCGCTGCCGGCGATAAAAACCCAGCCTAAATGCGTCAGGCACATGGTACAAAAACTAACCCGCCAGGCATAGCCGCTAAACCAGCTAAATTCAGTTGAAGGAGGCCCTGCGTAGCCGCACCCCTGTGCATATTTATAGCAGCCAATTTCAAATACGATTCCATGGGGATTGGCGAAGGTGTGATGATGCGCTCCCTGGACAGAAATGCGCTCGGCCGGCCGGGTGATGGCCTGGTGGCATTGGCGGCAGAGGATGTATTCCTCTTCTTCGGGAGAGGGTTCCTCGGCTTCCGCTTCGATCAGCTGTGGTGCGCCCTCGCCGCTTTTTCTGCCGGGCTGCTCGCGAAATAAAGGCGTATGAACGATCTCTACCGTTTCCATTTCACCTGCCCTGTATTCAGGGAGTATTGATTTACTCTTTAAAAAGCGATTTCTTGAGCACCGCTTTATTGTACGCACCGATAATGTCCCGCCGGCTGATCACACCCGCCAGTTTATTGGGCTCTTGAGCAGAAACAACCGGCAAAACCGCGAAATCTTTGGCACTGATCTTTTCCAGTGCCGTCCACAGATTGTCGTCCATGGAGATGGTCACCAGATCGGTGGTGGCCAGATCCCTGGCGACCACCAGGTCTTTCAGGTTTTCATCAAAAATGGCTTCGTTATAATCATTAAACGAAAGGATGCCGATCAGCTCATTTTCGGGATTGAGGACCGGAAAACTGTTAAACTTGCTTTTGGATATCCGCTCGGCCATTTGCCCCAGCGGTAAGGCTTCAGGAATGGTTTCAACATTCGGATTCATCACGTCTTTGACAAACATGGATTTTAAAACGTTGACCTCTTTGCCTTCTTTGATATCGATGCCGCGTCTGGCCAATTTCAAGGTATAAATTGAATCCCTCAGCAGCTGCCCGCTGGCGATTGCAGCTATAATGCATGAGAGCATAAGCGGAAGAATGATTTTATAATCACCGGTCATCTCAAACAAAATTAAAATAGCGGCCAACGGACCATGGGTGGTGGCGGCCACCACCGCCCCCATGCCGACGATGCTGTAAGCCCCGGGGGATGCGGTGATGTTGGGGAACAATTGATGAACCACGGCCCCGAAGACCCCCCCGGCCATGGCCCCCAGAAAAAGCGATGGGGCAAAAATTCCGCCGGAACCGCCTGAGCCGATGGTAATGGATGTTGCCAAAATTTTGGCCGGCACCAGAACCAGCAAAAGCCACCAGGCCATCTGCTGCATCAGCGCCATGTCAATGGCTCCATATCCGACGCCCAGAATCTGCGGGAAAACCAGCGAAGCGACCCCCAGAAACAGTCCGCCGATAATTCCCTTGAGATACTCGGGAAATTTAATCTCGTCAAATAAATCCTCGATTCGATACAGGGTTTTGGTGAAAGTGATCCCGACCAGCGCACAAAAAAGACCCAGAAACAGATACATGGGAAGCTCCCAGGCGTTGACCAGTTCATAAACCGGAACGATAAAGGCCGGTGTATCCCCCAGATAGGCCCGCGAAACAGCGGTGGCAACAACGGAACTGATCACAATCGGGCTAAATGTCGCCAGACCGAAATCGCCGAGAATAATTTCCAGAGCAAACATGGAGCCGGCTATGGGGGCGTTAAACGTTGCGGCAATGCCGGCGGCAGCCCCGCAGCCGACCAGAATACGCATTCGATCGGCCGAAACTTTCATAAACTGGCCCAGTGCTGATCCGATGGCAGAGCCAATTTGAACGATCGGACCCTCGCGGCCCACCGAACCGCCCGTACTGATACTGATGGCGGAAGCCAGTGTTTTGACCACCACAACCCGCTTTCTGATCACACCACCCTTAATCGCTACCGCTTCCATAACCTCCGGTACGCCATGTCCTTTGGCCTCTCGGGCAAAGAAATAAACCAGCGGCCCGACAATCAGGCCGCCGATTACCGGAATCGTCACACGATAATACCATGGCAGATTGACCACCAGTTGCAGCAAATCATTCTCACCGCCGTAAGCCAGCGTCTGAAAAATGCTGATCAGATACCGAAAGCCAACGGCGCCTAAACCGCCTGCCGCACCCACAATGACTGCCAGTATCACCATAATCGTATGCTCATTGGCCGGGATCTGTTTTAGATTTGAAAATTTTTCAAAAAACTGAGTTTTCATCGATTGTTTTACCGATTTAAATTCCTGTAAATTATGAGAATACGTTTATCCCTCAGATGCGTTTGAACTCTTAGTGCTTGAAAATATTTATGATTTTTATATATACCGCCAGACGAAAGTGTCAAGGGATAAATCCCCGGGGCAGATCGAATCTAATCTAATTGACCGAATTTATATAATATTTTATAATTACATTTTGGGATTGACTCCATGCTCAAAATCCGATAAATGATTGTTCTTTAATTAACGCGATAACTTGACATCAAAGAAAAAATACATATATTTCCAGCAAAAAGAGTGACATAACGAGTTAACTACCTGATATCTTTTTATATCATTTCAGGAGGATAAATATGCCGTTTTACGAGTTCCAGTGCCCGGAAGGCACAATAACCGAACGCCTGGTCCCGATGGGTACCGCGCATATAAAATGCCCCAAATGCAATAGACGATCCAAAAAGATCTTATCGGCCTGCTCTTTCAAACTGGTCGGGGGCGGATGGTATGCTGATGGATATTCTTCGGCGAAAACAGGCTCCAAAAAAACGTCTGCCAAAAGTGCGAAAAAGGAAACGAAGACCAAGAAAACGTGACCCAGGGTTTGTTTGACGCCGGTACAAATCCGGCATAAGAATTCGTCACCCAGCAGCTTATGTGAAAGTTGCACAGCAACTTTTGGCCCTTCATAAAAATACCAGCGTCCCCCCTGTGGTCCTGCTACAGGGGGGTTGTTATTTGCAGCTTATCAATAATCAATTCGGATCCTTCGTCAGCTGCCATCCCAATCTTAACCGGCAAAATAATTTTCTTCCATTTTATTACCGCGCGCCGGGCACTCGGGTGACCCGGTCGCAATGCAAGAGGTGAATTGTGGAATCAAAATGTGAATATTCAAGCATGCAAATCCCCGGTGATCCGAAATATGCAACCGCAGCTGCCGGTTATGTATGCGAAATCGCCCGTTCGACCGGAATGCAAAAACAGGACTTAGAATCTCTTGAAAAAGGCATGATCGAGGCCATCAACGCCTTGATCGGGTATTCTTTCGAAGCCGGTGAAAAAGGTATCCTGGAGGTAATCTGTGAGCGCATTCCTGAAGGTTTTAAGGTGAGCCTCCGAGATAAAGGACTGCCTTTCGGAACTGTAGAGGCAGAATTATCCGTCACTGAGGGTCAGCTTGACGATATTCCCGGAATGGCAGAACCGATTTCCCGCCTGAAGCAATATCTCGATGAAATTCGACTGCACAATCTGGGCACGGAAGGCAAGGAACTGGTTTTGATAAAGCATCTCAAAAATAAAGATATCACTGATTATTACGCCGCCTGCGACCTGGAGCCATATGAATCGTCGGCAGCGCCAATTGCCTTATCAGCGGATCAATCAAAATGCCGGGTTCGGCGGTTGAAACCGGACGATGCAGCGGAAGTATCAAAAACTATATATAAAACCTACGGTTATACTTATTTCCACGACTATGTCTATTATCCTGAACAAATTATCGCCCTGAATGAAAGCGGCCAGGTTTTCTCGGCCGTTGCTATCGCCGGTGATAACGAAATTGCCGGGTACGGTGTCTTTCAAATCTGGGAAGAAAACCCTCAAATCGTTGAAATGGCCCAGGGTGTCGTCAAACCGGAATTTCGCTCTCTGGGATGTTTTCGCATGATTACCCAATATCTGTTGGATCAGGCAAAATCCCGCGGCATCCAGGGCGCCTTCGGCGAGGCGGTTACCAACCACACGGTATCACAGCATACGGTTCACGGATTTGGTTTCAAAGACTGCGGCTTGAGACTGGGCTTGGTACCGCCGGACACCCTATTTAAAGGTATGACGGGTCGAACGCCTTATAATGTGAGCGCGCTGGTGCAATTTTTGTATCTGCAAATGCCGCCGGCGCCCGCACTAAAGATATATGCGCCGGATCATCACAAAGACATGATCGCCGCGCTTTACAAAGAACTGGGTGTTCAGCCTGAGATTAAAAAGGCGGTACCGGCGAAAACGAAAAAAGCCGCAGCCACATCGATCGTTAAAATAAGGCAGTTCGCAGCAATGCGTTATGCCCGCATGATCATTGACCGCTATGGCCGCAACATTGTCGACGAGTTAAGAATCAAAGTAAAAGAAATTTGCCAGCAAAAAACCGAAATTGTCAATCTTTTCTTAAACCTGTCCGACCCGCTAACCGGCGCATGTGCGCCGCAATTTGAGAAGCTGGGATTTTTCTTTGCCGGTATATTGCCGGGTGGGTTCAAGGACGGTGATGCTTTGATGCTGCAGTATTTAAACAACGTGCCGATCGATTATGACGCCATTCAGGTCAAATCCGCTATTGCCACAAGGCTGCTGGCCTATGTGAAAGAACAGGATCCAAACCGTTAATAAGTGTCAGGGTTCAGGTGTCAGATAACAACCTGCGGCGAGCTACTTTCGGTATAGGCCCTTTGGCAGCGAGCTCAGGGCCGAACTGCTCAAGTTGAAGGCAGTCGAGTCGAAGACGGATGTAAAATTGTCGTTGGGCTAAGATGATTTTACAATATTCAAAATTAAGATTTACTTGATTTGACAATTGACAGGGATGATAATTGTAGTTTTACCAAAGTTTGGATAGTCTCAAATTTATCAGTACTTGGGTGATATTTGATTTTCTGTCATGATATCTAGAGTTTTAATTCAATTCAGTTTCGGCCTATTTAATCCAATCTACAAAATCCCAAACGGCTGTGTTGTGTTAGGAAATCTAACAAATTTTAAGTCCTTCCACATTCCACCATCAGGCACGAAACCTAAAAAACCAGAATACCGTAAAAATTTGAGATGTGGTTATGAAATCTATTATTCCGCTATCCATTTTTGGTACTTGCATTGACAGGCACGTGTCTGCGGGGTATGAATTGCTGTTGCATTTGATGAATCTCCTGATTTTCAGAAAGCGTCTTATATGCAAGAAAACAATGTCATGCCAGATCGGCTCAACCTGCTCCAGCGTATACGCTATTCCATTTTTCCCGGCACGCTGCAAAGACCAGCGTATCGTGATCGTTATCGAAACTTTTTCAACAGCCTGATTCTTCACTTTCGTCCCCGAAGCGTTCAGGAACGCACCCTCCGATTCACCTTGACATGGGGTCTTGGTGGCATGGCCGTGGTGCTGGTATGCGTGCTGTTTGCGACAGGATTGATGTTGAAATTCGTTTACCAGCCAGTTCCTGACCGCGCCTACGAGTCTATTGTTCATCTGCAAAATAATGTGCTCTTTGGCCAGCTGATCCGCAATGTTCATCACTGGAGCGGCAACATCCTATTAATTATCGTTTTTTTACACCTTTTGAGGGTATTTTTCACCGGCGCATTTCACCCGCCGCGGCAGTTCAACTGGATCATCGGCCTGGTTATGTTTCTGGCAGTATTAACTTCAAATATTACCGGATACCTGCTGCCCTGGGACCAACTCGCCTTCTGGGCCATTACGATTTGCACCGGCATGCTGGAATATGTTCCTGGAATTGGCGAATGGCTGCAAAAGCTCATCCGAGGCGGTAACGAAATCGGACCGGCCACGATATCCATTTTCTTTGCCATCCATACTGCAATCATTCCCGCCTGTCTTCTTTTTTTGATGCCATGGCACTTTTGGCGGGTGCGTAAAGCCGGCGGCCTGGTAATTCCCCGCAGATCGGATGAAGACGAAGGCAGCCAGGATGAAAAGGTACCAACCATTCCAAACTTGATTTTAAGAGAGATCGTCGTTGCTTTGGTATTAATCGCCGTTATCATGTCGATTTCGGTCATCTTTAATGCTCCCCTGGAAGCCAAGGCTAATCCGGGGCTGAGCCCCAACCCGACCAAAGCGCCCTGGTACTTTGCCGGCATCCAGGAACTGCTCCTGCACTTTCACCCGTTGTTTGCGTTGTTCATCATACCCGTTTTTATCTTGATTGCCCTGGTTAGCATTCCTTATTTAAATTATCAGACAGATACAGCCGGGGTGTGGTTCGTCTCACACCGGGGCCGGCGCATGTCGGCTGTGGCCGCCTTAACTGCTGTTATCATTACACCGATAGGAATCATTGCCGATGAATTTGTAATCGATTTTGCAGCCTGGTTGCCCGATCTGTCTTCGGTTGTCAGTAACGGAATTTTGCCGGCGGTCTTTGTACTGGCGGGTATCATCATGTTTTATTGGCTGGTGAAGAAAAAATACGCAGCGACAAATAACGAATCTATTCAATCCGTTTTCGTCCTATTGATGGTGGCCTTTATTATTCTGACGATTACCGGCATCTGGTTTCGCGGAAAGGGAATGATGCTGATATGGCCTTGGGAAATAGCTGGGTGGGTAGAGGTCAATAACCCGTAAAGTGGAAATAAAGGACTTTAAATGGGAAGAGAGAAAGAAAAAGCCGAGCCAACCAGAAGATCCTTTTTAAATATCCTCTGGATAGTATTGGGTGGCGTTGCCCTGGCTGAATTTGTAGCCGTTGCTTTTGCTTTTCTAAGACCGCGCAAATTGAAAGTCCGGGGAGAAGACACTGATTCAATTATCACTGCGGGAGCCGTCGGAAGATTTGAACCAAATTCAGTCACCGCATTTGTGAGAGGAAAATTTTATCTGGCGCGGCTGGAAGACGGCGGGTTTTTAGCTTTATCGCGTACATGCACCCACCTGGGCTGCTCGGTCCCCTGGATGGAAAAAGAGATGAAATTTGCCTGTCCCTGCCATGGATCGACTTTTGATATCACGGGAAATGTCATCGAGGCACCAGCGCCCCGGGCATTGGATATTTATCCGATAACAACAGAAAACAACATCATAAAAGTGGACGCCCGCAAGCCGATCAAGCGCAGCTCCTTTAGCGTTGAGCAGGTGGTATATCCTAAGAAAAAGGCCTAAGGCTCGAGGTACACGCTAGACGGAATACATTTAAATTATCCCTGTCTCTGGGCTCTGTGAACTCTGTGGTAAATTATATGACTCACTGGAAAATAGCCGGACTTATTGCAACGCTTATCATCGTTCTCTCCGTTCCGGCCTACATGCTGAAGGAAAAATATTTCCGCCGTCCGACTGTGGCCCGGCCTGTCGCCACTTTTGTCGGCAGCAAAAAATGCATGGATTGCCACAGGGCCGAATACGACAAGTGGCAAAATTCCCATCACGACAGCGCCATGGATGTTGCCGGTGATGCCACTGTGCTGGGCGATTTTAACAATGCGGTTGTCGAATTTCACGGCGTCACTACCCGCTTCTATCGTAAGGATGATAAATTTTTTACAAACACCCAGGGTCCGGACGGCAAAATGGGCGAATTTGAAATCACCCATACATTCGGATGGTATCCCTTGCAGCAGTACCTGGTCCCGTTTCATGGGGGCCGCCTGCAATGTTTGCCCATTGCCTGGGATGTGAAGGAAAAGAAATGGTATCACCTGTATCCGGATGCACCCATCGATCCTAAAGACTGGTTGTACTGGACCAATGCCGGCCAGAACTGGAACGGTATGTGTGCCGAGTGTCATTCCACCAACCTCAAAAAGAAC
>Ga0224509_10000438_pt1 | contig 11509 bp, 9 predicted proteins | sample SF_Jan12_sed_USG_5_FD_170158 | JGI IMG/M metagenome (GOLD analysis project Ga0224509, IMG submission 170158) | Sediment microbial communities from San Francisco Bay, California, United States - SF_Jan12_sed_USGS_24 | ecosystem: Environmental > Aquatic > Marine > Sediment | place: USA: California... | reverse complement strand
CTTTGATTCTGTGCCGGTAACAGGAATGGTTACCATGATCGATCTTGGCGCCAAGAAATGTATCCCCTGCAAGATGATGGCACCCATTTTAGAAAAAATGGAACAGCGTTACAGGGATAAGGCCGCTATTGTCTTTATCGATGTATGGGAACACCCTGAGCAGGCGAAGCGATTCCGTATCAGATCAATTCCAACCCAAATCTTCTTTGATGAAAACGGCAACGAAATTTACCGCCATGTCGGTTTCATGGGAGAACCGGATATTGTCAAGCAAATGAAAAAAATGGGTGTGAATTAAAAAGCAACTTAGTAGAGAAAATCAGAAAACTGATGCTGGAAAATATTTTTTTAACCATCAACAGCTGGATATCAACGGGTTCGGTAATTGCCGGGCTTGGCTGTTTTCTCTGGGGAATGATTAGCGTGCTGTTCAGCCCCTGCCATCTAGCCGCTATACCCCTGATCGTGGCCTATGTCGGGGGGCAGGAGCAGGCCTTAAACCCGAAGCAGGCCGGCGTTTATTCATCTTCATTTACCCTGGGCCTGTTCATCAGTATTGCGCTCATCGGTATCGTCTGCGCCCTGCTGGGCCGAATGCTGGGGGATGTGGGCAATTTCTGGCAAATTCTGGTGGGAGCCGTTTTGATCTGGGTGGCACTGGGGATGCTGGGGGTTGAAAAATGCTCCATGTCGGGCAGTTTGCTGTACCGGTTGAATTTGAAGGGCTTGTCGGGGGCCTTGGTGCTGGGCCTGGTCTACGGAATTCTTTCAGGTTCGTGCACCTTCGGTTTCATCGCCCCGATTTTGGCAATCATCACCCTGCAGCAGCAAATTGCGACGGGTATTGTCTACATTCTGTTGTTTGCCGTCGGTCACTGCCTGCCAATTGTGGTTGCCGGAAGTTCAACCGCCGCCGTGCGGAAACTCATGGAAAACGGGGCCTGGCAGGGCACCGGAAACTGGTTCAGACGCGTTGCCGGAATTGTGATCGTTCTTTTGGGTGTGTATTTTATACTTAACCCGTTAATATTATCTTAACCATCCTCGCTATACTTTAAAATGTCGATCAATTCTTTGTGAAAGATGATTTGCAAATTATAGTGAATCTATCGCTTGACTTTCAAATATCCAATTTCTATAATTCGCCATATGGCGAATTGGGGAAAGCGATATGCTGGAATTCTTAAACATTACAAAAGCCCTGGCCGAGGAAAACCGGCTCCGCATCCTCCTGGCACTTGAGGTTGAAGAGCTGTGCGTTTGCCAGATTATTGAGCTACTCGAACTGGCACCGTCGACTGTGTCCAAGCACATTTACGTTCTCAGGCAAGCACGCTTGGTGGAAGGCCGTAAGGACGGACGATGGATGTACTACCGTCTGGCTGACGAGAGTGCCTCTACTCAGGTGAGTGAAGCCATCGCCTGGTTGAAAAAATCGCTTTCACCCAGTGAGCGCATCCGTGCGGATGCGAAACGACTCAAAGCGATACTTAAAATAGATCGCGAAGTCCTGTGCAGCCGGCAGACCCGTTCTAGCGAATGTGAAACCGGCTAAACCAGATTGATAAGGAATGACATGCCATGAGCGATGAAGCAATTCAAAACAATGAACGCAAAATGACCGGTGTTTTCGAGCGATTTCTTTCACTGTGGGTGGTATTGTGCATTGTCGTGGGTATCCTGCTCGGGAAAATTGCACCCGGTGTTGCCCAATACCTGGACAGTCTGGCCATCTTTGTCAAAGGGGCTCCGGTGGTATCCATCCCCATCGCTGTCTGCCTGTTTTTCATGATGTATCCCATTATGGTCAAGATCGATTTCAGTGAGGTCATCAAAGCCGGCAAAAGCGGCAAACCGGTGTTCTTGACCCTGTTTGTCAACTGGGCCGTCAAACCGTTTACCATGTACGGGATTGCAATTTTTTTCCTTGGCACCCTGTTTTACAATTTCATCGGTCCGGGCGCCACGGATCTGGTCAAGATGCCCTTTGGTCTCGATCTGCCTGTGGGAGCAACTCACGGAGCCGGCACGGTGGTCCTGGCCGATGGCATTAAAATGCTGGAAGTGCCGCTGTGGCGCAGTTATCTGGCGGGATGCATTCTTCTGGGTATCGCGCCCTGCACGGCCATGGTGCTGGTGTGGGGCTACCTGTCCCGCGGTAATGATGGATTGACCCTGGTGATGGTCGCCATTAACTCGCTGACCATGCTGTTGCTCTATGGTGTACTGGGGGGATTTCTGCTGGGCGTGGGGCGCCTTCCGGTGCCCTGGCAGGCGTTGCTGCTGTCTATCGGCATCTATGTTGCCCTGCCCCTGGTGGCCGGGTATCTTTCCCGCAGGTGGATTATCGCCGCCAAAGGTGAAACCTGGTTCAAGGAAAAATTTTTGCACGTTCTCACACCGATTACCATTATCGCTTTGCTCATCACCTTGGTCCTGTTGTTTTCCTTCAAGGGGGAAGTGATTGTCAGCAACCCGCTGACCATCCTGTGGATCGCCATTCCGCTCTTCATCCAGACCATGCTGATTTTCTGGCTGGGATATGGTCTGGCGCGTTTGCTGAGACTGCGCTATGTTGATGCCGCGCCGGCAGCCATGATCGGGGCCTCCAATCACTTCGAGGTGGCCATTGCCACATCCACGATGCTGTTCGGCTTATCATCAGGTGCGGCTCTGGCAACCGTGGTGGGGGTGTTGATCGAGGTTCCGGTAATGCTGATGCTGGTCAAGATCTGCCTTAAAACCACCCATTGGTTTAAAACGGCCGAGATGGGTGGCGCAGCCCAACAACCGACGACCGGGTAACATACAGCCTACATCGCGCTCCCATAAGGCGCATCCGACCGGTGTGTTTTCTTTATCACCGGGCGCGGCGGTATCAAGCTCGTTTGAAGCGCAAATCGGACAGCAGCATTATTCAGCTATTAAGATGTGTGAAATGATGAAAACCGACAGAGTGAAGGATTGGCTATATGGAAAATAATGAGCCTGAAAACTCAGCGAGAATGGTGTTGGACGCCTGTTCGGATTGCGATGTTTGTCGATTCCTGATGGATTCAGACTGTCTCATGTTTCCGGAGTTATACCGACTGAATGATAAGGAGAGCGAAACCGGAGAAGAGATTACGTCTGATGAGCTCAGAAAACTGGTTGATCTGTGCAACTTTTGCGCGCTGTGCCCGTGTCCGAATATCCGCGCAGACATCATCAAGGCCAAAACGCAATTCATCGAAAGGGACGGATTAAAATTCGGTGTGCGCACCTTGGAAGATGTCGAACGCGTCGGAAAGCTGTGCGGAATGTTTCCCCGGCTAACCAATTTTCTTTTCCAACATAAGCTCACCGGCGAACTCTTTAAATCGGCCACGGGAATTCACTCGGAGCGCTGCATTCCTGAATTCCCTCAAGAAAATTTTCCTCAATGGGCTAAAAAGTATCACTTGAATACTCAACCCAAGCAGCATTCCAACCGCAAAATAGCCTATTTTGCGGGTTGTACGGCAAATTATCTTTTCCCGGAGGTACCAAAGGCCGTGGTTGAAGTTTTTCAACACAATGGATTCGAGGTCTACTATCCGGAACAAAAATGCTGCGGCATGCCGACCCTGCTGGAGGGCGACCGAAAATTAACAATGGAACTTGTTCGTTTCAATCTGGAACGCCTGACCGAGGCGGTGGAGAGCGGGTATGACATCGTCTGCTCCTGTCCGACATGCGGATTTATGTTGAGAAATATCTTAAAGGAAGGCGCTTATTATTCCCCTGAATATCAAGAATCCGTGGGGGCAGATGAAGCCTATATCAAAATCCCGGTTGGCAAGGCATCGCATAATCCTGGGAACCGGGGGTTTGAACTCGTCAAGAAACGCATGTACGAAAAGATTCTCAAAGACGAAGGTTATTTTTCAACTTTGAGTCCCCTCAAACGTATTCAGGTGGCGGAAAATACATATGATCTGGGAGATTTTTTGGCCGGTCTTCACAAGTCGGGCAAATTAGAGACAACATTCGGGCCGCTGTCGGGCCAGATGGTCTACTACCCTCCCTGCCACTTAAGAGAGCAGAACATCGGGCAACCGTATCTGGACCTGCTGAAAATAATCCCCGGTATCACCCTGGAATCCATCAAAGGAAACCTTTTTTGCTGTGGTATGGCCGGTATTATGGGGTTTAAAAAAGAATTTCACCACGCATCGATTCATCTGGGAGGCAGATTAATCAACAAAATAAAAGCGCTCAGTCCTGAGAATATCGTGACCGATTGCCTGAGCTGCCGCCTGCAGTTTACCCAGCTTACACCTCACAAGGTTATTCACCCGATCGAGGTCTTGAATCATGCCTATTCCCGTTTCCAATCCGAAAAAGAAAAGCTTCAAACCGGGTAGATCCAATAAGAAATGCGGTAATAATCAGCAACTGTAAATGTAAATGAGCGGGATCCTTTCATACCGTTTTTTGCTGACCAAGCATCTAACGAGCCAACCTTTTAATTCTCCAGATTTTTATTGACATTGCCTGCCACAATGTGGCATTTATCTGAACAGACCACATTCGTCTCTGATAAGCCTGATCCGGCGCAGAATTCCCTGGATTGTCATAATTACCTGTTCTTTGAGGCCGTTTATGGGTTCCATCAAATATCGATTCATATTTAAACGTAATCTTTTTATATTAGGCCTGATTATATCCGCCGGTCTGTCTTTCCTGTATGCCTGCGGCGGTGAAACCGATATGCGGGTGGTTGATTTTTCCAAAACGGTGGCGGTAGATCGTCCAATAATTTCAGTTCCCGAATCCGCGCAGTTAAAAGTTGCGGTAGCCGCAATAATATCACCCAAGGAGACTTTCGTCTATTACCGGCAGTTGTTGGACTATATTGGCCAAAAAATGGGGCGTGAAATTCAGTTTATCCAGCGCAAAACTTATGGGGAGATCAATGAACTGTTGGCCAGGGGCCAGATCGATTTGGCTTTTATTTGCTCCGGACCCTATGTTGTCGGCAAGGAAAAATATGGGTTTCAGTTGGTGGCAACTCCCGAGGTTCAGAACAGCCATTTTTACCATTCTTATTTGATTATCAATAAGACGAGTGAATTCCGAACACTCGAAGATCTCAGAGGACGTGTTTTTGCGTTTACCGATCCCGACTCGAATTCGGGTAAGCTGGTTCCCACTTACTGGCTCTGGCAAATGGGAGAGACGGCGGAAACGTTTTTCGAAAAAACGATTTACACCTACAGCCATGACAACGCCATATTGGCGGTGGCGAGAGGCATGGTGGACGGTGCCGCCGTCGACGGTTTGATCTGGGAATATTACAACAACAAAAATCCCATTTTCACATCCAAAACCCGCATTATTCGAAAATCAGAACCCTACGGCATACCGCCAATGGTGGCCGCAAACTCTATATCATCTGAACTCTTGACAAAAATTCGCATACTCTTATTTTCCATGCATCAGGATCCACAGGGGAAAGCGATTTTAAAAGAATTGATGATCGATAAATTTATCGTACCAAAAGATAAATGGTATGACAGCATCCGAAAAATAAATCTGGAACTTGCATCGTTGGAGAATTAGAAGTATGCGCCTGCAAAGTTTAAAAAATAAATTGCTGATGGCCGTTTCGTTTATGGTTATCGGTAGCGGGTTACTTATTTCGTTGGTCGTCACCCAACGGTATAGCAGCAGTCTGTTTTCATCCTTAAGCGCTCAGGCTGAAAATATCGCCCAGGCGGTTGCGCTGGATGCCACGGATAAGATCCTGACCAATGACCTGGTGGCGCTTCAGAAAATGCTCGATTACCATATGGCCAGTACGCCTCATGCAGCATACATTTTTATTATTAAGGAAAATCAGGTTCTGGCTCACACATTTACACAGGGGATACCCATCGAACTTATAGAGGCCAATGATATTGTCCTGGATAATTACAATCGACATAAAGAAATCGTATCCGCCGAAGGAGAACGATACTTGGATATTGCCTGGCCCATTTTTGCAGGAAAAGCCGGAACACTGCGGCTGGGCGTCACTGAAAAGCCTTTCCGTGACCAGATAAAGCAATTATGGCTGCAAATGAGCGTAATTACTTTTTCAATTCTTTTATTCGCAATCGGAGGAAGCCTTTTCTTCATCAAACGCGTAACCAAACCTTTAGCGGCATTAGCAAAAGCTGCTGAAAAAATTGATGAAGGCAATCTTGAATTAAATGTTCCTCTAGACAGCCGGGATGAAGTCGGAAGATTGACATCTTCTTTTAACCGCATGGTCGCTCGAATAAAGGACTACACCCAGCGGCTTGAAGAGAAAACCGGTCAGCTCGATCGGGCCCACCGGCAAACCCACACTTCATTTACCATTGCCCAGGAAATCGGCGCGTTGACCCATTTAAAGGATGTTTGCACTTATTTAATCAAAAAACTGCAACGCATTGTCACCTGTAAGGATCTGTGTATGTTGATATTCAGTAGCAATGGCGACAATATCTTCCTGCATACCGCGAGGGAATCCAGAACGCTGGATATTGCCGCTGCGCAAAGGGCGGCTGCGCTTGTTTCCGGTTTAGGCCAATCCAAATTTGTTAAGGTCGAACCATCCAACACCGCATTTTTGCCTTTAGAATTTAAAACCGCACAAGATCTGGTCGTTTTCCCCCTGCACAGCGAAAATCAACTTCAAGGGGCGCTGCTGATCGCTTGTCCCGGAAATTGCAACTGTGTCACCAAAGAGCTGGACATTATTAATCTGATCTTGAACCAGACTGCCGGCGCTATTCGTCGCTCGGCTATCCATGAAGAAGAGATCCGCGAGCTGAAAACCCGTATCGAACACACGGCTGAATTCAGCGGGCTGGTTGGCAAAGATCCAAAGATGCAAAATATGTATCGGTTAATTGAAGATATCGCGCCTACCGATGCCACGATTCTTATTCAGGGAGAAAGCGGGACCGGTAAAGAGCTGGTCGCCCGGGCCATTCATCGGCAGAGCCCACGAAAGGATCAGCCGTTTGTCGTGATCAACTGCTCGGCCTATCCGGCCACCCTGCTGGAAAGCGAACTCTTCGGTCATGAAAAAGGCGCCTTTACCGGTGCCATCCGACAAAAATTCGGACGTTTTGAACAAGCAGACGGCGGTACCGTATTTTTAGATGAAATCGGCGAAATTGCGCCTACAGCCCAGATCAAGCTGCTGCGGGTCTTGCAGAGTCAAAAATTCGAACGTGTCGGCGGCGAAGAAAAACTCACGGTCGATGTTCGCATTCTCGCCGCCACCAATAAGGATCTCATTCAAGAAGTCAAAAACGGAACCTTTCGTGAGGACCTTTTTTATCGTCTCAATGTTATTCCTATCCACCTGCCGCCGTTGAGAAAACGGCGCAATGATATTCCGCTGCTGGCGCGTCATTTTTTATCCATATTTGCCGTCGAACAGCATAAAGAAATTCAGAATTTCAGCTCGGAGGCCATGCGGCTGCTTCTGGATTACCCCTGGCCGGGCAATGTTCGCGAACTGGAAAACAGTATTGAGCACACCGCCGTTTTAGCCAAACGAAGCAAAGTCGAAATTTCGGATCTGCCCTCTGCCATTCGGGATGCCGCTCCGTCTCTTGCTTCGGAAGCCCCGGGGACGATCGTTGAAAATGAGAAAAAATTGCTCCAGGAAGCTTTGGAGGAATGCGACTGGAACAAGAAAAAGGCTGCCTTGCAGCTGGGGATCAGTCGCAGCACGCTTTATGACAAAATCAAAAAATATCAGATTAATAAACCAACGATTCATTAAACGGCGGCGCTGCAACAAATACCACAATATGGCATTCTGGCTCGGACCTGCTTCGCGGGAATGTCATTAATTGAAGCTTACACGAAAAGTCATAAGAACATGAATAAGACCGAATTTAAAAAATTTCGAAAGCGGCTGGACAAAACCCAAAAACAAATGGCCGAATTGCTCGGTACGTCGCTGAAAGCCATTCACAGCTACGAGCAGGGCTGGCGAAACGTACCCGTGCATGTCGAGCGCCAGTTCTTTTTCCTGCTTTCCAGATTCGAACGAAAATCCAAAAGCAACAAGCCCTGCTGGACGGTTAAAAAATGCACGCCTGAACAAAGGCGCCAGTGCCCGGCCTGGGAATTCTCATCCGGCGACCTCTGCTGGTTTATCAATGGAACCGTCTGTGACGGAATAAGCCAAAAGGATTGGAATGAAAAAATGAAGATCTGTCGATCGTGTGAGGTTTTTCGTTCGATATTATAATGGCAAATTCCCCTCCCCAGGGCTTTCCCCGGTAAGGGGAGGGCCTTTTTTTATAAAATTGATTAGCCTCATGCAAAGTCGCAAAGACGCCAAGTTACGTTAAAATGATTTATTAAAAAGCGTTCATTTAGGGATTTCAGCAGACTTGCGCGAGGTGGGAAAAGGTATAAATGTCATGAAAGAAAATAAATTTAAAGATAAACGACTCAATTTGTCCGAGGTATTGCCATCGGTCGTGCAACGGATTTTAACATCTTGCAACACCGAAAAATGTTTCCAGCATCTGGATTCAAGTCCAGTTCCGGCCAGAGATGCCGTTGCTCATATTATCCATAAGGCCAGACGCATCCTTTTCCCGGGTTATTTTACCCAAAATGTAACGGCACCCTCAAACCTGGAATATTGCCTGAAAGAAGAGATGACCGCACTTGATAAAGAACTTTCAAACCAGATTATTTTAGCGAACCAGCATGATTGCCTGCGTTACGATCAACCCTGTGCCGCATGTGAGGAGTCGGGCCGCACACAGGCGCTTGAGTTCATACAAACCTTGCCGAGACTCAGAGAAATCCTGGCCGCCGATGTGCGGGCCGCTATGGAGGGCGATCCGGCAGCCAAAAACTATGATGAGATTATAACGAGTTACCCGGGTCTTTTTGCGATTACCGTTCAGCGAATCGCCCACGAACTCTACAAGTTGCCGGTACCCCGGTTGCCGCGGGCCATGACGGAGTACGCCCACAGTTTTACCGGTATTGACATCCATCCCGGTGCCAGAATCGGCAAAAGCTTTTTCATCGATCACGGCACCGGCGTGGTGATCGGGGAAACCACTGAAATCGGAAATCGAGTTAGATTATATCAGGGGGTTACTTTAGGCGCGCTCTCAATGCCGAAAGAAGCCGTAGAACGTTTTCGCGATAGAAAGCGGCATCCCACCATCGAAGACGATGTGATCATTTATTCCAATACGACCATATTAGGTGGAGATACCGTTATCGGTGCGCGTTCAACCATCGGCGGGAATGTCTGGATCACACAGAGCGTGCCACCGGACACCAAAGTATATTTAAAAAAACCCGAGCTGGTCTATTCCGAAAACGGCCACAAGCTATCTGACAAAGAGCGCAGGAGGATGATTGCTCAACTTGATACCGATCGAACGACGGGTGTTGGATGCTGAAAAAGTCCGATACCATTGTGTTTTGCCCACAAAACTGTGTCCGGAATCCGTACACTATTAACTTCCTAATATTAATACAAATTATAAATATCGCTGATTTTGATGTCTGGGAACCATACAGATTCCGAAAAAGTTCTTTTTGCATTTCAATGCCAGCCGCAATTAATTTTCATTCCAGCGTTCTTTTTCTGAAATTTTTTTTTCCGCAGATTCAAATACTTAACGCCTATCCGATCTAACATATTCCTTCCCTTGTAAAATTAGATAAAAGAAGCGCACGATTTGGCATGACCATTGCTTTGATTATGCTACGATGTGGTATTGGGGGGCATGAATTCCTTCTTTCTGTCCAGATTTTATTCTTACAAAAATATATGAAATATTCCCGGGGCCCGAAGCGAATGCAAAAATCAATTTTGGTGCTGGATGCAGATAAAGATCAATGTCGGGAACTCTGCGAACTGCTGGAAAAGGGTCAATTTAAGGCAACTCCATTATTTTCGACCCATAATTTGGAAAAAAACATCGAAGATACCGGATGCCAGGCAATTCTTTGGGACATCGACACCGTTACGGCAGACAATCGAACCGTTAGGGATCTCACCCTAAAATTCCCGGGCGTCTATTTTTTCTGCATGTCCAAAAACCCGTTTCACCCGGAGCTAAAAGACGCGATCTGCTACCATATTTATGCCTGTATCAACCGGCCGATCGATCCGGACGAACTATTTTACTGGTTAAAATCGATCGATGATGACGAACCCGGTTCAAACGAATCCTCGAGCAATTAATCTACAGCAAGGGTGGTTAAATTAAGAATTTCAAGAAAGGAATTATTAACACTAAGGGAGGGCTTATGAAAGAGAACAAAACCAAAAGAAAAACGATGATGAAAGGCCTTTTTGATGACATCAAAGTCACAAGAAGATCTTTCATGAAAAGCGCCTCGGCGGCAACCGGCAGTGCGGTTGTACTGGGTACGACTTTCAAACCCACGCTGAGAGCTCTGGCGGAAGCCAGTGAGACCAGCGCCGGTGGCGCCGGGGCATGGGAATCGGCCACCTGCCAGGGATGTACCTCCTGGTGCTCCAAACAGGTGTATGTCGTCGACGGAAGGGCGGTAAAAGTCCGGGGAAATCCGAATTCGAAGGTCAATGGAAAAGCGGGTTGTCCTAGATCCCATCTGGCGTTGCAGCAGGTGTATGACCCGGATCGAATTAAAACCCCCATGAAACGAACTAACCCCAAAAAGGGGCGTAACGAGGATCCGAAATTTGTGCCCATTTCCTGGGATGAGGCCCTGAGCACCATCGCCGATAAGATCATGGAGCTCAGAAAGAACAACGAAACCTACAAATATATGCTCATGCGTGGTCGTTATACGTACATGCGGGATGTCCTCTATGATCGCATGACCAAAATTATCGGCTCCCCCAACAACCTTTCCCACAGTGCGATTTGTGCTGAAGCGGAAAAATTCGGCCCTTACTACACAGAAGGATACTGGGGCTATCGGCAGTATGATGTTCAAAGGGCCCGCTACATTCTCTTGTGGGGCGCCGACCCCCTGGCCGCCAACCGGCAGGTTTCTCACTATTCTGCGGTCTGGGGAGATGCGATTGATTCGGCCACGATTGCAATTGCCGAACCCCGACTTTCGGCCACCGCTGCCAAAGCCGACGAGTGGCTGCCGCTCAAACCCGGTACGGACGGTGCAATGGCAGTGTCCATTGCCCATGTTCTGCTCACCGAAGGGCTGTGGTACAAAGATTTCGTCGGCGATTTTACCGACGGCGAAAACCGATTTGTGGCCGGCCAGGAAGTCGATGCGGAAACGTTTGAAGAAAAACATACCAACGGCATTGTTACGTGGTGGAATTTGGAGCTCAAGGACAAAACACCGGAGTGGGCTGCAAAAATAACCGGCGTTCCGGCAGAGCAGATCAAACGGGTCGCTGTCGGATACGGCAAAGCGGCACCCCACGCCATTTCCTGGCTGGGCGGCGGGCCCTGCATGCAGGTCCGCGGCGCTTACGCCAGTATGGCGGTGCACGCCTTAAACGGCA
>Ga0224509_10000437_pt1 | contig 11515 bp, 12 predicted proteins | sample SF_Jan12_sed_USG_5_FD_170158 | JGI IMG/M metagenome (GOLD analysis project Ga0224509, IMG submission 170158) | Sediment microbial communities from San Francisco Bay, California, United States - SF_Jan12_sed_USGS_24 | ecosystem: Environmental > Aquatic > Marine > Sediment | place: USA... | reverse complement strand
GCGCGTGGATAATCTAGGCGACTAACCTCGGAGCCAGCGCTTTCATCCTGCGCCGCGCGCGTTTCGGCAAACCGGGTGCCCGCTCTTGTGAAATCAAGCCCGTGACCATCGAGCCAACGACTTTCCCACCTATCGTCTTTGCGGCAACCTTGAGGTTCCTGTTCGTAACGTAGGTGAGTCGGCCCAGGAGGCCCGGTGCCGCGCACGACGAGACGATGATGGCCGGTTTCTTCAGCATCTTTGCTTTGCGAAATGCCGGTGCGGGCTTACCCCACGGCCAGTAGCAGTACACGGCAAGGCGCTCCGAGAAGCGCTTGAAGAGCGCGGTTACGGAAGAAAAGTTAGTCGGCGCAGCGAGCACATAGCCGTCTGCGTCTTCGATCTTCTGTATCAGCTCCGCCATGCCGTCGTTGTGGACGCATCGCCCCGGGGCATCGCCCGGCTGCTGCATGCACTCCCTGCAGTTCAGGCAAAACTCGATCGGGTAGTCGCGTAGCTTGATATGTTCGACGTCGGCGTCCATGGCCTGCAGGCTTTCGAGGACGCCGTTTACGGCCTGGTCCGTAACGCCACCGGCACGATAGGACCCGTTGATCGCGAGGATCTTTCTTTTCTCGTTCATCGATACCACCTCCACGATACTCCTACCACTGTATTGCCTGCGGGAGAATCGTGGATGGCCGAAGGGAATTCGGGGTCGAACCGAAGTTATCTAAAACCTCGGTTCGACCCCGGTTAATTCTTGGCGCAAGTAATACAGTATAGTGCCTCGGGTGATTCAAAGGCCTGTGGGGGCACGCAATGTGTGACGAACACACGATAAAAGACACCGAAGAGTATTTGCAGAAGCAAGGCCTGACGCGACGAGAGTTCAGTAAGGGCAGCGCCGGAGTGGTCCTCTCGATGATGTTACCGAGCGTCGCCAATGCGATGGATGTCCTGGAGGAAGACGTCCTGGTCGAGACGACTGACGGCGTGGCCGACTGCTATTTCGTCCGTCCGTCCGAAGGCGCGCATGCGGGCGTCATTGTCTGGCCCGACATTGTCGGCATCCGCAACTCGTTCCGCATGATGGGCAAAAGGCTGGCGGAGTCCGGCTACTCGGTGCTCGTCGTCAACCCGTATTACCGGACCGTCAAAGGCGCGCCCGTGCCGGAAGGTTCGAAGTTCGGCGACGAGGGCGTACGCGACAAGCTGATGCCCCATGCGCGCAGCCTGTCACCCGAAACTTGCGTTAGCGACGGTCGCGCTTTCGTCGAGTACCTCGACGCGCAACCGTCTGTCGATACCGACCGGAAAATCGGCACGATGGGTTATTGCATGACGGGCTCGTACACGATGCGACTCGCCGCGGCCATTCCGGATCGCATCGGGGCGGGTGCCTCGTTCCATGGAGGCGGCCTCGCCACCGAGCGGGAAAACAGCCCGCACCTGCTCGCGCCGAAGATCGAGGCAGGATTGCTGATCGCGATCGCTGAAAACGACGACCGACGAGATCCCGACGCCAAGGACAAGCTACGCGACGCGTTTGACGGTGCCGGGGTCAACGCCGAGATCGAGGTTTACGACGGCACACTGCACGGCTGGTGCCCTCCCGACTCCGCGGCGTACAACGAACAACAGGCCGAGCGCGCATGGAGTCGCCTGCTTGCGCTGTTCGAGCGCGAGCTGGCCACTTAATACTGTGCTCACCCCACGGTAAAGGCGAGCACCCGGCTTACGCGGGTGAGCGTCTTGCCACCGTCGTCGACCCACTGGTTGAAGGCCGCCTGTATCGCAGCCCGCGACGATTTCGACGTGGGCGTCCCGTCAAAAACCTTCTCCCGTTTCAACGCAGCAATGACGTCTCTCGACAAAACGAAGGAGTCCTTGCCCATCTCCCTTAAGAAGTACTGTCCCGTGGTACCGCCGAGAAACGAGGCACGTTTCTTCAAATCATCCAGCAGATCGACGTACTCGGTTGACGGGTAACGCGCGAAGTACTTCGCGGCAGAACCATGCTCCGCTGCCAGGTCGACGACGAACTGCGCGTTCGAGCGAATGGCTTTCAGTTTCTTCCAGTGCCGGATGATCCTCTGATCCTTGACCAACACATCAAGGTCATCGTCAGACATGAACGCGACGGCATGCGGATCGAAGCCGTTGAAAGCGGCCTCGGTGCCATCCCATTTGTTTTCGACCACCTTCCAGTTGAAGCCGGCGCGGAAAACGGCTTTCGCCATGGCCGAGAGCCAGCGATCATCCGGAATCCGCGCGAGTGCCGCAGCGGACTTCGGCTTGGGGATCAGGGCCTCCAGAGCCGCTTCGCCACCCTTGCGCCTGGCGGCTAGCTCGTAAAGTTTCGAGAAGTGTTTCATTTATACTCCCGGATTATCAGGGTCGAACCGAGGTTTCAGATAACCTCGGTTCGACCCCGATTAATTCCTTGAGAGCGAAGAATATCGTATGAAACGTATTTTTGGGATCGTGAGCCTGATCGCTCTGTTGGCCGTTGCTTACGCACACTGGGTCCTGCCGGGCAAGGTCGAGACGTCAATGAATGGCGTGTTGCCGCACGAGCCGTATGCAATAAGCGATCGCGCGAAACGGCTGCACGAGTCACTGTTCATTGCGGACCTGCACTCCGATTCGCTGCTCTGGAAACGCGACCTGCTGGAAGAATCCGATGTCGGACACATGGATCTTCCCAGGCTCCGGCGAGGCAATGTCGCTCTGCAGGTCTTCAGCGCTACAACGAAAAGCCCGGCCGGTCAGAATTACGATCGCACCGTCGCGGATTCTGATCAGATCACGTTACTCGCCGTTGCGTCATTCTGGCCGCCGCGGACATGGTTCAGCCTTTACGAGCGCGCCGTGTACCAGCTGGACAAGCTGCACGATGTTGCCGGCCAAAGCGAGCTGACCGTTGTTACCAGCAAACAGGACGTTGAGCGGCTAATTGCCGGACGACAAAGCGATGACAACGTCATTGGCGCAATTTACCTGATAGAAGGTGCGCATCCGCTGCAAGGAGATATCGAGAATCTCGATCGCCTGTTCGATAAGGGCCTTCGCATCGTCGGCCTGACGCACTTCTTCGACAACGAACTTGGCGGTTCGCTGCATGGGGCAAGCCATGAAGGCCTGAGCGAATTCGGAAGACGGGTAGTGCGCCGCGCCAATGAACTCGGCATGATCATCGATATTGCACATTCGTCCCCGGCGATGGTCGCCGACGTGCTTGGGCTTTCGACCTCACCCGTCATCCTGTCCCACGGTGGCCTCAACGGTGTTTGCGACTCGCCGCGCAATTTGCCGGACGAGCTAATGAAACAGCTCGCTGCTGCAGGCGGTCTTATCGGGATCGGCTACTGGGACGGTGCGGTCTGCGATTCCAGCCCGGCAGGAATCGTCAAGTCGATCCGTTACGCGATCGATCTCCTTGGTGAGGACCATGTCGCACTGGGATCCGACTACGACGGAGCCGTCACGGTGGCGTTCGACACCAGCGAACTTGCCATCCTCACAGAGACGATGCTGCGATCCGGTTTTTCAGAAAACGAGATTCGCAAAGTCATGGGCGACAACGTGAAGCATTTTCTGCTCGATAACGACGTGTTAAGCCGATAGTCTCATTGGGAGATGCGTGAGTAATGAGAGGGCCGCTCTTCTGGATGTCCGTTCCCTTCCTGCTGCCGCAGGCCCTACGCGTGCGACGTACAGCGCTGCGTTTCGCGGCTGCAGCGGGTCCCACTAGCGGCAGCGTCGGCAACGGTCCGCGCAAATCGCTGCTGGCTTTGGGTGATTCCATCATCGCCGGCGTCGGGGCAAGCGAACTGTCGCGCGCGCTGGTAGGGCAGACGGCGAGTCATCTCGCGTCATTTGAGCAGACGCAAGTCGACTGGCAGGCCTTCGGACATATCGGCTTCTCGACGAAAAAGTTCCTTGAGCATTACCAGGACGGCTTGCCCGACGCGGACCCCGACTACGTCATTATTTCCCTCGGCGTTAACGACGTCACATCGTTGACGACGGCTTCGCGCTGGACTGCGGACTTGAGACGAACGTTGTCGTTGTGCAGGCAGCATTATTCGCGTGCCGCGATTGCGCTGGCGGGCATTCCTCCGTTCGAAATATTTCCTCTGTTACCGGAGCCGCTGCGAACGGTTATCGCCAAGCGCGGCGGGGCATTCGACGAACTGGCGATGGGGCTTGTGCGGGAGTATCCGCGCACCGTGCACGTGCCGATCGACAGCGACCTGGACGCCGGGTCCTTTTCGGCCGACGGCTTTCATCCCTCCGAAGAGGGGTATGTCGAGTTCGGGCGCGGCGTGGCCGATGCGCTTCTGGGTACCGCGTAGCTTGCGGCGTTGCCACAGCCTCATGCGCACATGCTGTGTGGCTCGTACGGCTTGATTAAATTAGAAATCCCTAATATATTGCTGCGCAATCCTGATGCACGGAACTCTGAATGTCCCGCCATGCAAAAGAAAATACCTGCGGCCTTCATTCTGAACAGCGCGAACGGCTTCCAGCTGGCAGCCAGGGCAGTCGCCTGAGCTATTCCTGATGGTCGCATCCGTTCTCGCCTGGCCGGGCGCCGTCGCGATCGGCGTCAGCCTGGGGCTCCTCGGCTCCGGTGGTTCGATCATCACCGTACCCGTACTCGTCTACCTGCTGGGTCAGGACGAGAAGCTCGCAATCGCCGGCTCGCTTTTCATCGTCGGCAGCATCGCGCTGGTCGGAAGCCTGCAATACGTCCGGCTTGGCATGGTGGACTGGCGCAACGTGGTCGTTTTCGGCCTGCCGGGCATGGCCGGGACCTGGCTCGGAGCGCTGCTCGCGGCCTTCGTGCCGGGCATCGTGCAGCTCACGATTTTCGCGCTGGTGATGCTTCTCGCCTCGTACCTGATGCTTCGGCCCGTGGATCTCGAGCAGGCGGAAATCGTGCGCCGTGCGACCTGGAAGATCGGGATCGACGGGCTCGTGGTTGGCGTGCTGACCGGTCTCGTGGGTGTCGGCGGCGGCTTCCTGATCGTGCCCGCGCTGGTGTTGCTCGGCGGGCTGGCGATCCACACCGCGGTTGCGACCAGCCTTGTCATCATTGCGCTGAAGTCCTACAGCGGATTCATCAAATACCTGGACGTGCTCGACGCGCAGAAGCTGACGCTGGATTGGAACGTCCTCATGATCGTGACGGGGCTCGGCATTGCCGGCAGCATCGTGGGCGCAAAGATCGCGAACCGGATCCCGCAGCAACGACTAAAGCGCGGCTTCGGGTATTTCCTGATCGTGATGGGCGTGTATATTCTCGCCAGGTCAGTTCCGCAGGTGCTGCAGTTCGCAGCGTGATCAGGGGCCAGGAGCATGCGTATCGGACAACTGTCAGAGCATTTCTTCTTCAGCGGGCAAATCGAGCCCGAGTATCTGCCCAAGCTGGCCGAGCACGGTTTCAAGACCATCGTGTGTAATCGCCCGGACGGGGAGGATTGGGGGCAGCCTGCGGCCGCCGAGATCGCGGCCGCCGCCGAAGAGCATGGCATGGGCTTTATCCATATTCCAGTCGTCTCCGGCCGTATCACCCCGCAAAACGTCCAGGACTTCAACGAGAAATGCGGCGACCTTGACGGTCCCGTATTGCTCTACTGCCGCTCGGGTGCGCGCTGCGCGGAGCTATGGCAGCTTGCCGCAGTCCAGCCAGACAACCCTGGGACGATAATCAACGACAATAAATAGCCAGCTCGTCGTACCCATTGAGGATATCTTTATGAGCGATTCCGGCATCACCGCCAGCGTTGATATGACCATCGAGCCGCGTGAGCGGGACCTCGGCGAATTCACGGTGCGGCGCGTGCTGCCGGCTGCTCGGCAGCGCATGGTCGGCCCTTTCGTTTTCTTCGATCACATGGGTCCGGCCGAGTTTCCGCCGGGCCAGGGCATCGCCGTGCGGCCGCATCCTCACATCGGCCTCGCGACGATCACCTACCTGTTCGAAGGTGAAATCATGCACCGCGACAGCCTGGGCTTCGTGCAAGCGATACAGGCTGGCGCCGTCAACCTGATGACGGCCGGTCGCGGCATCGTGCACTCGGAACGTGCCGGCGATGACCTCGATGAAACGTCGCGGCTGCACGGCATCCAGTCCTGGATGGCGTTGCCGCGCGAAGAGGAGGAGCGCGAGCCCGGGTTCGTGCATTATCCGGCGGCCGATCTGCCCGAGCTCGAGGTTAACGGCTGCACCATTCGTATCATCATGGGCGAGTGCTTTGGTGCGAAGTCGCCGGTCACAACTTATTCCGACACGCTGTATTTCGAGTGCGTCATGCCGGCCGGGCAGGAGATTACTGTCCCTGGCAATGCCGACGAGCTTGCGGCTTACGTCGTCTCCGGCGAGATCGAAGTTGACGGCCTGCGCTACGGTGGCGGCGTCATGCTGGTCGCCAACCGCGACAAGGGTCTGAGACTGTACTCCCGGGAAGACAGCCGCGTCATGATCATCGGCGGCGCACCGCTCGGCGAGCGTATCGTCTGGTGGAACTTCGTATCCAGCTCACCGGACCGCCTCGAACTGGCGAAAGCCGACTGGCGCGAAGGTCGCTTCGGTTCCGTCCCCGGCGACGATGAATTTATTCCGCTGCCAGACTGACAGGACAGGCGCGGCAACCAGCGTTCGCCGCGGGCGCCCGGCACTCGCCGATCGAAATCGCCTAGGCGATTGCTCTTATAGACAGGGCGAAGTTCCTGGGCCAGATTGCATAGGGAGATGCGTCAAGGTAGCTGGGAACACTTCGAGCATGAAGCGGACATAGGCCTGCGCGCAGTTGCGCCAACGCGCGAGAATCTGTTCGAGCTTATGGGCGAGGCGCTCACCGCTGTCATCACCGAGCCGGGAAACGTGCGATCCGTCGAAACAGTGACGGTTTCCTGCGAAGCCCCGGACGATGCATTGTTACTCGTCGACTGGCTCAATGCGCTGGTATACGAAATGGCGACACGCAGCATGATCTTTAGCGAGTGGCAGGTCGAACTGCACGGGTACAAGCTCGATGCCCGGGTCAGCGGCGAGCCCATCGACCGACTGCGGCACCAGCCCGTCGTCGAGGCCAAAGGCGCGACCTACACGGCCCTAGCGGTCGCACAGGACGACGAGGGAAACTGGCACGGTCAATGTGTCGTGGATGTATGAATTATGGATCTTGGCCGCCTGCAACAGGAAACTGAGTATTGCTGGCACATACCGGCCGAGGGGCCGATGCAGGGGCCGGGAATCCTGTACGGGGATCGCGAGCAAATCCTGCAGATGGACGACAAGGTCTATGTGCAGCTCCGCAACGTAACCATGCTGCCGGGACTGGTCGGCCCGGCCTACGCAATGCCTGACGCACACTGGGGCTACGGGTTTCCGATCGGCGGCGTGGCCGCATTCGACGCCGATGCAGGCGGCGTGGTTTCCGCAGGTGGTGTTGGATTCGATATCTCATGCGGTGTGCGCACTTTGCATACCAATCTGAAGGCCGCCGACATCGAGGCCGTCAAGACGGAGCTTGCGGACGCCCTGTTCGCCGGGATTCCCGCGGGCGTCGGCAGCCAGGGATCCATTCGACTCGATCCCCGGCAGATGGATGAAATGCTCGAAGGTGGCGCACGCTGGGCTGTTGACCAGGGATATGGCAAGGCGGAGGATCTCGAAAGAACCGAAGAGCGCGGTTGTATCGCCGGCGCGAATCCGGCCGACGTTTCGGAGCATGCCAAGCACAGACAACGACGCGAGATGGGCACTCTTGGTTCGGGCAATCATTACCTCGAGGTGCAGCGCGTCGCCGTAATCTATGAGCCTTCGATCGGCCGTCAGTTTGCGCTGTCCGAGGGCGACATCGTAATCAGCATCCACTGTGGCTCACGGGGACTCGGGCATCAAATCGGTACCGACTATCTGCGCGAGATGCTGCTTGCGGCCCCGGACCATGGGATCGACCTCCCGGATCGCGAACTGGCTTGCGCGCCGATCAACTCGGAACTCGGACAAAGGTACATCGGCGCGATGCGTGCCGGCATGAACTGCGCTTTGGCCAATCGCCAGATCCTCACCTATTTGACGCGCGAGATCGTGAGGCCAATCCTGCCGCAGGCCCGGCTCGAGCTGCTCTATGACGTGTCGCACAATATTTGTAAGGTCGAGTCGCACGAGATTGATGGTACGACCCGCCAACTCTACGTGCATCGCAAAGGCGCAACGAGAGCATTCGGTCCAGGCAATCCGGACCTGGACGAGACGCTGCTCGACGCGGGCCAGCCCGTGCTGATCGGCGGTTCGATGGGTACCGCTTCGTACGTGCTTGCCGGCACGACGCAAGGAGAAGCAATGTCCCTGAGTTCCGCTTGCCACGGAGCAGGTCGGGCCATGAGTCGTCGTCAGGCACGTCGGCAATATCGTGGCAGGCAGGTCGTCGATCAGCTCGCCGAGCGGGGCATTGTCATTCGCAGCCCCTCGCTGCGTGGCATCGCCGAAGAGGCGCCGCTCGCCTACAAGGATGTCGACAGGGTTGTCGATATCGCCGATCGCGTCGGGCTGGCGCGCAAGGTTGCGCGGCTCGAGCCGGTCGTGTGCATCAAAGGCTGAAGTCGACCTGGGAGGATAACGATGATTCACTTGTTCCGATTCCGGCGCCCGGTTCTGTTCCGGCTGATTCTTGCAGCACTTTTCTTCAGTGCGCTGCCGGCGTTTGCCGCAGAAGATCCGCGTCTCGAACAAAGCCGTGAGATTGTTAAGGCCTTTGCCGGGCAGTTGCAGGCAGAACTCAAAGCCGCGATGGGCGCGGGCGGCCCCGCTGCGGCTATCCACGTTTGTAAGGACGTTGCGCCGGCCGTCGCCTCGCAGCTTTCCCGCAAACATGGCGCACAAGTCGTCCGCACGAGCCTGCGTGTGCGCAATACCGCGAATCTGCCCGCTGACTGGCAAGTCGAAGTGCTGCGTGAATTCGACGAGCGCGCGGACGAAGCTGGCGACGGACCGCTCGAGTATTTTGAAACGCGGCGCGACGGCCGCTTTAGGTACATGAAGGCCATCCCCACCGGCGGCGTGTGTGTGGCCTGTCACGGTGGCGCGGTGTCCGACGATGTAAGGCAACTCCTGGACGAACACTATCCACACGACCGCGCGCGCGGCTATGCGCCCGGTGATATCAGGGGCGCGTTCAGCATCGTGTGGCCGGAGCAAAGCGGCCCGGACGAATAGCGACCAACTGGAGCAACTGGGGTCGAACCGAGGTTTTCTAAATCTCGAAAACCTCGGTTCGACCCCAGTTTACGTAAATCTCGAAAACCTCGGTTCGACCCCAATTTACGCTAGGAAGGAAGCAAAAACGAAGGGCGCTCGAACACCGATTTGAACTGCCGCCAGGCGGCCGGGAACTCGTGGCGGCACGACTCCATACGCTCGTTCTCGGTACTGATGAGGCGGTCGATGGACAACCTGAGTGCACAGTCCTCACCGGCTGTCGGCAAGGACTCGTGGTATGTCTCGAGTCGCTCCTGCGAGATGATCGCGTCCTGGTGCCAACCGAGCAGGTCCTGCAGTTTTTCCAGCTCATTGATGGACTCTTTCCATCTCACCGGCTGTGCCATGTCGTAGAAGTCGAGCAGATAGCGCAAATGCTTGGCTTCGATGCGCAACTTGTGCAGCTTCTCGACAAGCGATTCGGCGATGATACGATCGCCACGCCTGATCATCTTGCGTGCGGATCTGCGGATGTCCCGGTCGGCCGCTTCTGCAATAGTCAGGTCGCCGACCCTCTCTTTCATCGATTCATGGGGTCCTGCAGCAACGAATTCCTCGAGCGCGTTCATCTGCTCGCGGTATTGCCCACCAACGAATACCTCCGTGAGGTTCGTGTACGCGTCGAAAGTTTTCTGGCGCACATGAGCCTCGTAAGGTGCCGCTGCTCGCGCGGCATCCTCAGGCAGGGTCGCAATGAATTCCTGTATCGCCATCTCACCGACGTCGGCATCCCGCGCCTCGCCGAGCTGTTTGAACAACCAGCGCAGCTCCTTGTTGATGGGTTTGACCACCGATTTGCCGAGGACGTCGCGATAAGCCCTCAGGATCGTGCGAAATCGTCGAATGGCGACGCGCATTTTATGAACGCCCTCGGGATCCAGGCCCTCCCAGGCAATCGGCTGAAACTTCTTCATTCGTTGCAACTGGCGGTCGAAGAAAAGGTAGACGAGATCGAGGAACGGATCCGTCTCGATGATGGTCGGCTTGTCGCGTTTCCTGGCTAGTGCTCTGCCCGACAGCCCTGCTGCCTGAATGCCGCGATCGAACTTGCTGAACTGTGCCGGCGTGAGTCGTAACCTGTCGAATAGTGCCTTTGCGAGTTCATCGACGGCGCTCGCGTCACCCGAAGTGAGCTCCAGTTCGAGCTCCATGAACTCGAAACTTCCCGGCGCATTATCCTTCGCTTTCTCGGCCGTTATTCGCGTTCGATCGACATCGAGTTCTATCTGTGACGGCCTGCTTCCTGGAGACGTCACGGCGAACACGCGACGCTGGCTCGCAACGTTGAACAATCTTCGATTGCGCCGCGTATCGACAATGCTGTCCAGGTAATTCTTGACCGGTCCCGGTGGCAAATCATGCCACGTCGATACGGCGTCGCGCGGCAGCGGCTGCTGGATTTCATCCCGTACGAAAACCCGGCCGTCGTGCCTGCCGCATGCCTTCAGGTTGAGCGTGCTCTGCCCCTCTCGTTGCCGGCATCGATACGTCCAGCCGGCACGAAGGATGTCGAATTCGGACGTGTCGAAGTACGTATCGAGGTGGCTCCCTGTTTCACCTTCCGATTTCAGGTAGCCCAGCTCGTCGAGAGTCGCCAGTACCTGGTCGATCTGCTCGTTCGAACGGATCAGAAATTTGGCCTCTACTTCGGTCATTGTCGGTTCCCGACGGTCATCGCCGGTCAATCACTGGTTCAATATCGCATCGCGGCCGTGTTGCTGAGTAGTCGTAGTTTCCGGCATACGGCACTCTCGCCCGACGGGGTATACAAGGAATGAGCCGATCTGTTTGCGCTGAATCTCACGGGAAGGTCTACATGTATCACAGTGCTGAAGTTCGCTGGTTTCTTGAGGGCCCGCTGCCTGGCGACATGCAGCTGTGGTTCGAGGCCGGAGGATTGGCGAAAACGGAGCCGCAACGCACGGACGAATATCTTTTCTTACCCGGTTGCACGACGACAAGTGTCAAGTTGCGCAGTGGCCGGTTCGAGGTCAAGGCGCTGACGCAGCCGCCATGTTCCGTGACTTACCGCCATGGAATCAGCGGCTTGAAAGACGCCTGGGTCAAGTGGTCCAGCGCAAGGATCGATAACGACACCAGCAGCCGACTCGCCGGATGTGCGGAAGACCGTTGGATCTCGGTGAACAAGTTGCGGCGACTGCGACTGGTCTCGCTGGAAGGGGAGGAACCCGTCGAGGTAGCACCTGATCACGGCTGGTTGTCAGGGGGCTGCCAGGTGGAATTGACGGCAATCGAGGC
>Ga0224509_10000436_pt1 | contig 11518 bp, 13 predicted proteins | sample SF_Jan12_sed_USG_5_FD_170158 | JGI IMG/M metagenome (GOLD analysis project Ga0224509, IMG submission 170158) | Sediment microbial communities from San Francisco Bay, California, United States - SF_Jan12_sed_USGS_24 | ecosystem: Environmental > Aquatic > Marine > Sediment | place: USA... | reverse complement strand
ATCTGTCGGTATCCGAGCCCCAATGCCAAGCATAGCGCCACGGGATCGGCAGCCATGTCGCCGCACATCGAGCAGGGCAGCTGCGCGTCCCTTGCCGCGGTGATGGCTCGATCCAGGAGGCCGAGTACGGCGGGGTCGAGCGGCCTGGCAGCTGAGCGGCTGTCCCGACGGTCGAACGCCAGTGTGTAATGCGCCAGATCGTTCGTCCCGACGGCAAAGAAGTCGGCCTGCTGGGCAAAGCGCTCTGCGAGCAACGCGGCGGAGGGAACCTCGACCATCATCCCGATCGGAAGCTCGGCTGATCTCGCGCGTTCGTCGCTCACCTCACTCCGGCACTCTTCGACCAGCGCCCGCGCCCGACAAAACTCGTCCACGGTAGCCACCATCGGGAACATCAACGCCACGGAGCCCTCCCCGCTCGCCCGCAACACCGCGTTGATTTGGGTCTTCAGCCAAGCGCGCTCCCGTTCGCCGAGCTCGCGCGCCCGTAGACGTTTGTCGCCTCGCCAATCGAACGTACGAAACACGACTCGCTTCGGAGCCATCGCCGAGACGACGCCACGATACACTTCGAGCTGCTCGTCTTCGGAGGGCGGCTCCATGTGATCGAGACACATGAATTCGGTTCTGTAGAGGCCGATCCCTTCCGCGCCGTTTTCGAGCGCCGCCTGCACCTCGCTCGGCAGCTCCACGTTGGCCGTAACCGAAATCGAAACTCCGTCCCGCGTGACCGCGCTCGTCGACCGCTCCGCTTTCAGGAATGCGGCGAAGCGGTCACGACGCGTCTCCGCGGCACGGCGTTCTTTCGCGGAAGGACCCACGGTCACCTCCCCAGCGAAGCCATCGACCAGCACGACCTCGTCGTCTTCAATCTCGATGGGCAACGGCCCAACCCCCACGACAGCGGGCACGCCAAAGGTGCGGGCGAGGATGGCGGTGTGACTGCTCCCCGCGCCCATTTCCGTCACCAGGCCCACGGTCGGTGGCGCCAGCATGCGCACGGCGTCGGCAGGAGTGAGATCGTGGGCGATCAAGACCGTCGGCACATCGGTGGAAAGCTCACTTCGCTGCTCGCCGCCCAGATGACGGAGCAAGTGCTCCCCGACGTGCTCGATGTCCCGCGCGCGTTCCTGAAAATACGAGGACGCGTCTTCGAGGAGCGGCTGCTTGAGACGCTCCGTCACTCGGGACAGCGCCCACTCTGCGTTGACCCTGTCGTTTCGAATCGCTTCGGAGGTCGCGTCGATCAGAAGCGCATCGCCGTGCATCAAGAGGTAGACGTCGAGAATCGCGGCATACGTCGAACCGTGCCTTTCCGTAAGCTCCTGCTTGGCCGCCTCGATCTCGGCGCGGGACCTCGAGACCGCTTCCTCGAATCGCGCAAGCTCCGACGAGATGGCCCCCTCTTCGATACGCCGATACGACAGCCTGCGACGCTCGCGGCCGATCACTCGAGCCGGACCCACTGCGACGCCGATCGATGCTGCGATCCCCTTGAGCCGTGCGGGGCCCGTCATTGCATCTCCCCGAACCCATCGGAAACCAGTCCGCACAGCGCAGCGAGTGCCGCTTTGGCGTCGGCGCCTCGCGCACGAAGCGTGATTTGCGCGCCCTGCTGACCGCAAAGCAGAAGCACGCCCATGATGCTCTTGGCGTCTGCGACCTGACCGTCCTTGCTGACCTCGATGTGTGACTCGAATCGGTTTGCGAGATCGACCAACTTCGCAGCGGCTCTCGCGTGCAGGCCCAACCGGTTGGGCACCTCTACAGTAGACGTCAGAGCTTCGCTCACGAAGGAGCCCGTTGTGCGTCCCGGTGTGCCACGACGACCTCGTGGCCCTCACCGAGCTGACGACCGAGCTCTTCGGCCATCGCGACGGACCGATGTCTCCCACCCGTGCACCCGAGCGCGACGGTCAGATAGGCCTTCCCCTCGCGCGCATACTGCGGCAGTGCGTAGTCGAGCAGCGGCCTCAGGTGTCGAAGGAGCTCCTGTGTTTCGGGGGCCTCCATCACGTACGCCGACACTTCGGGATCCATTCCAGTCTTTGGGCGCAGCGCTTCGACGAAATGCGGGTTCGGTAAGAACCGTAGATCGAAGACCAAATCGGCGTGCACGGGGATCCCGTACTTGAAGCCAAACGAGACCAGACGAACGACCATCGAAGGCCGATCCGGGTCGCGGCCAATGTAGTCAATGAGGTGATGGCGGAGATCGTGGACGCTGAAGTCGCTGGTGTCGATCACCATGTCGGCACGCGCGCGAAGGCCTGCAAGCCGCTCGCGCTCTTGAGCGATCGCCCCGTGCAGATCTCCCGTCCTGGCAAGCGCGTGGGGCCTACGGGTTTCGCTGAACCGCCGAACGAGGACCTCGTCCGCGCAGTCGAGGAAGATCACCTGCACGCGATGGCCCGAAGCCTCGAGGTCCGAAACCATGGCCTCCGCTCCGCTCAAGAACGCGCCGGTGCGAACGTCGATACCCAACCCAATGCGCCAGAGCTTTCCTTCCCGGCTGACTAGCCCCAGCAGCTCCGGCGCCAACCCAGGCGGCAGGTTGTCGACGCAGAAGAAGCCCGCGTCTTCGAGCACACGAAGCGCGCTGCTTCTTCCGGCGCCGGACAAGCCTGTGATGATGACGACGTGGGGAGCCTCGCTCATCGCCCCGGCTCCGAGTCCGGGTTTTCTACGTCGCCCATCAGCGCGCTGATGAACTTCTGCGCTCCATGATGCCCAGCGGCCTTGAGGATGTGGTTGCGTGCCGCGACTTCGAGGATCACCGCCATGTTGCGCCCCGGCCGAACCGGGATTCTCAACATCGGAACCGGAATCCCGAAGATGTCCAACGTGGAGTCGTCGAGGCCGAGGCGGTCGAACGACTCGTCGTCGCTCCACGGGCAGATCTCGACCACGAGCTGCACCGTCTTCTCGGAGCGCACGGCGTTAGCGCCAAACAAATCGCGAACGTTGATGATGCCGATGCCGCGCACCTCCAGATGATTCCGCAACAACGATGGCGCGCGGCCCAGGATGCGCTCGGACGGGAGCAGCGACAAGATCACCTGATCGTCGGCGACGAACCGATGACCACGCTCGACCAGAAAGAGCGCGCATTCGCTCTTGCCTATGCCGCTGGGTCCTAGCAGTAAGGTGCCGACGCCATGCACATCCATCAGGACACCGTGACGGGTTTCGGACGGCGCGAGGATGCCATCCAGCACCCGATGAATAGCCTGAATCGCGCGGCTTGACCGCGGCTCGGCGACGGCCAGAGGCGTGGAGGTTTCCTGCGCAGCTTGGAGTAGCGCGACCGGCGGGTCGACGCCCCGCGTGACCACCACCAACGACAACCCCAAGGCGAACAACACGCTCACGCGTTGAAGTTGTTCTTCGGGCGACAGCCCCTCGAGGAAGGTGAGCTCGGTCTCCCCTAGGATCTGAACTCGCGTGGGAACCACCCCGTGTGTATGCCCTGCCAGAGCCAGTCCCGGCTTCTGCACACGGGGATGGTCGATCACGCGGTCCCGCCCCTCTTCGCCGGCCACCAACCGCAGGGTGGCCTGCAGGCGGGGCTCGGCGAGCAAGTGCGCGACCGTGATGCCGCGTTCGACGCGCATACTCGGAAGGCCGCCGCGCTGCGAAGAGGAGGATTGCGTCACGCGCACATCATACGCGAGTGCCACGTCACTGTCTGCCCGTTAGGGCTCGACCAGCGTGCGATACGCTTCGGCGTCGTCCGCGGCTTTGAGGAGCGCCGCTCGCTTATGCTCGTCTCGAAGGACGCGAGACACACCCGCCAGAGCGGCTAAATGCTTTTGCGGCATGGACCTGGGGCCCACGATGCCCACTAGAATCCTCACGGGTAAGCAGTCGACCGCGTCGAAGTCGACGCCAGCGGGACACACGGCAACCGCCGCTCGCAGCTCGTCCACTCCGTCGTACCGGCCATGCGGAATCGCGACCCCGCTGCCGATTCCCGTGCTGGCCAATCGCTCGCGCTCGAGGAGCACGTCATACACAACTTCTTCGTTCGCGATTCCCTCGGGCATGCAGAGCAGCGACGCGATGGTACGCAGCGCGGCCTCCTTGTTGGAAGTCGCCAGCCCGATGCGGACGCGATCAGGATGAAGAAGGTCGGCCAGCATGACGGCGAGGCGATACCCCACCCGTCACAGAGGCGCAATGCGGATCAGTCTTCGGGATGACGGAGAGACTCACCACTGTTCCGTCGGCGGTGGGTCTCCGTAGCCTTCATGTCCCGAACCTGCCGGTCGATCTTGTCGACGACCTGGTCGATAGTCGCGTACATGTCCTCGGACTGACCGTGGCCCGCGTACTGATGGCCATCGCCAGTCAGATTCAAGTCGACTCGATGGAAGTGTCGCTCCATCGAAAAAGTGACCTCGGCGTGCAGGGGTGCTCGCATGTACTTTTGGATCTTGCCTATCTTCTCGGATGCGTAGTTCTTGACGCCTTCAGACGACTCCATGTTACGAAATGTGTAGCTAATTCGCATCGACCCTCCAGCGACTAAAAATACTTCTTACGTTTTGATGAGCTCAAGATCCCTAGCATTTCGCGATACTTCGCGACCGTGCGGCGGGCAATCTTGATGTCGTCTTGTCCGAGTATTTCAACGATTCGTTGATCCGACAACGGCGCCTTCTGGTCCTCGCCGCCTATGATGCCCTTGATCGCCTGTTTTACGCTTTCCGAGGCGATATCGTTCTGGTTATCCCGTTTTATGGCGCTGTTGAAGAAGTACTTCAACTCGAAAGTGCCGCGGGGCGTGTGGACGTATTTGTTGCTCGTTACGCGGGAAATTGTGCTCTCGTGCATCCCGACGGCCTCCGCCACGTCGCGCAGAATCATCGGCTTGAGGTGTTCGATGCCCAGGTCGAAGAAATCCTGCTGCTTCTCGACGATGCACTCGGTGACCTTGACGATGGTCTTACGGCGCTGGTCGATGCTGCGGATCAACCACTGTGCGCTCCGGAGCTTGTCCTGGATGTACTCCTTGGCTTTGGGGTTGTCCGCCATGGCCGTGCGGTAGAAACCGCTGATCTTGAGCTTGGGCATGCCATCGTCGTTCGCCACGACGTAGTACTCGTCCCCCACTTTGTGCACGTAGACGTCCGGCACGATGTACCGCGGCTCCTCGGTTTGGAACCGGCGAGCGGGCCGTGGCTCGAGCTCGGAAATGATTTGCGCGACGTCGTACACCTCGTCGAGCGGGCACCCGCACACTTTGGCGATCGCCGAATAGTGCCGCTTCTCGAGGTCGGTCAAGTGATCGGCAAGCACGCGGAGCACGAGCTCGTCCATGCCGTAGTGCTTCGCCTGAATGCTCAGACACTCGGCGAGCGATCGGGCCGCGACCCCTAGCGGATCGAACTGCTGAATCATCGCCAGTACTTCTTCGGCATCTTCCGGGTTGAGACCGGCCTCGGCCGCGAGCCGCGGAACGATGCTTTCGGGAGCGACACCTTCAACTTTGAGATAGCCGTTGTCGTCGAGGTTTCCGATCACCAACACCGCGAAACGACGCTCGTCCTCGACGAAGTCGCCCATGCGCAGCTGCCATTCGAGGTGGTCACTCAGATGTTCGGAGGTCGACAACGTCGCTTCGAGGCCGGGCATCTCCTCGTCCAGCGCGCGGCGCACCGAGGGCATCGGCGCTTCGTTCGACTGATTCTCGAGGTAGCGCTCCCAGTCGATCTCTTGTTTCTTGGCCTCGTGGGCTTCGACCTCCGGCGTTGGCGCTTCCTCGGCGCCGGCGCTGCTCGAGTCTCGGGGCTCGACCCCTTCCTCGAGTACGGGGTTTTCGAGCAGTTCCTCTTGCACGAGCTCGCCCAGCTCCATGCGCGACATCTGCAGCAGCTTGATCGCCTGCTGAAGCTGCGGCGTCATGATTAGCTGTTGCGATAGTTTGAGTTGCTGCTTGAGCTCCATTTAGGCCCCACGCCCCCGGAAGCGCGTCGATTCGCAGTATAGACGGGTCAGGGCCTGAGGGAAACTCGACCGCCCGGGCTCGCGAATCTCACCTCGCTCGGTTATTCTGTCCGAGTGGGGACTGCCCGTCCATTTCCAAAGGCGGTGGTGGTCGTCGCCGATGACGATCGTGCGACGTGCGAGCACATATCTCAACTGCTCCGGGCGCGCGGCCTGGTGGTCGTCCCCGCAAACAACGGCCAGAAGGCGATCGACGCGGTTCGTGCGCAACCGGTCGACCTCGTGGTGCTCGACGTCAACATGCCTGGATTGAACGGCATCGATGCCTGCAAAGTCGTCAAGACCATCACCAAGGATCGCTTCGTCCCGGTCGTCCTTCTCGCGGCGCCGGGCGACCTGAGCGCGCGCGTTCAAGGGCTACGCACGGGAGCGGACGATCATGTGACGAAACCGTTCGAGGACTCGGAGCTGCTGGCGCGCGTCGAGAACATGTTGCGGGTGAAGCGAGCGCACGACGACGTGCAGTTTGCCAAGAACGAGCTTCGCTATACCTCCATGCACGACCAGCTCCGCACGCTGCCGGACCACCGCTACTTTCACGAGTGCCTCGCGATCGAGTTCGAGGAGGCGCAACGTCATTTGGATCCGCTCGCTTGTTGCATCATCGCGGTCGATGACTTCCGAGCGCTGGTCTCGGAGCATGGCGCTGAGTCGGCCGGACATGTTCTGGACGAAGTTTCCAGGCGGGTGCAGCGCACAATCCGCGCAACCGACATCGCAGCCCAATTCAGGACAGCGGAGTTCGGGCTCCTCCTGCCCAACACCCGCCCAGCGCGGGCGCTGACCTTGGCCGACCGAATCGTGTCCGAAGTCGCCCTTCAACCGTTTGAAGCCGATGGGATGAGCATCGAGCTGACGATTTCGATCGGGGTCGGGCTGTATCCGAGCGGAAGCGTCCGCTCGCACAGCGAGCTTTTGGACGCGGCTAGCATCGCGGTGGCCCGAGCACGGGTCGCCGGACCGAATCGCGTCTGCGTCGTACAGCAGCAGGGTTATATCTTCAGCCCGACGCTCCCCGGCGCAGCTTAGTCGTCGTCAGAACCTCCCATCCAGCGGCTGCCGAACGCAGCGACCAAGAGGCCGGCGACCATGAGCCAGAGGCCCCACAGCCACTCGACGCCTGAGGCCTGGACGTCGGCCATCAAGCCGATCCGGCGAACCGTGTAGACCAATGGCAACACCCCACCTGCCGCCAATCCAAGCACCGCCGCACGCGCAGCGATCATCGCGCGACGGTTGCGGCGTCGCCAAAGAATCCATAGGAGGGCGATCGCGGCGGCCGGGGTGAGCCAGAGATTGCCGGCGCCGTCGATAGCAACCTCCAACGCCGAAGCCACGACGGCTCTGGATCTCACAAACGGCGCAACGAAGCCCAGAAGAACGAGTGTCGCGCCGAGCAACACCGCGCCGCGACCCAAACGCGGGTCCCCGAAGAACGTCACGCCATCCAGCGCGGCCGCCGGCTTCCGAGGGAGCTTGTCGATCGCGACCAGAGTGAGCTCATGCTCCGGACATTCGCTACGACCCTCGAAGCCGTCACGACAGAAAGGACAGAATAGAATTTCAGAGCTTTCGGACGTAGGCATGCTCGGATCGGGGTCGCCGTGCGTCTTTCCTGTGATCGTGTTATCCGCTGTTCCAGGCAATGCAGATTCGGGGCCTAACAAAAGTCGACTACGACTATATCATTTCGGTGCTCGATCAGTGGTGGGATGGGCCAGCTGGAAGACGTGCCGATCCGATGTTTTTTTACGAATTCGGCGAGCACGCGCTCGTTGCCGAGCTCGACGGACAAGTGATCGGCTTCCTGCTCGGCGTGATGGTGCCTGCACCGTCTGCGACTGGGTACGTGCACCTCGTTGGGATTCACCCGGACCACCGTCGGCGACAGGTCGGAAAGCGACTCTACGCCCAGTTTACGGAGCGATGCCGAGCGGCCGGAATGAAACGGATCAAATCCTTGGCGTCCGCCGGCCATGACGGCCCCGCGCGGTTCCACGAGTCGATGGGTTTCGAAAACACCGAGGTCCCCGACTACGCGGGCCCGGGGCGTTCACGCGTCGTATTCGTGAAGGAGCTTTGACCTGGTGGCGAGTCCCGGTATCCTGAGGAGCAGGTAAGCAGGGGGACAACCAGGCATGGGCTACTCATCGGCGGGCGAAGCACGACAGGCTCGCGAAGCGCTCGGCAAAGCGCTCGAAGCGCTACAGCAAGACGAAGACGTTCCGGAGGAGGTGCTCGGCATCATCCAGAACGTCGCGAAGTCCGTCGGCGCGCTTTTCGAGGCGGAGTACGCCTCGACCGAGCCGGACGGCAAGACCTGCGTAAAGAACGCGCTCGGTACGCTCAGCCAAACACTCGCCCTGCTTCAAGACGTGAAGAGCGAGCACTCGGGCGTGCAAACCGCCACCGAGAGCATCGCGGATGTCATCAGCATCCTCTTTCCGCTGACGAACAAGCCGAGCGTCAGGCCCGGCTCTGCGTCGCAACACCCTGAGTCACAGCGCCCTGAGTCACAGCGCTCTGAGTCACAGCGCTCTGAGTCACAGCGCTCTCCGGCGAGCGCACCGCCGGCGAGCGCACCGCCGGCGAGCGCACCGCCGGCACAGCGCCCAGCTTCACATCGCCCAGTTTCACAGCGCCCTCCGGCGAGCGCACCGCCGGCCAATCGGCCGCTTTCCAGCAGACCTCCGTCTGAGCGGCCTTTTTCGCGGTCCAATCGACCGCTCTCCAGCAGGCCGGTTTCGGGGGCGCCGGCGCCGATCCCGACTTCGATGCTGCCGCCGCCTGCACCGATTCCAACCGGCGAGCGACGGCCGGTGGAGGCCAACCTCGGTGCAACGACGCAGTCCAACTTCTACGTGGGGTTCAGCGGCGAAATCGCACACGGCGGCGTGTTCCTCGCCACCTACGAAGCGCTCCCGAAAGACACGTCGGTCAGCATGTTGGTGACGTTGCCCGGTGGTTTCGAATTCGAATGCGACGGCTACGTTCGCTTCGTCCGCGATCCCATGGACTTCATGTCGGAGTCCGAGCCCGGCATGGGCATTCAGTTCGAGGGCCTGTCGGACGAGGCCCGTGACTTGGTGCTGCGGTTCATCCGCAAACGCCCCCCAATCTTCTACGACGTCTAGTGCGCGGATCTTTTTTCTTGTGGTCGGCTTACGTCCTCGTCGCTCCGCTGCGAGGCACATGAGTGCCTCTCACTGCGCTCCTGCGGGCGCGCTCGACCACAAGAAAAAATCTCTCGCACACTAGGCACTGGGTCACACATTGGTTTCCGGCGATGTGGTCAGCCCTCGCCGAGGAGCTTGCTCATCGACGCTTCGTCGACCGGCGTGAATGAGTACGATTCCATCTCCTTCGAGGTCACCCACGCGTACTCCTTGACCGCGCGACAATGCAGCTCATCGCTCAGCAGCGCGCACTCGTAGAGATACAAATCGACGGCGTACTTTTCGTAGGGATGGTTCACGAACGAAATGAGCTGGCCCACCTCGACGTTGGCACCGAGGCGTTCGCCAACTTCGCGCGCCAACGCCGCCTCGTCGCTCTCGCCTTCCTCGACGCGCCCGCCAGGAAAATCCCAAAGCAATGGCAGCACCGCGGTCTCACGGCGCCGGGTGATTAGATACCGACCGTCACGCTCTACGAGGGCGGCCACCACGCGAATGGTCTTTGTCTCCGAGGGCACGATGCGGGATATAGCATCCGATCCTCGGTGTGTTTACATTGGGTAGTGGTGCACGATCTCACGCGGAGGCCGCTCGACGTTCAGCACGGGACTCGTGATCAGGTCCCGGCCAGCCGCGATGAAGAACAGAGACTCGCCGACCGTGGGGAGTCCCTCCGAGGCGCTGATGGCGCCATTGTCGTGGAACTTGAGGCCGCCCGAGACCGTGCTTCGCAGCGCGAGGTGACCGGCAAGCCACTCCCCGCTCCGGCGATCGCGGACACCCACGCACACGTTCCGGCGCACGTGGTATTCACTGTTACGAGTGACGAAAATGCGATGAATTCGGCGTTCTTTGCCCAAATAGCCCATCAAGAAACCTCCTCGGACGCTACCATAGGATTCAGAGACAGCTTACATGTGGGATAAAGTAGGACCAAGAAACTGGCGGCGTCCGCTTCTCTTGCAGCCGGACAACTTTACGCCCCCGGAGCGAACCCCCTGGGGTGGCCGCCGGATCGCCGGCAACCTCAAGCTGAACACGGGTTTGGAGGTTCGAGGCATAGTGGGAGAAGCCTGGGAGCTCTCGGTGGAGCCTGATTTTCCGAGCCGGGTCGTCGACGGGCCGACGCTGGACGACGTGCTCCGTTCGGACGCTGCCCTCCTCGGGAGAGAGGCAACGCTCGGGTCGACCGCGTTACTGGTGAAGTTGGTCGATGCCGCGGACGATCTTTCGGTCCAGATTCATCCCGCCGAAGCCGACCCGCTTCTCGCCGCGGACGAGAGTGGGAAACCGGAAGCCTGGTACATCATCGATGCGGAGCCCGGGGCGGGCTTGTACCTGGGCTTTCGCGACGGCGTGTCGCGGCGCGACGTCGAGAAAGCAATCGATGACGAGGCAGAGGTAAACACGCTAATGTCGTTCGTTCCGGTGTCGCCCGGAGACGTGTTCCTGATCGAGCCCGGAACACCTCACTCGATCGGCAAGGGAGTCCTGCTGCTCGAACCGCAGCGTGTCTCTCCAGGGAAACGCGGCATCACGTACCGCTACTGGGACTGGAACCGAAAATACGATGCTGCTGGGCGGCTCGACTCAGGCGGGCAACCTCGTGCGCTTCACCGGAAACGCGCCCTCGACGTCACGCGCTGGGAAGGCCCGCGGGAGGACGCACTCCTGGATCGCGTCTGCCACCGGGCAGGGCCCGCTGCGATCGGTGGTTCAGCGAGACTCGAGATCCTCGCAGGCGATGAGGGGTGCATCGCGTCCGAGTTTTTTTCCCTGCAACGCTTGGCCGGCTCGGGCGACCTCGAGCTTCCTGCCGACGACCGGTTGCGCTCGCTCACCGTCTTGGACGGTTGCCTCGCGCTTCACGATGGCGAAACCGTGTTGGAGCTGGCGCGCGGTCAGACCGCAGCCCTGCCCGCGTGCCTCGGTCCACTGCGCGTCGAGTTGGACGCCGCGCACGCCATGCTTTGCGCATTGGCTTGACGAGCCCGCGCGCGCGTAAGAGAGTGCCGCGCCTTGGCCCACTTGGAATTCCGGCCTTTCATCTCGATCGTCATCCCCGTCCACAACGAGGAAGCGATCCTGCGTCCAGCGGTGGTGGACCTCGTCGATCAGCTGAGCGCCCTTCCCTGGTCGTATGAGCTCGTCCTCGCGGAGAACGGCTCTACCGACCGAACCGTCGCGGTGGCGGCAGAGCTCGCGGAACGCTTCGACCAACTCGTGTGTCGACAGACCGGCGAGCCCAACTACGGCAAAGCGCTTCGAGAGGGCATCCTCCACGCCAGAGGCGACCTCGTCATTTGCGACGAGATCGACCTCTGTGATACCGA
>Ga0224509_10000431_pt1 | contig 11571 bp, 8 predicted proteins | sample SF_Jan12_sed_USG_5_FD_170158 | JGI IMG/M metagenome (GOLD analysis project Ga0224509, IMG submission 170158) | Sediment microbial communities from San Francisco Bay, California, United States - SF_Jan12_sed_USGS_24 | ecosystem: Environmental > Aquatic > Marine > Sediment | place: USA: California... | reverse complement strand
AATCGCCGACTTCACCTGGGCACTGGCCATCGGCAATACGTAATCGATGCCCGCGAGTTTCGGGTTGCCGCGGATCTCGAGCGGCGGTCTTCCGTCCCGGCTGCCGATGTCGGCACCCATGCGGCTCAGAGGAGTGATGATGCGCCGCATCGGCCGACTGGTCAGCGATTCGTCGCCGGTCAATGTTGCGGCAAATTCCTGTCCTGCGAGCACGCCGGCCATGAGGCGCATGGCCGTCCCTGAGTTACCCAGGTCGAGTTCGATTTGCGGTGGCTGCAGCCCGTGCAGTCCGACACCCTGGATCACAAGCTCCGTCGGGGCCGGGCGCACTATTGAGACGCCCATGCTGCGAAAGGCCCCCATCGTGGCGAGACAGTCCTCACCCGCCAGGAAACCGCGAACTTCAGTGACTCCCTGCGCAATGCTGCCGAGCATGATCGCGCGATGAGAGACGGATTTGTCACCCGGCACCGTCACATCGGCGTCGCGGATGGCCGCCGGCTGGATCAGGTAGTGCATTGTGCTAACAGGCCCTAACCGACCGCCCTGGGATAGGCGCCGAGAACCCGAAACAGCGAACTTCTTTCCTGCAGCTCGGCAAGTGCCTCCCGGGCCGGAGACTCCTCCGCATGGCCGTCGATATCGATGAAAAACACATAGTCCCAGTTCCTGCGCCGGGATGGCCGCGACTCAATGCGTGTCATGCTCACGTCGTGATTGGCCAGCGGTTGCAAAAGCTGGTGCAACACCCCGGCGCCACCCGCCGTGTCGCTTGTAGAGACGAGTATGGTCGTCTTGTCGTCGCCGCTCGCGGCCAGCAACTTACGCCCAATGACCAGGAAGCGCGTTGCGTTATCCTCGCGATCCTCGATATTGCTGACGAGCACCTGCAAGTCGTAAACATCCGCCGCTACGGCCGGCCCGATCGCGGCTGTGCCCGCCTCGTCGCGAGCCCTGCGGGCGCCGGCCGCATTGCTCGACATGCCGATGAGTTCCACGTGTGGCAGAAACTCTCTCAACCAGCCGCGACACTGTGCGAGAGACTGTTCGTGCGCGCAAATGCGTTCGATCTTGTCGAGGCCGGTCTCGCTCCCGAGCAGGTGCTGCTCGATCCTCAGCTCGATTTCTCCGGCAATCTTCAACGGTGATGTCAGGAACATGTCCAGCGTGTAATTCACCGAGCCCTCGGTCGAATTCTCGATCGGTACGACGCCGAAATCGGCGATGCCGCTCTCGACTTCGTGAAAGATTTCATCAATGGTATGGAACGGCAAAGCGCGCACCGAGTGCCCGAAATGCTTGAACACGGCTGTCTGGGTAAAGGTGCCTTCCGGCCCGAGGAATCCGACTTTCAGCGGCTCCTGCTGCGCCAGGCACGCCGACATGATCTCGCGGAACAGCCGCAACATCTCCTCATCGCGGATCGGACCTTTGTTGCGGGCCTGGATCTTCCTCAGTACCTCGGCCTCGCGTTCCGGACGGTAATAATCGACAGCTGACGCCAGTTCGCCTTTCGAAACACCGACCTGCTGCGCAAATCGCGCACGTTCGTTGATCAGCGACTGGATGCGCTCGTCGATCTCGTCGATGCGCCCGCGCATCGACGCAAGATCCTGACTGTCGGGCTGTTTATCGTTCTCGGCCATCGCCGGTCAGGTTACAGGCTTACCCAGATTTCGCAAAATCAGGACGCCGTCTATCGAGCGCAGCCTGGATTCGATTTCATCCGTAACGGATTCGTTGACATCGACTATCGTGTAAGCGAGACCGCCGATGGACTTGTTCAGGAGATCCTCGATATTGAGTCCGGCGTCGCCGAGACAGGTGGAAATCTGGCCGACCATGTTCGGCACGTTCGCGTTGGCTATCGTAATGCGGTAGGCATCCATGCGGCCCAAGCGACACTCCGGGAAGTTCACCGAGAAACGAATATTGCCGTTTTCGAGGTAGTCCTTCAGGTTCTCCGCAACCATGATCGCGCAATTCTCTTCCGCTTCCGAGGTTGATGCGCCGAGGTGCGGCAACACAATGACCTTGGGGTGGGCAATAAGGTCGGTCGTGGGGAAATCCGACACGTAGGCATGCAGGTGCCCACTGTCGAGCGCAGCGAGCGCTGCCTCGTTATCCACGATACCGTTACGCGCAAAATTGATTATCGTGCCACCCTTGTTCATCAGGGCGATTCGGTCGCGGTTGACCAGGTTGCGCGTCGCATCGATGAGCGGCACATGAACGGTAACCGCATCGGCGCGCTGGAACAATTGATCGAGAGTCTCCGCGTGTTGCACCCCGGACGACAATTGCCAGGCGCGCCGCACCGTAATCGCGGGGTCGAAACCGACGACCTTCATGCCGAGTTCGAGCGCCGCGTTGGCGATCTCGACGCCGATGGCTCCCAGTCCTATGACCCCCAGCGTCTTGCCGGGCAGTTCGAAACCGACGAACTGTTTCTTGCCGGCTTCAACAGCTTTGTTCAGCGCATCGGCCGTTTCGTTCAGACCTTTCACGTATTCACGGGCATCACACAGGTTCCGCGCCGCCATCAACAGTCCGGCGATCGCGAGTTCCTTCACCGCGTTGGCGTTCGCGCCCGGCGCATTGAAGACCGGCACGCCGCGGGCAGCCATAGCCTCGACCGGGATATTATTGGTCCCCGCTCCGGCACGCCCGATTGCTACCACCGTATCGGGGATATCCATGTCGTGCATATTGTAGGAGCGCAGGATGATCGCGTCCGGATGGGTGATCTCCGAGGCAACTTCATAGTATTGGCGCGGAAAGTGCCTCAAGCCCGCGACCGCAATGTTGTTCAGTGTCAAAACCTTGTACATGGACCCTATCCGTTAACTCGTTCAAATTCGCCCATAAACTCAATCAGGGCATCGACAGCCTCTTCCGGTACCGCGTTGTAGATCGAGGCGCGCATGCCACCTACAGAGCGATGACCTTTCAGGTTTGTGAGCCCCGCGGCCGCCGATTCTTCCAGGAACCTGCCGTCCAGGGACGCGTCTGCAAGCACGAACGGCACGTTCATAAGGGAGCGGCAGTCTTCCTTTACAGGATTCGAATAGAATCCGGAGCCATCGACTGCTTCGTAGAGCTTGCGCGCCTTGCGCGAATTGATCTCGGCCATTGCCGCCAGTCCGCCCAGGTCTTTGAGGTACTGGAACACGAGGTCCGCCACATACCATGCGAAGGTCGGTGGTGTGTTGGTCATCGAACCCGATTCGGCGTAGGAACGCCAGGTCATCAGGTGCGGCAGATTCAGTGGCGCACGCTCAAGCAGGTCGTTGCGGACGACGACCACGGTAATGCCGGCCGGCCCGATGTTTTTCTGTGCCCCTGCGTAGATAACGCCGTATCGACTCACATCGATCGGCCGTGACAGAATCGTGCTCGACATGTCTGCGACGATCGGGGTTTCGCCTGCCGGCACAAAATGAAACTCGACACCGGCGATCGTTTCATTCGGCGTGATATGCAGGTACGCGGCGGCGTCGTTGCGCTGCCATGCCGACTCTTCGGGGATGTACGTAAAGTTCTTGTCGGATGCGTCAGCAGCAACATTGACGTTGCAAAATTTCCGCGCCTCGCCCGCCGCCTTTTTTCCCCAGCTGCCGGTGATCACATAATCAACGGTGTCGTCGGCGCCCGTTAGATTCATCGGCGCCATCGACATCTGCAGCGTGGCGCCGCCCTGGGTAAAAAGCACGCTGTAACTCTCCGGGATTCCCAGCAACTCCCGGAAATTGGCCTCGGCACGTTCCGCAAGCGCCACGAATTCCGCGCTCCTGTGGCTGACCTCCATCACCGACATGCCGGTACCCTGCCAGTCAGGAATATCGTTACGGATAGTTTCGAGAACTTCGAGCGGCAGCGCCGCGGGTCCGGCACTGAAGTTGTAGACGCGAGACATGTCGCTGGAGTCCTTGCGGTATTTGCTTAGTGGAACAGTGAGACGGCTAATGATACGCGGCGTATTGTTACGGTTCGGGGGAATCAATGCACTAGCGGAATGTGCATATGCTTATGCACCCGCTAGTCTTCCTCCTCGTCCCCCATTGGCTCGATTCGCGCCACGCCAACGAGCCGCTGTCCTTTCTCGACCCTAATCAGCCGCACGCCCTGGGTGTTTCGGCCCTGTATCGAGATATCGTCGACAGGGGTCCGAATCAACGTGCCGTTCGAACTGATGAGCATGATTTCGTCATCCTCGCCCACCAGTGCCGCGCCTACGGTCCGACCGTTGCGCGCCGTAGTCTGGATTGCGATGACGCCCTGACCGCCTCGGCCCTGTACCGGGAAGTCCTCGACTGACGTGCGCTTGCCGTAGCCGTTTTCGGTGGCCGAGAGCACCAGCCCGTCCTGAACGATTGAGAGCGCGATGACCTCGTGGCCTTCCGGCAGTTTGATCCCGCGAACACCGGCCGCCCCGCGTCCCATCGGCCTGACATCGGACTCCCGGAAGCGGATGCCTTTTCCTGAGCTCGCTACGAGCAGTATTTCTGCGTCGCCGTTCGTGATCTTGGCGTCTACAAGCTTGTCGCCATTGCGCAGATCGATCGCGATGATGCCGCTGGAACGCGGCCGCGAGAACTGGCTGAGTGGCGTCTTCTTGACGGTGCCCCCGGAAGTCGCCATGAAGACGAAGCTGTCAGCATCAAATTCCTGGACCGGCAAAATCGTGTAGATACGTTCGCCAGCCTCCAGCGGCAGCAGGTTGACGATGGGCTTGCCGCGCGAACCGCGACTCGCCTGCGGCACCTGGTAGACCTTCAGCCAGTAGACTTTACCGCGGCTAGAGAAGCACAGGATCGTGTCGTGCGTATTGGCCACGAACAGCTTGTCGATAAAGTCCTCGTCCTTGACTCGCGTCGCCGAGCGCCCGCGCCCACCGCGTCGTTGTGCCTGGTAGGCACCGATCGGCTGCGCCTTTGCGTAGCCACCGTGCGACAGCGTCACCACGACATCCTCTTCCGGGATAAGGTCTTCGATCTGGAGGTCTGCGTGGTCCTGTACGATCTCGGTGCGACGTTCGTCGCCGTAACGATTACGAATGTCATCCAGCTCGTCGCGAATAACCTGCAACAGCTTGTCGGGATCGCCGAGAATAGTAGAAAATTGTTTAATTTTAGCTAATATCTCTTTGTATTCATTCAGTATCTTATCTTGTTCAAGACCGGTAAGGCGGTGCAGCCTCAGGTCAAGGATCGCCTGTGCCTGAACCGGTGAAAGGTGATACCCGCCGTCGTGTAAGCCGTATTCGGCGGCGAGTTCATCAGGTCGGGTGTCGGTCTTGCCCGCACGTTCCAGCATCCCGGTAACGGCCCCCGGTTCCCAGATCTTCGTGACCAGGGCCTCCCTCGCCTCTGCCGGCGACGGCGACGCCTTTATCATCTCGATGACCTCATCAATGTTCGCGAGCGCCACCGTCTGGCCTTCCAGCACATGAGCACGGTCCCTGGCCTTGCGCAGATCGAATATCGTCCGCCGGGTAACGACCTCCCGGCGGTGGGCAAGAAACGCCTCGAGAACCTGCTTGAGGTTCATCAACTGCGGGCGCCCGTTGTGAAGCGCCACCATGTTGATGCCGAACACGGACTGCATCGGTGTCTGCTTGTACAGGTTGTTCAGCACGACATCGGAGGATTCTCCGCGCTTCAGCTCGATAACGACGCGCATGCCGTCCTTATCCGACTCGTCACGCAGCTCGCTGATGCCCTCGATACGCTTTTCCCGGACCAGATCGGCGATCTTCTCGATCAATCGTGCCTTGTTGACCTGGTACGGGAGTTCCGTGACGATGATGGCCTCCCGGCCGGCCTTGAATTCCTCGATTTCCGTTCGTGCCCGGATATGGACACGCCCCCGGCCTGTGCGATAGGCCGCGTAGATGCCCTGGGCGCCGTTGATGATCCCCGCGGTCGGGAAATCCGGCCCCGGCAGGTGCTCCATAAGCGCCGGAACGTCGATGGCCGGGTCTTCGATCAATGCCAGGCAGGCATTGATCACCTCTCCCAGGTTGTGCGGCGCAATATTGGTCGCCATGCCGACAGCGATACCGGAAGAGCCGTTGACCAGCAGGTTCGGCACTCGGGTCGGCATGACCGACGGTTCGCTCTCGGATCCGTCGTAATTCTCGACGTAGTCGACGGTTTCCTTTTCGATATCCGCGAGCAACTCGTGCGCCAGCCTCGACATGCGCACCTCGGTGTATCGCATGGCCGCCGGCGCATCGCCATCCACGGAGCCGAAATTGCCCTGCCCGTCTACAAGCAAATAGCGCATGGAAAACGGCTGCGCCATCCGCACGATGGTGTCGTACACGGCCGTGTCGCCGTGGGGATGGTATTTGCCGATCACGTCGCCAACGACTCGGGCCGACTTCTTGTAAGGCTTGTTGTAGTCGTTGCCGAGCTCTCGCATCGCATACAGCACGCGGCGGTGAACCGGCTTCAGGCCGTCTCGGACATCGGGTAACGCTCGACCGACGATGACGCTCATCGCATAGTCGAGATAGGATTGCTTCATCTCGTCTTCGAGGTTGACGGACAGCAATTCCTGGGCAACTTCAGCCATATCAGTTTACTTTCTCAGCTCACAATCGCAGCGGGACTCCGCTCAGAAAGCGGAATTCGGGGGACGCGAGATTGCGGGTTCAATACGAAAAAACTTGTCGAATTTACTGGGCCTGAAATAGCCCGATTTCGAGCATTTACCAAGCTGTAATTCTACCATAGGGGAGCCCGATTCAGCAGCGTTTTGGCGAGGTTTTGCGCGGCTGAAGTCCGGCGCTGGCGCCAGTCCGCACGGCCTGTATACTGCCTTCTCATTTACCGGCCTGCCTCTCCCGAAATCGAACCGGCTTCAGCAATATGCGACATTGCGATTCCCTGATTGCATCTCGTTGGTGCGTACCGATTGAACCGGCCGGGACCGTGCTCGAGAACCACGCCGTGGCGGTGGTTGACGACCGGATTGCGGCAATTCTGCCGCTCGAGGAAGCGCGTGAGACCTTCCAGCCGAGCGTGCTCGTCCAACGGCCCGGCCATGTGCTGATTCCGGGCCTCATCAATACCCATGTCCACGCCGCCATGACCCTGTTCAGGGGGCTTGCCGACGACCTGCCGCTGGACGCCTGGCTTCGGCAAGGCGTCTGGCCGGTCGAACGCCGCTTCGCGAGTGCGGAATTCGTCCGGGACGGCACGGAACTGGCCATCGCTGAGATGCTCGCGGCGGGCATCACCTGTTTCAGCGACCAGTATTTCTTCCCGGAAATCGTTGCCGAGACGGCCGTCGACCTGCATATGCGGGCTATGATCGGCACGCCGGTCGTCGATATTTCGACCGCCTGGGCGGAGAATGCGGCCGACTACCTGAGCAAGGGCTCCGATCTCGTTCACGACCGCTACGCCGATCACCCGCTGATCTCCACCTGTTTCGCACCGCACAGCACCCGCGCATTATCGGACGCCTCCTTCACGGAGCTTCGCGTTCTCGCAGATCAGCTCGATGTGCCGGTACACATACACCTGCACGAATCGAAATCGGAAGTGGCGGATTCTGTCGAATCCACAGGAATGCGGCCGATCGAGCGTCTCGACGACCTCGGTCTGCTGAATTCATCGCTGCTCGCGGTGCATGCGGTCCATGTAACACCCGCAGAAACAGGCCGGTTGGCATCTGCGGGGGCCGGCATCGCCCACTGCCCCACATCGAACCTGAAACTGGCCTGCGGGATAGCGCCGGTCAGGGCATTTGCGGATGCGGGGATAATGGTGGGTGTCGGTACCGATGGTGCGGCGAGTAACAACATGCTCGATATTCTTGCGGAAGTCCGAATGGCGGCCCTGCTCGCCAAAGTGGCCGTCGACGACGGCGGCGCGATCGCTGCCGAGCAGGCGCTCCGCATGGCGACCCTCGATGCCGCCCGGACGTTGCGGCGGGACCACGAGATCGGTTCCATAGAAGCGGGCAAATGGGCGGACCTGGCCTGCATCGATCTCATGCGGTGCAACAGCCAGCCGGTCTACGACCCGATCTCACAACTGGTGTACGCGACGCGCGCGGACCAGGTTTCCGACGTGTGGGTGGGCGGACGCCACCTGCTTGATCAGGGCGAATTGACCACCATAGACAGGGAAAGCATTTTCAGGCGCAGCGGCGAATGGCGACAGCGTATCGCCGATTTCAGGACATAGAGGCATGAACCAATCATCACCCTTTCGTGACAACGTCGACCCGGCGGAAGTCGCCAAGTTCAATGCCCTGGCGGCACGCTGGTGGGATCCGGAGGGTGATTTCCGCCCCCTGCACGAAATCAATCCGTTGCGCCTCGACTGGATTCGTCAAAGCGCGCAACTCGCCGGCAGGCGCGTCGTGGATATCGGCTGCGGCGGTGGCATCCTCACCGAATCGATGGCCGATGCGGGTGCGACAGTAATCGGCATCGACATGGCCGACGGGCCGCTGACAGTCGCTCGCCTGCACCAGGCCGAATCCGGAATTGCGGTCGACTACCAGCAAACCACGGCAGAGGAACTGGCCGACCAGCGGCCCGGGGAATTCGATGTGGTTACTTGCCTGGAGATGCTCGAGCACGTTCCCGAGCCGTACGACGTCATCCGCTCGTGCAAAACCCTCGTCAAGCCCGGCGGCGACGTATTTTTTTCGACAATCAACCGCAACCCGAAGTCCTTCGTATTTGCGATCGTCGGCGCCGAGTACGTATTGAAGCTCCTGCCCGCGGGCACGCACGAATACAGCAAATTCATTCGTCCGTCGGAGCTGGATGCGTGGGCACGCGATGCCGGTCTGCAGCTCGTTTCGAGTATCGGCATGCACTACAACCCCTTCACGCGCGAGTTCTCGCTGGGCGACAACCTGGACGTGAACTACCTGATGCATTTCCGCCGCCCAGCCGAAGAGTAACGCTCTTGTCACCTTTCGATACCGGCCGCTGCAACGCGGTGTTGTTCGACCTCGACGGCACACTCGTGGACACCGCACCCGACATGGTGGCCGTGCTGCAGGACATGCAGCGCGCGCACGAGCTGGAACCCGTCGACTATGATCTCGGCCGCGCGTACGTGTCGAACGGTGCGCTCGGGCTGCTCTCGCTGGGGTTTCCGGAGACACAGCACGCGGTTGGCAGCGAGTTGCACAGGGACTACCTGCAACGATACGCACATCGGGTCTGCGACGCTTCCACGCTGTTTCCCGGCCTCGAGCGCCTGCTGGAGATTTTCGATATTGCAGGGCTTCCGTGGGGCGTGGTCACCAATAAGCCCGCGCATCTAACGGATCCCCTGCTCGAGGGCCTGGCGCTGGCGGCCCGTAGTGCCTGCACCGTGAGCGGCGACACCCTGCCGCAACGCAAACCCGACCCTGCGCCTCTCCTGCATGCGTGTGACATCGCCGGGCTGCTGCCGCAGAACACCGTCTATATCGGTGATGCCTCGCGGGATATACAGGCCGGGCAAAATGCAGGCATGGCCACCATTGCAGCAGCCTACGGTTACGTTACGCCGGACGACGACCCGCGGCGCTGGGGCGCCGATTTGATCGCGTCAGATACGGCAGAATTGACGCAAATACTGCTCAAAGCGGTTAATCTGGACGCCTGATGAAGTCGATCGATATAGATCCGCGCTGGCTGGAATTCGGCGGGCCCGCAGTGCTTGCCGGGCTCGTGCTGGGCGCGATTCTCGCGTGGCTGTTTATGCGGCAGCGCCGAAAACGGCTCGAAGCGGAGATCGCGGACCTTCGCGAAAAGATCAAGAACCAGGAAGCGGTTCAGAATGAGCGCGATGCCGCTTTCCAGGCCGCAAGCGGCGAACTGGCACGCTCCTTCGCGGAACTTGCCAACCGTTCCCTGCAATCCAACAGCGAAACATTTCTGCGCCTTGCCGAGCAGAAAATGAGCGTGCAGAACGAGCAGGCGAAGCGCGAGCTGAGCGAACGTGAAAAGGCGGTCGAGAATCTCGTCAAACCGATACGCGAGTCGCTGCAGGCGTCACAACAGCAGATCGAGGCCCTGGAGAGGTCGCGCAGCGAAGCCTACGGCTCGATCCGTACGCAACTCGCCGCGATGCAGGCCGACCAGAAATCGCTGACCAAGGAAACCCACAACCTCGCCAAAGCGCTGCGGCGCCCGGAGGTGCGCGGTCGCTGGGGCGAGATTACGCTGCGGCGCCTGGTTGAACTGGCAGGCATGGTCGAACACTGCGACTTCGTGGAACAGGTGCACTCGGTCGCCGAAGGCCAGGTGATACGGCCGGACATGATCGTGCGGATGCCTGACCGCCGGGAGCTGGTGGTCGACGTCAAGACGCCGCTGGACGCCTATATGCAGGCGGTCGAGGCGGAGGATGACGCGCAGCGCAAGCTGGGTCTCGAACGGCACGCGAAGAGCCTGCGCGCGCACATCAGAATGCTGTCTTCGAAGGCCTACTGGGACCAGTTCGATGAAAGCCCCGAGTTCGTAATCCTGTTCATCCCGGGAGACCAGTTCCTGAGCGCCGCGCTCAACGAGGAACCGGACCTCATCGAATACGCGCTTTCACAGCAGATCATCCTTGCTACCCCCACCAGTTTCGTCGCGCTGCTCAAAGCCGTCGCCTACGGGTGGCGGCAGCTTGCGCTGGCGGACAACGCCAAGGAAATTCGTATACTCGCGGAAGATCTTTACGGCCGTCTCAGCACGTTCGTCACCCATATGAACCGCGTCGGCCGCCAGCTTGCGAGCAGTGTCGAGAACTACAACAGGGCAGTCGGCTCACTTGAGCGCAGCGTGCTGCCCGGGGCCCGTAAATTTGTGGATCTCGGCATCCACGAGAAGAAACCACTCGAGAAGCTGGACACGCTGGATCCGGTACCGAGGACCATGATCGAAAGCGGGAGCGACGAAGACGCTGCCGCCGAAGACGACGGCGAGTCTTCCGAAAAGATGCTGCAATGACGGATCATCAGGACTACACCTATCCCGGCGAACTCCTCAAGGACCGCATTATTCTCATCACCGGCGCCAGCGACGGTATCGGCCGCGCGCTCGCCGTCCACGCTGCCGGGCACGGCGCACAGGTCATCCTGCACGGCCGCAACGTATCGAAGCTCGAAAAAGTGTACGACCAGATCGAGGCCCTGCGCGGTGCACCGCGTCCTTCTATCGCGGTGATGGACCTCGCCGTCGCGGGCAGCGACGCTTACACGTCGCTTGCCGACAGCCTGTCCGCGGAATTCGGCCGTCTCGACGGCCTCGTCAACAACGCGAGCATCCTTGGTGAACGCTACAGCATCGAACAATACGATGCCGCGATGTGGCAGCAGGTCATGCATATCAACGTCACCGCCGCCTTTGCCATTACGCAGGTGTGCCTGCCGCTGCTGCATCAATCGGCCGATGCTTCCATCATCTTCACCAGCAGCGGCGTCGGGCGTGTCGGGAAGCCGTTCTGGGGCGCATATGCAGTTTCTAAATTCGCCACTGAAGGACTTTCCCAGGTCCTGGCCAGCGAACAGGAACATGGCGCGATACGCGTAAACTGCATCAATCCCGGGGCCGTGCGCACG
>Ga0224509_10000427_pt1 | contig 11625 bp, 10 predicted proteins | sample SF_Jan12_sed_USG_5_FD_170158 | JGI IMG/M metagenome (GOLD analysis project Ga0224509, IMG submission 170158) | Sediment microbial communities from San Francisco Bay, California, United States - SF_Jan12_sed_USGS_24 | ecosystem: Environmental > Aquatic > Marine > Sediment | place: USA... | reverse complement strand
CTGCCGAAGAGGTGGTGGACAAGCAGGCGGACATCGATGATGATGCCGAGGAGTCGGTATAGAAACGACGTTGCCGGTTTTTTGCAGCAGCACATCGCAGATGCGCTGCGCTGCTGCGGTGATATCGAGATAGATAAAAAAGGCTAATACGATTTGCTGAATCTTGCGATGAACACCCCGGACGGCCAGGCGCGCACTGCTGCACTGGCTATTGCCGCATCTGCTGAAACGGTCCCGGCCGCGATCGTGCCGTATGCCTCGGCAGGCAGCCTGCTGATTATTGGCGAGGAAGGGCCGGCGCTGGCTGCCGCAGCAGAATGTCAGCAACAGGAAATCATCAGCACCACCGTGCTTGTTATGGAGCGCGGGTTGACCACGATAAAGCAGCACAGGCAGGGCGGTTTAACGGTGCTAAGCGCAGACGTTACGGAACTCACCGGCTACCTGGGAATGTTTCGGATGAGGCTTGCCGCGGCAGACACTGATGCGGTCCTCGACGAGATTACGCGTGGACGACAAGTGTTTGATATTGTTATTGATTTAACGACGCCCGCACTCATCGGCAGTGAATTGCCACCGCCCGGATATTTTGCGCCCGGTGCTGATGCGGCGGTGCTGCAGCAGGCGCTGGAAGAGGTTCCCGCGCTGGTCGGCGAGTTCGAAAAACCGCAGTTCTTCAACTACAACGCCAGCATCTGTGTGCATGGCAGAAGCGGCATGACTGCCTGCACTCGTTGTATTGCTGCTTGCCCAACCGATGCCATTGGTTCGCTCGGTAATAGCATCGAAGTGGATTCCGGTCTGTGTCAGGGCGCCGGCAGTTGTGCAACGGCGTGTCCGACCGGCGCGATTAGCTACAGCTATCCGCGATTGAGTGACAGCCTTAACCGCTTGCGTGCCATGCTGACGACCTATCGCGACAAGGGCGGTGCCGATCCGGTAGTGTTGTTCCATGACGGCGAGGCGGGACGTGATGCTGTCATGGATGTTGCCGCACAGTTACCGGAGTACATTCTACCGGTTGAGCTGGAAGAGCTGGGTAGCATCGGTATGGACAGCTGGTTATCGGCGCTTGCCTACGGGGCCGCCGCCGTGGTGTTGCTGGGTACGCCGGGTGCACCGGCATCGGTCATCCGCGAGATCAGGGCGCAGCTGGAGGTTGCCCATGCGCTGCTGGGTGGCATCGGCCATGACGCCAGCGTACTCAGTTACACGGATCTGCAGGACGCACATCTTGTTGATAGTATTAGTAAAATACCTAAGATCAGGCATAAGCAGCCAGCTGCCTTTGCCGGCCTTGATGAAAAACGCACGGTCATCCGGCTGGCCGTTGAGCACCTGTTCGAGCAGGCGGACTCACCGACGCGGCCGCTGGTAACGCTGCCAACGGGTGCACCCTTTGGTGAGGTGTTGCTGGACCAGGCGCGCTGCACTTTATGTATGGCCTGCGTGTCGCAGTGTCCGGCCAGCGCATTGTCTGCCGGCGATGAGTCGCCGCAACTCGGCTTCACAGAAGCCAACTGCGTGCAGTGCGGGTTGTGTTGCCGCACCTGCCCGGAAGATGCCATCGCCATTTCACCCCGCTACCTGTACGACTTTACAACGCGTAATAGCCGGCGTGTGCTGTATGAAGAGGAACCGTTTGCCTGCATTGTTTGCGGGAAACCGTTTGCTACCCGCAGCATAATTGAAAACATCAGCAAAAAAATGCAGGCGCATGCCATGTTTCAGGGCGCGGCACTGCAACGTATCAAGATGTGTGAGGATTGCCGGGTGAATGACATCTATGGTGATGCAGACAGCGAGGCGCATATCAAAATCGATCCTTCTGCCAACGGGCAGCCATCATGACCGGGCAGGATTCATTACCGCTCAGGCCTGACATTGAGGCCGGCGACGCGGCGCGTGCTGAAATCTACCTGCTGTTGGGTGCCTTGCTGGCCGGACCGCCGGATTCCGGGGTGCTGGAACTGCTGCAGGAGATCGATGCCGGTGACCCGGATGCCAATTCCATGGCGGCTACCTGGCAGACACTGCAGGCAGCTGCAATGGATACCGATGTATCGCAGCTTGGTGATGAATACTTCAATCTTTTCATAGGTCTGGGGCGTGGTGAGTTGGTGCCCTATGCATCTTTCTATATCCATGGTTTTCTTATGGAAAAGGTGCTAGCCTCGTTACGCAGTGAGTTGCAGCGGCTTGGTTTTGAATTGCAGGAGGGCATTTCCGAACCGGAAGATCACGTTGCTGCGCTGTGCGAAACCATGGGGATGATAATTTCTGAATCTGGACTATCCTTTGAAAAACAGGCTGCGTTTTTTGAGGCCTACATAGCAAACTGGATGCCGGAATTTTTTACTGACCTCGGTGGGGCGGAGTCGGCGCATTTTTACAGGTCCGTCGCAGTACTGGGTCAGCAGTTCATGGAGATTGAAGCGCAGTACCTGGCCATGCAGGCATAGTTGTCTACTACGTTCATGTCAGTTTGACTGATGACTTCAGTTACCGATTGGAGGAGCAATGATAAAAGACAAGACACGTTTTACCGCCAACCGCAGAATTTTTCTCAAGGGCGCCGCCGCAGCCGGTGGAGCCGCCGCCATAACCGCCGTGTCCGCATCCGGACTGGCCGATGCAGAAACCGAACAAGTCGATACGCCTGACGGCGCAGATAACAAGGCATCAAAGGGCTATCACGAAACCCGGCACATCAGGGACTACTACCGCACGCTCAGGTCCTGAGCAACGGAGAATGCCGGTGCACGTGCAAAACAGTAAGGACAGCATCACACAATATCTGTGAAATAAAATCGTCTGGAGGCTGGATATGAAGCTGGTCAAAAAGCAGGGTACGAACGCGTCAACCGTGCAAGCCGCTGTGCTGGGCACAACCATCGACCGCCGTTCCTTTTTGAAACGCTCCGGTATCACCGCCGGCGGTGTTGCCGCAGCCGGTACACTGTCGATGTCGATGATGAAGAAGGCCTCGGCATCCGCCGGGCGCACGCCGACTGACGAAGGAAACCCTACGCAGATACGCTCTATCTGTACCCATTGCTCGGTTGGTTGTGGTATCTACGCCGAGGTCGAGAACGGCGTATGGACCGGCCAGGAACCTGCTTTTGACCACCCGTTTAACAAGGGAGCGCACTGCGCCAAGGGTGCCTCGGTACGCGAGCACGGTCATGGTGAGCGGCGCCTGAAGTACCCGACCAAGATGGTGAATGGCAAGTGGACGCGGGTCTCCTGGGAGCAGGCCATTAACGAAATCGGTGACCAGGTTCTTTCCATACAGGAACAGTCCGGTCCGGACTCTGTTTACTGGCTCGGCTCTGCCAAGCACAACAACGAACAGGCCTACCTGTTCAGCAAGTTTGCCGCCTTTGCCGGCACCAATAACATGGATCACCAGGCACGTATCTGCCATTCTACTACGGTTGCGGGTGTGGCCAATACCTGGGGTTACGGCGCCATGACCAACTCCTACAACGATATTCACAACAGTCAGGCAATCCTTATTATCGGCGGCAACCCGGCCGAGGCACACCCGGTGTCGATGCAGCACCTGTTTCGCGCCACCGAACGCAACAAGGCGCCGCTGATCGTGATCGACCCGCGCTTCACACGTACCGCCGCGCATGCAGACCAGTACATTCGCCTGCGTCCCGGTACCGATGTGCCGGTGATATGGGGCATGCTCTGGCACATATTCGAGAACGGCTGGGAAGACAAGGAATTCATCCGGCAGCGTGTCTATGGCATGGACGAGGTGCGCGCCGAGGTAGCCAGGTGGACACCGGACGAGGTGGAACGTGTCTCCGGTGTGCCTGAGGAACAGATCAAGCGGGCCGCAAAGACCATGGTAGAGCACCGTCCGGGTACCTTCATCTGGTGCATGGGTGGGACCCAGCATACGGTCGGCAACAACAACACCCGCGCTTACTGCATCTTTCAGCTGGCACTCGGCAACATGGGTGTTGCCGGTGGCGGTACCAATATCTTTCGTGGCCACGACAACGTGCAGGGTGCCACCGACTTTGGCGTGCTGAGTCACACGCTGCCCGGTTACTACGGCCTTTCCGAAGGTGCCTGGAAACACTGGGCGAAGGTGTGGGATGTTGATTACGACTGGCTCAGCAACCGCTTTGACCAGGGCAGTTACGAGGAGGCCAAGGGCAAGCCGGCCAAGCCGATGAACACCAAGGGTATCCCGGTGTCACGCTGGATTGACGGCGTGCTGGAAGACAAGGCCAACATTGCGCAGCAAGACAATGTGCGCGCCATGGTGTTCTGGGGACATGCGCCGAACAGCCAGACACGCGGTGCGCAGATGAAGGAGGCGATGGAAAAACTCGACCTGATGGTTATCATCGACCCCTATCCAACCGCCAGTGCCGTGATGCAGGATCGCACCGACGGCGTTTACCTGTTGCCTGCTGCCACCCAGTTTGAGACGTATGGCTCGGTAACGGCCTCGAATCGTTCCCTGCAGTGGCGCGACAAGATCATCGAGCCGCTGTTTGAATCGTTGCCCGATCACACCATTATGTACAAGTTTGCCAAAAAGCTGGGTTTCGGCGACGAGTTCTGCAAGAACATCCAGGTCAGCAATGATGAGCCGCTAATCGAGGACATTACCCGCGAGTTCAACAAGGGCATGTGGACGATCGGCTACACCGGCCAGAGTCCGGAGCGCTTGAAAGAACATCAGCAAAACTGGCATACCTTCGACTACACCTCGCTTGAAGCAAAGGGCGGTCCGGCCAACGGTGATTACTATGGTATGCCCTGGCCCTGCTGGGGTACGGCGGACATGAAACATCCGGGCAGCCCCAACCTGTATGACACCAGCAAAGAGGTGGCACGCGGCGGGCTGAATTTCCGCGCACGCTTCGGCGTGGAACGCGACGGCGTGAATCTGCTGGCCGAGGATTCCTGGAGCAAGGGTGCCGGGATCAAGGACGGTTACCCGGAATTCAGCGCTGATATTCTCAAGAAGCTTGGCTGGTGGAATGACCTGAGTGCCGACGAGCAGGCGCTGGCCGAAGGCAAAAACTGGAAGACCGATTTGTCCGGCGGCATCCAGCGGGTTGCCATCAAGCACGGTTGTGCGCCGTTTGGCAATGCCAAGGCGCGCGCTGTAGTCTGGACCTTCCCGGACCAGGTGCCGATTCACAGAGAGCCGCTGTATACCTCGCGACGGGATCTGGTCGAGAAATACCCGACCTATGCGGACCGCAAGGATTTTTACCGCTTGCCGACGCGTTATGAATCCATCCAGGTGAAGGACTATACCGGTGATTACCCGCTGATCATGACCAGTGGCCGCCTGGTTGAATATGAAGGCGGTGGTGACGAAACACGTTCCAATCCCTGGCTGGCAGAGTTGCAGCAACACATGTTTGCCGAAATCAACATCGTTGATGCCAACAACAACAACATCAGGGATGGCCAGCAAATGTGGCTGGAAGGGCCGGAAGGTGGTCGCATAAAAATCATGGCCAAGGTCACTCAGGAAGGTGTCGCGCCGGGCGTCGTATGGATGCCGTTTCACTTTGCCGGACACTTTGAAGGCAAGGATCTCAGGGATAAATATCCAAAGGGCAGTGATCCCTATGTGCTGGGGGAGGCTGCCAACACGGCAATGACCTATGGGTATGATTCCGTCACCCAGATGCAGGAAACCAAGTGTTCCCTGTGCCGCATCACACCTGCTTAAAGGAGATTGAAACATGGCCCGAATGAAATTTCTCTGTGATGCGGAACGCTGTATCGAATGCAACGCCTGTGTAACTGCCTGCAAAAATGAAAATGAAGTGCCCTGGGGTGTGAACCGTCGTCGGGTGGTTACCATCAACGATGGTTCTCCCGGCGAGCGTTCCATGTCGGTTGCCTGCATGCATTGTTCGGATGCACCCTGCGCCGCGGTGTGCCCGGTGGATTGTTTCTATACCACCGATGACGGTGTAGTGCTGCACGACAAGGATATCTGCATCGGTTGTGGCTACTGTTTCTACGCCTGTCCGTTTGGTGCGCCGCAGTTTCCAAAGAATGAAGCCTTTGGTTCGCGCGGCAAGATGGACAAATGTACCTTCTGCGCCGGCGGCCCGTTGCCGGATAATTCCCCGGAGGAATATGCCAGCTACGGCAGTAACCGGCTGGCAGAGGGCAAGCTGCCATTGTGTGCCGAGATGTGTGCCACGCGCTCATTGATCGCCGGTGATGGCGATGTGGTTTCTGAAATCTTCCGTGAGCGTGTCACCTGGCGCGGCTCAGCCGGTTTTGCCTGGGGCTGGGGTGTTGCCTATAACAAATCCGGTATTCGCAAGGGTAAAGCGATTGAAGGCAATGCTGTGGGCGGTGATTGATTTGTTAGCGGCCTTGAAGACAGTCCATGGCCGTATAAAAATGCGTCCCTGCTCCCTGGTGCTCGTTTCAGTGCTGCGGGAAAAGGACAGGATGAGAGGGTGATGCTCAACAAATCACCTGTATATGCTCACCCACAAGCCGCTCCCGGAATGAGAGCGGGCATGCGAAATGGCCTGATGCAAATACCGAACAAGGACAGCGCATAATGGCAACACAAGTACAAACAGCTAACCGGCATCGCCGCATTATTGTCTGGTCACTCATGTTGCTGATTGCACTCATGCTGTTTTTACCGTTAATTCCCTATGCCCTGGCCTATGTAAGTCCGGAGGCAGGTGGTGTGCCGAACCCGGGCACGGAGTTGTGGCGCGCGGTGCGCAGTGGTGATAAAGGCACCTCGCAGGTTCAGGGTGTCGATACCGGTGTGCTGATTAACGAGTACGGTGAGGCCTGGCGTCACTTCCGCATGGAACAGTTGATACCGTTTGGTGCCATGCTGATGGGCAGTGTGCTGGTGCTGATCGTGCTGTTCTACCTGGTGAGTGGACCACTACGCATACCGGGCGGTGCCACGGGTAAAAAGATTCAGCGCTTCTCTGTGTTCGAGCGCACCACGCACTGGTTTACTGTCAGCCTGTTCTGGCTGCTGGCGCTCACCGGGCTGATTTTATTGTATGGCCGCTTCGTGCTGATACCGGTGCTGGGCCCGGAAGGCTTTGGTTTGACGGCTTCGGCCTGCAAGGAAGCACACAATCTGTTCGGTCCGCTGTTCCTGGTTGCGATCCTGATGATGTTGCTAACGTTTGTAAAAGACAACATCTATGCGCGCGGCGATATCACCTGGTTGCTGAAAGGCGGCGGCATGTTCGGTGGTGGCCATGTCAGTGCCGGGCGTTTTAACGCCGGTGAAAAAATCTGGTTCTGGATCGCAGTCCTTGGCGGGCTGGTATTGTCAGCGTCCGGCCTGGTGCTGGACCTTGCCGTGTTCGGCCAGGGGCGCGAAGTAATGGCGATTTCCCATGTGTTGCATGGCATTGCGGCACTGGTCGTGATCACAGTGTCATTCGGACATATTTACATGGGTACCGCCGGCGTTGAAGGCACGATCAGCAGTATGACCAACGGCTATGTCGACGAGGCCTGGGCAAAATCACATCACGATCGCTGGTATGCAGAGATGCAGGCGGCCGCGGGTGATGATGAAGCGGAGCAGGCCGGTGGCGGTGCAGCAGCCGGCGTTGCCAGCCCGGTAGCAAATGATTAAAGAATGCATCCGGGGATAGTTCGGCAGATGCCCCGCTTGCAGAACAGGCCCTTGCTTCTCCCGGGGGGAGAGTGGCTATTGTTCAAGCGTAGCTAAAAAGGACACATCATGTTTGCACAACTCGTAGATGGTATATTTTGGGACATCGCCCTGTGGGTGTTCGGTATCGGCGTACTCTGGGGCATCCTGTCGATCTTTCGCGTGCGTAACAAGCCAGATTATTCCGAGCCGCGGGGTTCCGGCACGGCAGGTGCGGTCGGTGCCAACCTGCGGCGCTTTCTTCCGCGCACTGAACTGGTGTCACGGACCCGGCTGCATATTGTCGCCGGTTACCTGTTTCATCTTGGCCTGTTTGCGCTGCTGTTTTTCGCTGCCCCCCATGTATTGTTTTTCGAGGCACAAACCGGCCTTGGCTGGACACCGATGCCCTACTGGGCCTTTATTATTACCGCGCAACTTTCTTTTCTTGGCTTGATGCTGCTGTGGATACACCGGGTGATGCACCCGGTGACACGATTGCTATCAGACCTTGATGACCACCTCGCTGCCATTCTTACCTTTATCGTGATGCTCACCGGCTGTATGGCACTGATCGGCGAGTTCGAAGGTTTGCGGGTGCTGCATCGTTTCACCGTTGAACTGCTGATGGTGTACTTTCCTTTCAGTCGTTTGATGCATGCCTTCATGTTTATTCCCAGCCGTGCCTTCACCGGTGCCTGGTTTGGTCGTCGCGGGGTGAAAGCATGAGCGATAAACTGACACTGGGTATGGAAGCCATGCGCGCACAGATGGATACCCGCGTGATGTCCTACATGTCGAGCTGTGTACATTGCGGCATCTGTGCCGAGGCCTGCCTGTTCTATACCGAAACCGGTGATGCGCGTTACACGCCGATTTACAAGGTCGAGCCGTTACGCAAGCTGTGGCGACAGGAATACACCTTCTGGGGCAAGCTTGCCGCCAGCATGGGCCTGAGCAAAAAGCTCACCGAGGAAGACCTCGCCAACTGGGAAGAACTGGTTTATGACGGCTGTACCATGTGCAGTCGCTGCAGCATGGTGTGCCCGGTGGGTATCGATATTGCCTACATGATTCGCAAGGTAAAAGAGGGGCTGGCGGCGGCGGGTTTTTCACCGGAAGGACTGGTAGAGGCTGGCAAGCGCGCCGTTGAAATTGGCAGTCCCATGGGTGTGACGCTGAAGACACTGGATGCGACTATTCGAGTGCAGGAAAAGGAAACCGGCCTGAAGATACCGATGGATGTGGAAGGCGCTGACTACCTGTGCCTGTTCTCTTCCGGCGAGATTGCCGGCTTTCCCGAGTTTATTGGCTCGCTGGCAAAGATATTCAGGGCAACCGGCGTATCCTGGACCATCAGCAGCGAGTACTTTGAGGCCACTAATACCGGCGTGCAGCTGGGTAATTCAAAAATGGCGGCGACGCTTGTAGAGCGCGTTGTCAGTGCCGCTGAAAAGCTGAAAGTAAAGAACGTTATCAGCCCCGAATGTGGCCATGCATACACCACGATACGCTGGGATGCGCCAAACTTCATCGGACGACCCCTGCCATTCAGGGTCGTGCACATCATCGAGTTGCTGGACGAATTGCGTCGCGATGGCCGCCTGAAAACAGAAGGTGTGAATACCGATAGACTCAGTTATCACGATCCCTGTAATGCTGCGCGTCGTGGTGGTGTGATAAAGCAGCCGCGTGACTTGCTGGCCATGGTGGCACCGAACTTTACCGAGTTGCCGGAGACCGGTGACATGAACTGGTGCTGCGGTGGCGGTGGTGGTGTCAGTTCCAACGAGCGTGCGGACCCGCTGCGACTCAAGGTGTTCGACGCCAAGAAACGCCAGCTGGATGCAATCAGGCCGGAAGGCCTGGTGACTGCCTGTTCAAACTGCCGGCATATGCTGGAAGATGGTCTGGAAGAAAATGAGATGCACGATATCGAGTTGCTCGGTATCACCGAATTGATTGCAGATCACCTGGTCGAGGAGAGCGGTTAAGCCATTCAAGCTGCAGCTGGGCACTCAGGGTTGACTGTCTGTGGCATTCCATTCGCCACTGCGACCGCCGGACTTGTGTAACAGACGTACATCCTCGATGACCATGCCGCGATCCACCGCCTTGCACATGTCATAAATGGTGAGTGCGGCCACAGACGCTGCGGTCAGCGCCTCCATTTCCACGCCGGTTTGTCCCTTGAGCCGGCAGGCGCTGTTGATATGAACGCAGCTGTTTTTGTGGTCCAGTATAATGTCAACATCGATACCCGTGAGCAGCAATGGGTGACACATCGGGATGAGTTCCGCACAACGCTTGGCAGCCTGGATACCGGCAACCCGGGCAACAGCTATGACGTCGCCTTTTTTGTGGCCGCCGGTTTCGATAAGATGCAGAGTCGCTGCGGCCATGCGAACGCGGGCCTCTGCACGGGCCTCGCGCTGTGTTTCCAGCTTGTTGCCAACGTCAACCATGCGTGCGTTACCGCTGGCATCAAGATGGGTGAGTTTGCTCATGAAGAATAGTCTCTGTACATGAATGGAATATTGCGTATGCGACGAATTATTGCAAATTTGATTGCCATCTCGTTGTTGCTGGCTGTACCGGCACAGGCGGCTGGCGAGCAGATGTTACGCATGGCAACCACCACCAGCACGGAGAACTCGGGCTTGTTTGCAGTTATTCAACCGGTATTTGAAAAGGCGCTGGATATCAAGCTTTACCTGATTGCGGTCGGTACCGGCAAGGCCCTGGAGCTGGGACGACGTGGCGATGTTGATGTCGTTCTGGTACATGCGCGACCTGCCGAGGAGGCCTTTGTACAGGCCGGCTATGGTGATAGCCGCCATGAAATTATGTACAACGATTTCGTTATAACAGGCCCGGCAAGTGACCCGGCAGGCGTGAATGGACTGCATGATGTCGGCAAGGCATTGCAAAAAATTGCAGACGCCGCTGCCGTCTTTGTGTCACGCGGTGATGATTCAGGCACGCACAAGAAAGAACTGGCACTGTGGCAGCAGGCTGGCATTGAGCCTGCTGGACGCTGGTACCGGCAGGTAGGGCAGGGCATGGGCAAGACCCTGCAGATAGCGGGTGAAATGGACGCCTATACCCTGGTTGATCACGGCACCTGGCTGGCCTACCGGGCAAACAGTCCGCTACAACTGCTGGTATCCGGTGATCCGCAGCTGCGAAACCCCTACGGCATTATTGCGGTGAGTCCAGCGCGCTATCCAGAAGTCAATCATGATGCTGCCATGCGCCTGATTCGCTGGTTTGAATCCGACCAGGCGCATGCCCTGATTGCCGGTTACCGTATCGAGGGTGAGCAGTTGTTCTACCCGGTTGGAGACTAGTCAATGGAAAGCCTGTCAGCGGCCACGGCTGAATCTTTTCGCCTGTTGTTCTCGGGTGATACTGCCCTGTGGGTGATCATCTTTACGTCCTTTAGCGTGTCAGTGCGGGCAATCCTGATTGCGGCACCGTTTGCCTTTCTTGTCGCTTTCCTGATGGCGCACCTGCGTTACCCGGGTCGGCGCGCCATGATTGCAGGTTTCAGCGCCCTGCAATCGATACCGGCTGTGGTGGTTGGACTGACGGTTTACCTGGTATTTTCCCGCAGCGGACCGCTGGGTGACCTGCAGCTGTTATTCACCCATTCATCGATGATTATCGGTCAGATCCTGCTGGCATTTCCGCTACTGGTAGCGCTCAGCCATGCCGCCTTTCAGGCGGCTGACCGGCGTGTGTGGGAAACCTCGGTGACGCTGGGTGCAAAGCCGGCGCATGCGTTTTTCACGCTGCTGCACGAGATTCGTTTTGGTTTGATTGCCGCGTTCATTGCCGGTTTCGGGCGTATTATTGCCGAGGTTGGCTGTTCCATGATGGTTGGCGGTAACATTCTCGGCTACACCCGTAATATTCCGACCGCCATTGCGCTGGAGACCACCAAGGGTGAGTTTTCCCAGGCGATCGCCCTC
>Ga0224509_10000425_pt1 | contig 11642 bp, 9 predicted proteins | sample SF_Jan12_sed_USG_5_FD_170158 | JGI IMG/M metagenome (GOLD analysis project Ga0224509, IMG submission 170158) | Sediment microbial communities from San Francisco Bay, California, United States - SF_Jan12_sed_USGS_24 | ecosystem: Environmental > Aquatic > Marine > Sediment | place: USA: California... | reverse complement strand
ACCTTCCGATACGGCCCCTATCTGAAAGACGATGTGCCGGTTAATCCGCTGGGTAACCCCGGAATCAATACCGTCAACCTCGTTAACGCCGGCCTTCTCGGCATTACCAGCGACGGCAGCGGCGGCTGGAAGTTCGACACGGTGACCGGCGAGTTCATCGGCGACGAGTAACTCCAAGCAACAATGGGGACATTCCTGATTTAGCGAATGGGGACATTCCTGATTTAACGTACCGCAGCATTAGATCAGGAATGTCCCCTTTTTCTTTGGTCCGAAAATGAAGAATGTCCCCAAATCTCAGCTCGGTTACACGCTTACAGAGCTGATAATCGTCGTGACGATCCTTGGGGTCGTCGCGGCGATTGCCGTTCCGGCGACATCTTCAAACTCGAACAAGTCGCTCGACCTGGCCGCGAGCGAGTTCGCGGCTGCGATGCGCTTCGCGCGCAGCGAATCGCTCCGCACGGGCGAGCCCCATGGATTTCGTCAGGAATCCGGTGCAAAACGCATTCGGGTGTTCAGGCTGGACGATGACACAAGCCCGGCGACCATCATATACGACGTTTATCATCCCGTTGAGAAGCAGCTCTATGACATCCAGCTCGATGCCGAGCCACACGCCAGCGCGGACTCGTTGAACCGCACCGCGACCTTTCGCAGCAGTTGCAACCAGGAAGAAAGTATTTACTTCGATGAGAATGGTGCACCCTGGTGTGTCGACCCTGGAACCGCACTCGTCACACGCTTCGAAGTTGAGATGATGTCGGGCGTTACCTCCCTGACCGTGAGGCTCGACCCGATCACCGGCCGAGTGACAGTTCAATGAGGGCCCGTCGATTCGAGAGCGGCCTTACCCTGGTCGAGGTTCTCGTGACCATCGTCCTTCTGGCCCTTATCCTGATACCGGCTATCAGCGCCTTGCAGACCAGCGTCATTGGCTCCGACGTTCACGGCGATATCGCGTCCGGGCATTTTCGATTGACCTCGCGGCTCGAGGAGCTTCTCGCCGAGCCTTTTGCGGATCTGTCGGATGCAGCCATCGCAGCAGGCTCGCCGACGACACCCAGCAGCTACTCCGAACCTGCCGGACCGGCCGACCGGTTGCTCGTTTACCTGTCTCTCTATGACGGCGACAACGCCGATACCGACGACAATCCGTTCACCGGAACGGATCCTGATTTGCTGTGGATCCGGGTTGATGTCGAGGGCACGGTGCACACACTCCAAACCTTGAAAACCGACGGATTCTGACGATGTATGTCGCGGCAAGATACTCACGTGGATTTACGCTGCTGGAGTTGCTGGTCGCGTTGGTTCTGGCCGGGCTCGTGCTCGGCGCGACCAGCGGCCTGATCAAGAACGCTCTGGGCACGGACGAGGTCGTTTCCGAGCGAAATCAACTATTGCGTGACGCACGATTCGCCATGGAACGCATGACCAGCGCAGCAAAAGGCTCGCGCCGATTGCTGCTGCCGCAAGCGGACAATTCATCCACGAACTGGCCCGAAAACATCCGCGAGGAAACGGACCCGGCATCGCCGCCGATCGGCGACAGCACCAAAGCGACGGCGGTGCTGGCGCTGACGCTACCCGAGTATGTGGACCTCGACGCCGACGGCTTTCCGGACGCGGACAACGATCGCGACGGCCGCATTGATGAAGACACACCGGCTGATATGACCTGGGACCTGGCACCAGGCATAGCGCTCGTCGATGACGACGGCGATGGCAGCGTCGACGAAGGGAGTGCGAACAATGATGACGACGAAGCGCTGGGAACGTCGGACGAAGATCCGCTAGACGGCCTTGACGACGACGGTGACGGCAACACCGACGAGGACTTCGGGGCCGATATGAACGGCGACGGCTGCCCCGGCCTGTGCGGAGTCGATGACGATGGAGACGGGCAAATCGATGAAGGCAGCTCGGCGGATGACGATGAAGACGGGAATACCGACGAGGACTTCTACGGGGCCCTCGTGTTCTACCTGGACGATGGTGTCGTCAAGGAACGTATGCCGGTGCCCTGGGACATCAGCGGCGGCGGTCTTGTCAGCGGCCTCGACTACATGGTCTCGGATATCGCCGACAACGTCACGCGATTTCGGGTCGAACGACCGGCTGCCATCGCATCTGGCGAGCAACTCGTCTACCTGACACTCGAACTGACAGGCCCCACCGGCACTGTCGTAAGTCTGACCAGTCGCATCCGCGTAGGCGGTGGGTTGTGAGGGGACAGTCCCCAAAGTGGACTGTCCCCCTACGCAGCCCCAAGGGACAGTCCCCTTCGAGGACAGTCCCACTATGCCGTTCCAGGGGACAGTCCCCTGCGGGGACAGTCCCCGGGACTGTCCCTTCACTCAAATCCCAACGCGGCTACCTGCTGATCACAGTAGTCGTCGCGCTGTTTCTTCTCGCAACGGTCGCGGTGTTGCTGAGCCATGATTCTGCAATTAGTGCCAACACCTCGAGCAGCGAACTGGAAGCGGCGCGCGTCGAGTATGTCGCCCAGGCGGGAATGCAGCACGCGCTGTGGCGCGCACAGAACAACGTTTGCATGGGTGATGTCACCATTCCGGCGGCCACACTGGGTTCCGACACCTATGATGCAAGCATAACTGGTGCCGACGCCGGCACAGCCTATGTATTGTCTGCGGACCAGGACGCCTGGATCCGCAGCGACAACGTAACGAATAACAATGGTACCGATGCGGATCAACATATCCGCTTCGAATCCGGCAACACTGAGCACGCCCTCACCCGCTTCGACCTTTCCGGCCTGCCGACCGACGCCAAGATCAACACGGCCGTTGCCTGGTTCCATGTCTCAACCGGAGGCGCAAGTGGGGGAGTACACCCCGAGGGGCCGATAAGCATTCACCGGGTCACCGCCAACTGGACCGAGATCGGTGCCACGTGGGAGACCATGGGTGGCAATTTCGAGAGTTCGACTCTGGCCACCATTCCGGCACAGGCACAAAGCGGTGTCTGGGTAAGTTTTAATCTCACTGCGCAAGTACAGGCCTGGGTCAACGGCCAGCCCAACCATGGGATCCTGATGCGCTCGGTTGCCGAAGGCGTGCATGGAAAATATTCCAGCCGCGAGGACGGTGGCAACGCACCGCGCCTCGAGGTTGTCGTCAGCAGCGGACAGGCGTCTCCAGTAACGATCAGAGCAACGGGGGAACTCGATAACGGCGTCAAAAGGAAACTGGAAGACAAAATAGCTGTCGCCTACCAACCGCCCGGAACCGTCACACTGCAGCTCGGTACCGACCCGGGCGAGGATGCAATGCTGGACTCCTTCTATGGCGCGCGCAATTACGGCGGCGCCGACTACATGCAGGTCCACGACAACACAACGGATTGGAAGCAATACCCGCTGATCCGATTCGATCTTTCCGGACTCCCACCGGATGTGGCCGTGCGCTCAGCGCGGCTCGAGCTGAGCCTCCGGAGCCTCAACACACCAGGCACGGCCACCGTCCACCGGGTAAGCCGCGGCTGGGTGGAAGGCACCCTGAGCGGCGGCGGCCAGGCGGATGGCGCCACGTGGTTTACGCACGACGGCACCAACATCTGGACGTCGGCAGGCGGGGATTTCGACGCGTCGGTGGTCGCCGAGACCGCCATCAACGGGGGAGAGACGTGGGTCAGCTGGGAAATTGGACAGCTCGTCGAGCGCTGGCTCGCCGGCGAGCCGAACTACGGTCTGATGATCAGGCCGGATAGCGCATTGAAACAAGCCAGGTTCGACTCACGGGACGACGCCGACGCGACGCTTCATCCCAAGCTCACCATCGAATACGCCTGCAAGTGCGGCAGCGCCTGCATGGCGCCAGGCGGCTCGGGCAAGGTGCTCATGCTGATCGGCGACAACAACCTGCTTACGCCCGGGGATCTCGCCAAGATCGCGCTTATGGAATCGTGGGGCTATACGGTCGACATTCAGGACGACAATACGAGCGCCGGCGGGATCGCCTCGCAAATGGACAGCCACGACGTGCTCTTCGTCGCCGAAAGCGTCGACCCGACGACCGTCGGAACAAAACTTTCTGCCGTAGCGTTCGGAGTGGTCAGCGAAGAAGGCGGGCTCAACGACGAGCTCGGTTTCGCCTCGGGTAGCGCTGCGCCAGTGGGCTCGACGATCAACGTCAGCGACAACAGCCACTACATCACGCTGCCGTTTGCGGCGGGGGCACTCGACATCTACTCGGCCGACATGGCTGGTCTTTCGGTTTCGGGCACACCGGCACCGGACCTTCAGTCATTGGCCGACTGGGGCACGGACACGGGACTCGCGGCGCTGGATTCGGGCGCCTTGACGGCAGGCGGCAGTACGAGCGCCGGACGCCGTGTGATGCTGCCCTTTGGCGGGGACACTCTCATGGACTGGTCCCGCGTGAATAACGCGGGCCATCTGATCCTGCAACGCTCCCTAGTCTGGGCGATGGGCGCAGATGATGCGAGCAGCGGAAAGCTGCTGCTGGTCGTCGGCAATGCTGGCAGCCCGTCCAGCAAGGACCAGGGCAGAAAAACGCTGATGGAGTCCTGGGGCTACACCGTCACGCTGATCGACGACGGCGACAGCCAAGCAAACTTCAATACCGCGATGGCAGCGAACGACGTCGTCTATGTCACAGACGGGGTCAGCGGTCCAACGCTGGTCGACAAAGTCACGAATACCACCACCCCGGTCGTTAACGAGAAGGGCAGCAAGCTGGGCAATTTCGGTTTTTCGAGCATCGAGAGCGGAACCTTGACAGCGGCCGCGTTTACCGGGACGGATGCGTTGCACTATATTGCCGAGCCCTTCGGTGGCAACCCGGTGACTGTTTTTGACTCATCCCTGTCGATGGCGGTCCCGACCGGGACGCTGGCGCCTGATCTGCAGAACGTGGGCGAAATTGACTCGTTTGGTACTGGCGTTCTCCCCGTGCTGGCAACACTGAAAGCAGGTGCAACGCTCTGGGACGGTGGTTCGGCGCCGGCTCGACGAGTGCATCTGCCACTCGGTGCTGCGGAAGTCTCTCAGCTGACCGCCGACGGCAAAACCATCATGCGGCGCGCGATCGAATGGGGTGCCGGCACAGGTGCTGCTGCGTTGCCTGGCTATAACGTCCTGCTGATTGTCGGCAATGACACGACATTGGCCAGCAAAGACGTCGGTTACAAGGCCCTGATGGAGTCCTGGGGGCATACCGTCGCCGTGCTAGACGACGGCGCCAGCCAGGCCGATTACGATACGGCGATGGCTGCAGCCGACGTAATTTACGCGTCCGGTTCGGCCGTGGGCAGCAGCATGCTGGATAAGGCGACGAACACCACTAAAGGTCTGGTCAACGAAGTGAACGGCAAGATCGACAACTTCGGTTTCTCCAGCAGTACCAGCGCGACAACCAACTTCGATGCCTTCTCCACGACCAATGCAGCGCACTACATCACCGAACCATTTACGGGTAGCGCGGTGACGGTCTTCACGTCATCCCTGACCAACCCGATACCAGGCGGTACGCTGGCGCCGGATCTGCAGAACGTGGGTGAGGTCAGCGGCACTTTGGCGCTTGGAACACTGGATACCGGCGCAACGCGTTACGATGGCAACCCATCGCAGGGCCGCCGTGCGCATTTGCCGTTTACATCGGCGGAGACGACTGACCTGACAGCGGACGGCAAGACCTTGATGCAGCGCGCGATCGACTGGGCGGCGGGCGCTGGTCCATCATGCGACGCCGACTATGTCCCGGACCTCAAGCTCAGCGAGTTCTCCACCGAAGCTTACGGTTCAAGGAACATCCAGAGCCTCACCCACTTACCGGAAGGGAAGGTCTTCAACGGCGTGGCAGCGCCTTCGGGCGGGGCATGGATCAGCGTTAACTATTCTGATGGAAAGATCTACATGACCGATATGTCAGGGACCTACCTGACAGAAGTAACGCCACCAATTGGCGCACCCACAGGCGTCACATACGTTACGTCCGGCACATGGGCCGACCACCTGGCCGTGACCGCTCAGACCACTGCAGAAATTCAGTATTTCGATCTGACCGGGAACCTGGTGAGTTCCTTCTCCACGGTATCGATTGGCCTGGCCGGAGCGACAGACATAGCGTTCATCGACAGCAGTTCCAGCGGTGTCTATGACGGGCACCTGGCCGTCGTCGATGCCAACGCCGACCTGGTCGTCATGGCGACCCAGGATGGCAACCCGGTGCACAACTTCGACACATCGGCATTTTCCACGACTACCCATGGTATGGATCATCTGCCGGGTACTGACAAGTTGCTGCTGATTGACCGGAACGCAACCGCGTTCATCGTGGATTTCGACGGGACAGTGTTGCGCCAGTACGACACAGCCCCGTTCGGCACCAACGCCCCTGAGGCCATCGCAATCAACCCCCTCACCTGTGACCACGTCGTGGGTGACGACTCACCGGATCTTGTCGTGACGCTGGGCAAATCCGGTGGCGGTGGTGGCCCGCCGAGCGGCGGCATCGTCTTCGAGGAGTTTACCGAAGGACGTAATCAGGTCGGCGTTAGCTCCGGAATGGCTATTCCCGCACCCAGCGGCACGGTTGCGGGCGACCTGCTCATCGCTGCGGTCGCCACGGACGGAAATACTGTCTCGACGCTTAGTCCATACGCATCCTGGAACCTATCTCAGCTTGATGTCTTTGATAGTTCTGGTGAAGTCACCTTTGGCGTCTGGTGGAAGATTGCCGACGGCACGGAAGGCAGCCAGCTCAACTACTCGTGGACCGGTGGTGAGCAGGCTTACGGCTGGATCATGCGCTTTACCGGGCACGATCCAAGTTCACCAATTGCCACGGCGAGCATGAATTCGGGCAACAATCGGAATCCGCAGAGCAATAACCTGATCACGGGCAGTAACGGCAACCTTATTCTGCGATTGGGCGGCTTCGACGACGATGACATTACCCTCGGCGCTCCTGGCCTGTCGGGACACACAGTCATCACCATGGATCGGAGCAATACCGGCGTTCAAAACACCGTCTCCGGCGGCGCAGGATACGTCATACAAACGACTGCCGGCGACACTGGCACCTCAAACTTTAATCTGACCGCTCGGGAACAGTACCGAACGGTCACGATCGCAATACGCCCCGCACCGTAACGAAATTGCGCGAATTGGGGACATTCCTGATTGGAGCAGCGAGGCGCGAATTGGGGACATTCCTGATTGGAACAGCGAGGAATCTAGTTCAATCAGGAATGTCCCCAATTAGGGTTGTTTCGTTCATGGCTTAGGTTACCTCGCGGGCATGATAATCCGGGAATGCCAAGGACGGCCCGCGCTTCAGTCGGTGGAATTTGTTACCACGTTATCAATCGTGGCAACGGGCGCGCTCGAGTCTTCCATACACAATCGGATTATCATGATTTCGTCGGCTTGATGCAGCGATCATCATCCCGTATTCCGATGCGAGTTCTTTCTTACTGCCTGATGCCGAATCACTTCCATTTCGTCGTCTGGCCATACAACGACGGTGACATTAGTCGATGGATGCACTGGCTGCTCACAACCCACGTGCGACGTTATCACCACCTCCGAGGAAGTTCTGGTCGAGTTTGGCAAGGGCGATTCAAAGCGTTCCCAATTGAGCAGGACAGGCACCTGCTCACAGTTATGCGCTATGTGGAAAGAAACCCTGTCAGAGCCAATCTCGTTGAGAGTGCAGAAGACTGGGATTGGTCAAGCCTCAGCCGCCGGAATGCAGCAATAGTGAGACAATTACAAAGCGACGGGCCTGTGGCAAAACCTTCAGATTGGCTGGGCCTGGTCGACAAACCACAGACGGATGCCGAGATTGAGGCACTGAGGCGTTGCGGCGTCAAAAACGCGCCCTTTGGGTCTCAACACTGGGTCCAGCAGACGGCCACTCAGCTGGGGCTCCAGAGCAGCCTCCGAGGCCCTGGACGGCGGGGACATTCCTGATTGGCGCTCGCCAATCAGGAATGTCCCCATTTCACAAAACCGACCAAATATTAAAGATTTAGGCCTTTCTGCCGCTGTCTTTAGGGATAGCTATCTATTTGCTGTGGGGCGACACCTTGGCCGTACGATCCTATTTCTCAGATATCTGGTCTGCTACGGAATTCCGTAATGCGGACCTCGACAGCTATGCCGAGCGCCAGATTCGCAAGGACACGCGTCAGGGCGTACAAATCATGGCCGCTTTATCGCTCCTGGTGAACATTGTCGTCTGGCTATGGGTCGCGAGCCAGAGCACGAACTCGCTTACCCTCTACAGCCACGTCGTGCTCGCCATCCTGTCACTGCACGTGTTGATATCAGCCCGGTTCGTCGACGACGTCCGTGCTTTGCACGGCCTTGGAATGGTATTGCTCATCGTATCTGCCCTGGCCATCACGTTTATCGCGCACCGCACCAGCATGCTAAGCATCGGCATGATGGCGGCCATCATCATGCTATTCATCTCCATACCGCTCATTCCCTGGGCACTGCGAGAAGCGGCGATTGTCGTCGGTCTGACAATCCTGTTGCTCACCTCTTCGCTCATCAGCATTCCAGGCCGCTTCAACCTCGAGGCGATCTGGCTGTTGCAACTTCTGGTCTTCGGTTCCACCTTGATCGTCGCCATACTGGTCGCCCGAAATACCGCTGTCCGCAAGCAGGATATGCAGGCACGATTTGAACTCGACAACGCTCGCAAGGAAATGGAGTTGTTGTCGCTGAAAGACCCCTTAACGGGTGCCTGGAATCGCCGCTACCTTGATTCTCATTTCCCGAAGATGGCCCAGAAGTGTCGCGACAAGGGTAAGGCCCTGCACGTTGCAGTTCTCGATATCGATGACTTCAAGGGCATCAACGATACCTACGGCCACCAGGTGGCCGACCAAATACTCGAAAGTCTCGGCGCGGTTTTTTCCGAACAGTTGGGGGACGAAGGGTCCTTCATCCGGCTCGGTGGCGACGAGTTTCTGATCCTCTCCTGCAACGATGACCTTGAAGCACTCATCAGCCGGGCTGTCGCTGCATTGCACGACAAACCCGCGGCCCGAACAATTGCGGCCAGACGCGAGATATCGTTGAGCGCCGGTTTTGCCAGTGCCGGACCCACTGAGGACGCCAGCCCCGAGAAGCTGTACATGATGGCTGACAAAGCGCTCTACTCCATGAAAAGAGAGCGGCAACCCAAGAAGATAATCGACGATCTCGATGACACCTTCAACCGCACCGGGAAATGGAAGGTATGAGTGTCGTCGCCCGGACTGCCGCCCTGTTTCGACCGCGTTCGTCTGCCGTACAGATCGGGCCGATCGGCATCGACGTCGCTCTCGAGGCAATTCATCTTGTGCAGCTGGAATCAGCGGGAGGTCATACACCCGTCGTCCGCGCCAGGGCTTCACTGGAATTCGATGGCTCCCGCCGCGAGTTGCTCGAACAACCGCACCAGTTTCGTTCCCTGATCAAACGCGCGTTGGCCTCGGATCGCTTTCAGGGCAACAAGGCCGTTGTCGCACTGCCCTCCGGCATGTTTCGGACCCTGTCGATCAACTACCGGCTGGCTGGCGCCGAAAAAACCGAGGCTGCCGCGATTCTTCGAGTCATGAAGGATCGCCTCGATGGCGACCTCAACAACTACGTTCTCGACTATATGCCGGTTCGCGGTCGCTCGAAGAATGACGAAAAACTCGCCCTTGTAGCCGTGAGCGAACGTAAACCAGTCGTCAGTTTTCTCGAACTCGCTCGCAAAGCCGGTCTCGATGTGACTGCGCTCGAGATAGGACCATTGGCGATCAGCCGCCTGACGAGCGCTATATCCGAGGACAGCGGCTCGGCGACCATTCTCGTCGTCAACTCAGGCCGCCGCGCGAGTTATCTCACTCTCATCTCCGGCAACGACCTGTTATTCGACCAGGAGGTCGCTATCGGCGAGCAAAGCCTCGTGCAACACATCTGCGCAACGCTCGACATGCCGGAAAGCACGGCACGGCAACTGCTATCGCGTACTGGCGTATATCCAGAACGCCACAACGATTCCTTATCGGACGCCATCGATGAAAACGCTCTCCTCAATACGCTGTCAGAAATACTGAAACCCCAGTTCATGAAGCTCGTCGAGGAGATCAAGCGGGCGTTTCTTTACGCCGCATCCGAGACACGCGGCCGCGGCGTTACCCAAGTCTATCTCCTCGGGAGCATCGCACGCTGGCCGGGCGCGGAACAGATGCTCAGTAATCTCAGTGGCTCAGCGGTGTCGAAAATTCCCGACCCGCTTGCATTGTTCCCATCCGAAGAGAAAAGCAAGACGGAAATGGTTGAACACGCTGCGCCTGAAATCGCGGTCGCAACCGGACTGGCTTTGCGGGGGATGAAGATCCATGGCTGAACTCGATCTCATCCCGGAAGACTACCGAAACACGCTCAGGCAACGGGCGATGACTCGTCAACATGTCATTGCATTTGTGATCCTGAACATCATCATCCTGGTGTCCAGCGGCCTGTTCGCCCAACTATCACAGCAGGCGATGGAGCGCGTGCAGTATCTGAAATCTCAAAGTGCAATTACCGAGCAGCAACAGTCGCAACTGGAACAGCTGTCAGCACAACAAACGGAGTACGAGCGGCGCTGGTCACTACTGCAAGGACTGCGCGCCGGTGCCGCTGTGGAAGATATCTTCAGAATCATCGATCAGGCTCTGGTCGATGATGCGCTTTGGTTCGTCAACTGGCGTTTCCGCAGGGCCGGCGTCGTCGTCGACGGCGAGCCACGCGGCATAGAGACCGGCTACTTCGTTATCGTTCCAGCCGACGAGCAATCCGCCGAAACTCCTGAATGGCAGGTAGAAACACACATGACCCTGGAGGGGCAGGCACGCGATCACCAGGCGCTATCGACATTCGTGCGCTCACTGTTCGAGCAAACGGACATCAAAGACGTCAGTGTTCAGAGAACGTCGCTAACGGACTATGCGAACGGGCGCGTCGTGAGCTTCGACCTGACGATAGTCCTTAACAGTGACGTGGAGCGCATCTGATGCTGCCAGCACTGGAAAAACTTGACGCGCGCGAATTTCGACTGGCTTTGCTCGGCATCGGCCTGGTCGTCACGTCAATCGCGATATCGGCGGCTTTCCTGCCCAAAGTCAAAGAATATCGGGCCGCGGCCCGTGCCGTTACCGTTCTCGAGGAGGCAAAGGAGAATACTGCCGACCTCGAGCAACAATTGGAGGAGCGCTACGCGAAAATCGAGGACCTGAAGTTTCAGCTACACGGTGACATGGCGAACCTGCCGCTCAAGCAGGTCGAGTCGTACGTTATAGGTCGCCTGCAAAAGATCTCCTGGCGCAACGATGTCGATCTTGTCAGTGTCGAACCGGCATTGGGGCAACAGGTACAAATATTCAGTGAAATGCTCTTCAACATCGAGCTGATCGGTGAGTACGACGACATTTATCGCTGGCTTTGGGACGCAAAGAATGAACTGGGTTTCGTCGTCGTGAAGGAGTACGCGATGAGTCGGCGCGACAACGTTGATGACAACCCGAAATTACTGGCCGAAGTGAGTCTCGCATCCTACAGGGCGAAACAATGAGATTTGTGACAGCAATCCTGACTTCTCTTGCGCTGGTGTCGGCATGCCCTCCCCCGG
>Ga0224509_10000424_pt1 | contig 11646 bp, 10 predicted proteins | sample SF_Jan12_sed_USG_5_FD_170158 | JGI IMG/M metagenome (GOLD analysis project Ga0224509, IMG submission 170158) | Sediment microbial communities from San Francisco Bay, California, United States - SF_Jan12_sed_USGS_24 | ecosystem: Environmental > Aquatic > Marine > Sediment | place: USA... | reverse complement strand
GATTCGGTCGCCAGCAACTGAGTGGGACAAAAAAAAAGCCCGGTCTTGCGACCGGGCTCTTGTACCGCCAGTAATGCTTCGAGCTTACTCGAAGGTGTATCGAAGCTGTAAGAAGGTCTCGCGGCCACGCGCGTTGTATTGACCGCGCCAATAGAACGGCCAGGTCGTGAAGCCATCATCAACCGGCGGTCGCTTGTCCGTCAGGTTGTTGACCAATAGCGAGGCCGTCAGCTTGTCGTCCAGGAAGAGCATAGTGGCCGAGCCGTTGAAGGTCGTCCAGCTGCCCAGACGGTCCGTCTCCTGCCAGTTCGGCATCGAGCCGAGTCGATGCGCGTACAGCAAGCCGCTGAACTTCTTGTAATCCCACGTGGCTGCCACGTTCACCGTGCTGCGGGCATTGAAGTTCTGCTTGTCGTCGCGGAAGTCTTTGTCGAGGGGATCTTCTTTGTAGAGTTGGCGCTCGTCCGACAGGACGTGTGTGTAATCAACCCGGAAACCGAAGTCGCCGATATTGTCGGTCTCTACGAGGTAATCCATTGCGGCGTCGAAGCCTGTCTGTTTACGCTTCGAGGTGTTGATACCACCGATGAAGAACGTATCGAAGTCCTGGATCTCTCCCGTGCCCAGAGGGTCAGGCTCGCGGGTGAGTCGCCGCAGAGTGTCCTGGCATTCCTCTGAATTAATGTCGACCGCTTCGCCGGTCGTGGTCACGCCGAGCTGGCAGTCCGCCTCGTCGCGCGCCAGCTGTTGGGTGCTCAGGTCGCGAACCGCGTCGTCCAGCTCGAGTTCGAAGTAGTCGAGCTGGATCGAGAAGTTGTTATCCGGGCTGTAGACGAAGCCGATCGTAAAGCTCTCGCCCTCCTCTTCCGCCAGGCCCAGATTGCCCGCTCGAACGCCGGCGAATTGTTCGAAGTCACAGTCCAGCTCGTTATATTCGATACCGAGGTCGATCGCTTCCTGGCGGCACTGATAGATGTCACGAGTACTCGAGAAGAAACCACTCTCATCCGCATACAAATAATGCATATCAGGAGCCCGGAAGCTGGTGTTGAAGCTCGAGCGCAACAGCAACGACTCTATGGGACGGTATTCGAGGCCGATGCCATATGTCGCCGCACCGCCGACGTCCGAATCGTCGTCATAATTATCGTATCGACCCGCCAAAGTGGCCTGCAACTTCTCGGTCACGGGAATGCCGAACTCAAGACCGACGGCCGAGCGGTCACGGTCGCCGCCACCGCCCGTGCCACTAAGGCCCCACCAGCCATTACCGGTCTGATCGAGCAGGCGTTCGTCGGGAGTGATGTCGTATTCCTGGCTGGCAAACTCGAGAACAGCCGCAAACTGCAACGGCCCATGTTTCATTTCCATGAGGTCGCCGTCAAACTCGGCGAACGCCGACCATACCGAGGCGTCGGAATCGATCGCCATCTGTCCTGAGACAGCATCCATATCGGCCTGTGACAGCGTGTCGTATACGGTGAATTGGGCCGTGCTGTAGTCAGGCTGGAAGAAGTCGCAGGCAAAACCAAGCAAGGGAATGCAGATGTCGACCTGCGATGTACCGCCGAAATACGCGTCAGCGACTTCTTCCTTGAAACGCCACTGACGCTCCTCGTAGTCGTTGTAGCTGTAGGTGGCGCCGACTTCCCAGTTCCAGAAATTCGGGAAAGCGCCCTCGAGCCCGATCGTCGCGTTGGTCGCCGTCTCGTCAAACGTACTTTCCTGGTTGCCCGTCTCGTTCGGGTGGAATACGCGCTGCACGTACGTCCAGTCGCCCGCAAAGCCGGCCGCACTGACGATGTTCGGGTCCCAGACGTCTCCGCCCCACCAGTTGTGGAAGCCTTGCAGCGAAGCGCTGCTGTCCCAGTACATGACGTCGGTGTAGAACGACATGGAGTCGGTGAGCTCGGCCTTGAAGTTCACGTAGACGGAGTTGCGGTCACGCTCGTTCTGGATGGTCTCGTCACCGAAGTCATCGCGGCCGCAATAGTTGCCGCGACCATCGCGATAGGCGTAGACGTAGGGCACGCCTTCCGATTGCATGTCAAGGCAAGTCTGCTCGCCCGGATCGTAATAGACACCCTCGGGCCCCGGCGCTCCGTACCAGTTCGAAAGTATCAGGGCGGAACGCGTGAACGGGATCTTGCCCGCGCTCTGCGGCGCGTCTTCGACCGAGTCCAGGTAATCGCGGTCCTTACCGAAGATCGGGTCCATGTCCTGGTGCTCTGCCGCAATCGTCAGCGAAGCGCGGTCCCACTGCTTGCCCCAGACGAAACTGACCAGTTCCGAGTCGCCACCGCCGTCCTTGGTCTGGCCGGCCCGCAACGTCAGCGTGGGTGCCGTCACGTCATCACGCAGGATGATGTTGATGACGCCGGCGACGGCGTCCGAGCCATACACGGCCGATGCGCTGCCAGTCAACACTTCGACCCTCTCAATGGCCGCCGCAGGAATCGTTGCGAAGTTGAAGAAGTTGCTCTGCGAGTTGAAAGGCTGCGGGTAATCGGCGACGCGACGACCGTTCAATAACACCAGCGTGCGCCCGCCGCCCAGGCTCCTGAGGCTCAGCGACTGTGCATTCGGCGTGAACGTGTTCGTGAATTGCTCACCCTGCAGCGTGCCCGTGTTCTGGGGCAGCTCTTCGAGAGCCTCGTAGACCGTCGCGAAGCCGCGCGCTTCGATGTCCTCACGAGTCACGACCACGATCGGTGACGGCCCTTCGACGTCGAGCCGTTTAATACGTGTACCCGTGACCTCCAATCTGCCGAGATCGGCGGAATCCTCATCTGTTGCCTCGTCGGCAGCGTCCTGGGCAAGCAGCGGCCCGGCGATCAACAGGCTGATAGCCACGGCAAAGCTCGCGATCACAGATTTCCACTGTGACCTGTCGGAATTTCTGGTCATCTTGATTCCCCTATGCATTCACATTTTTTCACGGTCGGCGTTACAACAAATCAGTGTCAGAAGAACTGTTGTCATGGCACGACAGATCTTGCGGCGATACTAACAGTAGCGTTATTACCATGTCTATTTCGGTAATTACATGGTGTTGTGTTGTCGCAACAGGTTTGACGTAATCCAGTATGCCGCGCGGCGGGTGAACACTCGCGGTGTGTGATCGGGCCATTGCCTGAGCGTATAGAGTTGGGCGCTTTTCTTCGCTGATCCCGTCTGCTACTTTGGTCCACGACTTTCGTCAATGCCTTCATCAAAAAAACACTCAGGGCAAGGGGATAATGAATGGACCGCGTTTTGCTGCGCAACCGGTGCCGGGTGGCATCGCATTATGTAATCATCGCCTGCCTGGCGACATTAGTACTGACCGAAACCACGTCGGCACAGTCGGCAGAACAATTGCTGACCCGGGCAATCAACGAGCAGGCCGACGTCGACTCCCGTTCGCAGCAGTCCCAGCTTCGCGTGGCACAACTCGACGAGCAGGCCAGCGAGTATTTCGGCGAGTACCGCGTGGCCCTGCAGCAACTGGAGCGGCTGCGCATCTATAACGGCAATCTCGAAAGGCTGGTTGCCGACCAGGACGCCGAGAAAGCGTCCATTACCGAACAGCTCGATAACTTCGGAGAGATGGAACAGGGCATCGTGCCGCTGATGTACGACATGATCGCCACGCTCAAGTCGTTCATCGACCTCGATCTGCCGTTTTCTCAACTGGAGCGCCGGTCTCGCGTCGAGCGACTCGAGACCAACATCGAGCGCTCCGATTTGACGGTCTCGGAAAAATACCGGCAGATCATGGAGGCCTACCAGATCGAGACCTCTTACGGACGCAATATAGAGGCCTACATGGGTTCGCTCGAGATCGGCGGCGTCGACCGCAAAGTAGACCTGCTACGGGTAGGCCGCATCCTGCTCGCTTACCAGACGCCGGACCTTTCCGAGACGGGTATCTGGGACACGACCACGGCCTCGTGGCGACCACTCGACAGTTCGTATCGGCGCGCCATCACCGATGGCCTGCGAATTGCGCGCAAACAGGCGGCGCCGTCTTTACTCGAACTGCCGCTGCCCGCAGCTGAGGCAGCAGAATGAGCGGAAAGATTTATCGAATCAGGGCTGTGGTTCTTGTCGGCGCGTTGTTCGCCGCGGCGCCCGCATCTTCGCAGGACGCCGCCGACACGCTGGAGCAACTCCTGAACGAGGTGAGGGTCCAGGGGCAGCAGGTCACGCGTGAGAACCGGGCCCGAGAACAGGCGTTTCAGCAAAATCGCAACCAACGCAAGGCGATGCTCGATGCAACGCTCGCCGAATTACGTGATGAACAGGCAAAGACCGAACGCCTCAAAGCGCGTTTTGACGCCAACGAACAGGAACTGGAGGCACTCAGCGAGACGCTGCGCATCCGGATCGGCGACATGGGTGAGATGTTCGGCATCGCGCGCCAGGTAGCGGGCGAGACCAAGGGAACGATCGAGAGTTCGCTCGTTACGGCCCAACTGAAAGAGCGCGGTGACATCGCCAACAAGCTTGCCGGAGCGGCGGCATTGCCGTCTATCAAAGACCTCCGCGAGCTGCAGGCGCTATTGCTCGAGGAAATGATCGAGTCGGGCAAGGTTGTTCGTTTCGAGACGGAGGTCGAGGATGCCGGCGGCGTAACGGTACAACGACCGGTCGTCCGCGTTGGCGTCTTCAACGCCATATCGGAGAGCGGCTTCCTGGCCTACCATCCGGCTGATCGCAGCCTCAGTGAGCTGCCGCGCCAGCCCGCTCGCCGCTACGTTGGCGCGGCTAAAGACTTCTTCGAAACAACGTCCGGCCACGCTACGATGGCCATCGATCCCAGTCGGGGCAATCTCCTTAGTCTCGTGATCCTGGCGCCGGGCCTGCTCGAACAGGTCAGTTTCGGCGGCGGTGTCGGTTACACGATCCTCGCAATGGGTGCTGTTGGTCTCATCATCGCATTCATGCGCCTGATCGCGCTGCAGGCTACGGGGCGACGCGTTCGCGCCCAGCGAAAACAAACGGAGGCGGTGACGGACAACCCGCTCGGAAGGGTCTATGCCGTGTATGAGGCGAATGCGAACGCCGGGCCCGAAACCCTGGAGTTGAAGCTCGATGAGGCCATTATGCGTGAGACCCCGAAACTCGAGCGCTTCCAGGGCGTGCTGAAGGTGATTGCCGGTGTCGCACCGCTCATGGGGCTGCTGGGTACCGTCGTCGGCATGATCAAGACGTTCCAGACCATAACGCTGTTCGGCACGGGCGACCCGAAGCTCATGGCCGACGGCATTTCGCAGGCGCTGGTGACCACGGTCGAAGGACTGATCGTCGCCATCCCGTTGGTGTTCCTGCACTCGCTGATCTCCGGCATGAGCAAGGAACTGATCGAAATACTGGAAGAACAGAGCGCCGGCATGGTCGCCCGGGTCGCTTCGAATAGTTGATCGAAATACAGATGATCGAACTCAGTGCTCCATGGATTGCAATCCGCAGCTTCTTCGAAGCCGGCGGCAATGTGCTGTGGGGCATATTCGCGGCGACGATTATCATGTGGACGCTGATCATCGAGCGCCTCTGGTTCTTTCGCACGGCGATGCGTCCCAGGATCGAAGCCGCGCATCGTGAATGGCTCGAGCGGCCCGAACGATCTAGCTGGTATTCGCGACAGATCCGGCGGCAGCTCATTTCCGAGATATCGATCGCAGCGCATCACAACATCGGCACGATCCACGTGTTAATGGCTATCCTGCCATTACTGGGCCTGCTCGGCACGGTTACGGGTATGATCCAGGTATTCAACGTCATGGCGACTGCGGGTACGAGCAACGCACGCCTCATGGCCAGCGGCGTATCTGCCGCAACGCTACCGACGATGGCCGGACTCGTCGCCTCGCTATCGGGCTTGTATCTCGCCGTTTTTCTCAAGCGACGCGCCGACATTGCCCGACAATTCATCGCCGATACATTGTCGGAGTAGAGAGACGATGCGCCGCAAACACCGCGAATCCGACGAGGCGATTATCAACATCACACCGATGCTCGACATCGTCTTCATCATGCTGATCTTCTTTATCGTCACCACGTCCTTCGTCAAGGAATCGGCCGTCGACATGAGCCGGCCGTCGAACGCCCCACCGAAAACGGAAAAACTGTCCGAGGTGATCTTCGTTCGCATCGACGATTCGGGGCAGGTGTTTGTTCGCGATCGTCTGACCGACATACGTGCGGTGCGCGCCAATATCGTTAGCGGTCTTGCACAAAAGCCCGACGCGTCCGTTGTCGTTGCGGCCGCGCGCGATGCCGACGTGGGGATCCTGGTCCGAGTGGTTGACCAGGCCCGCGTTGCCGGTGCGCAGCAGGTGTCACTGGTTGCTCTGTCGGAATAACAATGGCGCGACGTAGACGACAAAGAACCGGAGAAGAGAGCGATATCAACATCACGCCGATGCTCGATATCGTCTTCATCATGCTGATCTTCTTCATCGTGACGACGTCGTTCGTCAAGGAAACCGGGATCGACCCGCGCCGCCCCGTTGCCGAGACGACCGCCGCGAAACCGCGCGGCAACATCCTTATCGGCGTCGACACGAACGGCTTCATCTGGATGAACAAACAGCGCATCGAACTCAACCAGGTTCGCCAGTTGGTCGAGGACGCCGTCAACGAAAATCCGGAGAGTTCGGCGATAATCATTGCGGACGAGAGTTCCGCAACGGGCGTCGTCATCGAGGTGATGGACCAGGTACGACTGGGTGGCGTGATCGAAATCGCCGTCGCCGCGGAGCCGGAAGCAACCTGATGCGGCTGCTGGTCTCCTCAATGCTGGGTTTCGTCGTGGCCATTGCGCTGTTCCTGCTGATGCACAGCCTGATATCCGGCGGCAGCAAGGTCGATCGCGATCGCAGCAACGCGTTGCGACTGGACTTCATCCAGGTGGATCCGGATGAACTCGAGAATATTCGCGAGCGCCGCAAACCACCGGAGCCCGAACCGCCCAAAGAACCGCCTCCCCCGCCAGAACTCAAGGTGCAGGACCAGGATCGGCCACAGCAGGACATGCCACGCATCGATATGCCTCGCGTCAGCATCGGCCTCGCCTCCGGCGCCGGCCCCTACCTCGGCAACTGGTCGGCAGGTGACCCTTCTGCAGAAGGCGACGTTATCCCCATCGTACGCATCGAACCACAGTACCCGCGAGAAGCACTGATAGAGGGTATCAGTGGCTGGGTCGACATCGAGTTTACGATCGAGGCAGACGGCTCGGTGTCCGATCCCAAGGTCATCGACTCGAACCCGCGTCGCATGTTCGATCGAAATGCCGTTCGCGCCATTTACAAGTGGAAATTCAAACCACGCATCGTCGACGGTAAGCCGGTCGCAAGGCGCGCCACGCAAAGACTCGAATTCAACATCGTCGAACAATGAAACTCACGACCTTCATAGTGCTGCTGATCGCTTCTTCGCTCTGTTTTGCCCAGGAAGAACTCGATGACAACCGCAAGGTGTTGAAGCGGTCCGAAGTCAACTCCGCCATGTCCGAGCCTGTCTATAACAGACTGGCAAAGATTCACGACTTGATGGGCGAAGACCAGCTCAGTGAAGCGCTGAAACGGCTGCAGAAGCTCGAAAGCGCCCAGCTCAGCAAATACGAGAAGGCGATCGTTCAGCAGACGTATGGCTTCGTCTACGCGCAACAGGGCGATGAGAAGCAGGCTATCCGGAGTTTCGAAAACAGCCTGGCCCTGGAAGCGATGCCGCCAACGGCGCACCAGGGCATGCTTTACTCGCTGGCGGGCCTTTATATGGCCGAGCGCCAATTCCTGAAGAGTATCGAAACTGCGCGCGAGTGGTTTCGTTACGAAGAAGACCCCATTCCTGACGCGTACATGCTAATCGGTTCTTCGTTCGCGGAACTGGATCGTTTCGATGACGCATTGCCCTACGTACTCAAGGCCATAGAAAAAGCCGACGAGCCACGCGAGAACTGGTACATGCTTGCTCTCGCGATCCATTTTCAGCGCGACCGGTATCGCGATGCCGCCGCCGTTCTGACAAAGATGTTGCAGTACTGGCCCGACAAACCCCGGTATTGGGATATGTTGGCCGGTTGTTACCTGGAACTCGAAGACGATAAACGCGCACTGGACGCGATGATGCTGGCTTACACCAACGGAATGCTTGAGAAACCGTCCCGGGTTCGATCACTGGCGCAACTCGCCATGATGCGCGACATGCCTTACTCGGCAGGCCAGATTCTCGACAAGGAAATCGCCAGCGGCGTCCTCGAAAGCAGCGAGGACAACCTGAAGATATTGCTCCAGGCATGGCTGTCGGCTCGTGAGTACGATCGCGCGGCCGAGGTCATCGATCGGCTCCAGCCTTTTACGGACGACGGCGAGTATTACCTGCAGGCGGCCCGAATTTACAACGAGACCGGTGCCTGGGCAAAGGTAATCAGCAATTCAAACAAGGCGCTCGACGCCGGCCTCAAAAATCCCGTGGACGCGCTGATGCTGGCAGGCACCGCCTACAGCGAAATGGGTCAATTTGACGACGCGATTCGGGTATTCAATCGCGTTCGTTCAATCGGCGACGCGGACGATCGTCGCAACGCGAAATCCTGGATCGATTTTGTCGGTGAGATGCGCCAGCTGCAGAGCGCGGCGATTGTCTCGAATGAGCGGTAGCGGCCGCTGATCGGACAAGCCTTTCCTCGCGCGCTGTAAACAAATCAGGTCCCGGCGCGCGCGATGGCTTCGGCAATGAGCCGCCTGGCATCATCGGCGCCATGCCAGTCGCCGATCTTCACCCATTTGCCAGGCTCCAGGTCTTTGTAATGCTCGAAAAAGTGCTCGATCTGTTGCGTCGTTATATCGGGCAGATCCGAGTATTCATGCACGTGATCGTAACGCTTGGTCAGCGAGTGTGAAGGCACTGCAATGACCTTCTCGTCCTGACCGGCGTTGTCTTCCATGATCAGGACTCCCACGGGACGTACGTTGATCACGCAACCCGGCACCAGTTCACGCGTATTGACGACGAGCACGTCGATCGGGTCACCATCCTCGGACAATGTGTGCGGCACGAACCCGTAGTTGCCCGGGTACGACATCGACGTGTGAAGAAACCGGTCGACAACGAGTGTGCCGGCCTCCTTGTCCAACTCGTACTTGATGGGCTGACCGCCAACCGGCACCTCGATGATCACATTGACGTCTTCGGGCGGGTTGTGGCCGATTGTAATGGCGTCGATACGCATTTTCAGGTTTCCTCATCGATCGCTGGCTTGCGCGCCCGACAGTCTAGCGCGAATACTGAGGAATCGCCCTGAAATGCAGTATATTGGCGCTTCCTGCCACAACCAGAATGATCGCTAAATGACCTACGTAAAATACGCGCGCGTAATCCTGGCCGCAGTATTGGTTGCCGGGTGCGCGCCGGTAGCTGGCCCCAGGCACGACCCAGATACGACGGCGGCAATCCCTGCAGCGGAGCCCAGGGGACCATGGGACAGAGGGGCGATCGTAACGGCAGCCAACCCCCATGCTGTCGATGCCGCCATCGAGATACTGGAAAAAGGCGGTCACGCTGTCGAAGCGGCGATCGCCGCGCACGCGGTGCTCGGTCTCGTCGAACCGCAAAGTTCCGGCATCGGCGGTGGCGGATTCATGCTGGTCTATGAGCGTCAAAACGGCGAATTGACGTTTCTCGACGGGCGCGAATCCGCCCCGGCTGGCGCGACTGTCGACATGTTCGTGCAAGACGGCGAAGTCATGGGCTTTCTGGATGCCTGGCAAAGCGGCCTGTCGGTCGGTGTTCCCGGTGCGGTCGCGTTGTACAAGCATGCACACGAAAAATACGGGAAGCTTTCGTGGGCAGAATTGTTTGAGCCCGCGATCCGGCTGGCGGAACACGGCTTCGAAGTGTCGCCCCGCATGGCCGATTCTCTGGTCAAAGCTGCGGCCAGGGGCCGCCTCGACGAAAACCCTGACACCGCCGTGTATTTCTTCCCGGACGGAGAACCGCTGCAAGCAGGTCACCTGCTGAAAAACCCGGAATACGCCGCCACGCTGCGGCAAATTTCAAAGGAAGGAATTGACGCGTTTTATACCGGTGACATAGCGGACGCAATTGCAGAGGCTGCCCAGGAAGAGCCGTACGGTGGTTCATTGACAGCCGAAGACCTCGCCAACTACGAGGTGATCGAGCGGCCCGTCATCTGCGGGAATTTCCGCGTGCAAAAAATCTGCACGACGTCACCACCCTCATCGGGTGTTGCGCAAATCATGATCGCCGGAATTTACGAGCACCTGGCAGTCGATGCGACAGCCGACCAGGACAGAGTCGCGGCGTTTGTCGACGCGCAGCGTCTGGCGTATGCCGATAGAGACCATTATATCGGCGATCCCGCGGCGGTGAGCATTCCCCTCGATGCGCTGCTGGATCCGAAATATATCGAGCACCGCGCGACCGAGCGGGTTGCGCCCAGCGCAATTCCGCAATATGGCGACCCTGGCAAAGTGCTGCATGACGAACCCGTCGCCAACTTGCTGGGAATCGACAAGACTCTCGAGGCATCCGGAACGACGCACCTGTCGATTATCGACAATGAGGGCAACGCCGTTTCGATGACCGCCACCGTCGAGTTTTATTTTGGATCTTCACGCTGGGCGCACGGTTTCTTGCTCAACAATCAAATGACGGATTTTGCGCGGGAACCTGCGGCCGATGGCAAGCCCGTCGCCAACGCGATAGTCCCAGGTAAACGGCCACGTTCGTCGATGTCGCCAACGATGGTCTTCGACCAGAGTGACGACATCGTTATGGTCACCGGATCTCCGGGTGGTAATTCAATTCCAGCCTACGTTTCGAAAACGATCGTCGGAGTACTGGACTGGGGCATGTCTGCGCAGGAGGCTGTCGATTTTCCCAATATCGTGGCGCGCGGCGAAAAAGTCCGCGTCGAGGTTTCCACCGAAGCGGGACCGGCTATCGCGGCAGACCTCAAGGAACGCGGTTATAACGTAGAGGAACGCGAGGGCGAGAATTCGGGTTTGCACGTCATCGTCGTTCGGCCCGACAGACTGGATGGCGCTGCGGACAAACGACGCGAAGGTATCGTTCGAACAACGTTGGCCCACTAGAACAAGCCCGCAACTGCGCGGGTCAGGATACGCGAGCTACGCACAACGCATCGCGTCTACCTGTATATCGGTCCCGGTGAGTTCGGAGATTTTCAGTTTCACGATCCTGACTGTCGCCTCTCGATCCGAATAGTCTGGCCTCGTTCTCCTATGAAAACCGGTGCATTCAGATCTTGACGCATCTTCCTCGCGAGTACCTGTTGCGCTTCGGGTTCGCCGTGCACCAGGTAGACAGGCGGACGATTCCGGAATGCGTCGTACCATGCGACCAGGTCCGCCTGATCGCCATGCGCCGACAGTCCGCCAATCGTATGAAGCTGAATGCGCACGCGGAACTCGTCACCATAGAGTCTTATGGTCTCGGCACCATCGACAAGGCGCCTGCCGAGCGTACCGTATGCCTGAAAACCAACGATCACGAGGTGACATTCGGGTCGCCATACATTGTTCTTCAGGTGATGAAGAATTCGCCCGCCGCTGCACATCCCGCTGCCGGCGATGATGATCGCGCCGCGCTCGATTTCGTTGATGCCCATTGACT
>Ga0224509_10000420_pt1 | contig 11713 bp, 12 predicted proteins | sample SF_Jan12_sed_USG_5_FD_170158 | JGI IMG/M metagenome (GOLD analysis project Ga0224509, IMG submission 170158) | Sediment microbial communities from San Francisco Bay, California, United States - SF_Jan12_sed_USGS_24 | ecosystem: Environmental > Aquatic > Marine > Sediment | place: USA... | reverse complement strand
TTTCTCTGCAGTCCCCATCGATGTAAATGGCGGCGGCGTTGTCTGTATCGCAGGCGGCTGTTCTGCAAGTGGCTCCTCTGCAGCGATGACCTCCGCCTGAGCGGTTATCACAGGTTCTGCTGGTTGTTCGGGCGCTTCGACGGTTGCGCTCTGTTGTACGCTGGTGGTAACGGCTTGCTGTTTCTCTGCAGTCCCCATCGATGTAAATGGCGGCGGCGATGTCTCTACGGTTGCAACCAGTTCCGGCTGATCCTGTGTGGGCTGTTGCGTGTAAACCGTGGTCGTTACGGATGCCTCGGTAATGATGGTTTCGACTGCAACCCTGTCTACAGGGGCTGTGGGTGCGGCCGGGGCGGGCTGCAGGGCGGGTTCCAGGATTATCCTGTCCGGTCCCGGTGTGGCGGAGTTGCCGGCGGCCGGCGGTGACAGGGTTTCGAGGCTGGCCAGCGAGGCTGTTGCGTTGGTAGCGATGTCCTCATCGATACTGGTTTGTCTGTCTGTGACTATCGGGGCAGGGTGGATAGCGGAGCTGGCCAGCTGTGGCGTTGACATGGTTGAAAGATAAACACCTGCAATACCCACCATCAGGGTAGCGAGCGCAACCACCGCCAGTCCGGACAGCAGCCGGTCACCGATACTGCGTTTGGCCTGTTTTGGATAAATGCGCTGCGCAGAACCTTCCCAAATCCGGTCATTGTCCTGGTTGCCGGATTCATCCCATTGTTCCCATGGACGTGGACCATCGGCAAAGCCATCCGCACCTTCGGCCTGGAGTTTTTCCCTGAAAACCTGCTGTTTTTCCTGTTGCGTCCTAGACATAAACTATTTTTCCAGTCGTTTGTATTTTATGCGATGTGGCTGGTCGGCGTCGGCGCCGAGGCGACGTTTCCTGTCGGCCTCATAATCAGCATAGTTGCCTTCAAACCAGATTGCCTGACTATTACCCTCGAATGCAAGAATATGGGTGGCGATGCGGTCGAGGAACCAGCGGTCATGCGAAATCACGACGGCACAACCCGGAAAGTCCAGCAGTGCTTCTTCCAGTGCGCGTAAAGTCTCTACGTCGAGATCGTTGGTGGGCTCGTCAAGCAGCAGTACGTTGCCACCACTCTTCAGCAGCTTAGCCAGGTGTACCCGGTTGCGCTCGCCGCCGGAAAGGGTGCCGACATGTTTTTGCTGGTCACTGCCGGAAAAGTTGAAGCGTGATACATAGGTGCGCGAGTTCAGTTCTGTTTTGCCGACGGTAATGATGTCCTGGCCGTCCGAGATTTCTTCCCAGACAGTTTTGCTGTCATCCAGGCTGTCCCGGCTTTGATCGACACAGGCAATAGATGCGGTCTCGCCAATTCGCAGTTCACCGGAGTCAGGTTGTTCAGCGCCGGTCAGTATGCGAAACAGCGTGGTTTTACCCGCACCATTGGCACCAATTACACCGACGATGCCGCCACGTGGCAGGTTAAAATTCAGGTCTTCATACAGCAGCGTGTCGCCATAACGCTTGCCAATGTGATTTGCCTCGATAACGAGGTCGCCGAGTCGCGGGCCCGGCGGAATAAACAGCTGCTTGGTCTCGTTGCGTTGCTGTGCTTCCTGTGAGGTCAGTTCCTCGAAACGTGCCAGTCGTGCCTTGCTTTTCGCATGTCGTCCCTTGCTACCCGAGCGAACCCACTCGAGTTCCGCCTTGATGGCCTTTTGACGTGAGGAGGCCTGTTTTTCCTCTATCTCCAGGCGTTGTTCTTTCTGCTCCAGCCAGGACGAATAGTTGCCTTCCCAGGGAATACCGTGGCCGCGGTCCAGTTCCAGGATCCAGCCGGCGGCATTATCCAGAAAGTAACGGTCATGGGTAACGGCAACCACGGTGCCGGGGTATTCGACCAGAAAGCGTTCCAGCCAGGCAATACTCTCGGCATCAAGATGGTTGGTGGGTTCATCCAGTAACAGCATGTCCGGGTTGGAGAGCAGCAGTTTGCAAAGTGCCACGCGGCGGCGTTCACCACCGGAAAGCTTGCTGACGTCCGCATCCCATGGCGGCAGTCGCAGTGCATCGGCTGCAATTTCCAGTTTGCGGTCCAGTTCCCAGCCACCTGCGGTTTCAATCGCGTCCTGTAGCTTGCCCTGTTCTTCCAGCAGCGCGGTCATTTCGTCATCGCTCATGGGTTCGGCGAAACGGGCGCTGATGTCATTAAAGCGGTCGAGCAGGACTTTTGCTTCACCCAGGCCTTCCTCGACATTGCCACGTACATCCTTGTCCGGGTCCAGTTGCGGTTCCTGCGACAGGTAACCTACATTGATACCGGCCTGCGGCCGGGCTTCTCCCTCTATGTCGGTGTCCTCACCGGCCATGATGCGCAGCAGGGTGGATTTACCCGCACCGTTCAGACCCAACACACCAATCTTGGCCCCCGGAAAGAAGGATAGCGAGATATCATCAAGAATCTTGCGTTTGGGTGGCACAATCTTGCCCACCTGGTTCATGGTGTAAACGTACTGCGCCATTGGCGTGGTTACTCCGGAAAATCTGAATTAGGGGAGGCACATTATAGGCGCCGTTTCGGACCGGGCAAGCCGTAAGGCCATATTAAAGAAAGCGGAGCCGCGAGCGGCTGTGGGTTTATTGCAGCAGTTTATTGTATCAGTGGAAATTCTTTCTCCTGCCATTCTTCCATGCCCTTGCGATACCAGTAAATATTGCTGTAACCGCATTCAACTGCAATCATGGCCGCCCTGCCGCTGCGGCCACATTTAACACCGTTACAGTAGAACAGCACCGGGGTGTTGAGTGCCGCGACGATACGGGCCAGTGACTCGCAGCTGGTGTCGGTATCCGGCAGGCTGATCGAGCCTTCGATGAAGCCTTCCCGGTGATCAGCCGTAATGCGCGAATCAATCAATACCAGTTGCGGCTGCTGTGTGGCCTTTTCAATGAGGCCTTCAGCATCGACGATGGTGGTGCCACTGATGCTCTCCGGGCTGACGATTTTGTCGCCTGCGGTGGCTGTCTGGCACGGCAGGGTGAAGGAAAAGCAGATAAATAACAAGCAGGTGTGGATGTAAGTTGACATGGATTTAATGTGTCGCGCAGGTCCTGACCGGTGTTCCCTGACAATCCATCCATTTGGGCTGGAAGTCAACAGCCAGGCCTGCCCCGGAGGCCACTGTCGAGTAATAACAAATATCAGGTATATTGTGTAAAACCTTGTTTCATAATAATTGAGCTGGTTACAGGAACGGATCTTGTCCGCTATCCGGAGTGACCAGGGAGCATCCATATCAAGACTGTGCCAACAGCTGTTTGCGTCACCATCGGGGAGCAACTTGCTCGCTACGGTTTTGGCGAGGGCCATCCCTTCGGCCCCGATCGGCTGGCGGCCTTCTGGACAGAGGCGCAGGCCCAGGGGCTTGATCGGCAATTGATCCAGTGTCCGCCCGGTTCAGCCGGTCGGGAGCTGCTCGAGCGCTTTCATACCACGGAATACGTCGAGCGGGTCATCAGTCAGTCGGCCGCAGGTGCGGGGTATCTGGACTGCGGAGACACCCCGGCATTCCCGGGAATCTACGAGGCGGCCTGCACCGTGGTGGGCAGTGTGCTGGATGCGGTTGAGCGCATCATGAAGGCAGAGTGCCGGCATGCGTTCGTTCCGATTGCCGGCCTGCACCATGCGCGGCGCGACAGTGCGGCAGGATTTTGTGTATTTAACGATTGCGGTATTGCAATAGAAACACTGCGATTACAGTACAGTTTGCAACGCATAGCCTACGTGGATATTGATGCGCATCATGGCGATGGCGTGTTCTACAGTTTTGAGGAAGACGCCGATCTGATCTTTGCTGACCTGCATGAAGACGGTCGCGTGCTGTATCCGGGGACGGGCGCGGCAGAGGAGACCGGCAAAGGCCGTGCGCGTGGCACCAAGCTGAATATTCCGATGCCGCCGGAGTCCGGTGATGACTTGTTCTATCCGGCGTGGCAGCGGCTTGAGGATTTCGTTGACCGGCATTCCCCGCAGTTTATTTTGTTTCAATGCGGCGCAGACAGCATTGCCGGCGATCCGATTACCCACCTGCGCTATACCCCGGCAGCTCACCGGCATGCGGCGCAGCGCCTCAAGTACCTTGCTGAAAAACACTGTCAGGGACGCTTGCTGGCCATGGGTGGCGGTGGCTACAACCGCGATAATCTGGCAAGGGCGTGGACTGCCGTGACAGCGGCGTTGCTGGAATCCTCATAAGGAATTTTTTCGCACCTATTAGTGTGTCGTTTAGACCTATTCCGGTCGCATGGCCCTGACAGATCGGCTATTATCTGGTGCTGCTGAAAGAAACCATATTTCTACCCCACATCATAAGGTTATCCGTAATGTTTGATAAAGATATGCGTATAGAAGGCTATGACGAGGAACTCTCGGCTGCGATGCAGGGAGAGCGTCAACGGCAGGAAGATCACATAGAACTGATTGCCTCTGAAAATTATGCCAGTCCGCGAGTGCTGGAAGCACAGGGCTCGGTGCTGACCAACAAATATGCAGAAGGCTATCCCGGCAAACGCTACTACGGAGGTTGTGAGTATGTGGACGTGGCCGAGCAACTGGCGATTGACCGCACCAAGGCGTTGTTTAATGCCGACTATGCCAACGTACAGCCGCATTCCGGTTCCCAGGCCAATGCGGCCGTGTACCTGGCGCTGCTGCAGCCGGGTGACACCATTCTCGGTATGAGCCTGGATGCGGGTGGTCACCTGACGCACGGATCCAAAGTGAATTTTTCCGGCAAGCTGTTTAATGCAGTGCAGTACGGGCTTGATACCGAGACCGGTGCGATAGATTACGACCAGGTTGAGGCGCTGGCAAAAGAGCACAGGCCCAAGATGGTAGTGGCCGGTTTTTCTGCCTACTCGCTGCATGTCGACTGGCAGCGCTTCCGCGATATAGCAGACAGTATCGGGGCCTACCTGCTGGTTGATATGGCACATGTGTCCGGACTGGTTGCTGCAGGTATTTATCCAAGCCCGGTAAATATTGCCGACATCACCACCACCACGACGCACAAGACGCTGCGCGGTCCGCGCGGTGGATTGATTATGGCGCGTGCCAACGAAGCCATCGAAAAGAAACTCAACTCGATGATCTTCCCCGGTACCCAGGGCGGCCCGTTGATGCATGTTATTGCCGCCAAGGCGGTTGCACTGAAAGAGGCCATGGAGCCGGGCTTCAAGGTATACCAGCAGCAGGTGCTGGATAATGCGCGCGTCATGGTCGAGGTGATGCTGTCACGCGGTTACAATATTGTTTCCGGCCGCACCGATGATCATCTGTTCCTGGTCGACCTGATCGACAAGGGGATTACCGGCAAGCAGGCGGATGCAGCACTGGATGCCGCCAACATCACGGTGAACAAAAATGCTGTGCCGAATGATCCGCAGTCACCGTTTGTCACCAGTGGTATCCGTATCGGCACACCGGCCATAACCACGCGTGGTTGCGGTGAACAGGAAGTGCGCGAGCTGGCGGGCTGGATGTGTGATGTCATGGATGACGTTGATAACCAGGACACGATCGCTGCGGTGCGCGACAAGGTGCTGGAGTTGTGCCAGCGTTTCCCCGTGTATCGCGACAGCTGATCAGGCCCGGATAGCAAGCCATGTATTGTCCCTTTTGCGGAAAACAGGAAACCAAGGTAATCGACTCGCGGCTTGCCAGCGAAGGCGCGCAGGTGCGCCGCCGCCGCGAGTGTCTCGATTGCGGTGAACGTTTTACCACCTTTGAATCGGCCGAACTGGTGATGCCACGCATCATCAAGAGTAACGGTGCGCGCGAACCGTTTGATGACGACAAGCTCATCACCGGCATTATGCGGGCACTGGAAAAACGTCCGGTTGAATCCGAGCGGGTGGATGCGGCCATCAGTCGTTTGCAACATCGCCTGCGAGCCAGTGGCGAGCGCGAGATTGCTTCGCGACAGGTGGGCGAGTGGGTTGTCAATGAATTGCGCCAGCTTGACCAGGTAGCGTTTGTCCGGTTTGCCTCGGTATACCGCAGCTTCGAAGATGTGAATGCCTTCCGTGAGGAAATCGAGCGGCTGGAGAAGGAACCAACGGCGGAAGAAAAGAAGGACCAGATACCATTACTGCCGGAAGACTGATCGTCCGCGTGAGCGCCTGGTCGTGATTCGCAGTTAACCGGCCCGGGATTTCGACTGACGATGTTTTCCGCAGATGACACCTCCTGTATGGCCCGCGCCCTGCGCCTGGCGCAACACGGCCTGATGAGCGCGGCGCCCAATCCGCGTGTCGGTTGTGTGCTGGTCAGGGATGGCGAGGTGGTGGGTGAAGGCTGGCATGAACGCACCGGACAGCCGCACGCAGAAATTAATGCCTTGCAGCAGGCTGGTTCCAGGGCAACGGGTGCGACTGCCTATGTCACGCTGGAACCCTGTTGTCACCAGGGACGCACCCCGCCGTGTACCGATGCGCTGATCGCGGCCGGGGTGACACGAGTCGTTGCTGCTATGGAAGACCCGAATCCGCAGGTGGCCGGGCAGGGGCTGACGGCGTTGCGCGCTGCCGGTATCGATGCAACGGCCGGGTTGCTGGCAGATGCCGCAGAGCAGTTGAATGCCGGCTTTATTATGCGCATGCGACAGGGTCGCCCGTGGGTGCGCTGCAAACTGGCAATGAGTGTTGACGGTCGCACTGCCATGGCGAGTGGCGAAAGCTGCTGGATTACCGGCGATGCGGCCCGCGCAGATGTGCATCGTCTGCGCGGACGCAGTGATGCCATCATGACCGGTATCGGCACAGTACTGGCGGATGATCCCTCCTTGACGGCACGTATTGCCGGCCTGGCTGAGGATTTTCATCAGCCGCTACGGGTTATTCTGGACAGCAACTTGCGCACACCGCCGGATGCGAAGCTGCTGGATCTGCCGGGTGAGACATTGATTTTTACCGGCGCGGTGGATGCGGATAACGAAGCGCGCCTGACGCGCACTGGTATTCGTATCGTGACCCTGCCAATGCAGGACGGCAAGCTGGAGCTGCCGGCTGTACTGCAGTACCTCGGAACGCAGCAGGTCAATGAAGTGCACCTGGAAGCGGGCGCCACCTTGTGTGGTGCGCTGTTGCAGGCAGGGCTGCTGGATGAGCTGGTAATTTACATGGCGCCACACCTGATGGGTGACGCCGCGCGTGGTCTGTTTGCCCTGCCCGGGCTGGAGCAGATGGCGCAGCGTATCAAGCTGTCAATCAGTGATATACGTGCGGTCGGCGATGACTGGCGAATAACAGCAAAGATAGACAAATAGACAACCTGCAGGAGCGGACCTCGTCCGCGATGGTTTGATTTGGCACCGCGATCGCGGACGAGGTCCGCTCCTGCAGTAACAGAGAGAGCGTTACAGAATTATGTTCACCGGAATCATACAGGCCGTTGGTAACATCGCTTCGCTGGACCGGCGCGGTGGTGATATGCGCCTGGGTATAGATTGCGGCAGCCTGCCGATGGCTGATGTCAACCTCGGTGACAGTATTGCCGTCAGTGGTGTTTGCCTGACAGTGATCGAAACCACGGCACAGGGTTTTTATGCCGACGTTTCCGGCGAAACCCTGAGATGTACCATCATTGGTTCGCTGGCGGTGAATGACGCGGTCAATCTTGAAAAGGCGTTGACACTGAAAACGCCTCTTGGCGGTCACCTCGTCAGCGGGCACGTGGACGGTTTCGGTACCATCACAGCGCGTCGTGAGGACAGCCGTTCCGTGCAGTTTTCGGTGCAGGCACCGGATGAACTGGCACGTTATATCGCCACCAAGGGTTCGGTGTGTGTCGATGGTGTCAGCCTGACGGTGAACGCGGTTGATGGTGCTGTGTTTGAGCTGAATATTGTGCCGCATACGCTGGCTGAAACCACCCTGCAGGATTATCAGGCAGGTCGGCAGGTGAACCTGGAAGTGGACCTCGTGGCACGTTACCTGGAGCGTTTGCTCGCCGGTGATGCCGCCGCGCAGCCAGGAAACAGCGGTCGAATAACCCGAGAACTGCTGGCTGCTTGCGGATTTAACGCAAAAACTTAATAAACCGGGTCGGCTGGATTCATACAGTGAAGACGGTGCGGCAATCATGGATAATACACGGCCCTGACACGGGTCAGGCCGTTTGCAACAGGCAGTCATTATGTCGTTAAACAGTGCTGAAGAAATTATTGAAGATGTCCGTGCCGGTCGCATGGTGATCCTGATGGATGACGAAGACCGCGAGAACGAGGGTGACCTGGTAATGGCGGCGAGTCACGTGCGTCCGGAAGATATCAACTTCATGGCGAGTCACGGGCGTGGCCTTATCTGCCTGACCCTGTCGCGCTCGCGTTGTGCACAGCTGGCGTTGCCGCTAATGGTGCAGAGCAACCAGTCGGTGCACTCAACCAATTTTACGCTGTCCATTGAGGCAGCGGAGGGCATAACCACCGGTATCTCGGCACATGATCGTGCGCAGACCATACTGGCAGCCGTGGCCCCGGATGCCGGCCCGACAGATATCGTGCAGCCCGGACATATTTTCCCGTTGATGGCACAGCCGGGCGGTGTGCTGACGCGTGCCGGACATACCGAGGCGGGCTGTGACCTGGCGCGCCTTGCCGGGCTGGAACCGGCAGCCGTGATTGTTGAAATCCTCAAGGAAGACGGCAGCATGGCACGCAAGCCGGATCTCGAGGTGTATGCCAGACAGCATGGCCTGAAGATGGGCACCATTGAAGACCTGATTCGCTACCGCATTGAGAACGAAAAGACAATCAAGCATGTAGCGGAGACCGAGCTGGCTACTGAATACGGTAATTTCAGGTTACATGCCTACCGTGACTCTATCGACGGGGCCACACACCTGGCGCTGGTGATGGGCGAGATCAACCCGGAACAGCCGGTACTGGTGCGTGTGCAGGTGCAGAATACACTCAGTGACCTGGTCAATATCAAGCTGGAAGGTGTGCACTGGACGTTGCGGCAGGCGTTGCAGCGTGTTGCCGAGGAAGGGGCTGGTGTGGTGGTGATTTTGCGACCGGAAGAAGCATCAGATGCGCTGCTTGAACAGATAAAGGCGTATCATATGCCCGATGAGAGCCGCCAGGCACGGGGTGGCAACGAACCGGACGAACTGCGTACTTACGGTGTCGGTGCGCAGATTATTACTGACCTCGGTGTGCACAAGATGCGTGTGCTGAGTGCGCCGAAAAATTTGCAGGGTATTGCCGGTTTCGGGCTCGAGGTGGTTGAGTACGTCTCCTGACCGTGACTTTAATTTTTTATTGATTAGCACAAGGTAATAACAGATGAGCGATATAACGACACTGGAAGGTGACCTGGTGGTGCGCGATGCGCGTATTGCGTTACTGGTTTCGCGCTTCAACGGCTTTGTAGTGGAGAGTTTGCTGGAAGGCGCAGTCGATACCCTGAAACGTCATGGCGCGGATGAGCGTGATCTGCAAATCGTGCGGGTACCGGGGGCCTATGAAATGCCGATTGCTGCACAACGACTGGCTGCGAGTAAACGATTTGATGCCATCATTGCACTGGGTGCGGTCATTCGTGGCGGGACCCCGCATTTTGAATATGTGGCAGGCGAGTGCACCAAGGGCCTGTCGTCGGTTTCGTTGCAGTATGATATTCCGATTGCCTTTGGCGTACTGACCGTCGACAGCATCGAACAGGCGATAGAACGTGCCGGTACCAAGGCGGGCAACAAGGGTGGCGAAGCGGCCATGTCGACCATAGAAATGATCAACCTGTTGCGCGGGATTGAAGGCTGAGCGGGTGGCTTTTTCCGCCCATGAGCGCGCCCGCGCACGACGCTATGCCATGCAGGCATTGTACCAGTGGGACCTGTCGGGTACCGATCTGCCGCTGATCCGGCGGCAGTTTATGGAGGTCGAGGATTTCTCAAAGGCGGATACCAACTACTTCATCGAGTTGCTGAGCGAAGCGCCAAAGAAGATTGATATTATTGATGAAAATATTGCCGAATATATAGACCGTCCGCCTGAACAGCTGGATCCGGTAGAGCGGGCGGTGTTGCGGCTGGCCACCTACGAACTGCTCTATCGTCTCGATATTCCATACAAGGTGACTATTAACGAGGCGGTGCAACTGACCAAAAAATTCGGCTCGGAGCAGGGTCATGCTTTCGTCAACGGTGTGCTCGACAAGGCCGCGCACAAGCTGCGTGCTACTGAATGTAAAAAGGCGGGAAAGCAAGCCGCGGGCCGCTGAGTTCTCATGTCAGACAGCGAGTTTGACATCATTCGCCGCTATTTCACGCGGCAAGCAACCGATCGCAAGGACGTCATTACCGGCATTGGCGATGATGCTGCACTGTTACGGGTGCCGGCCGGTATGGAACTGGTGGTCTGCGTGGATACGCTGGTCGAAGGCGTGCATTTCCCGGCGGGCACTGCAGCGGCGGCTGTCGGACACAAGGCGCTGGCAGTCAACCTCAGTGATCTCGCGGCAATGGGCGCAGAGCCCGCGTGGGTGACGCTGGCAATCACTCTGCCTGTTCCGGATGCGGACTGGCTGGATGGGTTCTCCCGTGGTTTCTTTAACCTGGCTGGTCGTTTTGGTGTACAGCTTGTCGGTGGTGACACTACGCAGGGTCCGTTATCTATCACGGTGCAGGCGCATGGTTTTGTACCGCAGGGGAAGGCATTGCATCGGCGCGGTGCGCAGCCCGGAGATCATATTTATGTAACCGGCAGTCTCGGTGATGCCGGTGTTGCACTGTTGTTGGGTAGCGATGCCGGTGAGGCGTTACAGCAACGGCTGGATTTTCCGGAACCCCGTTTGGCAGCAGGCGAGGCGTTACGCGGTATCGCCAGTGCGGCTATTGATATATCTGACGGACTGCTGGCTGACCTCGGGCATTTGCTGGCGCACGGTCAGCTGGGGGCAAGCGTGTTTGTTGACGACGTGCCAACAAGTGCAGCATTCACCGCGGCGTTGCAGCAGGACCGGGATCTGACGCGCTTGCGAGATCTGCCGCTGGCAGCCGGCGATGATTATGAGTTGTGCTTTACGGTGCCCGTGGCTTTGCTGGCACAGCTGGACACTGTGCAGCCGGATTTCTCCTGTCCCTGTACGCACATCGGAACGGTCGAGAGGCCAGCCGGTATCCGCTGCTACACCGCTGACGGTGATGTCTACACAGCGGATGCCCGTGGCTATGAACATTTTGGAGTGTCCCCGCATGGCTGAAAAAATATCCCCGCAGTTGTTGCGGCACCCGCTAGATTTTCTGGCGCTGGGCTTTGGCAGCGGCTTGCTACCGCGTGCGCCGGGCACCGCCGGTACTATCGCTGCCATTCCCTTGTATCTTGTTATGCAATCACTGGCCTTGCCGGTCTATGTGTCGCTGGTGGCGGTGCTGTTTCTGCTGGGTATCCCGATCTGTGCGCACACCGCAAAGCGTCTGGGCGTGCATGACCATCCGGGCATTGTCTGGGACGAAATCGTTGGTTACCTGGTCACCATGATTTTTGCGCCGACAGGCTGGTTATGGGTGCTGGCCGGTTTTGTGCTGTTTCGATTCTTTGATGTTCTCAAGCCCTGGCCGATCCGTTGGCTGGACCGAAGGGTCGGCGGCGGTTTTGGCATTATGGTGGATGATTTACTCGCTGGCATCGCCGCCGCGGGCGTATTGCAGTTGCTGGTAATCTACTTGTAGGCTTGCGC
>Ga0224509_10000419_pt1 | contig 11721 bp, 9 predicted proteins | sample SF_Jan12_sed_USG_5_FD_170158 | JGI IMG/M metagenome (GOLD analysis project Ga0224509, IMG submission 170158) | Sediment microbial communities from San Francisco Bay, California, United States - SF_Jan12_sed_USGS_24 | ecosystem: Environmental > Aquatic > Marine > Sediment | place: USA: California... | reverse complement strand
CTCATCGATCATGCTACCGCTTTTTATTCGTCTGGTGCGCGCCGAGATGATGGAGGTTTTGGAAACCGAATATATCAAATTCGCCTGGGCTAAAGGACTCCGCCGCGAACGGGTTTGGTACATTCACGCCTTTAAAAATACCCTGCTGCCGGTGATCACCGTATTCGGCGTTCAACTGGGAATTCTGTTTGCCTTTACCATTCTGACCGAAACCGTTTTTCAATGGCAGGGGATGGGATTTATGTTTCTGGAGGCTGTGGAACGTTCGGATACCTCCCTTCTGGTGGCCTACCTGGTCGTGGTGGGCGCGATTTTTGTGGTCGTCAATACCATCGTTGATATCGTCTACGGGTTCGTCAACCCCATGGTACGAATTGCAGGAACCAAATGAAATCCTGGAATCGATTTAAAAATTCCTATCTATTTTACAGCTTTAAACGCGATCCCGTCGCTATTTTTAGTTTCTCGGCCCTATCGGTTCTGGTTATCATCAGCATCCTGGCACCGGTGGTAGCACCCTATAATACCTATGATATGGCAACGATTGATATCATGGATGCCGAAACCCCGCCTGCATGGATGGAGGGTGGCAGCGAAAGCTTCATTTTAGGCACTGACATCCAGGGTCGGGACCTTCTGAGCACCATGATTTACGGCTTGAGAGTATCTCTTCTGATCGGCGTTGGAGCGGTTCTGCTCCAAGCAGTGGTGGGGATCCTGGTCGGCCTTCTATCCGGTTACCTGGGAGGTAAACTCGATGCATTTTTGATGCGAATCGCCGATATTCAGTTCTCGATTCCCTACCTGATTGTCGCGATTTTTACCAGCGCTATATTTAAGCTGGCCTTTGGCGTCGGACGCTATGCAGAACTGGCCGTACCGTTGCTGATCATTATTATCGGGATGTCGGAATGGCCCAAATATGCCAGGACCGTGCGGGCGTCAGTGCTGGGGGAGAAAAATAAGGAGTACGTGGAAGCGGCCCGGGTGATCGGCATCAACCGCTGGCAGATCATGTATCGTCATGTCTTGCCCAACACCCTGACGCCCGTGCTGGTTATTTCCACCATTCAGGTTGCCGAGGCGGTGATGAGTGAGGCCGCGCTGTCGTTTTTGGGACTCGGTATGCCGATTACCAAACCCTCGCTGGGAGCTCTCATCCGCGCCGGTTTCGAATATATTTTCAGTGGATCGTGGTGGATCACCTTCTTTCCGGGAGTGCTGCTGGCCTTTTTAATACTGGTAATCCTCCTTCTGGGGGACTGGCTGCGAGATGTCTTCAACCCCAAACTCTATAAAGGATAAGCGGATCAGCATGCGTCACCTGCTTGAAGTTAAAGATCTGGAAGTTAAATTTGCTTTATGGTCAGATGAATTAACCGCCATTGACGGAATCAGCTTCACCCTGGACAGAGGCGAACTGCTGGGCATCGTCGGCGAAAGCGGTGCTGGAAAATCGGTAACCGGTTTTGCCATTATCAATCTGATCAGCAAGCCCGGCTTTATTTCTGCCGGGCAGGTTCTCTTCGAAGGTCAGGAATTAAATCGGCTGCCGGAAGAAGAGATGCGCGCCATTCGCGGTAACCGCATCAGTATGATTTTCCAGGACCCCATGATGACCCTCAACCCGGTTCTGACGATCAGAACCCAGATGGTCGAAACCGTGCTGGCCCATGAAAATGTGAGCAAAGCAGCGGCCTTCGATATTGCGCTGGACAAATTGAAAAAGGTTCATATACCGTCCCCGGAAAAGAGAATTCACCAGTACCCCCATGAGTGTTCGGGCGGGATGCGGCAGCGGATTGTTGTTGCCATCGCCCTGTTGACAAATCCAGCTTTGATCATTGCCGACGAACCGACAACGGCCCTGGATGTCACCATCCAGGCGGAAATCATGGATTTGCTTCTGGAATTATGCGAATCTGAAAAAATGGGGCTGATCCTCATCACGCATGACCTGGCGGTCGTATCTCAGATCACCGAGAAAGTAATCGTCATGTATGCAGGCAAAATCGTGGAAAGCGGATCCACCCGGGCAGTGGTCGAAGATCCCAAACATCCCTATACCCAGGGGCTGATCAAAGCATTACCCGGAATTATTCCACCGGGTTCGCGTTTAAACCAGATCCCCGGCATGATGCCGAACCTGACCGATATCCCTGCGGGGTGTGCCTTCCATCCGCGCTGTAACATCAGTGGTAACGCCTGTCAGATGGAAGTGCCGGCCCTGATCAGCAAAGGGCAACATGATCGTATGCTCGCATGCCATATGATCAAATAAACAATTTCATTTTTAGCGAAAGGCCTCTGGATAATACCAGTAATGGAACAGAATAACAGCCTGTTAAATGTAAAAGACCTCGTCAAGCACTTTGATATTTCCGGTGGTTTACTGGACCAGCTGGCAATGGAGAGTGGACGGGTTGTCCGTAAAAAAACCACGGTAAAAGCGGTTAATGCTGTCAGCTTTGCGATTATGCCGCAGGAAACTTTAGGGGTGGTGGGGGAGAGCGGTTGCGGAAAATCGACTCTGGCCAGAGCTGTTCTGGGATTGTATCCACCCAACAGCGGTGAAATACACTATCAGGATCAAAGGATTGATAACTTAAACACTAGGCAGATGCTGCCCTTTCGTAAAAAAATGCAAATGATATTCCAGGATCCGTATGCATCGCTGAATCCCCGCATGACGGTCAAAAAAATTCTGGAAGAACCGGTCTATTTTCACAACAAATCCATCAGCGCCCAGGCAGCCAAAGACAAGGTGGCCGAGGTGATGCAGCAGGTTGGGGTGGATCCCGCCTGGGCCGGGCGTTATCCTCACGAATTTTCCGGCGGCCAGAGACAGCGGATCAGCATTGCGCGCGCCCTGATGGTCGATCCTGAATTTATTGTGGCAGATGAGCCGGTTTCGGCCCTGGATGTATCCATTCAGGCCCAGATTTTGAACCTGATGATGGAGGCCCAGGAAAAGCGGGGCCTGACTTATATGTTTATCACCCATGACCTTTCGGTTGTAAAGCACATCAGCACGCGTGTGGCGGTCATGTACCTGGGCACTATCTGTGAACTGGCGCCGACCAAAACGCTTTACGTAAAACCGCGTCACCCTTACACCCAGGCCCTGCTGAGCGCCATTCCCGAACTCGGTGTTCAGAAACCCAAACACCTGAAACTCAAAGGCGAGGTTCCGACGCCCATCAACCTTCCCTCGGGCTGTGTCTTCCACGGCCGCTGCATCTATGCGAATGAACGCTGCATTCAAGAAATTCCGAAGCTCAACCGCCTGGACTCCGAAACCCAGGTGGCCTGCCATGCGGTCGAAGAAGGCAGGATATAGAGTATACCGGGAAGAGTCCACCGACCTGGCCGAATCCAGGCAGATCTCTTCGGACGGCAAAACCTATACCTTCTGTTTTTTAATTTTCAACAGATTCAATCTGCCCAAAAAGCCCGCATCATAATCCGTTGACTTCACGACTCTGGAAGGAGCCACGATAAAACAAGCCTGAGGAGCGAGATGATCCCCACGGTCGTCTCTGCCGAACAATTGGCCTTTTGCCAGTTTTGTTCCGGTTTCAACATCCGTGATGAGAAATTTAAAATTGGGGCCCGGGCGAATGGCGCCGATGCTTTCATACTGTTCAATGGACGGTATGTCTCTTTTTGGGGCTTTAGCAGAGGTGTTGAACATATGATAACGCGCCAGCATGGCCTGCATGTGGTCCAGAGCGTTATCGATCCCCTGTTTAGACAGATGATTGCCGCATTCCACGATCAATCCGCAGATTTGCCGCCGGCCTGCCGCTGTGATCAATGCACCCGGCATATGTTCCGGATGATAGGCAAAATGCAATGGGATGTCACTGATGCTTAACGCCAGGTCGAGGCTTTGAGCATTCGCTTTTTCATAGACACAGATTTTAAAATCACCGATACTGACCGAATGCAAATCCAGCAGTGCGCGAATATCAGTATTTTGATCCAAATATTTTTTGATTTCACCAGCCCGCCGGCCTTCAAGCGCGGCATCATCAGGATCGCCGAAGCTGCGATTCAGGTCCCTGTCGACGTAGCGCCGGTCTTTCCGATAGGCTTGCGGATTACCCATCAGCAGGCTGACTTTGCCGCTATTCAATTTAATCTCGCCATCTTTCAGCCGCCGATGAAACACCACCATGGCCCTGACACCCGCAGGTTCATTGCCGTGTGTTCCGCCGACAACCACCACGTGCTCTCCCTCAGTGTCCGCCGCCACCTCAATACAGTACGGTAGCTCACAATTACCGTGCGTCTTAAAATAATAGAGAATTTCTTCCCTTGATGGTTTGGCTTTCATTTTAATAAAGATTAAATTGCTTTAAAAACGCTCAGATTTTGCTCGGGGATTCGGCTTAAAATTATAAAACCAAAACTGATCGAAAAAGAATTAGATTTTGTTTGATAGCCCCGCCATCGGCGGGATTTCACATCTTGATTTAATAAATTAATGTGTTCAGCAAGGCGTGAATCGCTGAAAAAGGGGAGCGTACACCTCGTGGCTGAAAGCCACTGCCACTAATATTTCAATCACAGCAATGCTTTTGGCTTAAAAAGCCCATAAAAAAGATGTGGGAGCGGCATCTTGCCGCGATAGAAAATCATTTTGAAGCGATTCACAACGCCGCTATCGAGCAAAAGATAGCCCTTTTTAGATCAGTTTTAGGCTTTGCGTTGAATTTTGGGGTTGAGCTCTTCTCTGAGCCAATCGGCAAACAGGTTGATCCCGATCACCAGCATTATCAGAGCCGCTCCCGGAAAAAGGATCATCCACCACATGCCGGCATAGATGTAGTTTTTGCCGATGGATATCATCATGCCCAGGGACGGTTCGGTCAGCGGAACCCCCACGCCCAAAAAACTCAGGGTGGCTTCCAGCATAATCACCACCGCCAGGTCGATGGCCACAACCACAAAGATCGGCGGAATGGCATTGGGCAGCAGGTGTCGCACCAAAAGCCTAAAATCACCGGCGCCGGTGGATTTGGCCGCCATAATGTAGGCATTCTCTTTGACCTCCAGCACGCTGCCGCGCATGGTGCGGGCATAGCGCACCCAGCCGGCAATGCAGATGGCAAGAATGACAATCAATATGCTGCCGCCGCCGGAAATGCCGAGAAATAAAAAGGCCAGCAGGGTGGTTGAAAAAGAAAATAGTGTGTCCGCCAGGCGCATGGTGACCGCGTCGATCCAGCCGCCATAGTATCCGGCCAGAAGCCCCATGATCACACCAAAAGTCCCGGCAATCAGTACGACACTGAAACCCACGATCAGAGATGTTCGGCAGCCGTAAATGATGGTGCTGAAAATACCGCGGCCCTGATCATCGGTCCCCAGCAAATACGGCGCCTGTCCCTCTTCCATCCAGATCGGCGGGGTCAGAAAATGCTCCAGGGTCAGGGTTTCCAGATCGTAAGGGTTCTGGGGCGTAATCCAGGGCGCCAGCAATGCGGCTAAAATAAACACGACCAGAATAACACATCCCACAATGGCAGAGGGATCGTGCAAAAAGCTGTGGAGCATTCTGGATTTGATGCGTTGCTTACTCATAACGAATCTTCGGGTTGATCACCGCGTACAGAATATCGACAATGATGTTCATGGTAATAATGACCACTGCTGCCAGCATGATATAGGTGACAATCACCGGTTGATCGTTTTCGCGGATGGAGGTCAGCAGTAAATTGCCCATGCCCGGCCATTGAAAGATGGTTTCGGTCACAATTGAAAACGCGATCAGCTCGCCAAATTGCAGGCCGGTAATGGTCACTACCGGGATCAGGGCGTTACGCAGGGCATGCTTGAAAATTACCTTCCTGGGCGGCAGGCCCTTGGCCCAGGCGGTTTTAATGTATTCTTCGGTCAGCACCTCGCGCATACCGGCCCGGGTCAGCCGCAGGAGCACCGCCAGCTGATACATGGCCAGGGTCAGGGCCGGCAGGATCAGGTGACTGACGCCGTTGAGATTGAACAACCCGGTGCGCCAGAAACCCACCTGGGTGGTCTCACCACGCCCGAAGGGCGGTAATATTCCCAGATAAACCGCAAAAACCATAATCAACAGTATCCCCATCAAAAATGTGGGGATGGAAATACCCCCCAGAGAGCCGGCCATAATCAACCGGTTACCCGGCGCGTAAGGCTTCAGCGCAACCAGAACACCCAGGGCCACACCGACGATAAAAGATAAAATGACGGCGGTCGATGCCAGTTCGAAGGTGGCCGGAAAGCGCTCCAGGATGAGCCCCAAAGCCGGCACCCGGGTCACGTAGGATATGCCGAAATTGCCCTGGGCTGCATTGGCCAGAAACCGGACGTACTGCACATGCATGGGCTTATCCAGGCCCAGGCTGCGCCGCACTTCTTCAACTTCGTGAGAGGTGGCATAGCGCCCCGCCAATGTAATGACCGGATCCCCCATAAAGCGAAAAACGATAAAACATAAAAGGGACGCGACCAGCAGGACGACAATTCCCTGAATCAGTCTGCGTGCAATATAGGTTGCCATAAGAATGGGTTTGTCGGGGCCGAAATTTTGCGGCCCCGACTTCAGGTTGCGGTTAAATTATTTTGAGATTTCCTTATACACCATCCAGCGATCCGGGCGAGGTTTGAATTTTATACCTTTGCCCTTTTGTATGGCATACAGATCTTCCTGATAGTGCAACGGGATCCAGGTGATCTTATCGACCATGGCCATCTTGTTGAGCTGCTGCAAGACTTTGCCGCGTTCCTGCGGATTGACAATATCGGCAGTGGATTTCAGTAGTTTATCGATATCCGGATCGCTGAAATTGGCACCGTTGAAAAACCCATGACCGGTTTCATCATCGCGGGTATGGGCCAGCTTGAAATAGGTGCGTCCCATGTCAAAGGTGCCGTCAAACCAGCCGATCAGATAAAAGTCCAGCTTGCCACCGGTCACTTCCGGAAAAAAGACCGACTTGGGTTTGACATCCAGCGTCGTTTTTATGCCGACCTTGGCCAGATATTTGGCCACAGCCTCGGCTATTTGGGCATCCTGAACATAGCGGTCATTGGGACCGGACAGCGTAATCTCAAATCCCTTTTCATAACCGGCTTCTTTGAGTAGCTTTTTGGCTTGCGCGGGATCGTATTTGAGCCGCTGAATATTGCCGTTATAGCCGATGGTGGGCGGATCCGGAACTTGAGCCGCCGGAGCCGCATGGCCGCGCATCACCTTTTCGATAATCTCATCTTCGTTGATGGCCATGTACATGGCTTTGCGAACCCGGATATCGGCTGTCGGGCTGCCGGGCTTGTTGTTCAATGCCAGAAAGATGGATCGGCGGGCGGGCCGGCTGACCACATCCAGCTTGGGATTCTTGACAATCTTATCGAACAGTTCCACCGGCACGCCGGTGACGATGTCGACCTGGCCCGAGGCCAGCGCGGCAAAACGAGTAGAGGATTCAGTTATGGGTCGGATTTCTACCGTTTTTAGGGGCGGGGCGCCTTCCCAGTAGTCTGCGTTGGCCTCCATACGCACATAGGAACCTTTGACCCATTCCACGAACTTATAGGCCCCGGTGCCGATGGGTTTAACCATGACCTCCCCCGGATCGCGGGATTCGGTGGACTCTTTGTCCATAATAAAGACCTGGTGCATGTTGTTGGCAAACCAGGGAATCGGCTCCTTGGTTTTGATGACCACCGTAAAGTCATCCAGTGTTTCCACGCCCGCAATCGATTTGCCGGTGTTGATAAACTCGGACACATCCGGGTTGTTTAAACGCTCAAATGAGAACTTGACATCCGCGGCCGTAAAAGGATTGCCGTTGTGGAATTTAACGCCTTTGCGCAGATAAAACTTCCAGCTTAAATCATCCAGCCGCTCCCAGCGCTCTGCCAAAGCCGGCGCCAGGGTCCCATCCGGACCTTTGCGCTGCAACAGACCGTCAAAAAAGTTGGCCATATATTGCAGACCGGCATCGGAATCATCGCCATGCGGATTCATCATCCGCGGCGGTGTATCCTGGGCAACCACCAGAGAAGAGGCCGCCAGCACAGGGACGCTCGACCCGAAGACCATCACCGCAACAGCGATGGCGATTAGTAAATAACAAGTCTTTTTCATTGATGTTCCTCCTTTCGTTCGGTTTTCAATTTACATTACTCCAGCACTCCAATGCTCCATTACGCCGATAATAGGTTCCAAAAATTAAACTGAATGATAGAACACAAAAATTTACTTTTATACCCATTAAATTCAATATAAATAACAGGCGACCGCGTGATGGTCGCCGGTATCCTTTAACACCGGTGCCTCCTGATCGCAGACGTCCATGCGATGCGGACAGCGGGGATGAAATGCGCAGCCCGATGGTGGGTTGATCGGGCTGGGCACATCGCCTTTGAGAATCATGCGTTCTTTTTTTACCCTGGGATCCGCCACCGGAATCGCCGACAGCAGCGCCCGAGTGTAGGGGTGTTTTGGATCGGTGTATACATTATTATAGGCAGACGATTCCACAACCTTGCCCAGATACATCACCGCAATGCGATCACATATATGTTCGACCACCGCCAGGTCGTGAGCAATGATAATATAGGAAAGATGAAATTCTTGCTGAAGGTCAATCAGCAGGTTGATAATCTGGGCCTGGATGGAAACATCCAGAGCGGAAACCGGTTCATCGCCGATGATCACCTGGGGGTTGAGGGCCAGCGCCCGGGCAATTCCAATGCGTTGCCGCTGGCCGCCGGAAAATTCGTGGGGATAGCGCCGGCCCTGTTCGGGTCGCAGACCGACTTTCTCCAATAAATAGGCGATCCGGTCTTTTCTTTCGACCCCTGGATACATGTCGTGGATCTCCATGGGATCCTTGAGAATATTATTAACGGTCATGCGGGGATTCAGTGATGAATAGGGATCCTGAAAGATCATCTGAATTTCTTTTTTAAGGGCTCTTAATTCAGATGAATTCAGGGTCGTGATGTCCGTATCCCCGAAACGAACGGTGCCGCCGGTGGGTTCGATCAATCGTAAAACCGCCAGGCCGGTGGTGGTCTTACCGCAACCGCTCTCTCCGACAATGCCGAGTGTTTCCCCTTTCTCAAGGGTGATGGAAACGCCGTCGACAGCGTAAACATAGCCTGCGGTTCGCGAAAGCAACCCTTTCTTTACGGGAAAATGTACTTCTAAATTTTCAACTGACAGCAGTGTCGCCAATCCGAAATCCCTTTTAGTAAAGAAAACATCTTACAAGATGGCCATCCCCCAGATCTGTCATCTGAGGCGGATTTTGGTTACAGATCTCCATGGCATGCGAGCAACGCGGAGAAAAATGGCAGCCTGGAGACAAGTCATATAGACTCGGTACGATACCCGATATTTCCTTGAGTCGCTGGCGGCCATGCTGTGACCGCTCTCCCAGCTTTGGAATCGACTGCAGCAATCCCTGGGTATAGGGGTGTTTGGGATCTTCAAAGATGGCGGTGGCAGCGGCCTCTTCCACCACCTTGCCGGCATACATCACGATGACGCGCTGGGCGATCTCGGCGATCACGCCCAGATCGTGGGTAATCATCATGACGGCGGTATCGTAATCATCTTTGAGCTGTAACATCAGATCAAGGATTTGGGCCTGGATGGTTACATCCAGCGCCGTGGTGGGTTCATCGGCGATCAATATTTCCGGGTTGCAGGCCAGTGCCATGGCGATCATCGCGCGCTGCCGCATACCGCCGGAAAGCTGATGCGGATATTCATGTACTCTTTTTTCCGGAGCGGGAATCTGAACCTTTTGCAGCATCTCAACCGACCGTTCCCAGCTTTCCCGTTTGGACCGCTTCTCATGCAGGGTGAACATTTCCGATATCTGGTCACCGATGGTGAAAACCGGGTTCAGGGAGGTCATGGGTTCCTGAAAAATCATGGCGACCCGATTGCCGCGAATGGATCGCATCTGCTCCATCGAAAGCTGAACGATATCGGTCTGGTCAAATAAAATCCGCCCTTGAACAATTTTACCGGGCGGCTCTGGAATCAGACGCATAATAGACTGCGCGGTTACGCTTTTTCCACAGCCGGACTCTCCCACAATGCCTAGCACTTCGCCTTTGTCGACATGAAATGTCACGTCGTCCACAGCCTTGGCAATCCCCTCAAAAGTAGAAAAGTAGGTTTTGAGATCTTCGACTTGAAGAAGGTGGGAATTAGCGCCCATGATTCCTTTCGGAAATACGGTTCAATCAAGTTTTAATAAAACCGATAATGCCGAATAAAGAAATACAATGAATGTTAACTTCTCGAAATAACTCAATTAGCACTACATCAATACCCTGCTGAATGAAGCTGTGTCAATAAAAATAAGCCATAAACAATACTTAATTCTACATTCAGATAGTAAACGGCTTGAGAAGATGTATAGATATCTTTTTATATTTTAGGGAGGCAATTATGAAGAGATTTTAAATGTCTTTTAGGAGTTTGTTTGCCGTTGATTTTTTCATGGCTTCGCCGAAGTTTTGCAGCGCATCGGACAGCGCCTGATAATCCTCTGTCTGGGCAACCGGTATGTCGTCGGTCCCACTTTGATCAAGCGCTTCCAGAACGTATTGAATGGTCATCTTGTTGATGTCGCGGGCGGGCTGATAGGCGAATTTTTTATCGGCTATGACCTTGATTTCTGACACCAGGCCGCTTTTGACCAAATCGAATAAAATATTATGCACCAGGCGAATCGGCATCTCAAACTGTGCTGAGATCTGGGAATCGGTGAGAGGCCTCTCGCCATTCTCGAATTTTTTGATCAACAGATGAGCAATTTGTAACGCCAGTAATTTCTTGAAGCCAGGACTGGCCCTAAGACTGTCCGGCTCATACTCATAGGTATCCACGTTTTGATTGGCAAAAGACAGCTCGGCGCCGAAAAGCACGATCCACCAGCTGATCTGAAGCCACATCAAAAACAGCGGCAAGGCTGCAAAACTTCCGTAAATGGCGTTATATTTGGCGGCACCGATTTGAAAGCTGATATACGCCCACTGGGCAATCTGGTATAGCGTTCCGGCAACCACCCCTCCGAGCAGGCCGGCCTTAAAATTCACCTTGGTGTTGGGCATAATGATATAAAGAATCGTAAACAGGGCCCAGATCAAACCATAGGGTGTAAACTTCAGTAAAAAGGAGATGAGCGGGCTAATGACACCCAGCAATTCTACTTTCTGGGTAATCTGCGTGACCTGGGTAGTAATAAAAACCGTTGCGCTGCCGCTGATCAGCACCAGAATGGGGCTGATCAGCATAATCGACAGATAGTCACTAAATTTTCTGCCCCAGCTGCGACTTTCTTTTATTCCCCAGATGTCATTTAAAGCCATTTCAATATGCCCAAGGACCTTGAGTACCGACCAGAAAAGAAGCAGTAGACCGATGCCGGCGAGGAGACCACCCCGGGTCTGCTCAAGCAGTGAATTCGAAAAAGAAATCACCTGACTTAAAACTTCTTCCTGGCCGGGAAATCGCTCGAAAAGCTGCTTTTCCAGCAGCCTCTCAAACCCAAAACCCTTGGCCACCCCGAAAAACATGGCGGCGACCGGAACGATTGAAAGCAGTGTATAAAACGTCAAAGAAGATGCCCGCAGCAGACAGCGGTCTTCATCATAGCCCCGGAATGCCAGAATAATGATACGCAGTTGCCGAATCAGGAAGGATTT
>Ga0224509_10000418_pt1 | contig 11778 bp, 7 predicted proteins | sample SF_Jan12_sed_USG_5_FD_170158 | JGI IMG/M metagenome (GOLD analysis project Ga0224509, IMG submission 170158) | Sediment microbial communities from San Francisco Bay, California, United States - SF_Jan12_sed_USGS_24 | ecosystem: Environmental > Aquatic > Marine > Sediment | place: USA: California... | reverse complement strand
TTGGCGATCCGATCAGTGGGGGTTTTAGGCCCACTTTATCTGTTGAAATCCAAGGTGGTTTTGCTATGGGTGGTTATAGCAAGAGCCAACTGGAAGCTCTTATTGAGCATATCCATGCTTTTGAACCTAAGTAAGTGACCTGTCCCCAGTTTCAGTGCAAATTGATAATTTAAAAAACTGGAACATATTCTCCACAGCATATATTTTGATTTCTATGTATTAAGGTAAACCTGATATATCTCCAACTAATCAAAGCTTTTTGAGGCCATAAAAATGTTGTGATATTTTTGCATATCATAACTTTCCCGTTTTAGTGATATTCTCATCTGTAATTTATAGATTATCGGCTGACCACAATATGTAGCGCATTCCATAATTTAAAAAACTCAACACTATCTATTGCAGGTTTCTCTGTTTATCTGAAATTGGTTACTGAACACCTTGTCCTAAATGTCGGCGCTTGTCAGGCTGACCTTGACTGAAGACTGTTGGCAAAATTCCCTGGTTCAGATGCCATTGAAAACAACTTCCGTGAATTATGCGCAAAATACGCATGATATGTAATGTTAGCTGCATGACACCAGGTTTTTAGTCAGCACAATCCAAATAGTGGGAGGTTAAGAATATGAAAATCAAGATCATAATGGTGATCACATTTGCGGTATTTGCGTTAGTTGCGACGACGGTTGCTGCAGAAGAACCAACGCCAGGCTACAACACCAAGATCCCAGAGTACATCATGACCCCGGACAAGGTGGAGACAAGGATCGGGACCCTTGAGTTCTTCGACGGGATCCCCACCAAGGAGACCGCTGCCCTGCTATACGACAACCTCGACTTTCTGCGCGGAGTGGAGACCTTTTTAAACGGAATACCTGCTACCTCGGTGGAGGGGATTCGGCTCGGCATGGAGCGCCTCGGCCTGAATAATTCAAACCAAGCCCTGATCTTTGACGAGCTTATGGACAGTAACCCCCTGTTCCTGACCGGTAATACGAGTACGGTTTACTGTAGCGTGATGCTTGATCTCAAAAAGGACGGCCCGACGGTGGTTGAGGTCCCACCGAAATCAGGTCCGGGAACGGTCAACGACGCCTACTTCCGCTTCGTGGTCGACATGGGCCCTCCGGGACCCGACCGCGGCAAGGGTGGCAAGTACCTGATTCTCCCGCCTGGCTACGAGGGTGAGGTCCCGGAGGGCTACTTCACCGCAAAGTCTACCAGCTGGGTGAACTGGCTCATTCTTCGCGGTTTCCTCGTGGACGGCAAGCCAGACTTCTCGAGCAATTTGTTCAGGACGGGTCTGAAAGTTTACCCCTTGGCCAAGGCGGCGAACCCACCGAAGATGGAGTTTGTCAACGGCTCAGGGAAACCCTTCAATACCATTCACGCCAACAATTATGAGTTCTACGAGGAGCTTCACACCATCATCGACCGCGAGCCGGTCGAGATGCTCGATCCCGAGTTGATAGGACTCTTCGCGTCCATCGGCATCCAGAAGGGCAAGCCTTTCGCCCCAGACGAGCGGATGAAGAAGATCCTGATCGATGCCGTCGCGGTGGCCAACGGCACCGCACGCGCCCTCCTGTGGTACGAGCGCAACCCTTCGGAGTTCTTCCACGAGAATACGTACTGGAAGCGGGGCTTCATTGGTTACTCCTACGAGTACCTCCGGGACGAGGGCATGGGCGGACGCCACCTGGACGCGCGGACCCACTTTTACTACTTTGCGACCGTCAACACGCCGGCGATGGCGATGAAGCTCGTGGACAGGGGATCGAAGTACGCCTGGGGCTACTTGGATTCGAAGGGCAACTACCTCGACGGCGGCAAGACCTACAAGATGAACCTCCCCAAGGACCCGCCTGCCAAAAAGTTCATCTCCATTGTTCTCTATGATCCGCAGACCCGCTCCGAACTCCAAACTGGACAGCCTTATCCAAGCTACAGCAGCGCGCGCGATAAGGGCAAAGTGAGCGTAAACAGTGACGGATCAGTTGATCTCTACTTCGGCCCCAAGGCTCCGGCAGGGAAGGAGAGCAACTGGCTCCAGACCGTTCCCGGCAAAGGCTGGTTCTGCCTTCTGCGTCTCTATAGCCCGACCGAGGAGTGGTACGAAGGAAAGTGGCTGCCCGGCGAGATAGAATTGGTGAAGTGAACTCAATGCATATCAGCTAACAAGGCGGTTGCACCTGATCGCAGAGGCCTTGAGCGCGTATAAGGTTTTTTAATTTGTGCAGCTTCTTGCTACTTTGGCATTTTTATGTAAACTTCTGCGCCAGTTAACCGCAAAGTTTTGAATGGGGCACAAAATATTGGGGTGGAAGAGTCTGGAGAGAAACCTGACATATCTCCAACATATCAGCACTTTTGAATCGCTGAAAAAGTTGTGATACTCGTTTTATATCACAAGTGTAATAATCCGCTAATTCCGTCTCTTTACAAGATTGTATATTAGGTGTACCAACCCACACTTTGGCTAAATTGTAGATTCCGGCTATACATCTAACCTTCTGTAAAAATCCACCTTTCTTTCGCTAATCTCAACTTTCTTGGTTATCCTAAAAAATTCGACTTAGGCATCCAAAATTTGATATCTTGCAAAATATTGAAGATTTGCATATGCATTATACAATTGAGGATATAACTGGTTTCGATTTTTTTTGGATAATCTCAATAATCACGAGTACCGCTGAAAGTCTGAAGTCTCAGGATAGGAGATAAAATGCTATGAATGATCAGGCGAAAAATAGGAAGGGCATTTCTCTTTCCACCCAAATCCTCATTGGTTTAATGCTTGGATTTTTCGCCGGCTTATTTTTAGGAGAGAAAGCATCGGCGCTTGCTATTGTTGGCAGGGCCTACATTGGTCTGATTCAGATGTCGATCCTACCATACATGGTGGTATCATTAATGCTCGGCATCGGCTCTTTGAGCTACGAGAAGGCAGGAAAGCTTGCTATCACAGGGGGCATAGTTCTGGTAGCGTCCTGGTTTCTGGCTTTTGCTATCGTTTTCTTAATGCCCTTAGCCTTTCCCTCCATCAAGGGCGGCTCATTTTTCAGTACCAGCCTGGTTGAAGTCGCCAAGGTGGACTTTATCGACCTTTACATTCCAGTTAACCCGTTTAGCTCCATGGCTCGTACAGTAGTACCCGCGGCAGCAGTATTTAGTGTCGCCTTTGGTATCGCGCTCATCGGAGTTGAAAACAAACAGAGCCTGCTGGATATTTTGACTGCCACATCAAAAACGCTCACTCGTATTGCGATGATGGTGGTAAAGGTTACCCCCATTGGTGTTTTCGCCATCGCCGCAAATGCTGCCGGCACCATGACCATAGAAGAGTTCGGCCGGTTGCAAAGCTATATCATACCCTTTATTGTCGCGACCCTTTTATTGACTTTTTGGATTCTTCCGGGGTTGGCAGCCGCTCTCACACCGTTCAGTTACCGTGAAATTCTCAAATCTGCCCGTGATGCGCTGACCACCGGCTTCGTCACAGGCAACCTGTTCATTACGCTGCCTATGCTGGTGGAAAATGCCAGAAAGCTTTTTGAAGATCGTCGCATAAAAAGTAAAGACACCGATAACTATGTTGAGGTGCTGGTTCCGACATCCTTCAACTTTCCCAACATCGGCAAACTGCTGACGCTGCTCTTTGTCCTCTTTGCCGGCTGGTTTGTCGGCAAAAGTATTGCGCTTACAGACTATCCAGGCTTCGCAGTATTGGGACTCTTTACCCTGTTTGGCGGTGTGGATTTAGCGCTGCCTTTCCTGTTAGACCAGATGCAGATTCCTTCAGATATGTATCAGCTCTATGTTGTTACGGGAGTCGTCAACAGCTGGTTTGCGACACTTCTTGCAGTCATGAACCTGTTTGCATTCACCCTGGTGGCTGCATGCGCAGCAACTGGTGCAGTGAGAATCAATTGGTCACGTATATTCAGCTTTGCGATAATTTCGTTGGTGATTTTTGCTGCTGCCCTCCTGGGAACGCGTTTCATGCTGTCTGAAATGGTAAGTAAAGAAGACCTTCAGCGGCGCACCCTGATGCACTCGGAGATTAAAGATTTACATAAGGCTGATATCAAAGAAACCGGCTCAAAAGAGGCGATAGGTCCAAAAAACCCGCTTAAGTCCATCATCAAGCGTGGCAAGCTGCGGGTAGGCTACAATCCTGAGAACTTGCCATTTTCTTTTATTAACGACAAGGGCGATCTGGTTGGTTTCGATGTAGAGCTAATGCATGTGCTGGCACGAGGGCTGAAAGTAGAGATAGAGTTTATCGAGTGGACATACAAAACGGTACTTAAAGACCTCAATCAGGGCAAATTTGATATAGCGATCGGTGGACTGATTGTTAACCCAGAGCGGCTCGCCAGAGTCAATTTCTCAAATCCTTACATGAATATGACCACAGCCTTAGTGGTAGAAGACCATCGGCGCAATAAGTTTAAAAGTTGGCGTGCAATAGACAAAAAACTTAATGCTCGCGTAGGTGTGGTAGGGGAAAGACGAGCGAAAAATGTCAAGCGCTACTTACCGAATACGGAAATAGTTCTCCTGGAAACTTATAGCGATTTTTTTACAGACAACCCAAAAGGGGTTGACGCACTTGTTATCAGTGCGGAGGCAGGGTCAGCCTGGACGATTCTCTATCCCGCCTATTCCGTTGTTGTGCCAGAGCCTCACCTAAAAGCAAATGCTGCCTTTGCCATACCGCTGGCTACTTTGGATTTTGAAGATTTTGTTAATGACTGGCTGCAAATGAATCAGACCAGCGGAATTATCGACAAACTTTACAACAAATGGATTTTGGGGACGAAGGTGGAGCAGAAAAAGCCGCGCTGGTCCATTGGGCGGGACGTGTTTGGATTGTGGGAATAATATACCTGCAAAATTGACAAAGCTAATATATTATCAATGTATCGGTAGTTTCTTGATATTTGAGTTTCTGAAAAGGTATCACAGTCTTCCTACCTTTGTATTTTTATCAAAAGTCTACTTCACTTACTAAATTAATACTTGATTAAAAAATAGAAAAATTAATATTTTACCTTTTTTACTTTAATATATTTAGGAGGTGAAAAATATGTCTTTCAGCAAGATAGGATTTAATAAAATCCTCGGAGTTTTCCCGGCATTAGAGCGCGATGAAAGGCTCGATCTCGTCCAGCAGCTCGAGCAGGGCGCACAAGGAAACATAGACTTCATAATGATGATGGTGTTATCCACTTCCCTGGCGTCATTAGGATTACTGGCGGATTCGACCGCCGTTGTTATCGGTGCTATGCTCGTAGCACCGCTCATGGGACCGCTTGTTGCGGCAGGGCATTCGCTCGTTCAAGCGAATTTGAGCTTGTTCAGAAGGAGTCTGGGAGTTGCTGGTATCGGCCTTGGGATAGGTTTTGCAGCTTCATTAATCTTTGGGGCGCTCAACCCTGGGTTCGAACCAACGCTCGAAGTCGAAGCACGTGGGACGCCTGATTTGCTGGACCTCGGTATAGCGTTTTTTTCCGGGATGACAGCGGCTTATGCTTCGGGAAGATCCAATGTGATGACAACACTCGCAGGTGTTGCAATCGCAGCAGCACTCGTTCCTCCCCTTGCAGTTGTGGGCATTGCTCTAACGCATGGAAGCCCCTTAATCGCCGGTAATGCCGGCATCCTGCTAATCACTAACCTTGTCGCTATCATACTCGGAGCTGCACTCGTGTTCCGAATGTTAAAAGTGCACGTTTCCCGTCGCGGTGCAGGTATGCCGACTTGGGTGCGTAAGGCCACAATGCTATTGTTTCTCTTTGTAGCCCTTTTAAGCGCACCGCTGCTGATTCATATGATAGAAGGAAGACGTACAGGCCAGAATCGTCCATTGGAATACCAGGTGACTCCACAAGTACGGGAGGCCGTGAAGCAATACATCAACAATTGGCCGAAAGTGGAACTCATCACCCAGGGCCGAAACAGCGTGGAGCCTGAAGCCGGCATTACCATAGTCTTAATGAGCGGGGAGCATCTACCCCCTGAGTTTGAAGAGGGCCTTATAAGAGTTGTACACAAAGCTCGCGGTGACGAACCGGTTGTGCGTATCTTTCCGGTTATTTCTGCGCGCCAGCGTGCACCAACCCAGCATGGTATCCAGAAATAGCTGAGTCCTGACTTGGGATTACACCCATCATTTCCAATTAGCACGCCCGCGACTCGAATCCGCGGTATGCCTTCAAAATGGATAGAACCTTGAGGCCAATACGCCCCTGTAAGAGGATCGATTGTTAAGCCGCAGCCTGTTCGCGTCATTAACGATGCCTACTATATATCACAGGTGTTTCTGCAATTCTGAAACTTGTGATCCAACATATCAATAGTTTTGAATCCCTGAAAAACCTGTGATACTCATTTTATATTTGAAGTGTAATAATCCGCTAATTCAGTTTCTCCAAAATTATATATTATACTGCGCAATCCACACTTTGGCCAAATTGTAGATGTCGGCTATGAAGGGACAACCGCAAATTATTGCATATATCTTATGGTAATCTAAAATATATTCAAATCTCAAAATTGCAGATTACTCCAGAGGCCGTCGAAAAAGCTTAAATCTGTGATTTTGATGTTACTAAGAGATATTCATTCCATAGCGTATGTTGCATGGCTGATCTGCTTCATGACCGCAGCAGCTTGCCGGGTCCTCCTTCTTGACACCTTGTCCTCTATTTCTTATTATTTCTATTTAGCATCGATTAAAATATCCTCTGGATTATCGTTTGGTGGATAGCACGGCCTGTTTATTACCTGAATCTTGCATGAAAATTAATGCGAAGTTGAGATTACATTTAATGATAGACTGTTAAGCTAATTGTAGATGTAAAACAAAATACTGATCAAGTATAATGGATGAAAATCATTTTATCTCATTACTTTTCACCCTGCGGGCGAGCCGGAGGCTTCCATCTGCTGCGTTATTAAGGCCAAGGCATAGTTCACTATAGCCTCAGCCTTAAGTGCCTTGCATATGAAAGCCTCCGACTCGTGCAAAATCCAGGTATTATTTCTATGAAGTTCTGCCGACATCTTGATTTTCAATTTGTTTTCAAACCAGATTTGATGGAGCGCAACAGGAGATAAATGTGAGATTAGTTACCCGATCGGATTTTGACGGCTCGGTGTGTACGGCGATTCTTGAAGAGTTGGGGCTCATCGATGATATTCTTTATGTTCACCCCAAAGATATGCAAGATAATAAAATTGCAGTAACCCCAAATGATATTCTTGCAAACGTGCCCTTTGTCAACGGTTGTGGGTTATGGTTTGATCATCATTCCAGTGAGCATGAGCGTTTGCAGCTGGATGGTAAATTTAAGGGTGCCAGCAAAAACGCTCCCAGTGCGGCTCAGGTCGTTTACGATTACTATAAACAGGATAAAGCCTTTGCCGATAAGTTAAGAAAATTTAAAAAACTGATTCAAATTGCCGGGAAAGCCGATTCCGCCAAATTTACCAAAGCAGATATTTTGCGCCCAAAGGGTTGGATCATGCTGGCATTCATTGCTGATCCGCGGACCGGCCTGGGATATAAGCGCAGCTTTAGCATCAGCAATTTTGAGCTGATGAAAAAATTGCCGCAATTGTTGCGCACCAAAAAGGTGGATGAAATCTTAAGCTTATCCGATTTCCAGGAACGGGTGAAGCTGTATCATGAAGAAAATAAAAAATATGAGCAGTTGATCACCCGGTCGGCCAGAACCGAAGGCGATGCCATTGTGATTGACCTGCGCAATTGTGAGGCCATACCGGTGGGCAACCGCTTTCTGGAGTATGTTTTGTATCCCGAGCAGAATATATCGATTCGCATTGTAGACGGCAAAAATAAGGCGTTTGCGATGATATCTGTCGGGCACAGCATCATCAACCCGACGTCTGCAGTCAATGTGGGCGCCTTAACCCTTAAATACGGCGGGGGTGGGCATAAACGGGTCGGAACCTGCCAGGTTGCATATGAAGACGTCGACCGGGTCGTCAGCGAAATGCTGGATGTGATTAATGCCTCTAAAAAAAGTGACTAAAGTGAACTAATGTGACTAAAGTGCCTAAAGTTGTGGTGTCGCTGCACTCCATTATCTTAATTTTTTTAATTCACCGCAAAGACGCAGAGCGCGCAGAGAAAAAGCTTCTTTTTAAAAGAACTCTGCGGACTCTGCGTCTTTGCGGTGAATTCATCATAAAAATGACAGAATTCCTTAACTTTAGTCACTTTAGCTCACTTCTAACTTTAGTGCACTCGTTAAGATAGCTCCCATGATTATATCCACCAACCAGCCCTACTTCCTGCCATTTCCTGGATTTTTTTACAAGGCGTCTCTGTCAGATATATTTGTAGTTCTCGATACCGTCCAGTTTCCCCGGGGCACAACCTGGATCAGCCGCAATCGTTTCAAAAACGATCAAGGCGCCCTGTGGTTAAGCGTTCCGGTCTGGAAAAAGGGGCTGGGGCTGCAGCGGATTCATGAAGTCAGAATCTGTCATGAGTTTCGCTGGGTCGCCAAACACCTGGCAAGCCTCAAAACCGCCTATGCCAAAGCACCATATTTTGCCGATCATCTGCCGTTTATTGAAACGACCTATCAGACGCGGTTTGAAAAACTGATCGAGTTCAATATGGCGTTCATCCGCTATTTATTCCGGCAGCTTAAAATTGAAACCGAGATTAAATTGCTATCCGAACTCGGAATTCAAACCGCAGGCAGCCAGATGCTGGTTGACATATGCCGGCGCCTGGGGGCCGCCGTCTATCTGGCGCAGCGTGCCGCTGCAAAATATCTGGATCCTAAACCATTCCGGCAAGGAGGCATTGAAATTCAACTCATCAAACCACCTGCCTGCGTTTATCCACAGCTATGGGGCGCTTTTGTTTCCAACTTATCGACCTGCGATCTGCTCTTCAATTGCGGCCCCAAAGCACATGATATCCTGACCGCAGTTTAAACCGTATTTGCCCTGGTCAAATCACGGTATACGAATTTGTTTATATTTGAAATATGTCAAATACCTTATTGATGTGGACGCATGAAAAAAAACAATGGGTAAAAGCGTTATTTAACGCCTTATTGATGACCTAAATCCACCAATGGACTCCAACGAGAGTTGATTGAACTTGCCCCGCCCCGCTGCTAACCTGATATGCTGATTGTCATGATTGCGACTTTTGGGCTGTTGCAACAAATTGGCTCGATGCTTTTGGAAGTTTATCATTGAGCCATATGAGCCGGAAAAAAACGACATGAAGGCAACCGAAATCCTGACCCGGGAACACGCGCTGATCCAGCAGGCACTAAATAGTCTTTCCCGGGCGCAAAAAAAGATCGAAGAAAACCAGCAATTGCCGAAAGACTTTTTTGAAAAAGCGCTGGTGTTTTTACGAGAATTTGCCGATCAATTTCATCATTTCAAAGAAGAATATTTAATGTTTGGCCTCCTGGCTCTCAAGAAAGATGGGGCTTTTGATGGCCCGATCGGTAGTCTCAGGTTTCAGCACGAAAGGTGCCGGGCCTGTATCGATGAAATTTCAAATTCCCTCGATGGCTATGCCGACCGAGACGATATTGCAACCACAAGACTGCTGGAAAATCTGGCAGCCTGCATTTCACTGCTGCGAAGACATATTTACAAAGAGGATCATATATTTTTTAAAATGGCCGAAGAAGAGCTTTCAAAAGAAGAAGAAGACATCCTTTCGGTTCAATTTAAAAAAGAAGATCAAAAGATGGGCGCTCAAAACTTTTATGAGCAGAACCGCAAATTGTTGGATGAGATGGAGGCGCTGCTTAACGGCGAAGGTGTTTAGAATCCAACTCAAAAATGTCTTTTGGCCCAATATCTTTGTTGGTGCCTCGCTTCAAATCCTCGACACACAACCGCATGCCTGCGGTTTTCGACCCACAAAGATTATAAGATCAGGCGGGAAGTCCAGCTATGCTGGAAAGCTCGGCTACGCCGCGATCTTGAACCAGAATCCTATTTTTGAGATGGCTTCTATGAACTAACGGTATGAAAAGACAAAATTGCTGGGAATATATGAAATGCGGACGCCAGCCCGGGGGTGATAGAGCAGACGAACTGGGGGTTTGTCCGGCGGCTGACGAGCGCTCATACGATGGGATCAATTGCGGCAAGAATGCAGGTCGGTTTTGCTGGGCCGTCGCGGGGACTTTTTGTGGTGGAAAGGTCCAGGGCACATTTGCCGATAAACGCGAATCCTGCCTCAGCTGTGGTTTTTTTAATAAGGTGCGGGCCGAAGAAGGGACGGCCAATTTGCGCACAAAATTCCTGCGCTTTATCTCAGAAGATGCCGACGGCCCTACTTTTAAACACATGCGTTATCAGCATATACCGGCCGGCAAACGATTTATGACCCAGGGGCAGGATGGTGATGCGGCCTTTATCATTCAGAGGGGCTCCTGCCAGCTGATTGTGGAAAAAGACGGCAAATTCCACCCTGTGGGGCATCGCGGCGAAGGCGATATTGTCGGCGTCATGGCCATTTTAACCGGCGAACCCCGCAGTGCCCATGTCGAGGCCGAAACCGACATGGAAGTGTGGGTTTTAAAACGGGATCAATTCGAACATATCTCAAAGGAACAACCGGGCCTCTTGAGTTTTCTGACGGAGCTGGTGGCCGATCGATTTGATTCCAGAAGGCCGATTGCCGATCGTACCATCGGAAAATATGTGGCCACCGATATCATCGGGCGCGGCGGATTCAGCATCATTTACAAAGGCATCCAGCTGGGGCTGAATATGCCCGTGGCCATTAAAATGATGCGGCACGATCTGGCCACGGACCCCGATTTTTTAGGCACATTTCTAAACGAAGCCAAAACCATTGCCGGCCTGAACCATGAAAACATCATCAAGGTTTACGACATTGAGGAACGGTTTCAGACTGTTTTTTTAATCATGGAATATCTTGAAGGCGAAACGTTGAATAAAATGCTGAAACGCCTGAAAATCATTCCGCCAGGTTTAGCCGCCCACTATTTAATTCAAATCTGTTCAGGCCTTCAATATGCGCACAGCCGCGGCATTATCCACCGCGATATCAATTCCTCAAACATCCTCATCCAGCGAGAAGACCACTTAAAAATTCTGGACTTCGGGCTGGCCTGCCCGATCGGCACGCATGATTTCAGCTCTTTCGGTACCCTGGCTTATATGGCGCCGGAACAGATTCAAGGTGATCCGATGGATCAGCGCACCGACATCTTTGCTTTGGGTATTACCGCTTATGAAATGCTTGTTGGGCAGAGACCGTTTCCCGAGGACGATGCGCAGGCCCTGGAGGAAATGCACCTGAATCATGATATTCCGGATCCGGCGGCAAGCGTTGTGGATCTGCCCGAAAGCCTGCGGCGCTTCATCATCAAATCCTGCCGGCGCGATCCCGGCCTGCGATATGACGATTTCAATCAGGTCCAGGTCGATTTAAAGCGCATCGCCAGAGCGCACGGGGTTGCCCACCAAACTCTGGCAGCAGCGAAACGGAAACGTGCGACGCTGATGCTGTCCTTTGAAGATAAAGATCAGATTAAGTTGCAACAGCTGATGGAAGAATTCAGCGTCAGGGCGCGCCAAATCGGTGTGGATATAACAATGCCGGAGCAGCCCGAAGAATAGTCCGCCTTTTCTGAATGCTCACGCAAAGCCGCAAAGAATTATATTTAAAAAGGCCCTTGGCGTCCTGGTGTGTGGCCCTTAGCGTTAATGCAATCGCCCAGAACCATT
>Ga0224509_10000415_pt1 | contig 11832 bp, 9 predicted proteins | sample SF_Jan12_sed_USG_5_FD_170158 | JGI IMG/M metagenome (GOLD analysis project Ga0224509, IMG submission 170158) | Sediment microbial communities from San Francisco Bay, California, United States - SF_Jan12_sed_USGS_24 | ecosystem: Environmental > Aquatic > Marine > Sediment | place: USA: California... | reverse complement strand
GCCTTCGAGTGCCGTGGGGCCATCTGAATGGCGCGCGGCCATCTCGCGAAAATCAGCGCCGTCCTGCAGCTGTGTATAAATCTCGTTGGCCAGATCTTCGACTTCCTTGACCTGATCCGCACTTGCCGACTCGGGAAATGTGAGAAGAATGTGCGAGAGCTCATACTCGGAATTAGCGACGACGTTTCCTTCGAGGTCGGCGACGCACTGTTCGATCTCACGCTCTGATACATTGATGCTCTGGCCTACCTCGATACGGCGGAGCTGGTCGATCGTTATTTCGTCACGCAGCGAACGGCGAAAATCGGCGTAGTCCATTCCATCCTCTGCGAGAAGGCGCGGCATGTCTTCGAATTGAATCCCGTTCTGTTGCGCAATGCCCGCTATAGATTGGTTCAGCATTTCATCGGAGACCTGCAGGCCGATGCGCGCCGCCCGCTGCAGCTGGATTTCGGACAGAATCAGGCGTTCAAGAACCTGCTCCTGAAGCACGTCAGCAGGCGGCAATTGCATGTTCTGTTCCTGCGCGCGCTGCGTGATGATGGCCATCTGGTCAGCAAGCTGACTCTTAAGAACGACGCCCTCGTTGACGATCGCGGCCACGCCATCAAGAAACTCGCCGGTATCGGAGAGTTCCTCGGCGATAGCGACGGGCGCAGCTACCAATGCGACGACTACGCATAAGATATTGAATTTCAACAATTTTTACTACCGGAGATCTGCAGAATAGCCAAGAATACCACGTTCGAGCAATTTGTCAGCAGCTGTGCCGACACTCGTCATTCCCTTCAACACCAATTGCAGACCAAAGGATGAATCATGAGTTCCGTCGCGCGTCGAGATATGACGCCGCGAGACGAGGCGTAATCCCCAGCAGCAGCTCTCGTACTCGAGGCCGAAGAACTGTTCGAGCATCTCCTGGTCGCGTAGCGAGTAGTTATAGCGGCCCACGAAATTCCATTCTGAAGCTACCGGCCAGGACCAGGATACGTCTCCCTGCTCGAGTGAATCCTTGCGGAACCGATACGCAAAATTCAGGACCTTGTTGTTCGCCGGTCGGTACTGCAATCGCGCCTCGGACTTGGTTGTGCCGTTGTCTCCGGTGCCCCACTGGTGACCGAAGTCGAAGTTCACATTGTCGAACAGCAGGAAACGTACCTGGGCAATGTAGTCTGACTTGTCAAATGTGTCCGCGGACGTTCCCGGCAGGACTACGTCACGATCGCTGAGATAATGGGTTTGTCCGATTGTTGCCGTTATGACTTCGCGCCCGGATGCAACATCGAGGATGCGTGACGTGACACCAAAACTGACCTGCTCTGTGTCACCGATGCGATCAACGCCGAGGAAACGATTCTTGCGATACAGCTGTACGAGGTTGATATCCGGCGTGATGGTGTCGAACACGGGCAATGCATCCTGATTACGGTAGGGAACATTTACGTACAGCATGCGCGGCTCGATCGTCTGAATGCGATCGGAGTTGGCCATCGTCCGCTCGAGTATCAGCCCGGTGTCGACGCTTGTAATCGGCACGCTGCGCGTCGGCGCGGTGTTCTCGCCCGGCAACGTGTTGCTTAGCTCGTAACGCGTGTAATCCAGGGCCACCGCCGGTGTGAAAAACCACCCAGGCTTTGTAATTGGGATTTCGATGGACGGGGCCGCATTCATGCGCCAGCCCGTAACGCCGGTGTCGCGATCAAAATTTACAATCTCGGAATCGATACCGAGTCTGAAGACACCTGCGGGCCAGTTCGCGCTTGCGAGCAGTTGCGGTACGCGCCGATACGGCTCGTCGGCGGCTTGAACAGTGTCATCAACCGTCTGGAAGTCCTGTACCTGCGCAAAAAGAGAAAAGCGGTCAGAGTAGTAATCGAAGCGCAGGTTGCGATCCAGGTGTGTGGTGCTCGATACACTAAGGCTGCCGCCGAGGTCCTCGAAGTACTGACTATCCGATACTTCACGGAACTTGATCCGGTTGCGCCATCCGTTATCGAACAGCGTTCTATGTTCGAAGCGGACATGGTGACGCTCACGATCGAGAATATTGTCGTCCGGCAGGTAGGCAGCAGAGAGGATGCCGTCATTGCGTTCGGTCAGGTAGCGGAATTGAGTTTCGAGCAGCAAGCCGCGACTGGTCAGAACCCGCGGCGTGATGGTCGCGTCATAATTGGGCGCGATATTCCAGTAAATCGGAACGCGTACCTCGTTACCACTGCGCCCGGCACTCCCGATCTCGGGCGTCAGCATGCCAGACTTGCGCGCATCACTGAGCGGGAACGAAATGTACGGCAAGTAGATGATCGGTACATTCTTGAAACGCAGTTTCATGCCCCTGGCTACGCCGGTGCCTTCGGCCGTGTCGAACACGATCGACTTACCCTGCAACAGCCAATCCTCGGCGTCGGGCGGACAGGTCGTGTACTCGACGCCGCCCAGCGACAATGTTCCGTCCTGGTTGATTTCGAGATCCTCGGCCGCGCCGCGCGAATTACTTTCCGCCAATGAGAATTCAGCGCCCTCGAAACGAATACGTCCCAGCTCATAACCGAACTCGGCCGATCGGCTCAGAATCTCTGTACGGGGATCTTCGTAGCGCACGCCGCCACCGAGGAACAGGGCTCGTTGCTCTGGATCGTAGTATGCGAACTCCGCGCCGGCGATCTTGTCGTCACGACGAAGCAAAACGCCGCCGCTCATGCTGGCGGTCGGATTGGGGCCAAGCTGGGCCTCAAATTTTCCAGCTTCGAGCTGAATGGTGTCCGGGTTATCCAGCACGATTTCCCGCAGTGGCGAGTCGACGGCCAGCCCGCGGCCCAACGACGTACGGCATGACGATTCGTCTGCACCAAATGCAGGTGTCAGGGCCAGCAGCGAGCAGGCAAGAATGAACGGTTTCGCGGACAATTGAGTGGTTGGGTCAGCTCTGGGCCATGGCTTGCAAAAACAGGATGTTATCAAGCATTGGTATTTGTTACCTTCGCATAGTTTTTGAGGTGCTTCAACGCGTTACGGAGAGCGAAGATCGAGCAATCAATGAACCCGGACGATACCCGCCTGGCCGAGCTGCGGGCCTGGGCTGACGGTATCGAGGCCGTGGCAGGCAGCGAGCCCACGCCAGCGTCCGCTGATGCGAGCTTCCGCCGCTACTTTCGATTGCAGTCGGGCACAAAGAGTTTCATCGCGATGGATGCACCACCGGACCGCGAAGACAGCCTGCCGTTCGTGCGTATTGCCGGCTATCTCGAAGTCATGCAACTGAACGCACCACGCATCATCGAAGCGAATCTCGACGACGGTTTTCTTTTGCTGAGTGATCTCGGCACGCGACAGTATCTCGATGTACTCAAGGCCGACCCATCCCTGGCGAGTGGCCTGTACAGCGATGCGTTGACAGCGCTGGTGAAAATGCAGCGGCGCGGTGCGGCTTACCAGTCACTGCTGCCGCCCTATGATGAGGCGTTACTGCGCTTCGAGTTGTCGCTGTTTCATGACTGGTTGTGCGGCACGCACCTCGGCATGACGTTCAGTGACCGCGAAGAGCGGGCCTGGCAACGATGTTGCGACTTACTCGTGATGAACGCGCTCGACCAACCACAGGTCTTCGTGCATCGTGACTACCACTCGCGCAACCTCATGCTCACCGACGAACAAAATCCGGGGATACTCGATTTTCAGGATGCCGTTGAAGGACCGCTTACCTACGACCTGGTGTCATTACTCAAGGATGCCTACCTGCGTTGGCCGGCCGAGCAGGTGTGGCAATGGGCACTCGATTTCTACAATGGGATCGAAGCAGGGGTTCGCGAGCGCGTCGATGAGGATCAATTCCGGCGTTACTTTGAATTGATGGGCGTGCAGCGACACGTGAAGGTCGCCGGGATCTTTGCGCGACTTAATCACCGCGATGGCAAGCCGGGTTATCTTGCCGATATTCCCCGCACCTTGTCGTACATCGTTGACGTGGCACCGCGTTACGCGGAGCTTGGATTTCTCGTGAACCTGATTGAGGAGCGAGTACTTCCAGGCCTGGGCGTAGCCCAGTGAGAGCGATGCTTCTTGCGGCCGGGCGCGGTGAGCGATTGCGACCGTTGACTGATGATGTTCCCAAGTCACTGGTCGAGGTCCGCGGGAAGAGCTTGCTCGAACGGCACCTCGAGAACGTGAGTTCTTCAGGAATAAAGACGGTTGTGATCAACCTTGGCTGGTTGGGTGACAGGATTGTCGAGCGCATCGGTTCGGGTGCGCGCTACGGACTTGAGGTGCTGTACAGCCAGGAGGGCGACAACATTCTCGAAACGGGGGGCGGCATTCACAAGGCACTGCCATTGCTGGGCAACGAGCCATTCCTCGTCGTCAATGCCGATATCTACACGGATATGCCGGTTCCTGGTGTGACGCTCGCCGACGAGTGCCTGGGACATCTCGTCATGGTGCCGACGCCCGATTATCGAGACCATGGAGACTTCGATCTCGTCGACGGGCTGGTGCGCAATGCGAAAAAACCGGCGTACACCTTCAGTGGTGTTGCGATCTATCGCCCGGAATTCTTTGCTGACTGCGAGGCAGGTCGTTTCCCGCTGGCGCCGATGCTGCGCGAAGCGGCCGATGGCGGGCGGCTATCGGGCTCGCTTTACGAAGGACTTTGGGCGGATATCGGTACGCCGGAGCGGTTGGCGGCGCTCGGCCAGGGTGATTAGTTGTGATTTCCCAGCAGCTTGGTCACTGGGAATTCCCCGCTGACGCTCACTAACAGGCACGGACGAAGCCGGGGCGGGACAGGCAGCCGAACACGCCTCGCGTGTTCCGTCCTCGCCACGTATTTTTGTCGAACTGCCAGCTCGGCTATGGATTCGGCTACCTGTCCCGCCCCGTCTTGATCACGGCATGGGGTCGGCGCACGAACCTGTGATGCGCCTGAAGGAGCGCAGTGGACAACATACCCGAATCTATAGCCGCAGGCGTGTGAGGGTGTGTTGTCCGCTGCGCCCCGTGTGCGGAGTATCAGTAGGTATTCGCAGTACGTGAGAACCTACCGAGAGGTTACAACTAGTCGGCCTTGATGCCCAGGTGCCGCAGCAAGAACGGCAGCAGTTTCTCAGCAGCGTCTTCGAGGCTCAGCTCAATCCCAAGTCGTTTCAGGTCCGTCATTTCCAGTTCCTCGTAACCGCAGGGGTTGATGCGTGAGAATGGCTCGAGGTCACCATCGACATTGAGTGCCATGCCATGGAAACTCGCACCGCGACGAATCCTGAGCCCCACGCTCGCGAGCTTGTTGCCTTCGACATAAACGCCCGGTGCATCAGCACGCGCAGCCGCGTTGACGTCATATGTCGCGGCGAGATCGACGACGCTTTGTTCGAGAGCGGTCACGAGTTTGCGAACACCAATGTTCGCTCGGCGCATGTCAATCAACGGGTAGACCATCAGGATGCCGGGGCCGTGGTAGGTCACCTGGCCGCCGCGATCAACTTGCACAACGGGAATATCACCTGGCGCCAGCAAGTGTTCCTTCGCCGCGTTCAGGCCCAGCGTAAAAACAGGGGGGTGTTCGCAAAACCAGATTTCGTCAGGTGTCGAGTCGTCCCGCTCATCCGTGAATTTCTGCATTGACCGCCACAGTGGAACGTAGTCCCGGTGGCCAAGGAAGGTGGTCTTCACAGCGCCATCAGGACGTCTTCATGATCGGTAACGTCGTGGTAGATCGCATCGAGCTGTTGTTGGCTTGTCGCCGTGATCGTGACGGTGATCGATACGAAATTGCCTTTCCGGCTCTGCGCCTGTCTTACGGCATCATCCGCGACCTTGCCTGCATGCTTCTCCACGAGCGCACGCGCCGTCGACCGGAACTCCGGCGTGTCGCGCCCCATCATCTTGATCGGAAACTCGCAGGGAAACTCGATTGCAGATTCTTCGGCCATGGCTATTCGAACCAGAGGCTGACGCTGTCCCGGGTTTGTTGCCAGAATGAACCCTCCGGGTTGTCATCGAGCGCACGCAATGGCGTCTTCAACAATTCATCTGCGCCAAGGCTGATCCTTAGTTCTGCGACGGGTTGCCCGGTGGCAACCGGTGCCTCGACAATTGCGGGAATGTCGAGCGTCGACTCGAGTTGATCGTAAGTGCCGCGGCGCACGGTAATGTAAAGATCCTCGAGCACACCGAGTCGCGATGTTTCATTCGCGGACTTCCAGATGCGGGCCGTCGTGATTTCTTCACCGGCTTTGAACAGCAGGCGTGTTTCGAAAAAGCGGAAACCGTAGTTCAAAAGAGCCTGGCTTCCGTCCGTGCGCGCTTTGGTGCTGGATGTGCCGAGTACGGCGGCAATTATGCGCATGCCGTCGCGTTCCGCGGAGGAGACGAGGCAGTAACCGGCATCTTCCGTGTGACCGGTCTTGAGGCCATCAACCGACGGGTCGCGCCACAGCAGAGAGTTGCGATTGCTTTGCTTGATGTCGTTGAACGTGAATTCCTTGACCGCATGCCATGCGTAGTAATCCGGAAACTCCTCGATCATGGCTCGAGCCAGTGTCGACAGATCGCGCGCGGTAGTGACATGGCCTTCGGCCGGCATTCCGGTCGCGTTCAGGAAATGTGATGACAACATGCCGAGGTTCGCGGCGTACTGATTCATCATCTCGGCGAAAACGGCCTCGGTACCCGCAATGTGCTCGGCCAATGCCACGCTGGCATCGTTACCCGATTGCACGATCATGCCAAGCAGCAGGTCCTTGATTGTGACACGCTTGCCAACCTCCACGAACATCCGGGAACCGGGCATACGCCACGCCTTTTCCGAAATAGTTACCTCATCCTCGAGTCGAATCTGGCCCTGCTCCAGGGCGGTGAAGACGACGTACGTGGTCATGATCTTCGTCAGGCTCGCGGGCGCCAGCGGCGTGTCCGGGTCGAGCGACGCCAGTTCCTGCCCGGTTTGGGCGTCGATGACGAGGTAACTCTTCGCGCCGATGATCGGCGGTGCCGGGGCGGGCATAGCAGACTGGGCGAACGCGCTTGTTGCGAAGCAGAGAGTCAGGACGGCGAGGGCGCTGGACAAACGTATGGACATGGTGCCTCTTGGTAAGGTGGTGGCTTGAGTTTGGCCGCGTATTGTACGCGGCTAATCGGTAATAAGGTACGGATCGGCGATGCCGATGTTTTCGAGTTCCTCTACGAGAACATCGTATTGCACGACATCGGCCACCGGGCCGATGCGGACGCGATACAGCACGCGATCAGTCGAGCGCTCCTCGTGGATAAATGCGCTGTCGATTTTCGCGAGCGACAGGGCCTCGAGGCGGCGCTCGGCATTGCTACGATCCCCGAAAGCGCCAACCTGAACGTAAACATTGTTATTGGTCACCGGGGCAGTCATAGCGGCCGGCTCTGCCGACGGTGCCGACGTAGTGCTGATGCGGGTTGGCCGGTCTCCCTGCGGCTGCTCGAAATTGATCGCGGTGACTTCGACGAGGCTCGTGCCATCGGTGATCATGTCGAGCTTCAGCGCGGCCGAGTAGGACAGGTCGATGATTCGGTTGTGCACGAACGGTCCGCGGTCATTGACGCGGACGACGATGGACTTGTTATTGCGCAAGTTGCGAACGTGCACGTAGGTGGGAAGAGGCAGTGTCTTGTGCGCCGCCGTCATCGCATACATGTCGTAGATTTCGCGATTCGACGTCAGATTGCCGTGAAACTTATTGCCGTACCAGGATGCAACGCCGCGCTCGCGGTAACCGTCGGCCGACGGCATGACCGTGTACCGTTTGCCGAGTACTTCGTACACAGGTCCATTACCGTACTTACTTCGCGGTTCGGGGCGCGGTACCGCATCACCGGGAAGATCAGGGATGCGGGTGCTTCCTGACGGCGGGCCGTCACCTTTGACCTTATTGCCGCCGCAGGCAGCAATGGCCAGGCAGCCAATGGCCAGCAGCGGCAGCCTAGCCCGCATTCGCGGCAACCCTCGCGGCGATTTCCTGGCCGAGCTGGTAAGCGGCCAGTGCGTACATGACGCTGCGGTTGTATTTGGTAATCACAAAGAAGTTGTTAAAGCCCACCCAGTGCTCGGTTCCGTCGTCGCCTTCATAGGTAAGCAACGCTGCTTTGTTATCCGCGCCAAGCATTGTGGCAAATACGACACCCTTCTTGCTCAGCGATTCGATCGTGTCAGTCGGTTTGAGCGTGTTGCTGGGTTCGGGTACAGGCCCGTCCCATCGGCCGCTCAATGTTGCTTTTGACGTTACTTCCTCATCGGAGCGCCAGCCATGCTCAACGAAGTAGTTGGCGACACTGCCGGCCACGTCGGTCCAGTCATTCCAGATATCGCGTTTGCCATCGCCGGTCGCATCGACCGCATACGCGCGAAAACTCGACGGCATGAACTGCGGTCGGCCCATCGCGCCGGCGTACGAGCCCAGCGGTACCGTGGCGTCGAGTTCTTCCTCGCGCGCGAGAATCAGGAACTGCATGAGTTCGTTGCGGAAAAACCTGGAGCGCGGCGGGTAGTCGAATGCAAGGGTCGCGAGCGCATCGATAACCCGGTCTTTGCCCGTGATGCGCCCGTAGTAGGTCTCGACGCCGATAATGCCGACGATCATCTCAACGGATACGCCGGTTTCCTTCTGGATGCGCTCGAGCATCTCGCGATTTTCAAGCCAGAATGTCGTCCCGGCATTGATGCGTTCCCTGGTCATGAAGATTTTGCGGTACTCGGCCCAGGTCAGCTTCTTTTCCGCGGGCGCGGAAATCTTCTTGATGATGGATTTTTTGATCTCAGCCTTGCCGAGCAGCGCCGCAAGCGCATCGCGGTCGAAGTCGTGATCAGCCACCATCTCGTCGATAAATGCGGCGACGTTTGGTTGGGTGACGTCGACATAGATCTTGTCGGCGGCCTGGGAACAGGAAACGGAAATGGCGAATATTGCAGCGACTGCAAGTAGGCGTTTTTTCATCAGTGCGGCAATAATTTCCGGTTTGAGTGAATGGACATGAGAATACCGAAACCTGCCATCAGCGTCACCATCGAGGTGCCGCCGAAGGAAACAAGGGGCAGCGGTACGCCGACAACCGGGATCAGGCCCGTGACCATGGCCGTATTGACGAACACATAGACCATGAAAGTCAGGCTGATCGAACCAGCGAGCAGGCGCGAGAACGTGTCTTGAGCCTGAACGGCTATGTACAGGCCACGCCCGATTACGAATATATACAGGACGAGTAAGGTCAGGACGCCAAGCAGGCCGAACTCCTCGCCGAGTACGGCAAAGATGAAATCGGTATCTCGCTCCGGGAGAAACTCGAGCTGCGCCTGGGAACCGTTGGTCCAGCCCTTGCCGAACAGCCCGCCCGACCCGATTGCTATCTTTGACTGGATGATGTTGTAGCCGGCGCCCAGGGGGTCGCTGTCGGGATTAAACAACGTCAGCACACGTTGCTTCTGATAATCCTGCATGAAGTTCCAGAGCACGAGTGCGCCGGGAATGGCGGCGACTCCGAGACCGAAAACCAGCTTGAACGACATGCCCGCAAGCACGATGACAATTACGCCGGAAGCGGCGATCAACAAGGACGTGCCGAGATCCGGTTGCTTCGCGATCAGCAAGGTAGGCACGATAATCATGACAGCGATGGTGACGAGATGTCCCAGTTTCGGTGGGATCTGGCGATCATGCAGATACCAGGCCGCCATCATCGGTACGGCGAGCTTCATGGCTTCGGATGGTTGAAAGCGGACGCCGATATCCAGCCAGCGACGCGCACCCTGACCGACATCACCCTTGGTCAGAACCAGGACAAGCAGTACCAGTCCGGCGAGATATGCCCATGGCGTCCAACGGCGCAAGAAATCAGGGGGTAGTTGCGCGACGATGAACATGGCCACGAAAGCGACACCGAGTCGAATGAGCTGGTTTGTGAGCAGGCGATTGCTTTCGCCAACGGCGCTGTAGAGCACGAACAGCCCGAATCCACAGATAAGGAGCAGCCCGATAAGTAGCGGCCCGTCGACATGCAGTCGCCTCATGATCAGCGTGAAGTCCGATAGCGGCGCTGCCTTCGGCGCCAGCAATCGCTGTGTGTCGCTAAGGCGCATCGTTATCGTACCCGAGATAGGCATCCATGATGGACCTTGCGATGGGCGCTGCGACGCCGCTGCCACTCTCCCCGTTTTCGACGATCAGAGCAACGGCGATACGTGGCTCGTCAAACGGTGCAAAGGAAATAAACAGTGCGTGGTCGCGCTGTCGTTCCTCGAGTTCTTCGTCGTCGTATTCCTTGTCCTGGGCAATTGACACGACCTGTGCCGTACCGCTCTTGCCAGCCATTTCATACGGCGCGCCGAGGCCGACCGCCCGTGCCGTACCGCGTGTGCCCTGCATCACATCGCGCATGGCGCCGAGAACGTAATCCCAATAGATTTCGTTACTGATCTCGACATCGGGCATGCGCTCGGGCTGAGTGATGCGGCGTTCGCCGGTCAGACCGTCTTCAACCGCAGCGATCATATGCGGTTTGTAGCGTTTGCCCCGGGTGGCCAGCGTAGCGGCCGCAGATGCAAGTTGCAGCGGAGTGGCAAGCATGTAGCCCTGGCCGATCGACGCAATAACGGTCTCTCCGTGATACCAGCGTTGGTTATCGCGATCACTGAATGCTTGGCGCTTCCATTCTCGCGACGGTACCAGCCCGGAACTCTCGCCAAGTACATCCACTCCTGTCGTCGTGCCCAGGCCGAAGCGACTCAGGTAATCATGCATCGCATCGATGCCGACTTCGCCGGAGACCTCATAGAAATATACGTCGCAGGATTGTTCGATGGCATCGTGCAGGTCGACGGGCCCGTGCCCCTGCGGCTTCCAGTCGCGATACCGATGCGGGTTGTTTGGCAGTGTGTAGAAACCGCGGCACAGACTCTTGCGCGTCATATTCGTCGCGCCGGTCTCCAGTGCGGCAAGGGCCAGCATTGGCTTGATGGTCGAGCCGGGCGGGTAGGTGCCGCGGAGCGCACGGTTGAACAGCGGTCGGTCGGGATTGTCCTGCAATTCGCGGTATTGCGATGTGGTCATGCCGACGGCAAACAGATTGGGGTCGAATGATGGCGTGCTGACGAGGGCGAGAATTTCTCCGGTCCATGGATCGAGCGCGACCAGCGCTCCGCGACGACCTTCCAGTGCTTCGCTTGCGAGCCGCTGCAGGTCGAGGTCGATGCTGAGATAAACATTGGAGCCGGGTGTCGGCGACTGGTCGACGGGCAACGAGTCGAGCAACTCGCTGGAATCGCTGGGCACCTGGCGACCCCGTGCATTGGTGATCAGGTGGCGGTAGCCTGCATCGCCATGCAGGTCGGACTCGAAACTGCTTTCGACGCCCGTCTTGCCGGTGTGCGACGTTCCCGCGTAGGCGGCGCGGTCGAGACGCTTCAGGTCCGCGGTGCTCAATGCCCCAACGTAGCCCACGGCATGAGCAACCTCCGGACCGCTGGGATAATGGCGCACGAGACGTGGCTGAAAGTCGATGCCGGGGAATCGCGGCCGCTGTATCGCGAAGTTCGCGATTTCTTCTTCGGTCAACCGGAACTTGAGCGTCACGGGTTTGAACCTCGGGCCGCTGCGACTGAGCTCCTTGAAGCGTGGGATGTCCTCCAGGTCGATCAGGTTGATGGCGGCGAGCCGGTTCAGCGTGTCATCGATATCGTCAACTTGCTCGGGGACAAGTTCGAGCTGGTAAGCTGGCAGATTCTCGGCGATCACGCGCCCTTTGCGATCGAATACGAGGCCGCGAATCGGCGGTACGGGCTCGATTCGCACCCTGTTGCCTTGGGACTTCTCGGCAAAC
>Ga0224509_10000414_pt1 | contig 11836 bp, 9 predicted proteins | sample SF_Jan12_sed_USG_5_FD_170158 | JGI IMG/M metagenome (GOLD analysis project Ga0224509, IMG submission 170158) | Sediment microbial communities from San Francisco Bay, California, United States - SF_Jan12_sed_USGS_24 | ecosystem: Environmental > Aquatic > Marine > Sediment | place: USA: California... | reverse complement strand
GTAGCCCGCCAGCGTCAGGCGCAGATCACCCTGAAAGTAGGATAGCAGCCAGCGCACATAGGCCATCCCGCCATGCAGGTTTTGCACCGGATCAGTCCTGTCCTTGACGCCAAAACGGGCAGCCGTCGACGGGATTAACTGCATCAATCCCTGCGCATTCTTGGGTGAAAGTGCGCGCGGATTGAAGTTCGACTCTGTCTGGATAATAGCCAGAATCAGGTTCGGATCAAGCCCGTAATCCGGCGCCAGCAGTCGCACCCAGGAAGCGACCTGATTACGTTTCGGGCTGTCGGTGTTAACACCGGCACCGGCTTTCAGGCCAGGGATGGTTGCAATGGCATAGGCATCATAACGACTTTCATAGGTACAGCGTGGTTTTCTGCTGATCCCCGGCTCTCCGACATAGGCGAGAAACTTGCGCGCCGTCAGATCACCACTGGCAGCCGCCACATACAGCCAGGCCGCTGCCAGGTCAGTATCGCGCGGCGCACCCAGGCCATTGGCATACATCCATGCCAGGCGCATCTGTGCCTGCATATCCCCGAGCCGTGCAGCCGCGCAATACAACTGCCGCGCACGTCCGTAATCACGTCGATAACCGATGGCACGCTCATACTGCCCCGCCATTTCCGTCAACTGCGCCGGATCAGGGTCTGCCAGCAACACCTGCCAGTCCAGTATCGGGGTATCTGCGACTGCAGCATGACAAAACAGTAACAGGACCAGGCCGGCAAACCGGCTGCAACGTGTGCTGTTCATCTCGGGAAGAACTCGACCGGTATCTTCGTGGTGACCGTGGCCACACCCGGTTTGTCACCAAAACGGATACCCTTGACGAGCTTCACCAGCTGCTGCTCCAGTGATGCCGAGTTCAGTTCACTGCTAACGATAGTACAGCGCATCACCCGACCATCCGGCGCAATTGTAATACTCATGACCAGCTTGCCTCGCAGTGACGGTGCCCGGCGCAGTTCGCGATTGTAAAGTGTATACATGGCACCCTTGTTACGGTCCAGCACCTCCTGTATCTGTTCCTCGCTGCGGACCGCAACTGCAGAAGCTGATGCGACCCGCCCGGTTACCGGCAATGCCACCTCGCCACTGTTAAAACCCCGGGCGCCATCTTCCTTGTCAGGCAGACCGCTGGCACCCAGTACCGACTCATGCGCCACGCCACCCTCGATACCCTTGCTGCCACGGGTAACATCTGCTGTCAGCACCGAAGGTTGCGGTGCTCTCTGCGGCACCGGCTCGCGCCTGTCGGTGCGGCCCGAGGTGGTACCGGTACGCGGCATGGCACTGCGTAATTCCGACAGCGCATCACTCATGGCAAGCACACCGCTGCTGGCCGCCTTCGCACGCGGCGTAACAACCGGGGCAACCGGCGCCTGAACAGCTGCCATTTCGGGTGCCGGCGGCACCACCACTGGCACTTCCGGGACATCCGGAACAATGACTGGCGGTGGCGGTGGCGGCTCCGGCAGCGGCTGCTCTGTCAGCAGACGTACGCGTCGTGGCGGGGTTTCCCCTGCAAAAATCAAGTCCACCTGTGGAATACGTATATAGGGCGTCACCACACCGACAACAAGGCAAACCAGCAGCACCTGCAACAGGATAAATCGAAAGCGACGATCCTCCTCGTACGAGACCGTCCAGGGAAAATCAGCCTGCAGGGCCTGCGTTACCATGCGCTCAGCCTGCCTCGGGCGTGCGCTGGATCACAGCCAGTGAAATAGCGTTATACCCGGCCTGCTTGCAGGTTCGCATCACCCTGTTAAGCACCTCAAACGGCACTGACCGGTCACCCATGATAGTAAGCTCGCGGTTGCTATCAGTAGCCACATCCCCGGTGACCAGCGCCTGCAATGCATCGCGTAACAATTCGATACCCTCTGCAGATGGCGCAACCGTGTCAATCGCTACCACCGCTTCGCCCTGTAACAGAATGGTATCCCGGGTGATCATCACCACCGGTGTCTCGCGGGGCTCCTGCTGTGCCACCGATTCCGGCAGGACCACCAGCTGGTTGGCTGCCTCGGTACCACCGCCGGCGGAATGCACCAGGAAAAAGAACACCAGGATAGTAAATACATCCATCAGGGCCACCAGGTTCAGGGTTGGCCAGCGCCGTGCCTTTTGCTGGCGTGCGCGACGCCATTTGAACTGGGCAGCACCACGTGGAATCCGGGTCATGGCGCACCCTGCCCGGCGTTAACTGCTACCGGACCAAGCGCAATCAGCGGAAACAGTTCCTGTTGTTCCAGCACATCCCCCTGTGCGTGCAGCTTCACGCGCAACACATCCAGCACATCGACCAGCACTTCATAGGCTATCTGCGGCTCCAGCAACACGGTAGCCTCAAGACTGTCCGGGTGACGTGTTTTCAGCTCATCCGCCAGTGTCGCGAGCGTATCCAGTGCCTGCGAATCAGCGACCCTGTCAATACTGACAGACTGCTCCCGACCCGCCTGGCCGAAATAATTCACTTCAATAACATCCTGCCTGACGGTCACCTGCAGTTGTAACGGATCAGCAATAGCCCCGGCGTCGCCCTCACCGCCGGCAGACTGCACTTCAAGGATAGCGGTGCGTGAAAATACCGCCGTGACCAGCAGGAACGGCACCAGTATCACCATCAGACTCAGGAAGGCGGTCACGTCAACCGTGTGCACATCGCGCCTTGCCTTGCGTTGCCAGCGGGGTTTCACGTCACATCCCGGTCCGTTTTCGTTGCACCGCCAATCAGGTTCGAAAGCCTGACGGTGACCATTTCCAGCGTATCAACGAGTTCGGAGGTTTTCGTCTGCATGACCGCGTGAATCAGCAACAAGGGTATCGCCACCATCAGGCCAAAGGCGGTGGTATTCATGGCAATGGAAATACTCGCCGACAGCATATTGGCCTTTTCGGCTGGATCGGCGGCAGAGACCGTGGAAAAGGCCTCGGTCAAACCGATGATGGTACCGAGCAATCCCAGCAAGGTTGCAATGTTTGCCAGCGTTGCCAGGTAGTGGGTGCGTTTTTCCAGCCGTGGCACCACTTCCAGCAGGCCTTCCTCCATGGCCATCTGTATCTCGTCACCACTGCCGCGCTGTTCGGCACGACTCAGGCCATAGCCGAGGATCTTGCTGACCGCCGCATCCGAACGAATAACCACATCACGTGCCGCATCGTATTTAGCGCCTTCCAGTAACGGCAGCACCCGCTTCCAGATACCCTTGTTCCTGGCACGAACGTAACTAAGGTATATATAGCGCTCGATGGCGATTGCCGTGCCGATGGCCAGCACCAGCAATATCGGGTACATGAAGGGTCCGCCGGACTGGAAGAACCTGAGCATTGCGTACAGCGTATCCATAAAAACTCCTTAACACTTTGCAAACCATCCAGGGATACGTCCCTGACCTTAACGATATACCGTATAGCTGCGGCATTACCAGCTAACCACGCTGACCGACCATCTACTGACTAGTCGATGCTGTAACCCTCGCGCTGCAACTGCAGTTGCCGCTGAAACATATCCCGCTCGACCGGCTTTGACTGTTCGCGAATCTCGCCGTCGATCCGACCGCTTTCCAGTGGTGCCCCGACACGCTTCCACGGCGCAATATACAGGGTCTTTGGCAACGCCTGGTTGCCCTTGATGGAAATGGTGTCCTGTTGCAGCTGCTCCTCCGCTGCCGCAGCAGTCAAGCACAGCGCCCCTGAGACAAACACGGCAACAATATACCTGTTCAGCTGTCGCATGCATCACTCCCTTCAGACATTATTGGCCACCCTGCAATTCAGCAAGCCGCTGTACACTCTTCTCGATCCAGGGATCGCCCGGTTCACTGCTGCTGCGCTGTGCGTTGGTGGTATAAACATCGATCGCCTGTTGTTCAAAGGGCGCAGCCTGCTCTGCCAGCAGTACATCATATTCTGCCAGTTCCTCATCAGTCAGGCTGCCCGGACGTTCGGAGGCCAGCAGTGCATCACCGAGTTCGTCATACATGGTCGCTATCTGATAAGTGGCTGCTGTAATCACCGGGCTGACGCCATAGTCGATGGCCGATTCAAACGCCTGCAACGCCTGCCTCATTGCCTGCAGCTTGCGACCCAGGCTTTTCTTTACCGGGTTGACCAGCTGAATTCGCCGGAATTCTTCCAGCTGTTTATTCGCCAGCTGCAGCGCGGCCGCAGCAGCAATCACCCGGGTTTCCCCGGTACCGCCTGCGCGGTCTGCCACAATAATCGCCTCAAGCCAGTGCTGGCGCTTGCCGGGATCGGCAGCTTCGAGATCTGCCAGTTGCTGCATTACGCCAATCGCCACCGCGGCGGGTTCGGGGAAACGTTCGAGGTACAGTTTACGGGCATTGACGGCATCATTGATCTTGCCTGCCTGCAGGTATAAATCTCCGGCGCGCAGCAGCGCCTCACGCTGCAGCTCTGCGTTCTGTTTGCGGTCCTGACCGAGCTGCCAGTATTCGGCAGCTGCCTGTTGGTCGTGACCAGTTTGCTCATGGGCATAAGCCAGTTTACGCGTCACCTCGGTTTGCAGCGGGTCCTCCGGGTAGTCGACACGGTAGCGCTGCAGCAGCACTATGGCCTGTTGCCACGATTGCTGCGCCAGCAGCGCCGTCGCGGCATCATATTGCGCACTGGCGCGCAACTTGCCCTGCGGCGCAAGTTGCGCTGCCTGCTGATACAGGTTAACAGCAGCCGCGGTGTCGCCCTGTTGCTGTGTCTGTTGAGCCTGTTGGTAAGTGGCTGTCGCCAGCCCTTGCTGCAACGCAGCACGTCGCGGATCCGCTTTATCGGTAAGTTGCAGTGCTTCGCCATAGGCAGCAGCGGCAGCCGCGTAGTTTTCAAGACCAAACTGCGCCTGCGCCTGAATACTCCAGGCTGTCTGTTGCAGTTCAGCGTCTGCCGCGGCGGTTTCGGCCAGTACCCGCTCACTGATCTGCAGCGCCGTGTCATAGCGCTGTTGTTGCAGCAGCACGGTAGCCGTTGTGCGCAGCAAACCGGCCGCCGCAGGATGATTCGGGTAGCGCAATACAAAACGTACAGTCGCTGCTGTTGTGCGTTCCGAAACGGCTTGCCGGTCTGCGAGTGTTTCCTGTTGCAGCAGCTTGTCACTTGCATGCAAGGCACCCAGTGCAGCAGCCGGGGCATACTGATGTTCACCTCGCGACCATGCGGTACGCTCGTATTCCTCAATTGCCGCTTGATAGCGGCCGCTTTCATATAGCAGTTCGGCCAGCTGGTAATTCATTTCTGCCGCTGCCGGCGTATCGTCAGACCCTGCCAGCCAGGTCCGGTACCAGCGCTCTGCACTCCGGTAGTCAGGATCGCTGTCCGTCTCACGCGCCTGTGCATGGGCAACATGCGCCAGTTCCTGCAGGCTCGCTTGCAATGCCAGCAGCACATCCGGAAAGTCCTCAGGCGAATGTTGCGTCCAGTAGCCACTGTCCAGGCCATAGTCGCGCACAAAAACAGTTTCTGTCTGTATCACCCGTTGCTGAAATCCGGCCTGTCGATACAGCTCGATTGCCTGTACAAGCAGTCGCGGCGCCAGGGCCGCGCGTGGATCACGTTGTGCCAGTGCCATCCAGGTGCGCGCAGCCTCGTTGACCTGTTCCTGTTCGACATAAAAGTCTGCCAGGTCCAGATAAATACGTTGCTCATAACTGCGAGGTCCATGACGGCTGAAAAATACCGCCACCTGCTCAACACCGCCGAGTGCAGCAAATGTCATGCTGGTAACTCGAAACACATCGGCAACCTGCTCCTGATCCGCCGATGACAATTGTGACAGCCGTACATCCAGTGAGGCACCCGGGGGTATCTTTCGATCAAGAAACCGGAACAACTCCGTGAGTGCGTCCGGATATTGCTCCTGCTTGTACAAACTCCAGCCGAGCTTGTAGAGCGCCTGCTCGTAGGCAGGCATGGACGGGCCCAGATCAACTACCGCCCGGTAGGATTGAGCTGCTTCAGCGAAATCCTCTTCAGAGAACTTTAATTCGCCACGCCGAAAGCGCGTGTCGGCATACAGTCGCATATTGGTATGTGGCGCCTGTTGCAACAGACGATCAATGGCCGTTAATGCGCGCTGCGACTCGCCACTTTCTTCGCAGGCCCGTGACAATTGATACAGGATATCGGTGGTGTCCGGTCCTTGTGGATACTTGTCGAGCAGGTATTCATAATGCCTGATTGCATCGGCATAGGCTTGCATTGCCGCTGCCTGTTGCTGCGCCGCATTCCCCTGAGCGGTTGCTGCTGCAAGCTGCAGGTCGGCTGCCTGTTCAACCAGCAGGTCCGCCAGTCGACGTACAATGTCATCGTGTTCGGAACCGTCAGGATAACGCGCAAGATAGTCACGATAGGAAACGATGGCTTTTTGACGATTGAGCGCTGCCGCTTCGGCTGTTGGTGATCGCTGCGACCTTTCAGCCTGAGCGGCATCGGGCGTATCAAGTCCCGGTGGCGTAGCACAGGCCGCCATAAACAGGCAGGCAACCGGCAGCAACAGGCGCTGGCAGAGCTTAACGGTCACTGGCCTGATCATAGGTCTTTGCCAGTTCCAGACTGGCCTGTTCCAGCAAACCTTCCAGCAGTTGCTGTCGATGGTCCAGCTCATCCAGCGCCAGCGACCGGGCATACCCCTCATACAGCGCAATAGCGCTCTCTATTCGCGCGCGCAAACGCAGAATACGCGCGCGCAGTGCGGCAACGCGGTCACTCAGGTCTGTCATCCCGTCCGTCTCGGGATCAAACGAGTCTCCCAGCTGCAGCATACGATCTGTAGCACTATTGATAGCTTCTGCCAGCTCACGCAGGGCTTCCCCCACCGGTACCGCACCGGGATCAAACCCGCTACTGGCAATCTGCGACGCTGTTGCGGGACTGACCGGATAGGCAATACGATTCCCCGGTCGGGAGCGTTTTTTCGCTACCTCATCCGGATAGGCATAATCTTCCTGGCCGTCTGAGGGCATCTGGAACCTGCCGGTTTCCGGCAACCAGACAATCTCCGAATCCGGCAACCAGTTCTCTTCGGCGCCCGACATATCCTTTATATAGACAGGCTCCGGTGGCAAGCCGGAAAACCCGGACTCAGGCAGCCCGCTGAACTCTGGATCCGGCAGAGGTTTAACAGCCCTGTCGGCAGGCAGCTCGATCTCGGGTAATTGCGGAATATCCGTCCCCGGCAAGTTCTTCACCCCACCCTCGCGGTACGCCCATTGTTGCTGTTGACCGGGAGTGTCCTGATTACCAGTGCCCTTCTGCACGTATGTTGGCCTTGAACGGAAGTTGCCATCTGCCGGAAGACCTGCCTGCTGCTCCCCCAGTAGCCGCGTTGAATGGCCATTGACGGGAGTTTTCGAGGCGAAACCGGCAGTCGCCACCGATTGCGACAGCGCCTCTATGTTTTGCAACCCCCTGTCAACATTGTTCAACATGGACTGCAGGTCATCATGACCGTGCAACATTTCCTGAAAGTCCCTGCTGGCAAGTAACGAGCCAAAATAGCGTGTATCTTCTGACCGTACCCGGGTAGCCGGCACATCATCCTGCAACAACATGCTCACGGCCTTACCACTGCGCACAGATTCACGCGCATGCTGCACCTGATCCAGTTCACGCGTATAGGTGTCCACTGCAGCCTCGTAGTCACGGGTCGCTGTCTGCAGCGCATCCAGGTCGCGATTCACGGCAGGGACCACCAGCAATGTTTCCAGCACAGCCGGGTCAATGGGGGAACGACCGCGCAGCTCGGTCCATGGAACCAGCGCGGCTTCGCCCTGCCCCTGCTTTTGAGCTATCCAGCCCAGCGCCAGCAATGCCCGGTTCGAGAACGGCCCATCCACTCGAACTTTCTCCAGTTGCTTGCGCGCCTGCCGGTAATTCTCCTCCCTGGCCCAGGCATAACCCAGCGACAAGCGTGCCTTGTCGCGCAATGCCAGTAGTTCGTCTCCTTTTGCCGGCCTGGCAACGGCCTGCTGCAACGCCGGCACCGCCTGTTCATGCTGACCGGCCCGGACCAGCGCAATACCACGGTTATAGTCGGCATACGCCACCAGTGCCGGCGCGCCCTGCCAGGGCTCCAGCACCCGTGCGGCTTGCAGGTTCTGCTCCAGCGCCATCAGTACCGTTGCATAGAGCAACTGGTAGTCACCGGCAATATCGTCAGGCAGCTTGCCCTTGATATTGCCCAGCGCTTCTGCGGCTGCCTCGTAATAAGCCTTGCGGGAAAAAGCACGCGCCAGCTCGTACCAGGCCCTGTTTCTCACCTCATCAGGCAGCGTCTCATCGAGCAGGGCATGAAAATCAAAGCCGGCTTCGATATGCAAGCCATAGGCAAGTTTCATCCTCGCCAGCAATAACCGGGCATCAATTGCAGATGACGATTGTTGTTGCTGGTCTGCTGCCAGTTGCAGCCGTGTGATGGCCGTCAGGTAGTCTTGCTGATGCGAAAGAAACAGGGCTTCCCCGTATAATAACTGCTGCAGGCCTTCGCTGTCCGGCCCTGCTGCCATGACTGGCAGGGTTGCCACGGCAAGCAACAGTAATATGTCTGTCGTGATGCGCCTTGATATTGCAGTCAGCCGCTTGTTCATCAACGTCACCATTGACGAATGGTCAAGCCGGGTTGCGTCGTATCGTCACTCGGCCCAAGGTGTAATTCCATGTACTTGCGACCGGTCTGTTTGCTGATGATAATGCTGCGTTGCCGACGGAAAGCATCACCCTTTGCCCGCTCGCCGGTGACAGAGAACAGCAGCTGGTAAGTGCCATTCTCCAGCCTGCCGGTGTAGAGCCGGTGCACCCCGCCTTGATGCAGCGCTGCATGTTCACTGTCCGTATACTGGTGCTGACTCACCAGCTGCCCTTCCAGCTGCAGCGAGATCGTGTCGGGTCTGAGCGAACTGCCGGTCGCCACCGTTACCAGCACGATCAGTTGCTGACCATGCGGGTACAATGAGGTTTCTTCAAGCAGCAGGATGTCCCGGTTAATATCCAGAATCTCTTCCTTGATGGCCTGGATTTCACTGTCCAGTTCAACGAAGCGGGCGCGACTGCCATCTGCATCGGCACCGGTCAGACATACACAGGACACACAGATGAACAGCAGCAGCCGAAAAGGCTGCCAGGAAATTTTTGTGCGGGAAAGGTGCATCATCAGGGTGACCGGCTGAACCACCCAGGCTAGACAGGTAACCCGCAGAACAGCGCTCGTTTTAGTCTGCTAATATACAAATCTAGCCCTCTGCCCCGAGGGTGTCAACACACAGACTTAACAGCACACAGCCCGGTACGACCATGTAACGGTCATCCTGAAGGTAAAACCATAGCTGTGCATTTACTCAAATGGATGTTTGATAATAATGGTCTCTGCCCGATCCGGTCCGGTGGAAATAATGGCTATCGGCGTTTCACAAACCGACTCAACCTTGTCGAGGTAGGCCTTCGCGGCAGCCGGCAGATCGTCGTAGCTCTTTGTGCCGACAGTCGACTCTGACCAACCCGGCATATCTATATACTCCGGTTCGCACTGCTCAATCAGGTCAGCACCTCCCGGCGGTGTATCCAGTATCTCACCGTTAAGCTTGTAGTTGACGGCAATCCTGAGTGTCTCAAGACCGTCCAGCACGTCGAGCTTGGTAATGCAGATACCGCTTACACTGTTGATATCCAGTGAACGCTTCAGAGACACTGCATCCAGCCAGCCACAACGGCGCTTGCGACCGGTGGTGGCACCGAATTCGTGTCCCTTCTCACCCAGGTGCTTGCCGTCATCATCAAACAGTTCGGTAGGGAACGGACCGGCACCCACACGGGTGGTGTAGGCCTTGACGATACCCAGCACATAATCGATATGACGCGGACCGACACCGCTGCCGCTGGCAGCACCACCGGAGGTGGTCGTAGAAGAGGTCACATACGGATAGGTGCCATGATCGATATCCAGCAGCGCTCCCTGCGCGCCCTCGAACATGATACTGCTGCCCTGCTTGCGCAGGCGATGCAGCTCACCCGGCACATCTGTAACCATCGGCGCAATCTGTTCACCCTGCGCGAGCGTCTCATCGAGCACCTGCTGATAATCAACCGGCGCAGCCTTGAAGTAATGCTCCAGTGCGAAATTGTGATACTCCATTACTTCGCGCAGACGCTCACTGAAGTGTGCCGGGTCCATCAACTCGCCGAGTCGCAGGCCACGTCGTGAAACCTTGTCTTCATAGGCCGGCCCGATACCACGGCCGGTGGTTCCAATTGCCTTTTTCCCGCGCGCCAGTTCGCGCGCCTGATCGAGCGCAATATGATACGGCAGAATTAATGGACAGGACTCGCTGATCTTCAGACGCTCGCGGGCCGGCACACCCGCCTTTTCCAGCATATTCAGCTCTTCGAATAACGCCGCAGGCGACAACACCACACCATTACCGATCAGGCACATGACATTCTCCCTGAGAATGCCCGACGGAATCAGGTGCAGCACCGTGGTCTCACCCTCAATCACCAGCGTATGACCTGCATTATGCCCACCCTGGAAACGCACCACGGCAGCTGCCCTGTCGGTCAGCAGGTCGACAACCTTACCTTTGCCTTCGTCACCCCATTGTGTGCCGATGACGACTACATTTTTGCCCATTCTGTTTCTCTCTTTTCAAGGAAGTTAATAACCAGTATCCGGATACCATGCAGCCTGCCTCAAGCAGGATGCACTGCTATTTCATTTCCGGGCTGTGTGCCAGCCATTTATTAGCCACGGAAGCACATGGAATTACACGGAAATACTTTTTAAGAATTTTATTCTTCCGTGTTTTTCCGTGTGCTTCCGTGGCAATGATATCCGTCCTTATCTGTCCGCCGGCTTGATGACCCAGCCGCCCGGTTCTTTCACCAGCATGCGGTCGCACCCCATAGTGACAGCATCACCTGCCTGCCCGGGCAAGGCATACATGACGCGCTCACCCTGCTCGCGCAAGCCCTTTACCGTTAGCTGTAATTCGGCATCATCGCCTGCAGGCGCAAGTACCGCGCCGCCATTACTGCCGAAATCACGCCCACTCAAGTCCATGAGCGCTTTCAGGTCGGTACTGAAACCGGTTGCCGGTCGTGCCCGTCCGAACACCTCGCCGACCGAATCATAACGGCCTCCGCGGGCGATCTCACGACCATTGCCGGGCACAAAAACAGCGAACACCATACCGGTCTGGTACTTGTAGCCGCTCAATTCCGCAAGGTCATAATTCAGCATTACATCACCGGCGCGCTGTTTCAACAGGGCAGCAATCGCCTCAAGGTTATCCAGCGCCGCCAACACTGCCTCACCGGCACCGGCCAGTTGCGTGCGGGCGCGCGCAAAGACGTCATCCCCGCCATTCAGTTGCGCCAGTGCTGCCAGGCGTCTGCGTTGTGCGTCATCGCTTACATGTGTTGCCAGTATTTCATCAATTTCGGTGGCCGCCTTGCGCTGCAACGCATCAAAAAGGTCATTCTCCACCAGCGGCGACAGCCCGGCATCCCTGGCAAGACCACGAAAGATACCCACATGTCCAAGATCAACATGCACGTCGGAAATCTGCAGCAGCGACAGGGTCTCCAGCATTAACTCGAGAACTTCCGTATCACTCTCGATACCGGCATGACCAAACAGCTCAGCACCGATCTGCATGGGACTGCGTGAACCACCAAAGCCGTCGGCACGGGTATGCAGCACCGAACCCATGTAACACAAGCGCGTGGGCGCATCGCGACGCAGCGGATGCGCATCAATACGCGCTGCCTGCGGTGTCATGTCAGCACGCATCCCCAGCATACGTCCAGTCAGCTGGTCTGTTAC
>Ga0224509_10000413_pt1 | contig 11837 bp, 10 predicted proteins | sample SF_Jan12_sed_USG_5_FD_170158 | JGI IMG/M metagenome (GOLD analysis project Ga0224509, IMG submission 170158) | Sediment microbial communities from San Francisco Bay, California, United States - SF_Jan12_sed_USGS_24 | ecosystem: Environmental > Aquatic > Marine > Sediment | place: USA... | reverse complement strand
CTTCTGCGCCGCTCCAGCTCGATGTAGGCCTGTCGGACAGTTGGAATACTGACGCCCGCGGACTTGCTCATCTTCCGTAACGACGGCAGCCGATCGCCCGGTAAAAGTGTCCCTGCATCTATGTTTTCAGCTATTAAATCAATGACTTGCTGGTACAGGAACGTATCGCATTGCTTGTCGACATTCAGCATGACTGTATAGGTCTTATTTATAGAAAACTGTATCTGTTATATCACCAGAAAATCCGTACAGTCAACCTATAAATCGAACTGACCAGAGGAGACCGACATGAAAGCACGTCATCAATGCATAGAGGGCCGCACCGCGCGATTCAATTTGCCAGTGTGCCGTCGCTCGAGGTTGCGACTCCTGACGGACCTGCTCCTCGCACCACCGCTGCGGCTGCATCGGTACCGGAACCTGACGACGAAGATGGTCGAGAACACGCTCGACAACGCGGATCGAGGACGATGCAAATGAGTAACCCGACGCTGTACGCGCTGACCGTATTGATCTGGGGCTCGACCTTTTTCGCCATCGAGTTTCAACTTGGCGTCGTCGCGCCCGAGGTGTCACTGGTCTACCGTTACGCCGCCGCTGCCCTGTTGTTGTTTGGCTGGAGCCGATTCCGCGGTCTGCCGCTGCGTTTCGCCATTCGTAATCACGTTTGGTTCATGATCCTCGGAGTCCTGTTGTTCGGCCTCAACTACGTCCTCACGTATAACTCCCAGATCTATGTAACCTCGGCCCTGGCCGCGATCGCTTTCTCGTCGATGGTGTGGATGAACATCATCAACTCACGAATCTTCTTCGGCGTGAAAGCGGGCCGCGGCGTCTTGTTCGGCGCGCTGCTCGGCGCCGTTGGAATGTATTTCCTGTTCGCGCCGCAGATTAGCGAAGTATCGCTTACCGATACGGTGTTTTTCGGTTCGTGCCTTGCTCTGCTTGGTGCGCTAACGGCCTCGTTTGGCAACATGGTGTCGCAGGCCCTGCAAAAAGCCGATCTACCCGTCGTTCAAACCAATGCGTGGGGCATGTTCTACGGCACCTTGTTTATGGGTGTCGTTGCTCTCGCCAACGGGCGCGAGTTCACGTTCGAGTGGTCAGCCGCCTACGTCAGTTCGCTGGCCTACCTGACCGTGTTCGGATCCATTGTCGCATTCGGTGCCTACCTGACGCTGCTCGGACGAATCGGTGCGCACAAGGCCGGCTATGCGATGGTGATGTTCCCGGTTGTCGCTCTCTTGCTGTCAACCCTGTTTGAAGGGCTCGAAATAACGACGACGACTGTCTTCGGCACCCTGTTGGTGCTGACCGGAAACGTGTTCGTACTCAAGACCCGGAGAACAGCGGCGCAATCGGAGAGTCACGGAAGTTGCCGCACTTACGCCGCTGCTGTCGAATAGCCAGAGAGGCTATTCGCAGCGGCGACCTTTACTCCGGCTTTCTGAAGCGCAGCACGTAACGGTCGGTCTTGCCGCGTATCTCCGGGTCGAAGACGTTCTTCGTATGATCGTCTTCGGGATTGGCCAACACATTGCTTTCGCCCTCGAGGACGAAGCCGGCGCCCTCGAGTTCAGCGATCACGATCGCCGAATCGATGCGATGCAGTGTGCTGCCCGTTTGCGCGGGTGAGCCGCTAACGGCCTGATGATCGACGATACCGAGCGTTCCGCCAGGCTTGATGCCCTTGTACAGCTCGGCGAGGAAGGCGGGCACATCGATTTGCTCCCAGCCGTATTCTTCCGACGACCAGTAGAGGTCGTGATAATTGAGAATTATCGTCGCCGCATCAAAGCTGTCGGCCTCGAGTGCAAGCTCATTGTTCTCGGCGAGCAGGACCTCGGTATTGGGAAGGCGATTGTCGGCATGCCGGTTCGTGTGATCTTCACCGGCAAAATTCAGAATCGGCGTGTTTGCGTGCGCAACGACTTTGCCCCTCTCGCCAACTACATGCGCAAGCAGTTCAGTGTAATAGCCACCGCCGGCCCACATCTCCAGAACGACATCGCCAGGCTGGACACCGAAGAACTCGAGTACCGCTTCGGGATTACGGCCGGCATCGCTGGCGTCATCCGCTTCAAAACGCTTCTCACTGGCCACGGCTGCCGCGTAAATGGAAACTTCCGCTTCGACAACGGCTGCAGCGGCGGGCTCTGGCTCAGTTGCGGCAGGTTCGGCTTCGCTCGCCGGCCGGCCGCAAGCGGCGACCACACATGCCAGGGTCAACAAAGCAATTATTTTTCTCATCGTAAGCTCCGGTACAGGGCGGGGGTTCGATAATACCGGTATCTGGCCGGCCGGTCTCGATGCGCCCTCGCCACAGGGCAAGACCCTGCCCCTCGCCCATCGCAGCTGCCTATTGAACAAGATCTGCCTTGACCCAGATGCCCGTATCGTCTCTGCTTTGCGTTGCGATAGTGGTGCCAGTGGCGCTTTGAGCCTGCTCCAATTGCTCGGTGATGCCACCGACCAGCAACCACTCACCGATACGTCCGGTGACAGTCGTGCCAGCAGACTGGGTGTCGATGTTGTCACCGTCTGTATTACTCTGCGAGCTCTTGAACGGACTGACTTCCAGGATGACGTTGTCGCCGCGGATACGTGGCAGCACGTAGAAGCCGGTCATAGCATCCTTGTAATCGATACTGCCGCCATACCCTCTGCGTCCCTTCCAGGCACCATAGAAATAAGGGATTCGTTCGCCGGTCTCAATGTACGCCTCGGTGCCTTCGACGACACGCACCTGGTGTATCGGATTATCTCTCAGACTCTTTTGCGTGCTGATGCCGTTGAGACTCACGCTACCGTCAGAAGTGCTGTAGGTGACGCTGCCACCGGCTTCAACGTTGTTGTCTCTGCCGTTTCCGACATCGACGCCCGCATCGCCACGTTCGATCTGAACGTCAGCACTAATACCAGGTTCGCCAAGATCCCGGGCACTGCCCTGAAAAACGGATACCTGGAGTATCTTTGCAGGGATATCCAGATCCTCGACCATTTCCCTGACACGTGCCAGGGTTTGCGGTGACGATCGCAGGAAGATCTTGAACCCCTGACCCGATATCGCGTCATCCGCCCCCAGCATTGGTTCGACAATGGAAATGACGTCCTCGGCCGGGCGGTGCTGCAACTGTATGGTTGAAATGGAATCTGCCTGAACTGCAGATACCAGCAGCACCAGGCCAAGCAGTAGAGATAGTCGTTTCATCGCATAGACAGTCTACTGCAACGAGGGTTTGCCTCGCCACGAGTCCGGGTCTTTTGTGGGGCAGGTCACCGAGTCACTGCAGATCTGACAAGAAAAAGGGGCAGCGCCTGCTGCCCCTGTGTTTCTTTTCGATCAGGCGGTCTCTATTACTCGTCGCCCGTGTGATAGTGGCCGATGTTAGTCATTGAATCCGCAACTGAACCGCTCCACTCTTTCATGATGGCACCGGCTTCCTCTTCGCCGCCGGCGATCTCCACAAGAGCTGCGTACCACTTGACGTCACCGGGTGAGCGATACCACTCGAGATCGGTAGTGCCACCCTTCATTTCCCAGACTGCAGCCAGATCCCAGCGCCCCGTCTGCATGTGAATGACCATCAAAGGCCCCGGCGTGCCAGCCTTTTCGGTCGCCTTCACGAAGTACTCCGCAATGATTTCCATTGCCCGTTCGCGCTTGCCGGCCTTAAACTTGACGACCGAAGTCTCAACGTACCTGGCGTCTTCGCCCCATTTCACCGGACCGCCATCGTCTTCCTGCGCCTGGGCGGATGCTGCAAACAGGAACAGTGATGCGCTGGCGGCAACCAATGTGCCGCAGATCTTGCCTACCTTCATTTTATAACCCCTTGTTCTTATTGCGTATGATTAATGGCCGGCGTCGCCGGATTTCCTCAGCATAAGACGAGTCGCGAACAAACGCCAATTGCGCAGGCAGCGGTACACCGTTTACTGGAAAGCCAGCGCTTCCGCAGCGCCCGACTTGCCAGATTCCAGCAGATGCCGGGACTACATTCGCAACCATCGTGGTTAACACGTACATACGAGCGCATCGCCGCCATCCGACAAGCATCAAGTGTTATCGTTACACTGGAGAAAATAAAACACTCGCTGCGGAAAGATGGCCAACTATCTTCTGGACATCGTTATCCTGTTGACGGCAGCCGTGATTGCGGTACCGCTGTTTCGCGCGGCGGGCTTTGGAGCGGTCCCCGGGTTCCTGGTCGCGGGAGTGCTGGTTGGACCGTCCGGGCTGGCACTGATCGACAACGTATCCGAGATCGGCCAGCTGGCCGAGCTGGGCGTCATCCTCCTGTTATTCGTCATCGGCATCGAACTCAAACCGGCACGCCTGTGGCTTATGCGGCGTCTGGTTTTCGGGCTAGGAACCTTGCAACTGGTAATAACCGGGGCCTTGCTCACGGTTGGCGCTCACGTGCTTTTGGACGTTCCATATCGGGCAGCGATCCTGATTGGCCCTGCACTCGCGCTTTCGTCCACTGCTTTTGTGCTGCAGCTTCTTGGGGAGCAAAAAATGCTGCACACCAATTACGGCCGGGCATCGCTGGCCGTGTTGCTGCTTCAGGACCTGGCGGTGGTGCCACTCCTCGCTCTCGTGCCGTTGCTCGCGGCCCGGGAATTTACGATCGGTGTGGACGTTGCCTTTGCCCTTCTGGAGGCCGCGGTTATTCTGCTACTCGCCGTGGTCGGCGGTCGATACTTGCTGCAACCGATTTTGCATCGGATCATACGCACTCGTTCCGAGGAAATATTCACGGCCCTGGCCGTGTTGCTGGTGTTGGGCAGCGCGCTCCTGACCGAGCACATTGGCTTGTCCATGGCAATGGGCGCATTCATCGCCGGCCTGCTTATCGCGGATTCGCCTTATCGGCACGGAGTCATCGCCGAGATCCAGCCGTTTCGCGGCCTGTTGCTTGGCCTGTTCTTCATGTCCATGGGCATGTCGCTCAACCTCAACGCTTTCCTTGCGCAACCGCTTTCATTACTCGGGGTGCTGGTTGCGCTCATGGTCGTGAAGTTCGCGATACTGTGGCCGTTGGCGAGGTTTTTCGGTCTCGGGACATCCTCCGGCGCGGCTGTAGGTCTGTTGCTGTCACAAAGCGGTGAATTCGGACTGATTCTGTTTGCCTACACACACCAGGTAAATCTCATTGACACCGCGTTGTTCCAGCAGCTGCTTCTGGTCGTCGTGCTCAGCATGCTCGTGACGCCGGTGATCGCTCGTCTGGCGCAGCGCCTGGCGGCCAAGCCCAACGATGTCAACGAAGCGAGCGATGCAATACCAGTGACGGCGCCCATCGTCGTAGCGGGATTCGGCCGTGTCGGCCGACGTATTGGCCAGATACTTACGATGGCAGGCAAGCCTTACGTTGCGGTTGATTACAGCTCGTCGCTCGTGCTCCGTGAACGCGCAGATGGACATCGTATCTTCTATGGTGATGTGCGCCGTCCTGAGGTCTTGCGCGCTGTCGGAATTGCTGACGCGAATCTTGTGATCGTTACGTTGGACGATTTTGAGGCTGCAGAGGATGTCGTGGCTGCAGTACACCAGGTACATCCGACTGTCACGATTCTGGTCAGGGGCCACAATGCGGAACAGTGCCGGACGCTGCGCAAACTCGGCGCGAGCCTCGTGGTATCGGAAAACCTCGAGGCAAGCCTGGAACTCGCACGCGAAGCGCTGATCAGGGACGATGGTGACGCAGGCGAAGCAGAGAAGCTGATCCGGCGCTTCCGGGATACGCATTACACCAGCATCAAGGGCAAGAAGCCGGTATAGGCAGAATAATTCAGCCAGCGATCTTCTCGAGATAGCGCAGGATATCCTGTGACTCGGGCATCAATCGCTCCTCGCCGTTCGGGGACGTGATCCGCAACACGGGTACCGTGGCACGCCCGCGGGCCTCGATCAGCTCATCACGGTATTGGGAATCCTCGAAGATATCGCGCAGCTCGACATCAATACCCAGGCGTTCGATGCCATCCCTGACCATGCCGCAGAAAGGACACGCCTCGAAGTGATACAGGATCAGCTTGTCCTGTGCGGGGGTCTCCGACGGCGCACATCGCTCGAGGAGCTGATCCGCGTAAAACTCCGGCCAGTCGCTGTCGGGCGATCGCACCTGGTGCTCGAAATCGGCATTCATCAGGCAATAGATTAACTGGCTCCTGGAAAAATTCATGTCCAACCGCCGGGCGAACGGCTCCTGTAGATAGTCGGCGTACCAGATCGCCCAGTCCGGATCGTCGCCGTCTGACGCGGCGAAAGCTTCGTGATGCGCACGTCCTGCCTCGCGAAACAGTTCAACGAGGTTTGTCCGAAGTTCGGTGTTCATCGCTGCTACCTCTTTATTGACTGGTGATCACCTGATGGTGACCTGCGTTCAGCATAACGCTGCCACTGCCATATCCCAATCCGTACACTCGCTGATCCTTAAGAGACATTTTGCCGTCGACCGTCCTCTCGCAGGCAATGTGTCATGACGTTTCCGCGGTAACGTCGTAGCATCGTTCTCCCCCTTAAGTAAAATTAAGCTTGACCTAAACATTCTTTTCAATATTATTAAGATTCGTTTTTACTTTAGTTATATATAGGGCACCCATGGCGGAATCCTGGCTGGCACAGCTCTCGGACGAGGACGTGTCTTTCATCAAGCGCTTTGTGCTGGCCTCGGGTTCGCTGAAGGAACTCGCCAAGGCCTACGGCATCACGTACCCGACGGTGCGTTTACGCCTGGATCGTTTGATCGACAAGGTCAAGGTGCTGGATAGCCAGGAGATCGTCTCGGAGTTTGAACGCACGCTGCGTGCTCATTATGCCGAAGGCAAGATCACCATGGACACGCTGAAAGCGCTGCTCGCGGCGCACCAGGATGAACTGGACAGACAACCCGACCAAGGAAGGAGACGGCAGCCATGAAACACTCTCTCGCAACACTCACATTAGTCATGTTGTCGTTACCGACGCAGGCCGAAGAACTGGTAAAAGCCGTGTCCCTCGCCGACGAACCGCTGACGATTACAGCCGTGCCCGGCCAACCCGCACACCTGTTGATCGAGTTGCCGGAGCCGGGCGTCGGCTCGCCCGTCTATGCACTGAAAGGCAGGGTGCGTTACGAAGGCGTTGAGGGCGATGCCTTTCTGCAACTGGACAATCATTTTGGTGCAAAGGGCACGTTTTTTACCAGGAGCCTGGCCTCGACCGGACCCCTCGGCAAGATCACCGCCAGTTCGGATTGGCGGCCGTTCGTGTTGCCGTTCTATGCAAATACCGGGGACCAGACCGACGGAAAAATGCTGCTTCCGGAAAAACTGACCTTATCGCTCTATCTACCGGGGTCAGGCACGGTATCGGTCGCCGAGATCGGCCTGTATCAATACGCCAGCGGCGAAGATCCGCTGCAAATGCACATGCAGACCGGACAGTGGTTCAGCAACCGAACGGCCGGGTGGATCGGCGGCATTGGTGGAACGCTGCTCGGTGTGTGGGGTGCGCTGATTGGCATCGTCTCCGCGCGCGGCAAGGCGCGCGGCTTCGCCATCGGTTCGGCGAATGCCCTCTTGTTCATCGGTATCGCCAGCCTCATCGCCGGTATCCTCGCGTTGAGCATGGCGCAACCCTACGCGGTTTACTATCCGCTGTTATTGCTGGGCGTCATCATCGTCGCCGTGATGGCCATGTTGCGTCGCACCTTGTCCGCACGTTACGAGCAACTCGAACTGAAACGCATGCAGTCGATGGATGCGTGAACAGACCCCTGCCCGGCCACCGTGTGTATACAGCACTGAAAGTCAGCTTTCGGTGCAACAATAACGGGTGACCATGGTCGGAGTAACTTGCATTCAAGACCGATGGGGGGGCACATCGATGAGAACGGCAGCCTCGTATCGGTGCCAGTTGGACCAGGTGCCGATAACCCCCCAGTCCGTCGGTCAGTTCCCATACGCCGATGTGATGGCCACGACCGAGTAGTCGCAAATATGCGTCGCAACATGTCCGCGGAAACGTCGGTGACATCGTTGTAGAGTGAATTATCGCGGGCAGGGACCGCTCCCACGGGTACGTGAACCACAAAAACGGGCGTTTGTATGTTGGCGACGACCCGGGGCTGCTAACATCTGCGTGCCGCTATAATGAGAATAATATGATCAAGAGATTGCTGCTGGTACTGCTTCTTCTTGCCGTGCTGTTCGGCTCTGTTTTCGGCTGGAAGTACCTGCAGATGCAGAAGCAAATGGCAGCCAGGGGTGGCCCGCCCCCGGCCGTCGTGTCAACCCGCGCCGTGATGCGCGAAAGCTGGCAGCCGGCGCTGAAGGCGGTAGGCAGTATCATGCCGGTACGCGGCGTGGTCATCTCGGCAGAAGTGCCGGGCGTTATTCGCAAGATTCACTTCGATTCCAGCGACGAGGTGCCAGAGGGCGAACTGCTGGTTGAACTCGATGTCGAAGTCGACCTGGCCGAGCTGGCCGCGTTGCGGGCGGACCGCCGTCTTGCCGAAATTACCCGGGATCGTTTCGCAAGGATCTCAACGCAGAACCTGGGGTCGCGCTCCGACCTCGACGAGGCGCAGGCGTCGCTCGATCGCGTCGACGCCGTAATTGCTGCCAAGGAATCAATGATCCGCAAGAAAGCCGTGCGCGCACCGTTTGCCGGCGAGCTCGGAATCCGACGAATCAATCCAGGGCTATACCTTAAAGAAGGCGACACGATCACGGACATCGTCGCGCTCGATCCGGTTTGGGCCGAATACGCGCTTCCCGAGAGATTTCTTGCGGAACTCGCGCCCGGTCAGTCCGTTATCGTGCGCGTGCAGTCCTATCCGGATCGTGTGTTCGAAGGCAAGGTCCACGCCATCAGCCCCAACGTGCAGGCGGCGTCGCGCAGCGTCCTGGTACGTGCACTGATGGCGAACCCGGATCGCCAGTTGCGACCCGGTATGTTCGCCGAGGTCGAGACGTTGCAGCCGGTTCGGGAAGACGTACTGACGCTGCCCGAACGGGCGGTGACCTATAACACCTACGGTGAGTCGGTTTTCGTTGTGGAAGAAGCCGACGGCGGACCCACGGTCCGGCTCGTGCAGATCGAAACCGGTGACGTGCGAAACGGCCGTGTCGAAATAAAGCGCGGCCTCGAGGCAGGTACCGAGGTTGTGAGTGACGGCCATAACAAGTTGCGTAACGGCCAGTCGATCGTCATCGACAATTCTGTAGATCCCGACGCCGCGGACCCACGTGCGTGAAATTTACTGATCTGTTCATCCAGCGTCCGGTGCTGGCCAGTGTCATCAGCCTGCTGATCCTGGTTGTCGGGCTGCGCTCCATTACGGCGCTGGAGCTACGTGAATTTCCGGAGCTCAGCAATACGGTGGTTTCGGTCACAACCGCCTATCCGGGCGCCAGCAGCGAATTGATGCAGGGTTTTATCACCACGCCGCTGCAACAGGCGATCGCCGAGGCCAGCGGCATCGACTTCCTCGTTTCGCGAAGCTCGCAGGGCGTCTCGGTCATCGAAGCGCACATGGAGCTGGACTACGACCCCAATGCCGCCGTCGCCGAGATCCAGGCAAAAGTAGCCAGCCAGCGGGATGTCCTGCCGGCCGAATCTGAAGATCCGGTGATCGACTCCACGACGGGCGACCAGACAGCGCTGATGTATATCGTCTTTTACAGCGAACAGATGCGCACTTCTCAAACGACGGACTATCTGCTGCGTGTGGTGCAGCCCAAACTGCAGGCCACCGCGGGAGTCGCCAAGGCAGAGCTGTTCGGCAGCGGGTCCTTCGCGATGCGCATCTGGCTCGACCCCGAGCGGTTGACTGCCCTCAATGTGTCCGCGCTGGACGTCGCGGACGTGCTGCGCGCGAATAATTTCCTCGCCGCGGTGGGCCAGACCAGGGGGACCTATGTACTGACTAACCTGTCGGCGACGACGGATATCGCGACGGAGAGTGATTTTCGCCGTCTCGTCGTCCGCAAGGACGCAGAGACGTTGATCCGCCTCGAGGACGTTGCCCGTATCGAACTGGGATCCGAGAGCTACGATTCGGTCAGCTGGTTCAACGGTACGCCGGGCACGGTTATCGCTGTCGAGCCCGCGCCGGGTGCGAATCCGCTGACGGTCGCGCGACGCGTTCGCAACGAGATGGAGGACGTCAAGGCACAGTTGCCCGCCGTGCTCACCGCGGAAGTGGCCTACGATGCCAGTGTTTATATCGAGGACTCGATCGAGGAGGTGTTCAAGACCCTCTTCGAAGCGCTGTTCATCGTGCTCGTCGTCATTTACCTGTCGCTGGGTTCCATTCGCGCCGCCATTGTGCCGGCGCTGGCCGTGCCTTTGTCCATGGTCGGCGGTGCGTTCCTGATGCTGTTGATGGGCTTTTCGATCAATCTGCTCACGCTGCTTGCCCTGGTGCTTTCCATCGGCCTCGTGGTCGATGACGCCATCATCGTCGTAGAGAACGTCCATCGGCATGTGGAAATGGGCAAATCCCGATTCCAGGCGGCTATCGATGGCGCCCGCGAAATCGGCATGCCGATCATCGCCATGACAACCACATTGATTGCCGTCTATGCACCTATCGCATTTATGGAAGGGCTGGTGGGCACATTGTTTACGGAGTTTGCATTCGCACTGGCCGGCGCGGTGCTGGTGTCCGGCGTCGTTGCATTGACGCTGTCGCCGATGTTGTCGGGCAAGGTATTGCATCGCAAGGGCGAGCCGGGCAGGTTCGAGACGGCCGTGGAGAACTTCTTCCAGAGGCTTGCCAATGCCTACCGGCGCAGGCTGAGCCACACCCTGGATTTTATACCGGTGACAATGGTCTTCGCGGGCGTCGTGCTGGTCAGCATCTATTTCATGTTCGTCAGCACGCCCAACGAGCTAGCGCCCGTCGAGGACCAGAGTATCCTGTTCATGTCGGGCCGTATGCCACAAACCGCGACGATCGAATACAACGAGATCTATACCGGGGAGCTGATCAAGGCATTGGACACGCTGCCCGAGGAACACCGGACATTCCTGTTTATGGGGGAGGGAGGGCCCAACACCGTATTCGGCGGGTTCAAGATGCTGCCACCCTCACAGCGGGAGCGCTTCATCCTCGAGGTCCTGCCCGACCTGCAGGAAGCCGTGAGTGGCATTGCCGGGATGCAGATTGCTGCCTTTCCCCGGCCCAGCATACCGGGCGAGCGCGGTGGGCTGCCCGTGGAATTCGTAATTCAGTCGAACGAAGATTTCGGTGCCCTGGACAGGGTTGCCGATGAACTCATCGGTGCCGCGATGCAAAGCGGCCGGTTCAACTTCCTGCAAAAGAGCATCGAGTTCTCGCGCCCACGGACAACGATGCTTGTCGATCGCGATCGCGCGGGAGACCTCGGAATAACGATGGCGGACATTGGGCGCACGCTCTCCACCATGCTCGGCGAGGGCTACGTCAATCGATTCAACCTTGAAGGACGCAGCTACAAGGTCATTCCGCAGCTGGAACGCGACTTCAGGCTCACCACCGGGATGCTCGGGGATTACTATGTGCCGACTGGGACAAGCGGGCAGGTTCCATTGTCGGCGCTGGTTACCTTGGAACGGTCTGTGGAGCCCAGCGAACGCACACAGTTCCAGCAACTGAATGCCGTCACTGTACAGGGCACGATGGCGCCGGGGGTTTCGCTGGGCGAGGCGCTCGACTTTCTGGATACACAGGCGGAGGTGCTCTTCCCGAGTGGCTTCACCGTCGACTACAGCGGTGAATCGCGCCAGTATGCCGGGCAGGGCAGCGCGTTGCTGATCACTTTTTTCCTGGCTCTTATCATTATTTACCTGGTGCTGGCGG
>Ga0224509_10000409_pt1 | contig 11874 bp, 9 predicted proteins | sample SF_Jan12_sed_USG_5_FD_170158 | JGI IMG/M metagenome (GOLD analysis project Ga0224509, IMG submission 170158) | Sediment microbial communities from San Francisco Bay, California, United States - SF_Jan12_sed_USGS_24 | ecosystem: Environmental > Aquatic > Marine > Sediment | place: USA: California... | reverse complement strand
AGCGGGACCCTGCCGCTGGTGCCGCTGTCGGACGGGGCCGGCGAGGTCATTGCCGTGGGGAGGGGCGTTTCCCGCGTCGCGCCCGGCGATCTGGTCTGTCCGATCTTCGGGCAGACCTGGCTGACCGGGCTGTTTCGCGACGAGCTGTGGGAGGGCATGCTCGGCGGACCGCGCGACGGCGTCATGCAGGAATTCATGGTGCTGAGCGAGGAAGGCGTGGTGCGGGCGCCGCGGCACATGACGGCAGTTCAGGCCGCTACCTTGCCCTGCGCCGCCGTGACGGCCTGGAACGCCCTCGTGAGCCAGGGAGAACTGAGAGAAGGAAACACGGTGCTGATCCTGGGCACCGGCGGAGTATCGCTTTTCGCGCTCCTCTTCGCGAAGCTGCGGGGCGCGGAGGTCATCATCACCTCGTCGAGCGGCGAGCGGCTCTCGCGCGCGAAAGCGCTTGGTGCCGATCATCTCATCAACTACGCGGAGCGGCCCAAATGGTCCGCGCGCGTGCGCGAGCTCACGGCCGGCGCCGGCGTCGACCACGTCGTCGAGGTGGGCGGGGCCGGAACGCTGGAGCAATCCCTTCGGGCCGTGCGCCCCAGCGGCACGATCAGCCTGATCGGCGTGCTCTCCGGGGGCTCCGGCCCCCTGCAACTGGGTCCGGTCGTGACACGGAACGTTCGGCTGCAAGGCGTCACGGTCGGCAGCCGCGAGGTGTTCGAGGTCATGGCTCGGGAGATGGAAGAGCATCGGATCGTACCGGCGATCGACGAACGGACCTTCGCCTTCGAAGCGGTGGGAGAGGCGATCAAGGCCTTCGCCAAGGGCGGCCATTTCGGCAAGGTCTGCGCGAGCTTCGGGTGACGGCGAAACCGCTCGGGACCCGGTTCGCCGTCGGGAGTCTTTGTGCTAGCATCCCGTCGGAACTGCACGAAACAGATCACGTTCCGCACAGGGGAGGCACAAAACGATGGATCGGCGTTCTTTCACGACACTTGCGGTCGCAGCGACCCTTGCTCTTTTCGTGGCCAACTCGGCCCAGGCGGCCGGAGAGACGGTCAAGATCGGCTTCAACGCGCCGCTCACCGGCTTCGCGGCGGCCGACGGCAACTCGGCCAAGATCGGCGCCGAGCTGGCCGTCGATCAGGCCAACGCCGCGGGCGGCATCGACGGCCGCGAGATCGAATTGGTGGTCTACGACGACCAGGCCAAGCCCGACCAGGCGGTGCCGATCGCCAACAAGCTGATCGGCCGCGACGGCGTCAAGATCGGCATCTCGGGCAGCTACTCCGGCGCCACGCGCGCGGCGGCCACCGTGTACCAGAATGCGGGGATCCCCTACATCTCCGCCTATGCGGTGCACCCGGACATCACCCGCGCCGGCGACTACGTATTTCGCACCTCCTTCGTCGGCGAGGTCCAGGGCCGGGCCGGCGCCAAGCTGATCGGCGAGACCCTCGGCAAGAAGCGGGTCAGCCTGATCACCCTGCAGAACGACTTCGGCAAGTCCCTGGCCGCCGGCTTCAAGGCGGCGGCCGGTGACTTCGGCATCGAGGTGGTCAGCGAGTACCAGTACTCGATCAAGGACCGGCAGTTCGGGCCGGTGGTCGCCAAGGTCAAGTCCGACGATCCGGAGGCGATCTACGCCTCGGGCTACTTCTTCACCGCCGGGCCGCTGGTCAAGCAGCTGCGCGGTGCCGGCGTCGGCGTACCGGTGATCGGCCAGGAAGGCTACGACTCCGAGAAGTTCATCGAGATCGCCGGCGATGCCGCCGAAGGGATCATCATCACGACCTCGCTCGACCGGGATTCCGACAGTCCCGAGGCGCGCGGCTTCATCGCCGCCTTCGAGAAGCGGGCCGGCTTCAAGACCGACATGGTCGCGGCCTCGGCGCACACCGCGGTGAAGGTCGCGGTCGCCGCCCTCAGGGCCGCCGGCACCGAGGACCCCAAGGCGATCCGCGACGCCGTCGCCAGGACCAAGCTCGCCGCCTCGACCGGCGAGATCTCGTTCAACGCGCTGGGCGAGGTGCGCAAGGCGGTGCAGGTGCAGGTGGTGCGCGGGGGCGCATGGCACCGGCACTCGGTGATCGACGACCCGGCGCTGCTGGCCCCGCCGGCCGAGTGACGCGGCGTTCAGGGACTATGCCGGGGGGGCCGTGGGCGTGCGGCGCCCCGGCCCCCTGCCCTTCTGTATGAGCCCGCGAGCGGCGGCCGCCTGAGATGCTCTTCGTCGAGCTCCTGATCCAGGGGATCATCACCGGGTCGATCTACGCGCTGATCGCCGTCGGCCTGACGCTGGTCTACGGCCTGCTGCGCATCCTGCACATCGCGCACGCCGGCCTGTTCGCCCTGGGCGGCTATCTGGGCGTGCTGGTGACCAATGCCACCGGCAGCCTGCCGCTCGCCATGCTCGTCGCCGTCACGCTGGTCGGTCTGCTCGGCATGGCCGTCTACAAGCTGATCTACGAGCCGATCCTCGATCAGCCGCCCTTCGTCGCGCTGATCGCTTCGATCGGGCTGTTCATCTGCATGGAGGAGGGCTTCCGGCTGATCTTCGGCCCCTACGGCGAGTCCTTCGCCGCCGTGCCGCTGTGGGGCTCGGTGACGCTCGGCGGCATCGTCCTGCGCGAGATCGACGTGTTCAGCGTCGGCGCGGCCCTTGGGTTGCTGGCTTTGCTCGGCGTGCTGGTCGCCCGCACGCGCATCGGCGTCGCCTGGCGCGCCACTGTCTCGGACCCGGCCATGGCCCAGAGCTTCGGCATCGACGTCGCCAAGGTGCGCTACCTCAATTTCTTCATCGGCTCGGCCCTGGCCGCGGTCGCCGGCTGCCTCGTGGCGGTACTCAACAACTTCGTCGAGCCGACCATGGGCAGCGTGCCGAGCTACAAGGCGCTCGCCATCATCGTCCTGGGCGGGCTCGGCAACGTGCGGGGCACTTTGGTGGCGGCGCTCGCGCTCGGCGTGATCGAGTCCTTCGGCACGATCTACCTCGGCCAGCTGCTGGACCGCGACGCGATCGCCTTCGCGTTCCTGATCCTGGTCCTGATGGTCAGGCCGCAGGGCCTGTTCGGGAGGGCCTGAGCGATGGGCGCCTACGAGCTCAGCCTGGTCACCCTGGTCGGGATCAACGTCATCCTGGCGCTCAGCCTCAACCTGATCACCGGCTTCTGTGGCCAGATCAGCCTGGGCCACGCCGCGTTCTACGGCACCGGCGCCTATGCCTGCGCGCTGATCAGCCAGGCCGGGTTGCCGTTCTACGCCGGTCTGGCCGCGGGCGGTCTCGTGGCCGGGGCCGTCGGGCTCGTCGTCGGGCTGGCCAGCCTGCGGGTGCGCCACGACTTTCTGGCGATCACGACGATGGGCGTCGGCTTCCTGTTCCTCGGCATCGTGCGCCAGCAGGACGCATTGGGCGGCGAGATCGGGCTGACGATTGCTGCTGGCCACGGTCTTGGCAGCCTGGGCTTCGCGCTCTTCGTCGCCGCGCTGGCCGCGGCCGTGGTCTGGTTCAGCCTCTACGTCAAGCGCTCGTGGATGGGCTTCTCCTTCGACGCCGTGGCCGACGACGAGGACACCGCCCGGCTGGTCGGCATCGACGTCGCCCGCTACAAGCTGACGGCCTTCGCGCTCGGCACGTCGATCGCGGGCGTGGCTGGCGGCCTCTACACGCAGTACAGCGGCATCATCGTGCCCGACGCCTTCGGCTTCGTGGTCTCGATCACGATCCTCGCCATGGTCGTGGTCGGCGGCATCGGCTCGACCTTCGGCGTGCTGGGGGCGACAGTGGTGCTGACGCTGTTGCCGCTCGTCTTCCAGTTCATCGACGACTACAAGCTGCTGCTCTACGGCGGCCTGCTGTTCGTCGTCATGCGCTTCTTCCCCGGCGGCCTGGCCGAGCTGCTGCGCCGGGCGCAGCCCGCGCGGAGGTCGCCATGACCGCGCTGCTCGAGGTCCGGGAGGTCTCGGTACAGTTCGACGGCGTGCGCGCGCTCGACACCGTCTCCTTTGCGGTGGCCGAGGGCGAGCTCGTCGGGCTGATCGGCCCCAACGGCGCGGGCAAGACGACTTGCCTGCGCGCGATCACCGGCGCCCTCAGGCCGGCCGGCGGCCGGGTCCTGCTCGACGGGCGCGACCTGACCGGTCTGGCGCCCCACGCCCGGGTGCGCCTCGGCCTGGGGCTGTCGCAGCAGCTCGTCCGGCCGTTCCGCTCCATGACCGTGGCCGAGAACGTCATGCTCGCGGCCGGACTGGCGCGCACGGCACGGCCCCTGCGCGCGCTGGTCCAGAACGACCGCGGGCGCGAGCGAGCGCGCGCCCTCGAATTGCTGCGCCGCGTCGGCATCGAGGACGCCGCCGCGGCCCGCCCGGCGACCCTGCCGCTCGGCGTGCTCAAGCGGCTCGAGGTCGCCCGCGCCCTGGCGCTCGCCCCCCGCCTGCTGCTACTCGACGAGCCCCTGGCCGGGCTCAACAGCGCCGAGGCCCGGGCCCTGGCCGACACCATCGCCGCGTTCAATGCCGACGAAGGGCTCACGATCGTGCTGATCGAGCACAATCTGGGCGAGGTTCTGCGCATCTGCCGGCGGCTGATCGTGCTCGACAACGGCGTCAGGATCGCCGAGGGCACCCCTCAGGACGTGATGGCGGACCGCGCCGTGCGCGCCGCCTATCTGGGCGAGGATTCGGACCATGCTGCGGCTTGAGCGACTGGCCTGCGGCTACGGGCCGATGCGCGTGGTCCACGGCCTCGACCTCGAGGTCGCCGCCGGCGAGGTCGTTGCGCTGGTCGGCGCCAACGGCGCCGGCAAGAGCACGACGCTCATGGCCATCGCCGGACACGTCGCGGTCCAGGACGGCACAATCCGTTTCGAGGGACGGGACCTCGCCACGGCCCTGCCGCATCAGCGGGTGGCCGCGGGCGTTGCCCTGGTGCCCGAGGGCCGGCGCCTCTTCGCCGACCTCAGCGTGCGCGAGAACCTGCTGATCGGCGGCTATGCCCGGCCGAGGGGGCGGACGCCGGCCAACCAGGAAACGGTCCTGGCGCTCATGCCGCGCCTCGCCGAGCGCCTGGAGCAGCGGGCCGGATCGCTGTCGGGTGGCGAGCAGCAGATGCTGGCGATCGGCCGCGCGCTCATGGCCGAGCCCAGACTGCTGTTGGTCGACGAGCTGTCGCTCGGGCTCATGCCGAAGAACGTCGATCTGTGCTATGAGGCGATCGCCGAGCTGAAGCGGCGCGGCCTGGCGATCCTGCTGGTCGAGCAGAACACCCAGAAGGCCTTCGCCGTGGCCGACCGCGTCACCGTGCTCGAATCCGGCCGCCCGGTCTGGGCCGGCACTGCCGCCGAGGCACGCGAGCACCCCACCCTGATCGAGGCCTACCTGGGCCTGGCCACGGCAACCGATGCGCCGCCCTGAGTCGTCAATGGTACCTGTCGACGTAGGTCACTATACTCATGAACGTATCGCGCGGTAGGAGAAGTAGAGCCGCAGGGCTCCGCTTTGCCACAACTTCGTACCAAAGAAACTCCTCTACCGATCCATCTTCAACGATGGATCTGATGTGGCCCAACGTGTCGTTGTGGGCCAGAACAGCTGCAAGGGCTTCCCTTTCCTCAAGGGAGTTGTATTCGACCTCTCCCGCGGGACCCTTGCTCTCGGCGTATCCGGGTTCGTATCGCCAAACCGCCTTTACGAGACAGTATCCAATCCATTCCTCCGAACAATGGATGAGGACCCTGTTGCCTTCTCGGCTGAGACCGACTCTTGGGGCATATGTCCAATCTTTCCAAGGGCGCCCGAGTCGCTGGCGATAGCCAACCAAGGACTTCCGGACAGTCTTGTGGTTCACGTTGAGCAGATGAGCAATCGTGATTTCCACCATCGCGTGCTCTCGACGGCCGAGAGACCAAAGCGTGTCCGCCAGAAACCAGTGGGCCTGGTAATCGATAAAGTTCAAGCGGATAGCTTCTTCGAAATAGCGCTGAGCCTCGTCAAACTGGCGCATGGAAAAATAGGCATCTCCGATCAGGATCAACGCCTGATGGTAATCGGGCTCTAGGCGCCGCACCTCTTCATAGATCTTGATCGCGCCCTCGAAGTTCCCATCGCGAAAAACTTTCTCACCCACTGCGAGTCGAGAATCGGCTGGAGGCGAAAGCGCATATCGATCAAGGGTCGTCTTATCTCCCTTACGCTTCAGGATCAGCCCAGGGGAAAGCACCCCCTTTGAATCGTCGCCCTCACTGCTTGATGGGCCCGGGGCCCGGAGCTCATAACTGAGGGCCGAGTTCTCCATGATCGTGACGATTTCGGCCGGCGAGGTGAGCTTTGCCTTCGGTGTCTCCGGACTCTCGGCGACGGCGTAGCCTGTCAAACATAACTGGAGAACAAAGGCCGCCGTGCAGACGACGCACATTCTCATCTCAAGCGATAGAAACTTCACGAAACGGCTACACTCTAAACTATCGGGGTCCGATTGGCCGGTTCCACGCGAAAGCCAAGATCGTACGGCGCTCACACAATATCACACTTCACGAACTACTCGCACTTCGCCGCAGAGCTTTCGGCCATATCGGCTGCACGTGTGCCCGCTGTTGGGTCCGTGCCGTCGCATTCGTTGGCTTGCGCGAGCGCGCAGACGTGGTACTTGGTTCGGGAATGGAGTTTGCCAGCAGGGAGGAGTGAGCCATGGGTGCGTTCGACAAGGTTGCTATAGTTACGGGGGCGGGAACGGGCATCGGCCGGCAGGTCGCGCTGGCCCTGTTGCGGGAGGGCTATGCGGTTGCGCTGGCCGGGCGGCGCGCGGCGCCTTTGAACGAGACCGCGGAGATGGCGGGCAGCGCCGGATCACGGGCGCTGGCCGTTGCCACCAACGTCGGCGATCCCGCCTCGGTCAAGGCGCTCTTCGCCAGGACCAAGGAAGCCTTCGGCCGGCTCGACCTGCTGTTCAACAACGCCGGGATCGGCGCGCCCCCCGTGCCGCTCGAGGACCTGACCTACGAGCAGTGGACGGCGGTGGTCGACATCAACCTGACCGGGGCCTTCCTGTGCACCCAGGAGGCCATCAAGCTGATGAAGGCGCAGACGCCGAGCGGCGGGCGCATCATCAACAACGGCTCGATCTCGGCTCATGTGCCGCGCCCCTATTCGGCGCCCTACACGGCCACCAAGCACGCGATCACCGGCCTCACCAAGTCGACATCCTTGGACGGGCGCAAACACGACATCGTCTGCGGCCAGATCGACATCGGCAACGCGGCGACCGAGATGACCGAACGGATGAAGGAGGGCGTGCCCCAGGCCGACGGCTCGGTCGCGGTCGAGCCGACCATGGACCCGGAGCACGTGGCGCAGGCCGTGGCCCACATGGCCGGCCTTCCCCTGGACGCCAACGTGCAGTTCATGACCATCATGGCGACAAAGATGCCCTTCATCGGGCGCGGGTGACGGGGCGCGGAGTGCGACCATGACAGCGCCGCCGCCACGCGCTACGCCAGGGATTGGACTGTCCTGGAGCGAAGCTTAGGATCATGTCGGTCGTGCACGTCGTCGGCGCGGGGATCGCCGGGCTCGCGGCGGCGGTTTCGCTGGTGCGAGCGGGAAAGCGCGTCGTGCTCTACGAGGCGGCGGCGCAGGCGGGCGGGCGCTGCCGCTCGTTCCACGACGCCAAGCTCGGCTGCTCCATCGACAACGGCAACCACCTGCTGCTGACCGCCAACACCGCCGCGCTCTCCTATCTCGAAGAGATCGGCGCGCGGGACACCCTGGTGGGACCGGACCATGCCGCCTTTCCCTTTGTCGATCTCGCGACCGGCGAGCGCTGGACCGTGCGGCCGAACGCCGGGCCCGTACCCTGGTGGATCCTTTCGGCCAAGCGACGCATTCCGGGGACGCGGCCGGGGTCGTATCTCGCCGGGCTCAAGCTGGCCTTCGCCGGGGCCGAACGAACGGTGGCCGAGTGCCTGGACCCGTCCGACCCCCTGTGGCCGCGTTTCTGGGAGCCTCTGACCGTTGCGGCGCTCAACACCCAGCCGCACGAGGCCTCGGCGCGGCTGCTCTGGCTCGTGCTGCGCGAGAGCTTCGCCAAGGGCGAGGCCGCCTGCCGGCCGCTGATCGCGCGCGACGGCCTGAGCGCCAGCCTGGTCGATCCGGCGCTCGCCCGGCTGAACGCGGCCGGGACCTCTGTCCACTTCAATACGCGGCTGCGGGCGCTCGATTTCGTCGGCGACCGGCTCGCCTGCCTCACCTTCGCGGACGACGAGGTGGCGCTCGCCGAGGGCGACGGCGCGGTACTGGCCCTGCCGCCGAGTGTCGCCGGCGGCTTGGTCCCCGGGCTCGAAGTGCCCGAAGACAGCCGGCCGATCGTCAACGCGCACATCCGCCTGCCGGCGGCGCAGGCGCTGCCCGAAGGCCTGCCCTTTTTGGGTTTGGTCGGCGGCACGGCGGACTGGCTCTTCCTGCGCGGTGACATCGCGTCCTTGACCGTGAGCGCTGCAGAGGCCCTGGCGGAGGAGCCGGCCGAGGCCATCGCGGTGAAGATGTGGGCGGATACCGCCGGCGCGCTCGGCCTCGACCCGGCGCTCGATCCCCCGGTCCGGGTCATCAAGGAACGCCGCGCCACCTTCGCCCAGACGCCCGCGGCGCTTGCCCGACGGGCGCCGGCCGGGACCGCCTGGCGAAACCTGGTGCTGGCCGGCGACTGGACCGACACCGGCTATCCGGCGACCATCGAAAGCGCGGTCAGGTCGGGTCGCCGGGCCGCCGAGGCGGCCGCGCGCGGGACCGGAGATTTGACACAATAAGGTTACCATTCGCCATCTTGTGCGACCCGGTATGAAACACTAGGTTTCAGCACAGCAACTTGCGGTCGACTCGACCGCTAGCGAAAGCGGCCCCGGGCGGGATTCGGGGCCGTGGGCTATTCAAAGGAATGACGCATGGGTGTTCTCGCGACACAGACGGATTTTGAGAGCGATCTCGATGACTTGGTCCGGGACAGTCGCGAAGCCCTCAAGGACCGGCAGCGCGACGACGGTCATTGGATCTTCGAGTTCGAGGCCGACGCGACGATTCCCGCCGAATACATCCTGCTGCAGCACTTCCTCGGCACCGTGGAGGGCGCCTTCGCCGCCGACGTCCAGCCGAAGATCGCGAACTACCTGCGCGACCGCCAGGCCGAGCACGGCGGCTGGCCGCTGTTCCACGCCGGCGACTTCGACCTGAGCGCCACGGTCAAGGCCTACTATGCGCTCAAGCTGGCGGGCGACGACGCGGAGGCCCCGCATATGCGGCGTGCCCGCGATGCGGTCCTGGCGCGCGGCGGCGCGGCGCGATGCAACGTGTTCACGCGCATCGCGCTCGCCCTGTTCGGGCAGGCGCCCTGGCGCGCCGTCCCGGTCATGCCGATCGAGATCACGCTGCTGCCGCGCTGGTTCCCGTTCCATTTGGAGAAGGTGTCCTACTGGTCGCGTACCGTGATTGTCCCGCTACTGATCCTCATGGCCCTCAAGCCCCGGGCCAAGAACCCGCGCGGTGTCGACGTTCGCGAGCTGTTCGCCGAGGACCCCGAGCACTGCGCCTATCCCATGAACGCGACGGGCACCGCGCTAGGCGCCGCGTTTTCCGCGCTCGACAAGGTGTTGCGCTCGGTCGAGCCGGCTTTTCCCAAGCGCGGCCGCAAGCTGGCGATACAAAAGGCGCTCGACTTCATCGTGCCGCGCTTGAACGGCGAGGACGGCCTGGGCGGTATTTTTCCCGCCATGGCCAACGCGGTGATGGCCTACGAGGCGCTCGGCACGCCGCGCGACGACCCGGACTTCGCAACCGCCCGGGCCGCGGTCGACAAGCTGCTGATGTTCCACGGCGACCGGGCCTACTGCCAGCCCTGCCTGTCGCCGATCTGGGATACCTGCCTGGCCCTGCACGCCCTGCTCGAGAGCCGCGAGGACCCGCAGGGGCAGGCCGTGCAGAAGGCCATCGACTGGCTTCTCGAGCGCGAAATCACCGGCACCTACGGCGACTGGGTCTGGCGCCGCCCGGGCCTGAAGCCGAGCGGCTGGGCCTTCCAGTACTGGAACGACCACTATCCGGACGTCGACGACACCGCCGTCGTGGTCATGGCGCTCGACCGCGCCAACGACCCGCGCTGCCGGCCGGCGATCGAGCGCGCGGCCGAATGGATCATCGGCATGCAGAGCAAGACCGGAGGCTGGGGCTCGTTCGATCCGGAGAACCAGTACACCTATCTGAACTACATCCCCTTCGCCGACCACGGCGCGCTCTTGGATCCGCCGACCGTCGACGTGACGGCGCGCTGCCTGTCGATGCTGGCGCAGCTCGGCTATCCGCGAGATCATCCGGCGGTGCGCAAGGCCGTCGAGTTCCTGAAGCGCGAGCAGGAGACGGACGGCTCCTGGTTCGGTCGCTGGGGCACCAACTACGTCTATGGCACCTGGTCGGCGCTCTCGGCCCTCAACGCCGTTGGCGAGGATCTCCAGGCGCCTCACGTGCGCAAGGCGGTCCGGTGGCTGGAGGGTTTCCAGCGCGAGGACGGCGGTTGGGGCGAGGACTGCGCGACCTACTGGCAGGAGCGCCGCGGCGAGTCCAAGGCCAGCACGCCCTCGCAGACCGCCTGGGCGCTGCTCGGCCTGATGGCCGCCGGCGAGGTCGACAGCGAGTCGGTCGAGCGCGGAATCGCGCATCTGCAGGCGGCGCCGCGCAACGGCGCCAAATGGGACGAGGCGCTTTATACCGGCATCGGTTTCCCGCGCGTCTTCTATCTGCGCTACGACGGCTACAGCGCGTATTTTCCGCTCTGGGCGCTAGCGCGCTACCGCAACCTGATCTCCGGCAACGCGCGTCGCGTCGCCCTGGGCATGTGAGCGGTCGGCGGCTTCGGGGTCCGACACGGCCCAGCGCGCAACGCTCGCGTGCGCGGAAAGACCACGAACCTGGGATCGCCGGGGCGGTTCATGCGGCCCGCCGACGCACCCGGCATCGCCGCCGACTTCATCGACAACGGATTTCCGCAACACCACGCCGGCGGGCATCCATTTCCAATACCATGTTGCGCAAACGCGACGCGCGAGAATATGATTTGGATCAATGCCGAGCGGTGCCGGTCATTGATAGAAGTCCCCTCCGAAACGCGATGCCTCGGGGGTTTCGGTCCAAACGGCAAGTCGCCGGTTCGCTGAGGGAATGGTTTTTCTGCAAGCTGGAGGGGGCGGATTACATGGAGAACACCAATACAGGAAGCCTTGCGCTGGATCCTTTGAGTCGGGAGTGGGCGCGTAAGTACGAGTTCGCGGGGATATGGGAAAGCAACCTCGACGACGCCTTTTCCGATCTGGCGCCGTATTATGATTTCGCGAGCAATCTGGCCAGCCTGGGCCTGTGCGGCAGATGGCGCGAGCAGTTCATTTCCAGCATCGCCCTCAGGCCCGGCTACAAGGTCCTGGACGTCTGCGCAGGCACCAACGCAGTCGGCATGGGGCTCCTGCGACGGCAGCCCGACCTCGATGTCTGCGCGATCGATCGAAGCAAGGCCATGCAGGGCGTCGGCCAGGGGCGTGCGCGGGCCCGCGGTCTGAAAATAGAGTCGGTCATAGGCGATGCGAACCACCTGCCTTTTCCGGACGGCCACTTCGATGTCGTGACCTTGCAATGGGCGACCAGGCATTTGCGGGTCGTCGACGCGTTCTCCGAAATCCGACGCGTTCTGAAGCCAGGGGGATGTTTCTACCACTGCGACATGCTGCGGCCGGAAAGCCGGGTGGTGCAGACGCTCTACAGCACCTATCTGAAGGCCTGCCTGCCGGTGACCGGACTGGCGTTCGGCAGCGGTCCGGAGACCTGGAGCCTGCGCGACTATTTCGTGCGCTG
>Ga0224509_10000408_pt1 | contig 11879 bp, 7 predicted proteins | sample SF_Jan12_sed_USG_5_FD_170158 | JGI IMG/M metagenome (GOLD analysis project Ga0224509, IMG submission 170158) | Sediment microbial communities from San Francisco Bay, California, United States - SF_Jan12_sed_USGS_24 | ecosystem: Environmental > Aquatic > Marine > Sediment | place: USA: California... | reverse complement strand
ATGTTCGTCGAGGCGATTCTGCCACTGGCCCAGGATATGACCGGGTTCCAGAACGTGAGTCTCGAGCTGGGCTATCGCTACTCGGACTTCGATCTGCAAGGCGATACGGACTCCTGGAAAGCCGGTCTGAGCTGGGAGATCGTCGATGGCTTCCGCTTCCGCTACATGGAGCAGCAGGCGGTACGCGTCGCTAACGTCGGTGAGCTGTTCCGTCCGGTGACGACAGGCCTCGATAACGCGACGCTCGATCCTTGTTCGATTGGCAACCCAAACCCACCGGCACCAGGTAGCGAGCTGTTCACGCGATGCGTGAATACCGGCATGCTGCCGAGCCAGGTAGGCACGGTTCCGGATATCATTTCGGGACAGGTCAATATCTTTACCGGCACCAATCCGAACAATCTGCCTGCACCGGAAACGGCGCGTACGCGTACGGTCGGATTCGTTTGGGAAACGGATATGATTGCCGCCATGCCATTGACGCTGTCACTCGACTACTACGACATCGAGATTAACGATTACATCGATACGCCGACGGGTCAGGAATCGCTGGACCTGTGCTACATACTGGGCGATCCGGTTACCTGCGCAGGCATCGTTCGCATCGGTGGAGCACTGGGCGAGACCGGCACGGGTACGCCAGCCTTCTTTACGAACTTCACGGTGTTCCAGGCCGAGGGTCTCGATCTGAAAGCTGACACCACGTTCGATGTGGGCAACTTCGGTGAAATGACGCTGAACCTCGCTGCTCATCAGTACCTGACCAATGAGTTCCAGACGACAGCTCTGTCGCCGGTTGTGGACTGCAAGGGCTTCTACGGCACGTCGTGTGACCCGGTTCCAGAGTTCCGCTCCACGCTGCGAGTCGGCTGGGCTCGTAACGACTTCGATGCTTCACTTCTGTGGCGCCACATTGGCGACATGAAAGCGCAGGCCAACGAAGCCGGTGCTCTATTCGCGGCTTTCCGCAGCGTTAAGTCTCAGGATTACCTGGACCTGTCTTTCGGTTACAACTTCATGGATGTGGGTCGCGTTGCGGTTCTCATCAAGAACGTTGCCGACGAAGACCCACCCATTCTGGGTAATGAAACCGGTTCGACCTCGTTCAATTCGGGCAACACGTTCCCAAGCCTGTTCGACTCGATGGGCCGCACCTATAACGTGAACCTGAAGTTCTCGTTCTGATAGTCAAGCGTTAGGTTGACTGCTTGCGGCGGCCCTCGGGCCGCCGCTTTTTTATGCGTATTGCCGCCATTCTGTTTTTGCCACCCAGGGTGTCCGTACTCTACTAATGGGGCATGCAGGCAAGACAGACCGAAAACCTATTTCGCCAGAATGCGATCAACGCGCTGGCATCAAGGCTCGACGGCCGGCCAATCGCTCTGATGCCGAAGCCCTGGGTTTGGCTGGCTCTGTTCTGCGCGACGTTCGTTCTTATTGCAGGCTCTTTTTTGTGGCATGTCGAGTACGCGCGCAAAGAGACCGTTCGCGGCTGGCTGGTGGTTGAGCCAGGGGTCGTGCGGCTGGCACACAGCGATTTCGCGACTGTAGCCAGTATTGACCGAGTGGCAGGCGATCCTATCCGACAAGGCGACGCTATTGTGCGGCTTACGTCGAAAGTGACGCTGGGTGATGGCACTGACGCTGTTCTGCTGGCGCTCCGGAACCTTGAAGAGCAGCAAGCTGGTGTAGATGGCCGGGCCGGACTCGCACGCGAGCAATTCGGTGCGGATCACCGGGCGCTCGAAGCTCAGCTACTGAGGCTCGACCGAGAAATCGATGCCCTTGATAGCCAGCAGCGAGAGCAGGGCGGGCGGGTGCAACGTAGTGCGAAGCGCCTTCAGGACCTGGAGTCGACCCTCAAACGCGGTGCGATTGCGAAAGTAGACGTGGCCCGGCAGCGGGACGAGGTGGCGATGATGCAGCAGTCCGTCGCACGTCTTCGTCAGGAGAGAAATGCGCTCGGGCGTAAGCGCAACGAACTGCTCGCGACGCAGGAGCGACTCGGAATCGAACTCGAACGGCGGCTTGCACTACTCGACACGGAACGCGGCGAATTGCAGCAACGCATCGCCCGGCACGAACAACAGCGATCGCTCAGCGTGCGATCACCAGTCAACGGGACGCTTGCGACGGTCGACGTCGTGGCCGGTAGCTCGCTTCGCCCACAGCAGTTGTTGGCGACGGTAGTGCCCGAGAATGCCTCACTGGTTGCAGATGTTTATGTCCCGTCACGTGCCGTGGGCATGGTGCGCCCCGGGCAGACTGTCCGGCTGCGCTATGACGCATTTCCTCACCAGCAATTCGGAACGGCCCGAGGTGAGGTTGCCGCGGTCGCCGGGTTCGTTTCTTTACCCGGCGACATGCCGGTGGTGTCCGGGTTGCGGGAGGCCGCATACAAAGTTCGTATTCATGTTACCGATGACCATGTTGAAGACGCGCAGGGTCGCTATGCTTTACGTCCCGGCATGGCGTTGGCCGCGGAGATCGTGCTGGAAAGTCGTAGCCTGGCTGACTGGTTCCTGGCTCCAATGCGCGCGCGCCTCTGAATGCAGCACCGATCGATACCATGGTTGAATGTGTCGGGCCGAGCGCGCCTGCCCGTCATTCGGCAGTCAACGGTCGCCGACTGCGGTCTGGCCTGCATCGCCATGGTCGCGGCCTATTTTGGGAATAACGCAGACCTGGCCAGCCTGCGTCGCCGCTTTGGCGGTTCGCTGACCGGGACAAATCTCGTTTCGTTGATACGAATAGCTGCAGCATTGCATTTGTCTGCGCGAGCGCTGCGATGCCGCCTGTCGGAACTTACGCGTTTGCGGCAACCCTCCATTTTGCACTGGGGGTTTAATCACTTTGTTGTGCTCAGAAAAGTGACAAGCACGCGACTGCTGATTCACGATCCGGCGGGTGGCGCGCTCAGCGTGTCTTTTGCAGAGGCGGATGCGAAATTCACTGGAGTGGTTCTCGAGTTTGTTCCGACTGACGAGTTTGTACAGCGAAAGCCGGCGCGCCGACTGAAGCTTAGCGATCTTGTGATCATCGACCGGAGTTTCTTCCGGTCAGTTTCGAGCGCACTGGTGCTTGCCGTCTTGTCGGAGCTGCTGCTGCTGTTCATGCCGCTCTATCTGCAAACCGTCATCGACCAGGTCCTTACACGCGGCGACTACCTGCTGCTGTATACGCTAGCGCTCGGCATTGCGGTGATCGCGTTTTTTCAGCTCGTCGCAAGCGTTCTGCGACAACTGACGTTTCAATTTCTGTCGCAAGCGACAGTGTTCAGTCTTGCATCGCGCGTGCTGCGGCACCTGTTGCGCCTGCCGGTATCCTGGTTTCGCGCGAGGCGAACTGGCGACATTCAGCAGCGCCTGCGCTCGCTGGCGGGGATTCAGGCATTCATGACCGAATCGTTGCCAGCACTGGTGCTCGATTGCATATTCCTTGTCATCGTTGTGGTTCTGATGGTCGTCTATTCGCCCGCGCTCGCGCTCCTTGTAGGCGCTGCGGCCGGCGCGTACCTGCTCTGGAGAATGTTGATATTTCCCGCCATGCTTGAACAGACGAGCAAAGTTGTGCGCGCAGATGCTGCGAGCCAATCGCACTTGCTTGAGTCTTTGCGCAGCATACAGTCGATCAAGATGTGCGCAGGTGAATCCTGTCGAACCACGGACTGGCAGAATCTATTTGTGCGTCGTATCAACACGCAAATACGCGCGGGTAATCTGGCGATTGCGGATGGCGCCGTGCATCAAGCGCTGTTCCAGGGGCTGCACATTGGGCTCGTATTTCTGCTTGCGCAGCAGGTACATCGCGGCGAGATGTCGGTCGGCACTCTTTCCGCATTCGTCGCCTATGCCGCGATGTTTGTGACAAGAGCGGGCGGCATCGTTAACCGTATCTTCGAGTATCGCCTCCTGCAGGTGCCGTTGGATCGCCTGGCAGACATCGTATTCAATGAGGTTGAAGCGCCCAAAAGCGAGCCGGGGGGTCGGCCCAGGCTCGCAGGAAATGTATTGGCGGGAAAACTGAGCTTTACGCACCAGGGCTCGGATACACCACTGCTGAGCGATGTATCGGTCAACATCGCGCGCGGCGAACTAATTGCCATTTGCGGACGTTCGGGCAGCGGTAAGAGTACGTTGCTGCGTTTGTTGGCCGGGATCGAGCAACCTTCATCCGGCGCACTCTGTTATGACGGCAAGCCTGTTGGCAAATGGCCGCAAGCATCCATGCGACGCAGTATTGCCACCGTCTTCCATGACGATGCCCTGATGTCAGGGTCCATCGCTGAAAATATCGCGCTCTTTGACCCGGCACGCAGCGACAAGCGCATACGCAAGGTGGCAGGCCTTGCAGCCGTAGACAATGCTATCGAAGCGCTGCCGATGGGCTACGAAACGCCAATCGGCGATCTTGGGTCGGCCCTGTCGACGGGGCAGGTGCAACGCATACTGTTTGCCCGTGCGCTGTACCGTCGTCCCACCCTGCTCCTGCTGGACGAGTTTACGAGTGGCCTCGACGCCGACACAGAGAGCCTCGTGCTGCGATCGTTAGCGCGCTTCCCGGCCACGCGCATAGTCGTCTCCCACAGCCCGGCCGTGTTGCGGGCGGCAGATCGGGTCTTCGAGCTCCGTGCCGGCAAGCTGACGTTGAGCTGAAGCTGAAGCACTAGTCCCGATACGCCGGCGGCTTGTCCGTCTGTAAATAACGATCGCGCAGCAAGGTCTGACGGCTTTCCATTGGCACCGCCTCACCATTGATGAACACGGCGTCCGGGTAGTTCGTGAGTTCAAGCGGATCGCCGGGCCAGATCACAACATCGGCGGCTTTACCGGCTTCGAGACTACCGGTCGTCGCCGCCATGCCGAAAATCTCGGCGGGCGTGAGCGTAATGGCGCGCAGCGCCGCATCCCAATCGAGACCGAAAGCAACCGCATTACCCGCCGACTGCGTCATGTTGCGAGCGTTATGCGTCTGCGCGTCAGAGTCCGCAATGGCGACTTTGACACCGGCATTGATGAGGATAGACGCAGTGCCCAGCCGCGCGTTGATGCGATCGAAATTGCCGGGCAGGTTGGCTGTCGGACCTACAATGACCGGAATGCGCGCTGCCGCAAGTTCGCTGGCCAGCATCCAGGCTTCCGAGCCACCAATAATAATGGCGCTGATGCCGTACTCGTTGACCAGATCAATCAGTACTTCGATGTCGCTGGCGCGGTCGATGCTCACGATCAGCGGCGTGTTGCCGTTGATGACGCCCTGCAGCGCATCGAGGTCCGCCATGCTGTGCGTGTAGGCGCGGCGCATACCGCGTTCAAAGTCGCCTTTGTTTTCGCGATAGTCGAGTGCGTCATTCAACGAATTGCGCAGCGTCAGCCACGCACCTGTACGCGTTCCGCCAGAGAGCGACGCACCACCTTCACCGAGCACGACGACCATCGCTGCAGCCCGCTGGTCCAGAAAATCACCATCGCCAAGGTTCACAATGGCGGCGAGGCCGGCGAGGATGTGTCCTTTGCCGGTCTCGTCGGGATATCCGGGCGCCGGAGCAACAACCGCACGTGTCACACCCTCAATGCGGTTAATCGCAACGAGCGTCGAACGTGGATTGTAGGCGTCCGCGATATCGAAACCGGCGGTAAACTGCTCGCCCCGCTGTGAGTAGTCGAGCGGACCTGCCGAGAAGCCAACCTCCACCAGGCCGAGCTGGCCGAACGGGGAGAAGAGTCCGGGCGTAACGACCTTGCCACTCGCGTCGATTGTTTCGGCATCGGCCGGTACATCGACATCGGAGCCGACAGCCGCAATGCGTCCATCAACGATCAAAACCGTAGCGTTTTCGATGGTGCCCTGAGGCCCAACGGTGTGAACCTTGCCGCCAACAATGGCGGTTGTGGACGCAGCGGCTGGCAGCGCCAGAGCGAGGAGGGCAAGTCCGGTAACAAAGCGCCTCATTGTGCACCTCCGGCGGCTGCTGCGGTGCCGAGTGTGAAATCAGTCACCGGGTTGACGGCATCGTTGCCGCGTTCGAAGGCAAGCGCCCCATCGATGTAGACGCGTTCGGCCCTGGTGTAGACGCTGAACGGGTTGCCGTCCCAAACGACGACGTCAGCCATCTTGCCCGCCTCGAGCGTACCCGTCTGGTCGGCAATCCCGAGCGACTTGGCGGCGTTGGCGGTGATCCAGCGAATTGCACTCTCTGGCGGTATGTCCATGCCCACGCGCGCTGCAGCGCCCATGACTTTCGCAGTTTCCTGGTTGAGGCGTTGAATGCCCATTTCCGAATCCGAATGAATGATCGCGCAGGCGCCCGCCTGGTCGACGATCGCCGCATTCTCGCGAATGCCATCGAAGGCTTCCATCTTGAAGCCCCACCAGTCCGCCCACATTGCCGAGCAGGTGTCCGCTTCCGCCAGCAGGTCGGCGATCTTGTAGGACTCGACGGCGTGATGGAAGGTACCCACCTTGTAGCCAAACTCTTTTGCGATCTCGAGCATCACCGACATCTCGTCGGCACGGTAGCAATGGTTGTGCACGATAATCTCGCCTTCGAGAACTCCCATCAGTGTTTCGAGTTGCAGGTCGCGTTTGGGTTTTTCTCCCTGACCGTCCTCGGCAGCCTTGATTTTGTCGCGATACTCAGCTGCGTCGATCCATGCCGCGCGGTAACCCGCGACATTACCCATGCGAGTACCCGGCGCCTGGCCGCGACCGCCGTAGACGCGTTTGGGATTTTCGCCGCAGGCCATTTTGAGACCATGCGGGGCGCCCGGGAATTTCATGTCCATGACATTGCGGCCCGGGACGTTCTTGAGCGTCACGCCGCGACCGCCGATCAGGTTGGCGGAACCCGGCAGGATCTGCATGGCCGTTACGCCACCGGCGAGTGCGGTTGTGAAGCCCGGGTCGTTCGGCCAGACGCTATGTTCTGCCCAGACCTGGGCCGTGACCGGTGCGGTCGCTTCGTTGCCGTCGGAGTGCGACGTCGTTCCGGGCGAGGCATACACGCCGAGATGCGAGTGCACGTCGATGACGCCCGGAGTTACCCACTTGCCCTCGGCATCGACAACGTCCGCGCCTGCTGCACCCAGGCCTGTGCCGATTTCGGCAATCTTGCCGTCGACCAGCAACAGGTCGGCATTGTCGAGACGTTCACCGGTCCCGGTAAGAATGGTGGCGCCCGTGATGAGCGTGGATTGGGCCGCGAGACCCTCGTAGCGGCTCTCGAACGCAATTGAATCGTTGACGCCATTGTTGTCAGCCGACTTGTTACAGCCCGCCGCAAATAGGACACAAGCCGTGAGCGCGGCGATAAGTATCTTCACTGGATCCCCCAATCTATAAATCCGGATTGTCTGACCGGACTATACTCTTCACGTGGATGGTCGCGCAGGTCGAATTCGCCATGCTGCGGTTGTGCCATCAGGTTCTTGCGCTGGAAAGCCATGTCCTGTTCCACGTAGGCGATAAGCGCCTTGAATTCCGACCGGTCGCGTATCGTATCGTAGTTTGGATTGGCCAGATCCCACTTCCATTGCCAGCGATAGCCGCCGTTGATGGCCTTCTCAAGAACGTCAATCGCACGATCATCCTGGCCGGAGAGTGCCAGAAGGTGGGCTTCCAGCGTGCCGAAAACATAGCCGTAGACACCTTCAGGTTGTGTCTGGCGGTACCACTGCCTCGTTGCGTCGAGCAGCGACTGTACCTGTTCTTCGTTGCCGGATTGCCGTAACAGCAGGGCGAGGTCAGCGGCGATCGTTGCATTGGTTGGAGAAATCTCGGGATCAGGCGAGAACAGGCCGGGTCGTCTATGTCGGTAGTATGCGATCGCGGCTGGCAGGTCACCGGTTTTGAATGCATGGTCACGGATGGCACGCAGCAGAACTCGGTCGGAATCCCAACGATCGCTGATGTTTTGCGTCAGCAGCCGCTCTGCGAGTGCAGCGCTTTGCGCCGCCTGTCCTCTGTTAGTGAGTGCTGTAGATGTGCACTTGCCGACAACGGGCTGATCCGGGCCAATTGATTCGGCCTTTGCCAGGTATCTGTCGGCGAGCTCCGGCAGGCCAAGGTTGCTCATAAAGCAGCCAATGTGCCCCCAGGTTTCATAGTCGCTTGGGTCCGTAGCCAGTACGCGTGCATACCAGGGCCAGGCCTCATCGAAGCGCCCACGCCACAGGTTTGCCTGGAGCATTGCGACATACCCGTTGATGTTCAGGGGTTCAATGTCCTGGATACGGCGAGCCAGTTCGATGTTGCGATCGGGATACCCCAGGTACATTTCGGTACGTCCAAGCTGGAACATCAGCTCGAACGACAACGGATCAAGGGAGAGCCCCGTGGATAGTACCTCCCGGGCCTCAATAAGCCGCCCGTGCAGGCGCAGCATCTCACCGAACATCCCGAGAATCCGGGAACTGCCGGGCTCGATCTCGAGCGCTTTCCGGAAAGAGGCTTCTGACGCAGCCGGATCGCCCTTGGCATTCTGCACCTGGCCGAGTGCGGCAAGCGCTTCACTATTACTCGGGTCGAGAGACAGTGCTTTCGCAATGGCAACCTCTGCCCCGGATGTGTATTGCTCAAGATCTATGGCGCCTGTCCGGAACAGTCCTCCCTTGACATAGGCCAGCCTGGCCCAGGCGTTCGCGAAGGCGGGATCCAGCTCTGTTACTTCCTCGAGAATTGCCTCGGTCTCGAACAATGCGTCGTACGTCTCCCGCTTCTCCATCTGGCTGGCGAGCAAATACTTCTCCAGCGCTGCCGTATTGGTCGTTGGCACGGTCTGCAGTGCTTGCTCGTCATCCGCCGATAGCTCGGCATGCAGCGCATTGGCAATCGTCCTGGCGATATCGCTCTGAACCTCAAATACGTTCTCGGCCGTCAGTTCACTGTTATAGGTGTTGGCCCAGAGGTGGCCTTCCCGAGCTGTGTCGATCAGCTGCACGTTGATACGCAGGCGGTCTCCAGCCCGCTGGACCTGGCCTTCCAGAACAGTTGCTACGCCAAGCAACTTGCCGATCTCGGGAATGCTCAGCCCCGGATTCAGGCGTTCGACCGATGTTCTGGAGATGACCTTGAGGTCGCCGAGCCTGGATAGGAGTGTCAGCAACTCATCGTGCAATCCGCCGGAAAAGAACTCGGCGTTTTCCTCGCTCGCACTTTGGTTTTTGAAGGGCAGTACCGCGATGGATCGCTCTGTGACAACGATAGATTGAGGCTCGGGAGGATCGGATCGAAGCAAATCCTTTCCAAGCAGGAAAGCGACGGCGATGACCAGTATGCCGATAATCAAATAGTTGATCTTTTGACCGGTATCGCGGGTTATTGAGTCTTCCGCGGGCACATCGACGGTCCGAGCGACGCCATCGGCAGTCAGTTCGAATGCCCAGGCAAAGACCGCTGCAACAGGGAAACCAAGGATCAGGAGGGAGACGAGCAGTGTGATCGTCCAGGCGGGCAAGTGTAGTGCCGGAAACATCACGTCGCCGATCTGAATAAGTAGCCAGCTGACGACGATGTAGATGACTGCAACGCGAAAAACGTTGCGCCGCTTCAGTTCCTGGATGAATGATCCAATCATTCGGCCCCCTGTTTTTCGGCAAGCATAGCAAGAACGGCTATGATGTGGGGCTATGAGCAGAATCCTACTCGTATTGATGGTGTCTCTTTTGGCGGCAGCCTGCAGCAAGGAGATTGCCGTCCACCAACCTGAAATGCAGCGCCATACGCTGCAGCACGATGGTGTCACGCGCGAATATTTTGTATTTCTGCCAAGCAGTTATGCCGGGCAACAGGAACTCCCGATTGCTATTTTCATGCACGGCTACGGCGGTACCGCTACGGGTACTGAGGCCGAAGTAACCCAGGGACTGAACCAGTATGCCGAGGAATACGGCTACGTTATGGTATATCCGCAGGGCACCTGGTTCATGTCGAGTGCAGATGGCGGCGAACCCTGGGAAGTGACATCCTGGAATCACCTTTCGGACGGGTTCGACAATGGGCCAGAAGGCCCTATCTGTACGCCGGATCGCGACCACGTGCCGTGTCCGCCAGAGTGCGGCAACTGCGGACAGTGTGGCTGGAGCTCCTGCAATGACGATGTCGGGTTCCTGCGAGCACTGGTTGCTGAGGTCACAAGCAACTGGAATGTCGATGCCGGGCGCCTGCATATCACCGGATTCAGTAACGGTGCGATGATGGCCAATCGCATGGCATGCGAGGCCTCGGAGCTGTTCGCGTCAGTCGCGCTCGTCGGAGGCCGTCTCGAGCGGGGATACGAGTGCATACCGCGGAAGCGCCTGCCGTTATTGCAGATAAACGGCGGTGCCGACGAGACGGTTCCCGCGGATGGTCGCGTCAGTTCGGGCGGCTGGTTCTATGCAAGTACGACGTCCGTCACGCGTCACTGGAATGAGGGTCAGTCCTGTGGTGTGGAGCCTGAAGACTGGTCGTCACCCGTCATTTCGGGCAAGAACGTGCAATGCACGATTGCCTGCGGGGCCAGCGGTGCGCCTTCCATCGACTGCCTGTGGCCGGACGGCAACCATCGCTGGCCAGGTACGGCAGACTTTCGTGGTAGTAATGGCTACTGTGTGACGGAACTGCAGGCAGCCAGTATGCCGGACCAGACAATTTGTATAGCGCCGGAAGATCAAACCGATTTCTGGGGGTCTCGATTATTGTTCGAGTTTTTCAGTGCGCACCAGGGCGAGGGGTAATGAGAATCGCAACGGCAGTGACGCGGCCGCCCATGTGTGCTGAGAATGCGCTCAGCGTGACACGCCTCGTTGCATCGGAGATGTTGTAGTTGGATATCGGCGCCCTCGACAGCCTGCGGATCGTGCTCGACCCGTTCGGACAGGCCGGTGTCGCGCTGGCGCTGGTCCTGGTCATGTTCAGTGTTGCATTGGGATTGCGCGTAGATGACTTCACGTTTCTGCGTGACAAGCCCCTGTTGTTCGCCGGCGGCGTCCTGTCGCAGGTCGTGATTCTGCCGCTCGTGACGTTTTTGCTTATTCTCGCCTTGCGGCCGGCAGCGTCGATAGCACTTGGCATGATTGTCGTCGCATGCTGCCCGGGCGGTGCTGTTTCGAATTTGCTGACTTACCTGTCGCGCGGCAATGTTGCCGTGTCCGTTGCCCTGACGGCGACATCGAGCCTGCTGGCGGCCATTTTGACGCCAACGTCAATTCTGTTCTGGTCGCAGGCGTATGAACCGACGGCAACGCTGTTGCGAACGCTCGACGTCAACCCACTGATTTTCATCGGGCAGACAACGTTGCTGCTGGCTGTACCGCTGGTGCTTGGAATGCTGTTGGCGGCCAAGGCGCCGGATGTTGCTGCGCGCATCAAAAAACGCACGACGGTGCTGGGCGTGTCAGTCCTTATCTGTGTCATCATCTACGGGATTGTTTATTTCTTTCCGGTCCTGTTCCCGGCGCTGCCCTTGCTTGGCGGGATCGTCGTTCTGCATAACGCGCTGGCGTTTGCGACGGGCGCACTGGCCGGCAAGGCGTTGTCACGGTTGTCTGCGACGCGACGAGCACTGACGTTCGAGATCGGCATTCAGAATTCGGGCCTTGCGCTCGTCATTCTGCTGAGCCAGTTGAAAGGTCTGGGCGGCGCGGCAGCGATTGCCGCCGTCTGGGGCGTGTGGCACCTGATCGCAGGCGGCTTGCTGGCTGTATTTTTCAGGCAGCTGGATGTGATGCGAGGCGAGCCCGGCTATGTCAGATCGGACTAGGCAACTACACTTTAAAACGCGCGCAGAGCTGCTTTGCACCTGATTTCGGAATGCCCGGATGTTACCGTGGCGACTGCCATTCTCGTTGACCACCAAGGAAGCCCGCTTGAGTACTGATGATCCTCAAATCGACCTGGAC
>Ga0224509_10000407_pt1 | contig 11882 bp, 10 predicted proteins | sample SF_Jan12_sed_USG_5_FD_170158 | JGI IMG/M metagenome (GOLD analysis project Ga0224509, IMG submission 170158) | Sediment microbial communities from San Francisco Bay, California, United States - SF_Jan12_sed_USGS_24 | ecosystem: Environmental > Aquatic > Marine > Sediment | place: USA... | reverse complement strand
CCAGTATAGGGCTCGGGAATGTGTTGGGAAGCAACATTTCCAATATCTGTTTGGTCTTGGGAATATGTGCGCTCCTTCAGCCGCTAATGGTGGAATCCAAACTTTTTCGACTAGACTATCCCGCTCTAATGGTAGCTACCGTTGCCACCTGGCTGATGTCTTCAAACCGGGTGATAACTCGCTTCGAAGGCTTGGTCTTGCTGATAGGTTTGGCTCTCTATCTCGTCCTCGTGATTCGCTCAGCAGACGAAGACACAAAGAAACTGCTTGCTCCAACCAACTCCAGCACTCAACTAACAAGTAGGCGAAAGGTATTCGTTCAAATGATCAGCGGCCTCGTTCTTCTCCTTATTGGCAGCCAACTTGTTGTTTGGGGTGGCGTTGGACTCGGCCGAGCACTCGGGCTCAGCGAACTCATAATTGGACTCACCATAGTAGCCGTGGGTACGAGTCTTCCAGAGTTGGCTACCTCAATCGCCGGTGTCGTAAAAAAACAGCACTCCATAGCCGTGGGCAATGTCGTTGGATCCAACCTAATCAACTCTACTGCTATCATTGGAATTCCCTCAATCCTCAAACCAATGGAAGTGGAGGGTGTAGCACTGCTCCGTGATTATCCTATGGTGTTTTTAGTATCTTTGGCGCTCTGGCCGATATTCTGGTCTAGACGGCGGGGATCGGGTCGAGTGAATCGGTGGGAAGCACTGCTCCTGCTGGCAGGATATTTGTTGTATCTGCGGTTGCTTGCATTCTTTTGAAAGGTGAGATATGGAGAGCAACTTTGAGATAATGACTGGCATTACTATCCGTGAGTAAAGTGACAACTTCGAATAGAGGATCTCACTATTGCTGGAAGGTGAAACTGTTTTTGATGTTATACTTTTTTCGGCAAAAGGGGTTTAGCGAGGAAATTGCATGAGCATTTGGATTGTTTCAATTCTTCCTGGGGGTTGATCCAGAACCTTTCATAATTTCCATCTGTTTCGGTGCCAGCGCCTGCTTTGCTTCTCCTGTCGGCTATCAGACAAATCTTCTCGTTTACGGACCAGGCAGCTATAGGTTAAATGACTATTGCAGGCTGGGGATTCCACTCACCTGCTCGTCTTGGTAATGGGCTCAGTTTTTATTCCCTTAATCTGGCCGTTTTAAAGCGCTATATCCGTTTTCCCAAATACGGCTATCTCAACAGGGACTAACCCCACCAGTAAAAGGCAAAATATGGTGAACGCCGATTTATACACGGCACCCGGAATGCCGAGTCTCCATCAAATCCGGCTGGGGGAAGACGTTCCCGCTGACGTGGGATTGCAGGGAATTTAAATGAGCTAAAGAAACAATCGACTTCTGCAGGGATATGGATTACTATTCCTGTCCAATGTGCGGTTATAATTCAGAGAATACTCCCTAAGTAAACTGCCCAGTCCGCAAAGCGCCGAGATTTGCTCTTATCAGAGAAAATTAGCTTGAACTGTACCAGTGAGCCCTGCTGAACTGAACCAGCGAGCGCATTCCCTGTCCGCCTCTGGCGGACTGCAGGGTTAGCGAGCGAACCTAATAAATAGACTAATGCCTTACAGTCGAAGATTCCCCGCAGCTTGCTGCGGGAAGCTTCAATTCCCCGGAGGGAATTCTATACAAGAGGGCGAGCGTATACGCGGTCCCGCCTAGGCGGACGTCGGAGAGCTTCAATCACATGAACCACTGAATGGCTGATTACGGCTTTTTATAAGCTGAATTTGTAGACTTATTAGAATGGACCCCAATATCTGTACCATTCAGCACTAGTAACTGAAAAAGTGAGGCCGCATCAATCGTGCGGCGGGTGGACTTCAAATGTCGGCAAATATCCTGGATTGCTGGCCTTCTATTAAATCGCACTACGGCTCGGAGTGAACTTTTATGGGCTGGTCTGTGCTTGGAATATTTACTCTGGCTCTTTTTGCCCCATTCCTTCACCGACTTCTGGGTCGTGCCACGGGATGGGTTCTGGCTCTATTCCCATTTACCTTGGTTGTTTTTTTTGGACGGCATCTTCCCATATTGCCCGGGGAGAGATTTGCAACAAGCTGGTCCTGGGTGCCGAGTCTCGGTGTGGACCTTTCATTCGTACTCGATGGTTTATCCCTTACGTTTGTGCTCCTTATTGGTGGAATCGGTGCCCTTGTGCTCATTTACTCCGGGGCTTACCTTGGCGAGCAATCGGGCGGGGGTCGGTTCTTCGCATACCTTCTGCTTTTCATGGGTTCAATGCTTGGACTCGTTTTAAGTGACAACGTAATTACCCTTTTCGTTTTCTGGGAATTGACCAGTATCAGCTCCTATCTTCTCATCGGCTTCCACCACCAGACTGACTCGTCCCGGGCGTCTGCTCTCAAGGCACTTCTGGTGACCGGAGCAGGTGGTTTATTACTTCTGGCCGGTCTTCTTCTCATGATGCTCGCTGCAGTGCAGTTGGGATTGCCTTTAGAAACCGCCGGCCGGATCTCCGCCATGTTTTCCGTGAATTTTCAACAACATCCTCTCTACATGCCGATCCTGGTTCTACTTCTTCTGGGTGCCTTTACCAAGTCGGCCCAGGTTCCCTTCCATTTCTGGCTTCCCGCAGCCATGGCCGCGCCCACCCCCGTCAGCGCCTACTTGCATTCAGCAACTATGGTAAAAGCCGGAGTCTATATCTTGGCGAGATTCCATCCAATCCTCGGCGGCACTCTCCAGTGGAAGACGCTAATGATCGGTGTGGGTGTTGTGACCATGCTCGTCGGCGCCATTATGGCCACCGGACAGCGTGATCTCAAACGGATTCTGGCCTATTCCACAATCAGCGTTCTCGGCATACTCACCACGCTCCTCGGTGTGGGTACTGTGCAGGCCATTGAGGCCGCGGTAGTATTTCTTGTAGCTCACGCTCTTTACAAGGCGGCTCTTTTCATGGTCGCCGGCAACATCGACCATGAAACCGGTACCCGTGATGTGACCCGGCTTGGTGGTCTCCGCTCGCTCATGCCAGTCACAGCAATCACTGGCATACTTGCTGCTTTTAGCAAGGCTGGTGCACCCCCCATGTTTGGTTTTCTCGGCAAAGAGGCGCTCTACACGGCCAAGCTGGACATCGAAACCATAGGACTCTGGCTGATAATCGGTGCAGTGGTAGCTAATGTTTTGTTAGTCGCCATGTCACTGGTTGTGGCTGTTTGGCCGTTTTTTGGATCGTTTCGACAAACTCCCAAGACCCCCCATGAAGCTCCAATCTCCATGCTGCTCGGGCCAGTGCTTCTTGCTGGCTTCGGCATGTTTGTCGGGCTCATTCCTGGTGCATTCGATCGCAGCGTCGGATCGGCCATGTCAACCGCCATCCTAGGGTTTCCGGTGGAGATGAAGCTGAAACTCTGGCACGGACTCAACCCGGAGTCTATCCTGGTCATGGCACTGAGCGGTTTTACGCTGGCAACGGGATTTGTGCTGTTCATGAAGCTGCGACCCTGGCTCACCCATACCTTGGAACTCGCCTGTCGTCTGGAGCCCTGGGGGCCAGGCGTCCGAAGGGCTTGGCAAGAGGGTAGACTGCTTCATGAACTTACATGCAGGCTGGAGCCACTTGGACCGACCCGGGCATACGAACGTCTCCTGGCGGGGCTTGCTTGGAGTGCACAGGGTGTAACCCGCCTGATCCAGAGCGGTTACTTGCGGCGATATATACTCATTACAATCCTAGCGGTGGTGGGTCTCGTTTCGTATCCGCTTCTTCATAGTATCCAGCCACAACTCTCCCAGAATGCATGGCAGATTCGACCGCACGAGGCGGTGGTCGCGCTGTTAACACTGGCAGGTGCTATTGCTACCGTTCGGGCGCGATATCGGCTGACGGGTGTGGCTGCACTGGGGGTTACCGGCTTGGGTATTGCCCTCACCTTTGTCATGTTCGGAGCCCCCGATCTGGCAATGACTCAGGTAATGGTCGAAACTCTTACCGTGATCCTTTTTGTCCTTGTCTTTTACCACTTGCCGCCATTCGTCCCCAGGAGCACCAGGCGTCAGCGATTTCGCGACCTCGTCATTTCTATGTCAGCCGGGCTGGTGATGGCATTGGTTGTGTTGGCAACCGCGTCCATTCACCTCGAGCCAGTTCTATCTGATTTTTTTGCCCGGCAAAGTTTGTCCGCAGCGTACGGTCGGAATGTAGTGAATGTCATCCTGGTCGACTTCCGCGCCCTCGACACCCTCGGCGAAATCACTGTTCTGGCAGTAGCGGGTTTCGGTGTCTACGCGCTCCTTCGCCTCAAAGCCCGGCAGAAGGGGGAGGTGCAGAAATGAAATCGCTTATTCTCCAAACTGCCAGCCGCTACCTTATAGTTCTCTTGGTGATCTTCTCGGTTTTTATTCTGCTGAGGGGGCACAACGAACCCGGAGGGGGATTCGTGGGTGGGCTGCTTATCGCCGGGGCTTTCGCTCTTTACGGACTGGCTTATGAGCCAAAGGCAGCCCGGCGTCTTCTCCGCCTCGACCCACGTACCATTATTGGTGTCGGGTTGGTCACCGCAGCCGGGAGCGGATTGGCTGCGGTGTGGCATGGCCAACCCTTTTTAACTGGACAGTGGTTACCCTATCCTATCCCGTTTCTGGGTAAGCTTGGAACAGTGTTTTTCTTCGACCTGGGCGTGTACTTGGTGGTGCTGGGAACTGCACTGCTGGTCCTTCTCACTCTCGAAGAGGAGTGATGCAGTCATGTTCTTGCTTCTTTCCATTGTAGTGGGCGGTCTGTTCGCAGCGGGTTTGTACCTGATGCTGCGTCGGAGTGTGGTCAAGCTGATATTTGGACTGGTGTTGCTCGGGCACGCGGCTAACTTGCTTATTTTCACGGCAGGCGGCCTGGTGAGGGCCCGGCCACCGCTTATTCCAAAAGGAGAGCTGGTACCAGGACCAGAATTTGCCGATCCGGTCCCCCAAGCACTGATACTCACTGCCATCGTGATCAGCTTCGCGGTAATTGCCTTTGCCGCCGTACTGGTTCAGCGGGTCTATCGAACTGTGGGATCGGGCGATGTGGATGAGTTGAAAGCAACCGATATATGAAAAACCTGCTGATTTTACCCATTCTCATTCCTCTCGTTAATGCGGGACTGTCCCTTATTGCCTGGAAGTCATCCCTAATGCAGCGCATCTTTGGCCTGCTTGGTGCTGGTGCTCTGATGGTAGCAGCATCTGGTCTCTTTGTGTCGGTGTATACCAATGGTATCCAGGTTCTACAAGTGGGGAACTGGCCTTCACCGTTCGGCATTACTCTCATTGCTGACCTGTTGAGTGCCGTCATGGTGGTTCTCACCGCACTGGTTGGCCTGGCCGTGGCGATCTATTCAATTGCTGACGTAGGCGAGCAGCAGATCTCGTTTGGCTATTTTCCGTTCTTCCAAGTCCTGCTCACGGGTGTATGTGGAGCCTTTTTGACCGGTGATCTCTTCAATTTATACGTCTGGTTTGAAGTGATGCTGATGGCAAGCTTCGTGCTTCTGGTGCTCGGTGGTGAACCACCCCAGCTTGAAGGCGGCATAAAATACGTCACGCTCAATTTACTGAGCTCGGTCACCTTCTTGGCGGCGGTGGGGATTCTATATGCGGTGGCGCACACCTTGAATATGGCGGACCTTTCACTGAAGCTGACAAAGGTTGCCCAGAGTCATCCCACCTTGATTCTGAGCGTGGCCGGTTTCTTTATCATCGGTTTCGGTATCAAAGCAGGTATTTTCCCGCTTTACTTCTGGTTACCGGCCAGTTACCATACGCCCCCTGCGGCAACATCTGCCCTCTTTGCCGGGCTACTCACGAAGGTCGGCGTCTACGCCCTCATTCGCGTTTTCACTCTTGTCTTTCCGAGGATGACCTACTCTTATACCCTGATATTGACGTTGGCTGGTCTAACCATGGTTATTGGAGTTCTGGGTGCATTTGCTCAATTCGAGATCCGACGTATCCTTAGTTTTCACATCATAAGTCAGATTGGCTACATGATCATGGGCTTGGGTTTGCTTGCCTCTAACAATCCAGCAGCGAGGCTTCTTGGTATCGCCGCAGCCGTTTTCTACATAACCCATCACATCATCGTCAAGACCAACCTTTTTTTAATCAGCGGCGTGGTGAAAGCCTTGCGCGGAACCTATCAACTCAAGAGCTTGGGAGGCCTAGCGACCTCATCGCCCTGGCTCGCCATCCTTTTCTTGATTCCAGCACTCAGTCTTGCCGGTATACCGCCGCTCTCAGGGTTTTGGGCCAAATTCGCAATGATCAAGGCCGGCTTGCAAGCCGAGCAGTATCTTGTGGTAGCGGCGGCTCTCGTCGCCGGCCTCCTGACCCTGATGAGCATGATCAAGATCTGGGATGAGGCATTCTGGAAGCCGGCTCCAGAAGTTCTTCCCGGAGAGGGATCGCATTCCACTGGTCCGCTCACCAAGCGACGACTGCTCTTACTCCTGGGACCCATCACAGTACTGGCTGGTCTCACGGTGGCGATCGGTTTGCACCCGCAACCGCTCTTCACCGTTGCTGAGCGTGCCGCTGCCCAGTTGCTTGACCCAAGCGCATACATTCAGGCCGTCCTTGGTGTTGGTCAGGCACCGCTACAGGGAATTGACATTATGCGGGGAGCTACACCATGAAAGTTTTCTTGTGGAATCTATTACTGGCATTGCTGTGGGAAGCCATGACCGGCAGGACTGATGTTGCCAACTTGCTCCTCGGCTTCGCACTTGGCTATGTCGTTCTGTGGTGGTTGAGACCACTTCTCAGCCCTACCCAGTATTTCAGGAAGATACCTGAAAGCATCCGGTTCACATTCTTCTTTCTGCGGGAGCTGATCCATTCGAACCTTCGCGTCGCTTGGGATGTTATCAGCCCGAAATCGCAACGCAAGCCCGGAATTGTCGCTGTACCATTGGATGCCAGCAGTGATATAGAGATCACCTTTCTGGCAAATCTGATCACTCTTACCCCTGGGACTTTAAGCTTGGATGTCTCGGATGATCGGAGTGTGCTTTACGTGCATGGGATGTTTGTCGAAGACCCCCAGCTGATGCGGGAGCAAATCAAGAATGGCTTTGAACGGAGGGTTCTGGAGCTATTAAGATGACCGATCACATCAATCTGTTCCTAGAGATTGTCCTCGACGTCCTGGCACTGGCTGCGGTGGTGGGGTTTGTCCGGCTGCTGCGGGGGCCCAGCCTGCCGGACCGTGTCATTGCCTTTGATTTGTTGGCCACAGTGGGTGTCGGGATCTCGGCTGTTTACTCAATGGCCCATAATCAGCCGGTGTTTCTGGATGTGGCTGTAGTTCTTGCCTTGATCAGTTTCGTGGGTACTGTCGCATTTGCTCGCTATATAGAAAAGAGACTCAAAGGATGAGCTTTATGAAGGAATTGCTGACTTTTATTTTGACCGGGGGCGGCAGTCTCTTTGTTTTGCTTGCTTCCATCGGCCTCCTGAGGATGCCAGATCTGTATACTCGCATGCACCCCTCCAGTAAGGCTGCAACCCTGGGAACCGTTCTGATCTTAATAGGTATTGCCGTTCACTTTGAAGATGGAGCCATTGCCGTACGTGCGGTGTTGATCTCCTTGTTCCTGTTTTTGACGGCTCCAGTGGCATCCCACATGATTGCCCGGGCTGGATTTCTCTCCGGTGTCCCCCTAGCCGAGGAAACCTCCATCGACGAGCTCAGCGGCCGCTACGACCTGGAAACTCACTGTTTAAGCTGTCCACCTGCCGGAGCTGAGGAAGAGTAGAGATTTTCTGTCCCCTACCGTTGGTCTCTACCCTAGTGTTGCATACCCACACCGGTAAAAACCGCAACGCTGCAAAGGCCAGCCCGTTGCAGCTAGAAGGCATAATATTACTAGAGAGCAGCACATCATACAAGATCTCCCTTGAATCGTAGCATGGGGCATAGAGCATAGCGAAAGACCAGCAGGCAGCGAGGATTGACATCATCTGGCTTCGCCGTAATGGGGCCATTTGGGCTAAAGTCCGTCATCATTTCATTGTGTCGTCTGGAGCAAACACTCACTCGGGAAAGCTAGGTGTTACGCGGTGATCAAATCATGAGCGGGCCGGGTGACCAACTGGTAATCAAAACTGTCCAATCAAAAAAGGGGAAGTACCGTGAATATTGAGTAATTTCATATATTCTTATGTTGCTACGTTTGGCAAGAAACATTAAACCCAAGAAGACGTGTTTGAACCACAACATCAGTGTCCGCTTCGATCTTCCCAGATGAATACTATCGCTTGAAAACCACTCGTAGGGTAATTATAGTTTTAATTCAAAGATGTCCTCACTGCAGGGTATTCGTTTTGATGAATACATCAATTAGGGATTGTCAATTGTACTTTTATCTATGTGATTGTTGTAAATCGCCGTGCACTCCAGTTGGGAGTGTTAAATGCTGTAAATACGAACAATTGTGTTTTAGCCAATACTTTTTGAGATGGAGGAAATCATGACCCAGATTATGACTCGAATTACCACCATTGTCGTGGCGCTGGTGTTTTCTGGAACTGTTGCGCTCGCCGCGGGAAGCAGCTCAAGACCGGCCAGGGATAGTCGTCCTGGCGTTGCTCAGTACAACTCCGGCGTGAAGTATATGAAGAAGGGGAAGTACGAAAAGGCTCAGGCGGAGTTCGAGACCGCTCTGGCCAAAAACCCAAATATGGCGGAGGCGCACAACAACCTCGGATACTCCCTGAGGAAGCAGGGACCGGAGAATTACGAGGAGGCGCTGCGTCACTACGACCGCGCCATCGAGCTCAATGCGAAGCTCGCCGAGGCTTACATGTACCGAGGTGTGTTGCACATGCTGATGGGCAACGAGGACAAGGCCCTGGAGGACCATCGTACTCTTACCAAGCTGAATCGCAAGCTCGCCGATGCGCTTCAGGCGGCAATTGCCTCAGGCGAAGAGCCGGATGGGCTAGAGGGGCTGGCAAAATCATGGTGAGAGCCGGCACGGTTGCCGCAATTGCCTTGATGTTACTCGGGGCGGCGTGCGAGTTCGGTAGACAGGTAGCGGACCGAGCGGATCGCGGCAGTCCATCCGGGTATGTTTGGCAAGTGCCTGTGGGGTTCCCAGCACCCCGGGTACCTATAGACAATCCGATGACGCCGGAGAAAGTCGAACTCGGGCGCCAACTGTTTCACGATCCCCGGCTGTCGGGCGACGGAACGGTGCCTTGCGCCAGCTGCCACCGGCCAGAACTCGCCTACACCGACGGCCGAAGTCGTTCTGTGGGTTCCCAGGGGAATATCCATCCCCGCTCGGCTATGTCGCTCACCAATGTCGCCTATAATGCGACCCTGGGATGGGACGATCCCACCCTGACACGCCTTGAAGACCAGGCCCTTGTGCCGTTGTTAAATACGCAACCGCTGGAGATGGGGGTGGCTGGTCGCGAGGACGAGGTCCTGGCGCGGTTTCGCGACGATCGACGCTACCGCCAGCTTTTCCACAGGGCTTTCCCGAAAAACGAGGACCCGGTGTCGATACGCAACGTGACCTACGCATTGGCCTCGTTCGAAAGGACACTGATCTCCGGGAACTCGCCTTACGACCGTTGGGCGTACGGCGGGGAGGTGGATGCCCTGGATGCTGATGAACGTGCCGGCGCACGCCTTTTCTTCTCCCAGCGATTGAGCTGTTTTCGTTGTCACGCCGGATTCAACCTCTCCGGCCCGGTGGTCTACGACGGATCCGGGACACCGGAGGCACAGTTCCACAACACCGGGCTCTATAACGAGGACGGACGCGGTGCCTACCCGAAAGCCAACACTGGCGTGCAACGGCATAGCGGGCGTAGTGAGGATATGGGTAAATTCCGGGCACCCACGCTCCGGAACATCGCGCTCACAGCGCCATATATGCACGACGGCAGTGTTCCCACCCTCGAGGCTGTCCTCGATCATTACGCGGCGGGCGGGCGTGCTCGATCCCTCGGTCCCGATTCACAAAACATCAGACCCGACTCTGCGACCGACCCTCTGGTTATCGGGTTCGAGCTGACTCCAGAGGAGCGAAGACAGCTGGTTGCGTTCCTGCGAGCGCTCACCGATGAGTCCTTCGTGCTTAGAGCGCGGGAGCGGAGCGTCCAGTGATTAGAGGTGACTCTTGCTCACGGCACAACGGAAGCATCTTCCTGCGGTCCGGATCCGCCGCAGACTGTAAGGGGTAGTAGCATCAAGGTCGGGCTAAGCTAAACAACTGTCATTTGTAAAGTGTCAAGTCTACGCTCGCTTTTTGCATGAAAACCGTTGGAGCAACGATTCAATCTTGCCCCCTATTGCTTTGCTATATTTGGCGCTAGAATTGACACACAAGGACCACTTATGCCATAGTCAATCCTATCGAAAACGAGGTTTTCATCAGCGCACCAATGGACCGATTCTAGAGATAGCTATTCACCAGACTGCGGAGTCGTGGATTACCAAATAGAAAAACCTATGCCTCTGGCAAAGGTGTATTCGCGATTCCAGCGACTATTCTTTGGCGCCCTCCTGGTTTTCGCTGGGCTGTTATTGCTTTTGGGTGCTGCGTCTATACCATTCCTCTATGAGTCCTCCACCATCAAGTACAGGTTTGGTCTGGATAAAACACTCCTCCGTGTGGCGCAAGTGCTCGGTGTTTGCGCCGGATACTTGTTACTCATTCAACTCATATTCTCTGCGCGTCTCAAAAGCTTCGATCGGGTCTTCTCGCTCAACCGCTGTCTCAGACTCCACCGCTTCAATGGTTTGGTAATTGGTATCCTCTGTCTGCTGCACGCAATCCTCATACTGGTAACTGAAGGCCTGAGTGCCATCTCCCTCAACATAGAAAACTGGCCTGAACTTATGGGTGCGTGTCTTGTGCTTTCCATCTTGACCATTGTCTTCATAAGCTGGTGGCGTCAATCCCTCGGTCTGGCCTATCATCGCTGGCGGCTGTTACACCGGACTGGAACACCCCTGGCTGTAGTTGCACTCACTGTGCATATCCTCTATGTGAACGACACCTTTCAGTATGGATTTCCGCGCACCTTGATATTTTCGGTCATTGGGTGCTATGTGTTGTTGTATACTTGGGTACAAATCAAACGCTTCTTCAGCAAGGGTAAGCCTTATGAAGTAGTGAGCATTTCAACAGTTGGTCACGAAGCTCATTGCATTGAACTTAGGGCTAGGAAGAATCAGCATCTTGATTATATTCCTGGGCAATTCGCTTTTATCTCCTTAACTTCACCTCATGTTTCAAAAGAAGAACACCCCTTCACCATCTCCTCCACACCTTCAAGAGCTCCAAATTTGCAGTTTACCATCCGCTCTTGCGGCGATTGGACCGATACCATCAGTCGCCTTCGCCGAAAGGACAAGGCTTTTGTAGGTGGTCCTTTTGGTAATTTTGGACATCTGAGATTCCCGGAATCAAGAGAGTTCATTATGGTGGCGGGCGGTATCGGGATTACACCGATGTTGAGTATGTTGCGTTTCATGGCCGACGTAAACGATGATAGGAAGATCACTCTGATTTGGAGTAACCGGACCAGAAAACACATAGTATATCCCGATGAGTTCTCAGAACTCGAGGAACGATTAGCTGGCTTGTCTATTATGCACGTGCTAACGAGAGAACCTGAGTACGACGGAGAGAAGGGTCGGTTGGACGAGGCAAAATTCGAGAGACTGCTTTCCGGCTGCAGCAAACAATCCACCGTCTTCACATGCGGTCCCCCTGACATGATGAAAGACACCTATTCGGCTCTCCGTAGGATTGGTTTTCCCCGTCGATCTATCATTATGGAACGCTTCAGTCTCTAGACAAAAGCGTTTGAAAGCGTATGTGGTCGGCATTAAATAGGACCATACAATG
>Ga0224509_10000405_pt1 | contig 11890 bp, 11 predicted proteins | sample SF_Jan12_sed_USG_5_FD_170158 | JGI IMG/M metagenome (GOLD analysis project Ga0224509, IMG submission 170158) | Sediment microbial communities from San Francisco Bay, California, United States - SF_Jan12_sed_USGS_24 | ecosystem: Environmental > Aquatic > Marine > Sediment | place: USA... | reverse complement strand
AAATTGAATTCATCTGCATCAATATCGGCCATCTCCGTCAGGCGACGGCCAACAGCATCAAGGCGGATCATGCGCGCGTTCATTTGGGCGATGCGAATAGCCAGCGCATCAAGTGTGTCTTCATTGCCCTGGCGAATCTCGGCGATATTCTCGCGCTGAGCGTCGAGCGCTCCCGTCAACTCGCTAAGTTCATCTGTACTGACGCCCGAGCCTGTGCTCGATGAGTATGCGTAGCCGCCGGCAAAGCCGGCAGCCATAACGACAAGTGCGACAGCCCCTGCGGCGAACCCGGCAATCGGGCCAGACAGGCTTAGCTGACGAGGTTTGCCGAACCCCTTGCCGAAAATTACAACATTCATCGAGTACGCCCCAAGTGCGTTTGTGTCTTTATCTGCTTATACATGCAAGCTGCGGGATCACCGTGAATATCACCGTGTCCGCTTCTTCGCGTTGTTCTAAACTTGCAGTCCCTGCTCACTTCGGTAGCCCCGCTGCCCTGATTTTTTATCCAGGGCCGGTGGTTTTGCGTCCCTACTTCACAGCAGGTTTGCCTTTGTCATGTGCGACAATATGCATAATGTCGGAATTCATTACAAGGTTCTGACCCGTCTGGGCGACATACGTCACCCTACACAGGAAAAAAGCGCTAACTACGTCACATTTTTATGGCCTCAGACGAGCTGAAAAACCTCTTAAATCCCTGTAATGACGGGGAGTTAGCCGATATCGTTCGCCGCGCCAGGGAGATGGGCGAACTGACGCACATTCTGAGCAAAGGACTGCCGGGCGAGTACGCTGGTGCCATTGTCGCCGCAAACCTCCGCGAAGACGGGGACCTGGTCATTATTGCCGCTTCCTCGGCCTGGGCCAGCCGGCTTCGCTATGAGACTGACGTCCTGCTCGCAACGGCCCGGGATGCTGGACTCAGTCCAAGCGCTTGCCGGGTCAGAGTCACGCAATCCTGACCTGGTAAGCCGAATTCGGCTAAACGGGTTTCCCCTCAGAACCGGCCTTCGGAATCGTGCCGCCGCTTCTCGCGGCGCCTTCGTGCAGCCGGCTGCGGCGCGCGGTACGCGACGGCACGAGCCTGGAACGCATACTCGATTGTCCCCACCATCCACAGGAAGTAGCCGATCAGCTCGATGAACTCCTCGACAGCGATTTTGATGATGCGCTGGTAGGCATCACCCAGGATCGACATCCACAAGGGCTCGTGACCGACGAGTGGCACGAACGCGAACAGGATCACGGCACCGCAAAACAGGAACGTCAGGCCAGGCGACGGCCAGATACGTGCAAGTGCAATCCTGAGACGCCGGCGGTGTCGAGAGATATAGGCCATGACCAGCGCCCCGGCGATCACAGCCAACACCTGCCAGAGGTTATCGATCAGGAAACGATCGGAGAAATAGTCAAGTTCGCGAATGAGAAAGATCAGCGCCATGCCGCCGAAGAGAAAAGCGATCGGTCGCTGCGACGGGCAGTACTTCGCGACCCAGGCCATGATGACGCCGCACGCGCCCAGTATGATCGCCTGAATAATTTCGACGGGTGAATACTCACTGGTGCCAAGCATGTCGCTATCGTCGACCAGGATATGGAGCTTCAGGCTGCCCGGCGACGCCAGTTCCAGTTGCGTCAGCGCCCACGTGACTAATGCGATGCCAACGAAATACACGATGTACCGAATCCAGGCCATACACGACTATACACCTCGAACCCGGATCAGGGCCTGAGGATGAATGTCGGCATACCGGACGAATCAATAAGCCCGTGATTCACAAGAAAATCGCGCGCATCATCGGCATCGTTCTCAAACCAGTCGCGCGTGTTGCCGAGCCGGAAGCTATAGCCCCACGCGTCCATGTCCGCCATCAGCCGATCTCGCCCGACGCCCTCGATGCAGTCAGCAAGAACAACCTGCAGGAAACACACCGCGGATTCTTCCAGGTCGTCGCCGCCCGCATCTCGATCGAGGCCATCCCGGCGCTGGCCGTCCATACATATGACGTGACAGGACTCGTGCAGGAATGAGTGCACCGGCGTGTCGGCTCGGACGAATACCGACCTCCCTACTACTCCGGCTTCGGAGTCACCCCAGAAACTGCCGGTTATGGATGCATCGTTCGACTGAACGACCAGTTCGAGGCCAAAACGCTCGAGTAGCTCACCGAGCCTTTCGGCACCCGTGTCGCCAACCGTAAGAACGTCGCTCAAAGCGTAGAGATTTGCTTCAGAACAATGCGCACAAGGTCGTCGACGATCGCCTCGCGCAGCAGTTCCTCCTCACGAGCCTTGCCGAGTACCAGCGTCGAGTCATACGTGTAATCGCGCGTCAGCGTGAGGGTCTGAAATTCGAGCAGGCTCTTCGAACCGCCGTAGAGTGCATACTCAATTGTGTAGTAGACCTCGTACTCGGTCGGCACATTGCGCGCCGACACAGACAATACGCGCTGGTCGGTCTCGTCGAACGAGATCGTGAAGGTCGCTGTCGCATCAGCCGCGTTATCGACAAGCATTACGCCGGAGGCCTTGAGCGTCGCGCGCAACTCCCGATAGAACAGGCTGTGCTGATCGTCGGCAGCAATGTAGGTGCGTTCCATTTCGGTGGGCGTCGTAAACGCCCCCTGTAGTTGAAAACCGCAACCCGCGAGCAACGTCAGCAGAAGAATTGCCGCGAACCTACACAACGATATTCACCAGGCGCCCGGGCACGACGATGATCTTGCGAATCGCCTGTCCATCGACGAAGCGCTGCACGTTGTCGTCGGCGATCGCGAGCTTCTCGATATCGTCCTTGCTCGCGTCAGCTGGCACGGCAACACGCCCGCGCAGCTTGCCGTTCACCTGTACGACCAACTCGATCATGTCGAGCTCCAGAGCTGCTTCATCGAACTCTGGCCAACGGCGGTCGATCAGGGCAGTTTCATGGCCCAGCTCTTTCCATAGCGCATGACAGATATGCGGAGTCATAGGCGACAGCATGAGCACGACGGCCTCAAGCGCCTCGTGCTCTACGGCTCTCCCTGCGTCCGAAGCGTCTTCGAACTTGTTAATGGCATTAAGCAATTCCATGGCGGCAGCCACGGCTGTATTAAAACTGCTGCGACGGCCAATATCGTCGCCAATTTTGGCGATGGTCTGGTGTGTTTTCCGGCGCAGTTCTTTCTGCGAATCGTTGAGTGTCGCGGTGTCGAGTTTGGCTACGGGACCGCCAGCGGTGTGCTCCACCACGGCATGCCAGAACCGCTTGAGGAAGCGGTAGCTGCCCTGCACACCATCGTCCGACCATTCGAGCGACTGCTCCGGTGGCGCAGCGAACATCATGAACAGACGCACGGTGTCGGCTCCATACTTGTTAATGAGCTCCTGCGGATCGACCGTATTGCCCTTGTTCTTGGACATCTTGGCACCGTCCTTGAGCACCATGCCCTGCGTCAGCAGGTTGGTGAATGGTTCTGACACATCGGTCAGTCCTTCATCACGCATGACGCGCTGGAAAAAGCGCGAGTACAGGAGATGCAGGATCGCGTGCTCAATACCGCCCGTGTACTGATCGACCGGCGTCCAGTAGGCGGCGCGCTCGTCGAGCATTGCAGTATCACTATCGGGGCAGGCATAGCGTGCGAAGTACCAGGACGATTCGACAAAGGTGTCAAAAGTATCCGTCTCGCGACGTGCCGCCTTGCCGCATTTCGGACAGTCAACATTCACGAATTCCGGCATGTCCTTGAGGGGCGACCCCGTCCCCGTAACCGTAACGTCCTCGGGCAGCACGACGGGCAGATCCTTCTCAGGTACCGGTACCGCGTCGCAGTCGTCGCAATAAATGATGGGGATGGGTGTGCCCCAATAGCGTTGACGAGATACGCCCCAGTCACGAAGGCGAAAGTTTACTGTCCTGCGTCCACGGCCCGTCTCTTCGAAATGATCGGCTATCGCATTGAAGGCCGTTTCATAATCCATACCATCGTAGTCACCGGAATTGACCAGTACACCCTTGTCGATGAATACCTGTTCCTGGATATCGATTTCGGTGCCGTCGGCCGGGGTAATGACCTGCTTGATCTCAACGCCGTGTTTCTTTGCAAACTCCCAGTCGCGCTCGTCATGTCCGGGCACCGCCATGACGGCACCCGTGCCGTAACTCATCAGTACGAAGTTCGCGACCCAGAGTGGTACCTCTTCGCCCGTCAACGGATGAATCGCGGCAATGCCGAGCGGCATACCTTTCTTCTCCATCGTCTCCAGCGTTGCCTCGGCGGCATCGGTCTTTACGCACTCCTCAATGAATGCAGCGACATCGGGATTATTCTGTGCGGCTTTCGCAGCCAGGGGATGCTCGGCCGCGACCGCCATGTAGGTCACACCCATCAGCGTATCAGGACGCGTGGTGTATACCGTCAGAGGCTCGTCTTCGCCCTTTACGTCGAACGACAGTTCGACGCCTTCCGAGCGACCGATCCAGTTGCGCTGCATCGTCTTGACCGATTCAGGCCATCCCGGCATCCGATCCAGCTCATCGAGCAACTCGTCGGCATAGGCTGTCGTCTTCATGAACCACTGCGGAATTTCGCGACGCTCAACCAGCGCGTCGGAACGCCAGCCACGACCGTCGATTACCTGCTCGTTGGCCAGCACGGTCTGGTCAACCGGATCCCAGTTAACGACTGAATTCTTCCGGTAGACGAGGCCCTTTTCGAACATCCTCGTGAACAGCCATTGCTCCCAACGATAGTACTCGGGGCGACAGGTCGTTACTTCCCGCGACCAGTCATAGGCGTAGCCCAGGCGGGCGAGCTGCCCGCGCATCTCAGCGATATTCTTGTAGGTCCATTCGGCCGGCGGGACGCCATGTTTTATAGCCGCGTTCTCGGCAGGCATGCCAAACGCGTCCCAACCCATGGGCTGCAGAACGTGTTTGCCCTGCATCCGCTGGTACCGCGCAATCACGTCTGAGATCGTGAATACCCTCACATGACCCATATGGAGCTTGCCGCTCGGGTACGGGAACATTGTCAGGCAGTAAAACTTGTCCTTGCCCGGGTCTTCATCGACCTCAAAACTGCGGGCCTCCTCCCAGTGGCGCTGGGCGTCCTGCTCGATAATTTCGGGCTTGTACGGGGTACTCATGGGTGTCGCTTTTTTGTCTGAGTGTGAAAGCCCGCAAGCCTATCAGAGGCTGGCCCGATTGCGAATCCAGAACAGGCCGAGAATTGCCAGGCACAGGCCTAGAATTGGCCAGTTTCCGCCCCTGGCGTAGGGCGTCATGCCGCGGCGCGGCTGAATGTCGGCCGTCATGAGTTCTGGCACGAATTGCTTGCCGGATTGCAGCAACTCGCCATCGGCACCGATAAAAGCGCTAATGCCGGTGTTGGTTGACCGCAGCGCCGGGCGGCCAAATTCCAGCGAGCGCATGCGCGCGATCTCGAGATGCTGGTGCGGGGCAATCGAATCACCGAACCAGGCGTCATTGCTCACATTGATCAGGATGCCGGCATCCGGCAACGCATACAGCTGCTCTGCTCCGTAGGCATCCTCGTAGCAAATGGCCACGCCGAAGCGGGTGCCGTCCGCCGCGGTCAGCAATGGTTGAGTGTCGTCGCCTTTCGCGAGATCCGCGTGCGGCAGGTTTTGCATTTTCATCCACTCGCGCACGCTCGGCGGCACGGGAAAGTACTCACCAAAAGGAACGAGGTGACGCTTACGATAACTCTGGCGCTCCTCCCCACCGATCAGCATGACGCTGTTGTAGATGCGCCCGTCCACATTGCGCTCATAACTGCGTTCGAGAATGCCAAACAGGACGCTTTGCCCGCTCATGCGCGCGTCGGACTCGACCCTTGCAATGAAGCTCTCAACCTGGTCGTTAAGCGCCGGGATTGCGACCTCCGGCCACAGCACGATGTCGCTGTCGGCCGCGCTAAGCGTTGCGCTGTGGTAGTACTCCATGATCGGCAGGAGCTGATCGCGGTCCCATTTCTTGTCCTGCGAAACACCGGCTTGCAGGATTGTTGCGCGGAGCGCCTGGCCGTCCGGCCTGGTCCAGTCCACGAACGTCAGGATGCCGCCGATAACCCACGGCAACAGGATCGCAGAGATACCGATGATGCGACCTCGAGCGGTCGCTGCCTTGACCGTCGCAATGATTGCGGTGGTACTCAGCAAAAGCATGAAGGACACACCGTAGACACCGAGTACGGGAGCCCAGCCAGACAGCGGCGAGTCGATTTGTGCGTAACCGAGCGCCATCCACGGAAAACCGGTCAGTATCCATCCACGTACCCATTCCACCAGAACCCAGGCAGCGGGGCCGACAAGCAACAGCAGCCAGGGCTCACCATGCGACAGACGACTCATCAACCAGCCACCAACCGACAGAATCGACGCCATGATCAGGGCAAGACCGACCATGAGCAGGACGGCGATCCAGAGGGCTGCGCCGCCGTACACGTGCACGGATATGTAGATCCAGTACGTACCGGTGAGGAACAGCCCGAAGCCGTACCAGAACGCGTGCCCGGCCGCATCGCGAGGTGCGACCGTCAGGCAGATGTAAAGGAGCGGCAGAATTAACAAAGGGGCCAGAAGTGACCAGCCAAACGGCGCGAACGCCAGCGTGGTCGCAGCGCCCAGGACAAAAGCAATCAGGCGGCTAAGCCTCGGCTTGTCCGCCGGTAACAGGAGGATGGGATGAATATCTTTCGCCACGGGCCTAGTCGCTGGTGCGTTGGACCTGCAACGCATCGATGCGGCGCTTGTCTGCCTTGATAACGGCAAACTCGAAGCCGCCAAAATTCACTTTCTCGCCACGTCGCGGCAGGCGACCAAGCTCATGCAACACCAGACCGCCAACCGTGTCGTACTCCTCATCATCCAGCTCGCATTCGAAGTAATCATTGAAGTCTTCGACGCGCGTGAGGGCCCGAACAGCGAAACTCGGCTTGCCGTTACGATCCCCGTCCGGACGAATGAACTCGGCCTCTTCGTCATCGTGTTCGTCTTCGATCTCGCCGACGATTTCCTCGAGAACGTCCTCGATGGTCAGCAGACCGGCAACGCCGCCGTATTCGTCGACGACGATCGCCATGTGATTGTGGCTGGCCCGAAACTCCTTGAGCAGCGCGTTGAGTCGTTTCGACTCCGGAATGACTGCCGCCGGGCGCAGCAGCTTGCGAATGGTCACACCTTTCGCCGCGTCCGAACCAAAATACCGCAGCAGGTCCTTGGCCAGCAGTATGCCCAGTACTTCATCACGATCTTCGCCAATTACAGGAAAACGTGAATGTCCGGACTCGACAATCATTGCGAGGGTTTCGTCGAAGGGATCCTCGATATCGATAACCACCATCTGCGAACGCGGCACCATGACGTCACGCACCTGGGTCTCGGATACTTCGAGAACGCCTGTCAGCATGCTCTTTTCTTCGGCGTCGAGTCCAACCTCAGATTCGATGAAAGTCTGGATTTCGTCTCGGCTCCAGGGCTCGCCACTGAACGCGCGTCGAATGCGCGCGACCAGGCCGGGGGTACCTGGGCCGGTCGTACTGGGAGGTTTTTCGTTCATAGTGTCGTGATTCTATCAGGTCTGGCCTGAGGCTCCATACGGGTCCGCAACGCCGTGTTCAGACAGGATGCGCGTCTCCAGCGCCTCCATCTCAGCAGCCTCGGTTTCCGTCTCGTGGTCAAAGCCCAGCAGGTGCAATGTGCCGTGTACCAGCATATGAGCCCAATGATCGGTAATCGCCTTACCCTGTGCAGCCGCCTCTTCGCGGACAACGCTCGCACAAATGACAACGTCGCCCAATGGCACCGGCATGTCAGCCGGCAGTCCGGCGACATCACCCGCCGGAAACGACAGGACATTGGTCGGTTTGTCCTTGCCGCGATAGTCGCTGTTCAACGCATGGATCTCGGCGGCATCGACTATACGCACGGACACCTCGGTATCGCCGCCGGGACCGGACGCGTCAATCGCGCGCGCGATCCAGGATTCGACCAGAGATATCTCGAGAGCAGTGTCGTCGTCGCTGGCGTTTTGAACGTCAACCTGAACGGTCATGTTTTTCGTAAGCCCTGACGATGCGCTGCACAAGTTGATGGCGTACGACGTCCTTGGGAGTGAAGTGAGTGAATGACACACCCTTCACATTCTGCAGAACCTCGGTTGCATTCCTCAGACCCGACATCTGCCCGTTGGGTAAATCGATCTGCGTTACGTCGCCCGTGACGACCGCGCGCGAACCGAAACCGATACGCGTCAGAAACATCTTCATTTGCTCGACGCTCGTGTTCTGCGCTTCATCAAGAATCACGAAGGACTCGTTGAGCGAACGACCGCGCATGAAAGCAAGCGGTGCAATCTCGATTACGTTGCGTTCAATCAATCGCGTTACACGTTCTGCACCGATCATGTCGTAAAGCGCGTCGTACATCGGCCGCAGGTAGGGGTCCACTTTCTGCGAAAGATCTCCCGGCAAGAAGCCAAGCCGCTCGCCCGCTTCAACGGCAGGACGCACGAGTACGATCCGCCGGACCTGTTCCGACTCGAGCGCATCGACGGCAGCAGCGACGGCGAGATAAGTCTTGCCGGTGCCGGCAGGACCGATACCAAACGCGAGATCGTGATTGCGAATGTTGCGGATATAAGCGGTCTGGTTTGCGCCACGCGCACGAATCAATTTGCGGCGCGTCTGGATCGATACTTCTTCCTGCACCTCATCAGAGTCGACGGCGTCGTTGTTCGCTTCATCCATAAAAGACTCCTGCAACAGCATATGCACGCGTTCCGGATCGAGCCTTTCCTCGTCAGTCATGTCGAACAGCCTGGACAGGACATCGCCACCAACCTCGGCAGCGCCTGGTTGCCCGGTAATCCGAAAACGATTACCACGACTGGCGATTTCGACGTTGAGGCGGCGTTCAATCTGCCGCAGGTGTTCATCAAACTGGCCGCAGAGGTTTGCAAGGCGGCCGTTATCGGCTGGCTCGAGGACTACGTCCCGAGAAATCTGGACAGCATTCAAGATCTGTATTTGTAACCTCTGTGCAGGAGAGCGCCTGTCAGAACGACAGGGGCATTGCCACTTGTGGCAAAAAATCTATTCAGGCGATAGATCATTAACATCGAGACTACGCTGCGGCCTCTTTATTGGCAAGTCGGCCCTGTAACGAATTGGGTAACGCCTCGGTAATGACCACGTCAATAAAATTGCCGATAACCACAGGATCCGCATCGAAATTGACCCATCGGTTATTTTCCGTGCGTCCCGATACCTGCTTGTCGCTTTTCTTTGACAGTTTCTCGACAAGTACGCGCTGCGTTGTACCGACCATCGCGCGGCTTATCTCCATGGCCTGCTGGTTAATGCGTGCCTGCAATAATCGGAGTCTCTCCTTCTTGACCGCCATCGGCGTGTCATCCGCCAACGATGCCGCGGGCGTGCCGGGGCGTGCGCTGTACACAAAACTGAACGACTGGTCGAACTGCATTTCGGCGATCAGGTTCATCAACTGCTCGAAATCCTTGTCCGTTTCGCCCGGGAAACCAATAATGAAATCGGAACTCAGGCTGATGTCCGGGCGTGCTTCGCGAAGTTTACGAATCTTCTGTTTGTACTCAAGAGTCGTATGCCCGCGTTTCATGGCAGCAAGAATACGATCGGACCCGTGCTGCACCGGCAGGTGCAGGTAACTCGCGAGCTTTGGCACTTCAGCGTAGGCCTGGATCAGGCTGTCGGTGAACTCCACCGGATGCGATGTCGTAAAGCGAATGCGATCGATGCCGTCGATTGCCGCCACGTAATAGATAAGTGTTGCGAGATCGGCGATCTCACCGTCATGCATCGGACCACGATAGGCATTCACGTTCTGGCCAAGGAGGTTCACTTCGCGAACACCCTGCCCCGAGAGTGATGCGACTTCAGCAATCACGTCATCGAACGGTCGACTGATTTCTTCACCGCGCGTATACGGGACGACGCAGAAACTGCAGTATTTGCTGCAGCCTTCCATGACGGAAACAAATGCCGTCGGGCCATCCGCACGCGGTTCGGGGAGGCAATCGAATTTCTCTATTTCGGGAAACGACACATCAATGATTGACGAGGACTGCGCGCCGGCATCGGTAATCATCTCCGGCAATCGATGCAGCGTCTGCGGACCGAAGACAACGTCGACGAACGGTGCCCTTTCCGTTATACCTTCACCTTCCTGGCTGGCGACGCAACCACCGACACCAATCTTGATGTCGGGATTCTTTGCCTTGAGTTGCCGCCAGCGACCCAGTTCAGAAAACACCTTCTCCTGCGCCTTCTCTCGAATCGAACAGGTATTCATCAGCAGCAGGTCGGCATCGGCGGGCGAATCCGTCAGCTCGTAGCCGTGCGACTCCCGCAACACGTCCGCCATCTTGTCCGAGTCGTACTCGTTCATCTGGCAGCCCATTGTCTTGATAAATAGTTTCATGCTGACGTCACTTGATAAATCCCATCGCCTCGAGTTTCACTAATATACGATGCGCGGCGAGATCGGGCGAGATACCGATGGTGTCGATATCCATCTCGGGGCTCTCAGGCGTCTCGTAAGGATCCGAGATACCGGTGAACTCCTTGATCTTACCGGCACGTGCCAGGGCATAGAGGCCCTTACGATCGCGCTGCTCGCAGATCTCCAGCGGCGTGGAGACGTGAATCTCGACGAAGCCACCCACGGGCTCGATCAGGTCGCGAACGTAGCGCCGGGTCGCGGTGTACGGTGCGATCGGCGCACAGATGGCGATGCCGCCGTTCTTCGTGATCTCGCTGGCGACAAAACCAATACGCTGGATGTTGAGGTCGCGGTGCTCCTTCGAGAAGCCAAGCTCGCTCGAGAGGTTCTTGCGCACGATGTCGCCATCGAGCAGCGTTATCTGCCGGCCGCCGATTTCCATGAGCTTGGACATCAGGGCGTTGGCAATGGTCGACTTGCCGGAGCCCGAGAGCCCGGTGAAGAACACCGTGAAGCCCTGCTTATGGCGCGGCGGATGGGTACGCCGGAGCTCGGCCACAACATCGTCGAACGAGAACCACTCGGGGATCTCAAGGCCTTCCTGCAGACGGTGCCTGAGTTCGGTACCCGAGATGTTGAGGATATTGTCGTCATCGCTGGCTTCGTCGATCGGGATGTACTCTGCCTTGTTCTCGGCGTAAACCATCATGCGGAACGGCACCATCGAGATATCGAGTTCGTCGGCGTGTTCTTTCAAGAGCTCCTGGGCATCATACGGGCCGTAAAAGTCCTCACCGTTCGAATCCTGGCCAGGGCCCGCGTGGTCGCGGCCGATGATGATGTGCGTGCAGCCGTAGTTCTTGCGGATGATCGCGTGCCACAGCGCCTCGCGCGGCCCGCCCATGCGCATCGCCAGCGGCAGCAGTGACAATGAGGTCGTCTGCTCGGGGTAGTGCTTGAGAATGTGCTCGTAGCAGCGCACCCGCGTGTAGTGATCCACATCCCCCGGCTTGGTCATGCCGACCACCGGGTGGATCAGCAGGTTGGCTTCAACCTCACGGGCGGCCAGCTGTGAGATCTCCTGGTGCGCCCGGTGCATCGGGTTACGCGTCTGGAACGCGACCACTTTGCGCCAGCCGAGCTTCTTGAAACGGGCACGGACTTCGGCCGGGCTCTCGCGCAGGTGCTTGAAGTCGTAATGGGTCGGCGCCTCGATACCGGTCAGCTTGCCGCCAACGTATACGGGGCCCGCGATGTTGTTGAGAAAATGCACCGCCGGGTGCTTCTCATCGGTGGTGCCGAACACGCCCTTGGCTTCGGCCGCCTTGTCGGGCGTCCAGATGTCGCCTACCTCGAGGCTGGCGAGAATGACGCCTTCGAGATCACGCAGGGCCACCTTGTC